>Ga0307414_10002213_pt1 | contig 10137 bp, 6 predicted proteins | sample DK1Ometagenome_FD_203804 | JGI IMG/M metagenome (GOLD analysis project Ga0307414, IMG submission 203804) | Maize rhizosphere microbial communities from greenhouse at UC Davis, California, United States - DK15-O-3 | ecosystem: Host-associated > Plants > Roots > Rhizosphere > Soil | place: USA...
GCAGCGTGGACGGCCGCCTGCGGGTCACGGAACAGGGTGAAGTGATCCACCGCAAGTACGGCATCCGCGCGCTGGCCCTGCGTTCGCTGGAACAGGCGACCGGCGCGGTGCTGGCATCGAGCCTGCGCCCGCGTCCGCTGGAACCGCGCGAAGCGCGCTGGCGGGAAATCATGGACACGGTGGCGGAGCGGAGCACGCAGGCGTATCGCGGCTTCGTCGGCGCGCCGAAGTTCATGGATTATTTCCGCAGCGCCACGCCGATCGACGTGATCGAGCGCATGACCCTGGGCTCGCGGCCGTCGCGGCGCTTGGGCGAGGATGCGGCATTGGGCAACCTGCGCGCGATTCCGTGGGTGTTCGCCTGGAGCCAGTCGCGCGCGGTGATTCCCGGTTGGTACGGCGTGGGCAGCGGCCTGCAGGCGGTGGCCGATGAAGGCGGCGAGGAGGCTTTGCGCGAGATGGCCCGCGACTGGCCGTTCTTCAGGACCTTCCTCGACGATATCTCCATGGTCCTGGCCAAGGGCGACCTGAGCATCGCCGAGATGTTCTCGCGCATGGCCGGCTCCTTGCACGGGGACTTCTTCCCGCGCATCCAGGACGAACATGCCAGGACCCTGCGTTGGGTGCTGCGCCTGGGCGGCGACGACTGGCTGCTGCAGCACGACCAGCGACTGGCGCTGTCGATCCGCCTGCGCAACCCCTACGTCGATCCGATCAGCGTGTTGCAGGTGGACCTGTTGAAGCGCTGGCGCGACAGCGGCCGCGAGGACGAAACTTTGCTGCGGGCACTGGTGGCCAGCGTCAATGGTGTATCGCAGGGCGTGCAGAACACCGGTTGACGTGTAGGAGCGCCCCTTGGGCGCGATGCCTTCCGGCATGCAGCCACGATCCCGACGAAGAGCATCGCGGGCAAGGCCTGCTCCTACAAGTGTCGGCGCAACCAGGTTGTCAGGTCGGCCAGCACAACACCGCGTGCAGGCTCCGCCTCGTTGTAGATCTCGTGGTAAAGGTCGGCATAGTCATGGCATTCGACCACTGCCTTCGGCGCCGCCGCGGCGAAGGCGCGGGCGCCGGCGGGATCGACCAGCCGGTCGCTGCCTGCGATCTGCAGCAGGGTCGGCACCGACCAGGCGGATGCCATGGCGACGACTTCCGGACCGGCATCGAAGATGTATTGCGCGAGCCGTGCGCTGACCCGGCTGTGGTTGTCGGGATCATCGAGATAGTCGCGTTCGATGCCGGGCGCATGCGAGAGCTTGTCGGTGGGAAGGCCGTTGGCCACGGTGAGGTCGGGCGCCAGGCGCAGCAGGACCTTGCTCAGCAAGCGGTCGAACTTGCCTGCGTGGGACGCCAGCACGGGCGAGGAAGCGACGAGCCCGCGCGGACGCAGTCCCAGCTTGCCGACGGCGTGCATCGCCACCAGCCCGCCCATGCTGTGGCCGAACAGGAAGGGCGGGTCGCTGCCTTCGGCGGCATAGGCGCCGAAGACTTCGAGCGCGTCGCGTGACAGGCAGTCCGGATCCTTTCCAACGGCGCCGCGCTTGCCTTGCGAACGCCCGTGTCCACGATGGTCGAATGCGCGGACCGAGATCCCGAGCGCGTTGAGGTCGCCGGCGAGCGCGGCGTAGCGGCCGCTGTGTTCGCCCAGGCCGTGGACCACGAGCATGCGCGCGCGCGGTTGCGCGGCAGGCCAGTCGTTGAGATGCAGGTCCAGTCCGTCGCGGGTTCGGAAGGTGGAAGCGCCAATCATCTGCCGTGCCTCGCGTAGGAGCGACGTGAGTCGCGAAGGCGTAGAGTTTAGAATGCCTTCGCGACTCACGTCGCTCCCACGCCCTCGGCCGAGGATCAGGCGTCGAGTTCGTTCCAGCGCTGGTAGGCGTGTTCCAGGTCGGCCTGCAGCCTTGCCGAGGCTTCATTGAAGGCGAGGATCGCGGCGCCGTCCTGCTGGTAGAACTTCGGCTCGTTCATCGAGGCGGCGCGCGTGGCGATCTCCGCTTCCAGGGCTTCGATGCGTGCCGGCAGCTGTTCCAGTTCGCGCGCATCCTTGTAGCTGAGCTTGCGTTTTGGTGCTTCGACCAGGGCGGCGGTCTGCACCGGGCTCGGCGATGCCTTCGCGGGCGCGGCGGATTCGGCGTTGAACAGCGCACTCGGGCGCTGGCGGACCCAGTCGGTGTAACCGCCCACGTAATCGGCCAGACGGCCTTTTCCCTCCAGCACCAGGGTGCTGGTGACCACGTTGTCGATGAACTCGCGGTCGTGGCTGACCAGCAGCAGCGTGCCCTTGTATTCGCCCAGCAGTTCTTCCAGCAGTTCCAGCGTTTCCACGTCCAGGTCGTTGGTGGGTTCGTCCATCACCAGCAGGTTGGACGGTTGCGCGAACAGCTTGGCCAGCAGCAGCCGGTTGCGTTCTCCGCCGGACAGGCGGGTGATCGGCGCGCGCGCGCGCTCCGGCGAGAACAGGAAGTCCTGCAGGTAGCCGATGATGTGCTTGCGGGTGCCGTTGATCTCGATGAAATCGCGGCCCTCGGCCACGTTCTCCAGCGCGTTGAGGCTGTCGTTGAGCTGGCTGCGATGCTGGTCGAAATAGGCGACCTGCAGGCCCGTGCCCAGTTGCACTTCGCCCTGTTGCGGCTGCAGTTCACCGAGCATGATCTTCAACAGCGTGGACTTGCCGGCGCCATTGGGGCCGATGATGCCGACCCGGTCCCCGCGCATGATCGTGGCCGACACGTCGTCGAGCAGGACGCGGCCGTCGTAGGCCTGGGTGACGTGCTCGAACTCGATGACCTTCTTGCCCGAGTTCTGCGCCGACGACACTTCCATGCGCACGTTGCCGCTGAGGTCGCGGCGTTGCGAACGTTCGCGTCGCATCGCCTTCAGCGCGGTGACGCGGCCTTCGTTGCGGGTGCGGCGGGCCTTGATGCCCTGGCGGATCCAGATTTCTTCCTGGGCCAGCAGCTTGTCGAAACGCGCGTTCTCCTGCGCTTCGGCATGCAGGCGTTCCTCGCGGCGGCGCAGGTAGTTCTCGTAGTCGCCCGGCCAGCTGGTGACCTGCCCGCGGTCGATCTCGATGATGCGGGTGGCCAGCGCGCGCAGGAAACTGCGGTCGTGGGTGACGAAGACGATGCTGCCCTCGAACTGCTTGAGGAAGCCTTCCAGCCAGGCGATCGCGTCTATGTCCAGGTGGTTGGTCGGTTCGTCCAGCAGCAGGATGTCGGGCTTGCGCACCAGCGCCTGGGCCAGCAATACGCGCCGCTTCATTCCGCCGGACAATGCGGCGAAGTCGGCGTCTTCCGGCAGTTCCAGCTTGGTCAGCACCTGCTGCACGCGCAGGTCCAGGTCCCAGCCGTGCTGGGCCTCGATCTTTTCCTGCGCATCGCCCATCGCGTCCATGTCGCCGTCGTGCAGCGCGTGGTGGTAAAGGGCCAGCAGGTGGCCCAGGTCGCCCAGGCCTTCGGCGACCACGTCGAACACGGTGCCATTGGTATCTTGCGGCACTTCCTGGGCCATGCGCGCGACCACCACGCCGTTCTGCAGGCGTACCTCGCCGTCATCGGGCAGGATTTCGCCGGCCAGCAGCCGCATCAGCGTGGATTTGCCCGCGCCGTTGCGCCCGACGATGCAGACGCGCTCGTTGGGTTCCAGGGTCAGGTCGACGTGTTCAAGGAGGAGCGGACCGCCGATGCTGAAATCGACGCGCTGCAGTTGCATTAGGGACATGGGCTTATTGTACCGGCGGGTTGGTAGTGGCGCCGAGGTTTCCCGGCGGGTGCAGGATTGGAAGGCAGAGGCGCGCTGCTACCAATCCGTCGGCCGGTAATCCTTCAGGAACTGTCCCCACACATGCTCGCCGGTGTTGAGGCCATGGATGATCGGGTCGACGATGCGCGCGGCGCCGTCGACGATGTCCAGCGGCGGGTGAAAGCGCTCCTCCAGGGTCTTGCGCGCGGCCAGCTCGACCGGATCCTCGTCGGTCACCCAGCCGGTGTCGACGCTGTTCATGTGGATGCCGTCGCCGTGGTAGTCGGCCGCGGCGGTGCGCGTCATCATGTTCAACGCGGCCTTGGCCATGTTGGTGTGCGGATGGCGGGTGGTCTTGAAGTTGCGGTAGAACTGGCCCTCGACCGCCGACACGTTGACGATGTGCTTGTCACGGTTCTCTGTCTTCAGCATCAGCGGTTTCAGGCGCGCATTGATCAGGAATGGCGCAATCGCGTTCACCAGCTGCACTTCCAGCAACTCCACGGAAGGCACTTCGGCCATCTGCAGGCGCCAGGAATTGCGGCCGCGCAGGTCGACCTGCTGCAGGTCCTGGTCCAGACGGCCTTCGGGGAACAGATGCTTCTGGCCCAGCAACTCCTCGGCCAGCAGCGGCACCTGCGAGAGTTCGGCGGCGTGGGTAAGGCCGGCTACTTCGGGCAAGCCCTGCTTGATCGCGACCTGCATCGCCGAAGCTTCCGGCAGCAAGTCGTGGCTGCGCAGGCCTTCGTAGCTGCCGAGCAGCTTGCGCACGTGCTCGGGCGTGTCGCGCAACGCGGCGGTCTCGGCTTCCATCATGTGCGCGTAGAATTCGGGCGGGCGGCGCACGGTCTGGCAGGCATTGTTGATGATGAAGTCCAGGCGCGGATACTTCGTCGACAGTTCGCGGCAGAACGCTTCCACGCTGGGCGTGTGGCGCAGGTCCAGGCCAAAGATTTCCAGCCGGTGCGCCCAGTCGCCGAAGTCGGGTTCGTTGGCATAACGCGCCGCCGAATCGCGGGCGAAGCGCGTGGTGACGATGAGATGCGCGCCGGCGCGCAGCAATTTCAGGCCCGCCTGATAGCCGATCTTGACGCGGCCACCAGTCAGCAACGCAACGCGTCCACTCAAGTCGGCCAGTTCGGTGCGCTTGGAGAAATTGAAATCCGCGCACTCAGGGCACATCTGGTCGTAGAAGTGGTGAACCAGGGTGTATTTCTTCTTGCAAACGTAGCAGTGGCGAAGCTCCGGAGATTCCAGAGGCTCGCGGACTTCTTCCACGCTGTCCTGGGCAATGAATCCGGCCGGGGGGAAATAATTCGGCGTGGTGAACACTGGCGCACGGCGCAACGCGCGGATTCCGGTCTGGTCGAGCAGGGCATCGGCGCGGCGCAGCTTCTCGGCATGGCGCTCGCGTTCCAGTTCCTTCGACTTCTTCCTGCGCAGCTTGGGCTCGGGGTGGTAGATCGAAGCGATGGCCTGGTGCAGGCGCACGCGTTCGGCCTCGGGCCAGGTATCCAGCACGGTGCGGTCGGTGGCGATCGCCTCCAGCAGCTCCAGCACATCTTGCGCGGGAACACTGGGCGAATCGCTTTTCTTGTCGGCGGAACTATTCACGGCGGGCAATCCAATCGGCATTCAGGGGTATTACGAAAAACAGAACGGGCCGCTAGGCGGCCCGTCCAGATTCCCTTCTCCCACCGGGAGAAGGTGGCGCGAAGCGCCGGATGAGGGAAGAAGAATTCCGTATCAAGGAAAATGGATCGCAATCCGATGATCCTTTCCCTCATCCGCCCTTCGGGCACCTTCTCCCGGAGGGAGAAGGAGAGCATTACTTCACTTCAAGCCAGCAGCCTTGCGCAGTTCCTCGGCCTTGTCGGTCTTCTCCCACGAGAAAGCGGTGGCGGTGTGCTGCTTGCCGGCGCCGTCGGTGTAGGTGAATTCCTTGGCCTTGCGGCCGAAATGGCCGTAGGCGGCGGTCTGCTGGTACATCGGGTGGATCAGGTCGAGCATCTGCAGGATGCCGTACGGACGCAGGTCGAAGTGCTTGCGGATCAGCTTCTCGATCTTCTCGTCGCTGATCTTGCCGGTGCCGAAGGTGGTAACCGAGATCGAAGTCGGGTGGGCCACGCCGATGGCGTAGCTGACCTGCACTTCGCAACGGTCGGCCAGGCCGGCCGCGACCACGTTCTTGGCGACGTAACGCGCGGCGTAGGCGGCCGAACGGTCGACCTTGGACGGATCCTTGCCCGAGAACGCGCCGCCACCATGACGGGCCCAGCCGCCGTAGGTGTCGACGATGATCTTGCGCCCGGTCAGGCCGCAGTCGCCCACCGGTCCGCCGATCACGAACTTGCCGGTCGGGTTGATGTGGAACTGGGTGCCCTTGTGCAGCCACTTGGCCGGCAGCACCGGCTTGAGGATGGTCTCGCGCACGGCTTCGACCAGGTCCTTCTGCTTCACGTCCGGGTCGTGCTGGGTGGACAGTACGACAGCGTCGATGGCCACGGCCTTGCCGTTCTCATAGCGCAGGGTGACCTGCGACTTGGCGTCCGGGCGCAGCCACGGCAACGGCGACTTCTTCTGCTTGCGGACCTTGGCCTGCTGCTCGACCAGGCGGTGCGACAGGTGGATCGCCGCCGGCATGTAGCTGTCGGTCTCGTTGGTGGCGTAGCCGAACATCAGGCCCTGGTCGCCCGCGCCCTGTTCTTCCGGCTTCTTGCGGTCCACGCCCTGGTTGATGTCGGGGGACTGCTTGCCGATGAGGTTGAGCACGCCGCAGGTGGCGCCGTCGAAGCCGACTTCGCTGCTGTCGTAGCCGATGTCCACGATCACCTTGCGGGTCAACGCTTCCAGGTCGATCCAGGCCGAAGTCGTGATCTCGCCGGCGACGATCGCCACACCGGTCTTGACCATGGTTTCGCAGGCCACGCGCGCGCGCTTGTCCTGGGCCAGGATGGCGTCGAGCACGGCATCGGAAATCTGGTCGGCGACCTTGTCCGGATGGCCTTCGGAGACCGATTCGGAAGTGAAGAGGTAGTTCGACATCGCGGCTTATATCCCTTGATCAAGATGAAAAGATGGGCGCGCATGATACACGCCCCCGGGCGGACGTGCATTGTGCCGCGTTCAGGGTTGCAGCGGGGTTAAGGGCAACCACCCGCCGGTTGTCACTTTCCTGCCGCAAAACCGCAACCGTCCTGTCTGCAGCCACGGGCACCCTGCCGCGGAAACCCGGCGACGGGGCGCGCAGGCCGACACGATGCAGAAACTGGAACAGCAACTCGCCGAACGTTACCCGCAGTGGTTCCGTGGTCGTCGCGCGGCCGTGGCGCGACCGCTGCTGCGCGGCCTGGGGCACTGGTCGCGGCTGAGCCATGCGTATGAGTTCCTCGCCAGCCATGCCCACCTGTCCGGTTTCGCGCTGGTCGAAGCGGCGATGGAGTTCTTGAACCTGCGCTACACCGTGGACCAGGTCGAGCGCCATCGCATTCCCGCCAGCGGACGTTTGTTGGTGATCGCAAACCATCCTTCCGGCGGGCTCGATGCGCTAGCCCTGCTACATCTGGTCGGCAGCGTGCGCTCCGACGTGAAATTCGTGGCCAACGACCTGCTGGCCCAGGTCGAAGGGCTGCGCGAGCTCTTGTTACCGGTACGGGTCCTCGGCGGCAAGCCGGGTGCGGAAAGCGTGGCTGCGATCGAACAGGCGCTGGCCGAGGAAAAGTGCGTGATCCTGTTCCCGGCAGGTGAAGTCTCGCGACTGAGCCCCAGGGGCGTGACCGACACGCGCTGGCGCCGGGGCTTCCTGCGTTTCGCCAAGGCCAGCAACGCGCCGGTGCTGCCGGTGCGGGTCGAGGCGCGCAACTCGGCGTTCTTCTATGGCGCTTCGGCGCTATACAAGCCGGCGGGCACGGCGCTGCTGGCGCGCGAGATGTTCAAGCGCGGTGGATCCCGGGTCGCGCTGCGGGTGGGTCCGTTGCTCGAAATCGACCATGCCGTCGGGCCCGAAGCGAACCTGGCCAAGGTGCGGCGGGTGCTGTATTCGATCGGACGTCGCGATGAGGCGCGGGAACAGCCGCAGGCCTTGATCCCGGCAGCGGATCGGAACGTGTTGCATGGCGCTGTCCAGTCGCTGCAGCTGCTGGGCGAAACCAGCGACGGCAAGCGCATCTGCGTGGGACGCCTGGGTGCGGAGTCGCCGCTGTTGCGCGAGATCGGCCGCCTGCGCGAACTGACTTTCCGTGCGGTGGGCGAGGGCACCGGCAAGTCGCTGGATGTCGATCGCTACGATCATCATTACGAACACATCGTGTTGTGGGACGCCGAAGCCAGGCAGGTCGCCGGCGCCTACCGCATCGCCCGTGGTGCCCTGACCCTGGCCGAGCATGGACTGAAAGGCCTGTATACCGCCTCGTTGTTCAACTACGCGCACGATGTGGTGCCGCGCCTGGCCGAAGGCATGGAACTGGGCCGCAGCTTCGTGGCCCCGGAATACTGGGGCGGCCGCAGCATCGACTACCTGTGGCAGGGCATCGGCGCCTACCTGCGCCGGCATCCGCGCGTGCGCTACCTGTTCGGCGCGGTCTCGTTGAGCGCGGCGTTGCCGCTGGCGGCGCGCGAGCAGATCGTTTCCTACTACGCGCGTTACCACGGCGACGCCAGCGGCGAGGCAGTGTCGCGGCATCCGTTCCGCTACGTCGCCGCGCCGCCTTCGTACGGCGAGCTGGATGCCGACACCGCGTTCCGGGTGTTGAAGGGCAACCTCGACAGCCTGGGCGCGACCCTGCCGATGCTCTACAAGCAGTACACCGAGTTGTGCGAGCCCGGCGGCGCGCGCTTTCTGGCCTTCGGCGTGGACCCGGCATTCAGCGATTCCATCGATGGCCTGATCGAAGTGGACCTGGAGCGGATCCGGCCCAAGAAGCGCGCGCGCTACCTGGAAGCCGCGGTGCGTCGGCAGGCGGAACCCGCATGAGTTCCCCCGTCGCTACGATGCGGCGCGCGGTGTTCGTCTCCGATGTGCACCTGGGCTCCAAGCATTGCCACGCGGCCGAGTTCGCGGATTTCCTCAACACCCTGCATTGCCGCCAGCTGTACCTGGTAGGCGACATCGTCGACCTGTGGTGGATGGCGCAGAAGCGCGCGACCTGGAACAGCGCGCACAACCGCGTGGTCGAGGCCTTGCATGCCTTGCGTCGGCGCGGCACCGAACTGATCTACATCCCCGGCAACCACGACCGCCCGATCCGCAGGTTCTGCGGCCTGGTACTGCCGGCGATGCGCGTGCGGCGCCGGGCGATCCATGTCACCGCCGATGGCCGCCGCCTGCTGGTCACGCACGGCGACGATTACGACGCCATCACCCACTTCGGCGGCCTGCAGGAACGACTGGGCGACTGGCTGTACTACCGCATCCTCACCGGCAACAAGATCGTCAACGCCTTGCGTCGCCGTTTCGGCCTGCGCTACTGGTCGCTGTCGGAATACCTGAAGCAGAAGAGTACGGCTGCCGAACGCTACATCGGGCGCTTCGTGCAGGCCGGTCTGGACGATGCACGCCGGCGCGGCCTCGACGGCATCATCTGCGGCCACATCCATCGCGCGTCATTGATCCAGCGCGACGGACTGGTCTACGCCAACGATGGCGACTGGGTGGAAAGCCTGACCGCGCTGGGCGAAGAAATGGACGGCAGCCTGTGCCTGCTTTCGCATACAGGAGAGATCCTGGCAGAGGTGCAGGCGCGATTGCACTTGGTGATGCAGGAGCAGCTGCCAAGGGCGGCGTGATATCAGGCACGAGGAGCGCGCCATGGGCGCGAGCTTTTGATCTTCTCTTGATCGGGTCGAAGAGTCGCGCCCATGGGGGCGCTCCTACGATTGCGGGTGGCGGCTGTTAGCATCCAGGCATGGACTCCATCACCCACCTGTTCCTCGGCGGCGCCATCGCCGCCGTCATCGCCCCGGCCAAACACCGACGCGCCGCCTTGCTTGCGGGCGCCGCGCTGAACACCCTGCCGGATCTCGATTCGCTGTTCATCGCCTTGTTCACCGACGATCCGGTGTCGCTGATGACCGTGCATCGCAGCTTCAGTCATTCACTTTTCGTGTTGCCGCTGCTCGGCTGGTTGATCTGGTGGCTTTGCAAGCGTCGCGGCGGGCGCGTGGCGGAGTCTCCATTGCGCTGGTTCTGGGCCATCCAGCTGGCGCTGCTGACCCACCCGCTGCTGGATGCGTTCACCGTCTACGGCACGCAGCTGCTGTGGCCGCTGCACGCGCCACCGGTGATGTGGTCCAGCCTTTTCATCATCGATCCGATCTACACGGTGTGGATGCTCGCCGGTTGCGTCGTCGCCTGGTTCGCGCGCGACCGCCTGCTGGCACGGCGGGCGCTGCTGGCCG
>Ga0307414_10002214_pt1 | contig 10135 bp, 9 predicted proteins | sample DK1Ometagenome_FD_203804 | JGI IMG/M metagenome (GOLD analysis project Ga0307414, IMG submission 203804) | Maize rhizosphere microbial communities from greenhouse at UC Davis, California, United States - DK15-O-3 | ecosystem: Host-associated > Plants > Roots > Rhizosphere > Soil | place: USA...
CTCAGGTCGTAGGGTCGCATTCCAATCGACCAGCGCGGATATTAATGACCGAGACTCGCTTTGATCAGACTTACTCACCCATCGTGATGGCAGCTCAACTTCTCCTGACTCGACAATCTGACGACTGCGTCTCCAATAAAGTTGTGTAGTGAAGCCTTTGAACTCACCGATCAACCCAGAAAGACACAACTCTGGCCTTCGAACCCCTGCAAGAAAATGCAAATGATCAGGCATCAGCGTGAACGCCCGTACACGCATGTCGGCAAGCATCTCATTGCTCAACAAAGATGCAAGGACATTCTTAGCGAGCTTTACGTCGGCGAATACAGGTCGACGTAAGTCAGTGACGAGCGTAATAGCACAAAGTCGGTAAGTGGAACGGTAATCGTAACCAAGAAGTCGCAGCGTGTTATATCGAGAAGGGTACGGTAAAGGCTCGAATTGAGGCATTAGTGAGGTTTACCTCGACTGTTGAATTTAGGCGAATAATAAGAATTTTGATCCTTTCCGTGCAATGGCAACGGTCGCAAATAAGTGGCACTTAGGAAATACGTTTGTGAAACAGCGGAGTGAGCATGAGGCGGGCAGTTGATAACGAGCAAGGGTAAGTAGGGAAAGGAGTCAAAAAGATGTCAAGTAGATACGATCGTGATTATGACCGTGGTGCCCGAGACGATCGCCGTCGCTCCGAACAGGAGTATGGCGGTTCCTACGGTGAACGATCTGAAAGGATGTTTGGCTACGCCGGCGAGCCGGAGGCCGAAAAATATACGCGTCACCTCGGCAGCGATCGCAGCAGATTCGCGATGGGCAGCAGCGATGAATATCGCAGAAACCGCGATGAATATCCTCGTGGTGAATATCCTCGTGGTGAATATCGCGGCGGCCGCCAGGGATACTGGGGCGGTGGCTGGGAAAACGAACGCGATGAACGCAGCCGTTACGGCAATCCCATCGGCGGCTCGGGCTTTGAGCGCGGCTACAACCAATCGAGAAGCGATTACTCGCAACAACAATACAACTATCCGAGCGGCTATCGCTCCGGCGAAAGCTACGGCGGACGTGACTATGACTACGACCGCGATCGCTACGGGCGCGGCAGCCAGGGATACGGCAACGAAGAGCGCGGATGGTGGGATCGAGCGTCAGACGCAGTCGCCTCGTGGTTTGGTGACGAAGACGCCGAGCGCAGACGCCGCATGGACGAGCAACGTGCACATCGCCGCGGACGCGGACCGAAAGGTTATCGCCGCTCCGATGAACGCATTAAAGAAGACGTCAACGATCGCCTGAGTGATGACTACTATATCGATGCTTCAGATGTCGAGGTAGCGGTAGAAAACTCTGAAGTGACGCTGACTGGAACCGTCAAAAGTCGTAGTGATAAACGACGAATTGAAGACATCGCCGAATCTGTGTCGGGCGTGACAAACGTCGAGAATCGTCTGCGAGTCAAGCAGTATGATTACACGACCAGTGGGGCTGCCAGTCTCACGGATACGTCGAGCAGCACACCGGGAACGACGACGAGTTCTGCTGCGGCGGGCGGAGGAACAACAACCGCACGCGGACGGACTACTTAAATCTGTTTCACGCAAAGACGCGAACTGAGCAAAGACGCAAAGAGGTGATTCTTCTTTGCGTCTTTGCATTTATTTTGGCGCCTTTGCGTGAAACTCTTTACGTTGCCGGCGGAAGTGTGCGGGAGGCGAATCAAAGTGACGCTTGAACGCGCGATTGAACGCGGCCTCCGAACCATAACCGACTGACATCGCGACCTCGGCAACACTATCGTCCGTGTTTTGCAGAATCTCGGCGCCGAGCTTCAGCCGCCACAACGCGAGATACGCCATCGGCGACTCACCAAGATAGTGGCGAAATCTTTCCGCGAGCCGGCTGCGTGACAGACCTACCTTCCGCGCCAACTCCGCAATCGTCCAGTGATGCGACGGCTCCTGGTGAAGCAGCGCGAGCGCGTGACCGACGATCGAGTCGCGTGTACCCGCAAGCCAGCCGACTTCGCCTTCGGGCAACTCGTTGATGTAACGACGTATCGTCTCCACAAACAAAAGCTCCGCGAGTTTCGCCTGGACCAGTTGACCACCCGCAATCGAACCGTGTGGTTCGTCAACTGAATAACGTATCGAACGCTCAAGCCACTGGTCCGACTCATCTTTAACCACGCGTACTTTCAGTATCGGCGGCAACCCGGAGAGCAAAACGTTGCCGAGGTGTCGTTCGCACGCCATGAACCCGCAGATAAACTTCGTGATCTCGCCGCCGCCGCCGAAGCGCGCGACTTTGAGTCCTTCACTCAAGTTCGCGCCAAATGTTTGCAGTGAGTCAACTGCTTTCGCCTGGCCATTCCCGAGATCGTGATCGTCACCGTGTGGAAAGACGACAATGTCGCCTGCGTTCAATTCAACCCGCCGGCCATCGGGTAGCTCTGCGTGCGCGCGGCCTTCAGCCAGATAATGGTAAACAATCACCTGGCCCGCATCGGGAGAAAGATACTGGGCCAGTGTCTTTGGACGCGTAGTCACACACCACGGCTGCGAAAATTCGCCATGGAAAAATAAAACTCCCTCCAGCTTAACGACGCGCAACACTTCCGAAAGTACATCCATCAGCCAACTCTTTCACTTCGGGCTTTTGGGCCAAGAATACGGGACGATCAATCAAGCGTTCAAGACCCGTTCGCCACATCATATGCGCGTTCGTAATCAAGGCGAACTTTGAAAGGACGGAAAAACATGTACTCGCTAACAAATCTGAATAAGCTGGCCCAGGTGGGTGAGCTTGTACCCGAAACCATGCAGGCGTTCAAAGACTGGGACAAACTCGCTCTGGCTGACGGCGCCATCCCGAAGAAATACAAGGAACTGATGGCCATCGTCGTGGCGCTGACAACGCAGTGTCCCTACTGCATCGAAGTACATCGCCAGCAGGCAGTGGACGCCGGTGTGACCGAGACCGAGTTAGCGGAGGCCGTTCACGTCGCCGCGGCCCTGCGCGCAGGCGGTGCAATCACACACGGCACGCACTTGTTCTAAGATCTCTGCGGCCCTCTGCGTTCTCTGTGATAAAAACGCAGAGAACCGCAGAGTTTTGCCCGTTGCGTGGGCTGAGCTACAATATCCGACGCTCCGAAAGAGCCCAGGACTCCCCCGGATTGATGCGTTGTCATTCCCCGCACGCAAAAGAATCGGCCGTTATGAGATCTGCTCCCAACTCGGCGCGGGTGGCATGGGTGAGGTTTACCTCGCTAACGACACGAAGCTTGATCGCAAAGTCGCACTAAAAGTCCTGCCTTCTGAAATCGGGGACGATACCGGCGATCGCGTCCGGCGCTTTGTGCAGGAAGCCAAAGCCGCTTCGGCACTCAACCATCCGAACATTCTCACCATCTACGAAATCGACGAGGTCGATTCGGAACAATTCATCGCAACCGAATTCATCGACGGCGACACACTGCGCGATCGAATCAGTCGTGGCGGATTAACTCCGGGCGAAACGCTCGAAGTCGGCATCCAGGTCGCAAGCGCGCTTTCTGCAACTCACAGCGTCGGCATCATGCATCGCGACATCAAGCCTGACAACATCATGCTGCGACATGATGGCATTGTGAAGGTGCTCGACTTCGGACTCGCCAAACTAAGCAACCGTCAATCTGTAGAAACAGATTCCCTGGCGCCAACTGAGAAGTTTGTCAACACGGCCGTGGGCATGGTGCTCGGGACCGCGCAATATATGTCGCCCGAACAGGCAAGAGGTTTGGAAGTTGACGCACGTACAGACATCTGGAGTCTGGGCTGTGTGCTTTACGAAATGATTTCCGGCAAGCAGCCGTTTTGTGGTCCAACTACGATGGACGTGATGACGGGAATTCTGAATCGCGATCCCGAATCGTTGTTACCACATTTGCCCGAAGGGCCACGCGAGCTCGATCGCGTCATCGCGCGCGCAATGCGCAAGGATCGTGAAGAACGTTATCAAACGATCAAAGACTTCCTGATCGAACTGAAAGATCTCAAGCGCGAACTGGAAACGCCTTCACAGCGATATCGCGCTTCACGATCGCTGGGCGCGATGACGCCCGAGGCTGTGCCGGAGAAGTCGATCGCGGTCCTTTATTTCGAAAACATGAGTTCGGAAAAAGATACCGATTACTTCTGCGCCGGAATGACGGAAGATATCATCACTGACCTCTCGAAGATCCAGGAGTTGAAGGTTGTCTCGCGAACTGACGTGCTTCCCTTCCGCAACAAAGAAGTGAACACACGTCACGTCGGCGACGCGCTCCGAGTGAATTACATACTCGACGGCAGTGTTCGTAAGTCGGGTAATCGTATTCGAATAACAGCGCAACTAGTCAGCGTACGCGACGGTTATCACCTGTGGGCCGAACGTTTCGATCGCCAGGTTGAGGACATATTCGATCTCCAGAACGAAGTCTCGCAAAAGATAGTTGAGGCGTTGAAAGTGTCGCTCACTGAAGCTGAGCGACAACTGCTCGCGCAAAAGCCGACTGACGATCTGCGCGCCTATGACTTTTACATGCGTGGCCGCGAGCTGCTGTATCTCAAAGGCAGGCGAAACACTGAAAACGCGATTAAAATGTTTGAGAACGCAGTCGCAATTGACTCGCACTTTGCGAACGCCTTCGCCGGCCTGGCTGAAGCCTACTCGACGATGTTCGAGTGGTACGACGGCAATTCGACGTGGCTCAGCAAGGCGATCGAAATGAATCAGAAAGCTCTCGAGCTGGAGCCGGCCAGTCTCGAAGCCAAATACGGCATCGCGATGGTCTACTTCCATCACCGCCGATTTTCGGAATCGAAGCGCACGATCGAAGAGATTCTCAAGGAGAACGCTGAGTTTTATCCCGGGCATCTGCGTTTGGGGATGATTGCCGAACTCTCAAACGATCTCGAAGCAGCACTCAGGCATTATCAGCGTGCGGCGGAGCTCAAACCCTATGATGAAGAAGCGTTTATCTTCCTCACAGGCATTCACAAGCGCCGCGGCGACGTCACCGCCGCCGAACACGCGGCTTTGAAGGTGATCGAGATCACTTCGCGCAAACTCGAAGCGAGTCTCGACGACATCATCGTGATGAGTCGGCTCGCGGACGCGTACGCACGGTTTGGCAGTCGCGAGGAAGCGAATGCCACGCTGAGACGTGTGCTCGAGTTGGAACCAAATGATGGCCTGGCTGTATACAATTGCTCCTGCGCTTACGCGTTAATGGGTGAGAAGAGCGCGTCGCTCATTCTGCTGCGGCGTGCTTTTGACAGCGGATTTAGAACCGTTGCGCACTGGGCGCGAGCGGATAGTGCGTTCGACGCGATACGCGGAGATGACGAGTTTCAGAAGGTACTAATTGAAATGCAGTAATAATCATACTTGGATACGGTCAGTATCGTATCCAACATGCATAAGGAGACGAGATGCCAAAGTACGTTATTGAAAGAGTAGTGCCAGGCGCGAGCAACATGACGCCGGCGGAGTTGAAAGCGATGTCGCAACGTTCATGCAATGTGCTGAACGAGATGGGACCGCAGATTCAGTGGGTTCAGAGTTACGTCACTGACAACAAGATTTATTGCGTTTACATCGCGCCGAATGAAGAGATGATTCAGGAGCACGCGCGGCTCGGCGGGTTTCCTGCGAATCACATCGCACGAGTCAAAACTATTATTGATTCAACCACAGCCGAGGAATAATGGACCTTCGCTCAATTCAGAAGCCACTGAAGGACAAGTATCGCGGCGACCCGACAAGCTCGCGTATCACGCTCAAAGCGCAGAGCGATCAAACGGACACGCCGATCGCGTGTTCAGTTGAGGTTGGTCAGAAGATTTTCGAAGCCCAGGCGCATAGCGGTGTCGGTGGTCCAGGCACCGCAGCCTGTTCCGGCGATCTACTGCTCGGCGCGCTCGCTGCCTGTGCCCAACTGACGTGTCAACTGGTCGCGACGGCGATGGGCATACCATTCGAGCACATTCGCGTAGAAGTTGAAGGCGAAATGGATCTGAGCGGAACGCTTGGAATTTCAAAAGAAGTGCCGGTTGGCTTTCTGGACATTCATGCGAAATTCGACATCGACGCCCCCAGGGCAACGGCGGAACAGTTGGCTGCGTTGAAAAACAAGACGGAGCAGTATTGCGTGGTGATGCAGACGCTTTTGCAGCCGCCGCGAATCAGAACCAGCTGGATAAATGGTGAGTAAGGTCTCAAAGTTAACGATCGACTTCCGACTGCCAGCGCTTGCGGATGCCACCGAGTGGCTCAACTCCAAAAGCGGAGTACAACAAGTAAAAGGGCACCCGACACTCGTTCACTTTTGGTCCATCAGCTCGGAAACGGCAAAAACAAACCTGGCCCAGGTTGCGGAATTGCGCGACCAGCGCCGGCGTGAAGGGTTGCGTGTAATCGCGATACACGTGCCGCAATCCGAGGCGGAAAAGAATCCGCGCGCCGTGCGCGACGCGATCGCGCGACTCAATCTCACCGAACCTTGCGCACTCGATAACAATCTGAAGATCAGTCGCGGACAGGAAGATCTGCCGGTTTACTTCCTGATCGATCCGGAGGGTGCGAATAGCAGTTTCTCAACTGATTTGGAGACAATTGAGGATCAGTTGGACCAGATGCTGGTTGAGCTGCGAAATCAGAATCCGTTTTGTGCTGCGTGTGAGTTGTTCCTGAATAAAGAGGCGATGTTTTGTGCCAACTGCGGCTCGCCGTTGACGCTGCCCGGCCCGGGACAGCACCCGTACTATGAAGATCACTTCAACGCCGCGTTACCGACTATTCGTTTGGCCAATCCCGATCCGCTGATCGGTCACAGGATTGACGGCAAGTACGAACTACTTGCTCGCCTCGGTGAAGGCGGTATGAGCGTGGTCTATCGCGCTCGTCGCGTACACATCGGCGACGACGTTGCGGTGAAGATTTTGACCGGCAAGTTTGTTAAAGACGATGCGGCCCTGACGCGCTTTCGTCGTGAAGCGCGAGCGGCGGCGATGTTGCGTCATCCGAACGTCATCACGATTCATGACTTTGGTGAGACTGACGACGTGCATGCGCCTGCGTATATCGTGATGGAGTTTATAAGAGGGACACCGCTGCGCGAGCTCTTGCACAGCGAGCATCATTTCTCGGTCGAGCGTGGCCTGCGGCTGATGCGCGGGATCTGTGCCGGGGTTGGTTCAGCGCATCGACAAGGCGTGGTCCATCGCGACCTCAAGCCGGACAACATTCTTGTAGTTGCGCCTGATGACGACTTCGAAGTCGAGAGTGTGAGAGTTGTTGATTTTGGACTCGCGAAACTGCTGGCTGATGCCGGTGGCGCCGCAACTGGCGCGGTTGTTGGAACACCGTATTACATGTCGCCGGAGCAATGTCTGGGTGAGCCACTCGACGCGCGTTCCGATGTTTACAGTCTCGGGGCGATGTTCTACGAGATGCTTTCCGGGAAGCGACCATTCGAAGCCGAGACCGTATCGGGTCTGATCAGCCGTCACTTGCAGGAACCGCCGCCGCCCTTTGATCTTACGCTGGGCATCCCACGGCGAGTCTCATTGGGAATCATGCACGCCCTCGCCAAAGATCCCGACGACCGCCCACAAACCGCCACCGAACTCGCCCGCCAAATGCAGCTGGTTTGATATACGCCGAAGGCGTTCGCTAATTGCAGCCCAGCGGTTGGAGCGTAGCGACAACCCTGGGATCCAAATCATCGAAGGAGCAATTAACCCTGACAGGGTTAACGGCGCACATGCCTAACCCCTTCAGGGTTAATCGTCATTACTAATTTCGAGATCCCAGGGTTGTCGCTTCGCTCCCAACCCTGGGCTGCAATTAGCCAACGCCTTCGGCGTATTAATCCTTCACACGCGTATCAATCGCGACCCAATTGAGTTCCCACGTCTTGCCGCCGTCGTCGGAAAACGACTGCTCGAACCGGTACTGGTCCGGTGTGATCTTCGTGATGACAAACCGCACGAATATCGCGCGGCTGTTGTAGGTATCCTGGTTGTAGAACTCGCCGCGTCCGTCTTTAAACTCACCAATCGACGGCACCGTCAGCGTCCCGCTGTTGATGTTCGCAAAATTCAAACTCCACTGCCGCGCCTGCGGATTGTAAAGACGCAAGCTCAGACCCTCGAAGTGTCCAGCTGGTCCATCGGCCTTCAACTCCACCAGATTCGCACGCCCGTCAAACACCTTACGCACCACAGTCGTGCCTTCATACGCAACCCACGTCGTCGAACCACTCAAAGGCTTCTGCAAACGTTTGAGCTGCGTCTTCCACGTGCCGATCTCCCAATCGAAATCGTGCTGCCCATCTTGCTGAGCAGTCGCCTGAAGCGGGCAAAGAGCGACAAACAAGAGCACAAGAAGATATTTCATCGTGCTAACTTAGTCTCATCAAAAAGAACGGGTCAAGAAGTTACCTCGAGGTAACTACTCAGGTAGCACCAAGCGCGTGGAAGGTTTGCTTCAGGGCTGGATAGAGCTTTTCATACTGTTGATACATGGCACGATACGTTTCGACAGCCTGTGAATTCGGAATGATGCTATCCCTGACGAAGACCGTCTGAGCGCACGCATCGTCAACATTGGACCAGACTCCGGCGCCCACGCCCGCCAGCAGTGCTGCGCCAAACGCCGCTCCTTCAGTGGTGTTCACGGTGACAAGCTCAGCATCGAAAATATCGGCAAGAATCTGCCGCCAGAGAGCGCTCTTTGCTCCACCTCCGGACAAGCGAATCTGATCGACTGAAGCAAGTCCCGCATCTTTCATGAGGCAAAAGATATCTTTCAGTCCGAATGCGACTCCCTCGAGAATCGAACGAGTCAGGTGAGCCGGACCGTGTCGCCCGGTCAGTCCGATCCATGCGCCGCGCGCAAACGGATCCGGATGTGGAGTCCGTTCACCACTCAAATACGGCAGAAACAAAAGTCCTTCGCTGCCGGCAGGCACCTCTGCGGCGTCGGTGACGAGTTCGGCGAAGCTTCGTTCACGCGCAAACTTGTCGTGATACCACTGCAAGCTGCCTGCGGCACTGAGCATCACGCCCATTAGGTGCCAACGCCCTGCAACCGCATGACAAAACGCGTGCAGCCTTCCGCCGGGTTCGATCAACGGCGACTCCGTTGCGGCGAAAACGACTCCTGAAGTTCCAAGCGTCACTGCAATCGTTCCCGGCCGAACGACGCCGACGCCGATCGCTTGTGCTGATTGATCGCCGCCGCCTGCGACTACAGGCGTTCCCGCACGCAAGCCGGTCAACTCTGCAACTTCTTTGCTTACCTCGCTCGTGGTTTCGTGTCCTTCAAATGTCGGTGGTAACCATTCGGCGGGAATGTGAAGCGCTTCGAGTATGTCAGACGACCAGTCGCGCTTGCGAAGATCGAAGAGCATCGTGCCCGAGCCGTCGGCTTTGTCCATCGCGAGCGCGCCGGTGAGTTTGAAACGAATGTAATCTTTGGGCAGCAGGACGTGGCGGATGCGACGATAGATCTCGGGCTCGTTTGTTTCGAGCCACAGAATTTTTGGCGCAGTGAAACCCGTTAACGCGTCGTTGCCTGTGATTTGGACCAGGCGTTCGAGCGTCACGCGCGCACGAATCTCATCGCACTCGGCGCCGCATCTCTGATCGTTCCACAAGATCGCCGGTCGCAATACCTGCCGCTCGTAATCGAGTACGACAAGCCCGTGCATCTGGCCGGTCAAACCGATGGCGGCGATGTCATCGCCGGCTACATTCGTTTCGGCGAGCACTTGAGTGATGCTGTTAGCGGTGGCTTCCCACCATTCTCGTGGGTCCTGTTCAGACCAGAGCGGATGCGGCGACGAGAGACTCAACGGCGTGGTGGCGCTGCCGGCCACACGTCCCTCCGGATCGATGAGCAGTGCCTTCGCCCCGGTTGTTGACAGATCAATTCCCAGCAGGAGTGTCATTCGCGATGTGCCTCTTTAGACTACTTGTGCAACATCTCCCACCCCGCCGTCAATGCCTTTTGTTACGCCGAAGGCGTTCGCTAATTTCAGCCCAGGGTTGGAGCGCAGCGACAACCCTGGGACCTTGAATTTAAATGGGAGAAACCCTGAAAGGGTTGGCGC
>Ga0307414_10002215_pt1 | contig 10134 bp, 7 predicted proteins | sample DK1Ometagenome_FD_203804 | JGI IMG/M metagenome (GOLD analysis project Ga0307414, IMG submission 203804) | Maize rhizosphere microbial communities from greenhouse at UC Davis, California, United States - DK15-O-3 | ecosystem: Host-associated > Plants > Roots > Rhizosphere > Soil | place: USA...
GACGCTCGAGCTCGAAGGCGGTCGCCGACTGGAGGTCAAGGCCGACGGCGCGAGATCGCCGCAGCCGCGCTACGTCGCGTCGGCGACCTTCGATGGCAAGCCGCAGGCGGCGACGTGGCTGCCGGTCGAGCGGCTGAGACAAGGCGGCGAGCTGGAGTACGTCCTGTCGGAGCGCCCGGACCCGGCGGGATGGGGCACCCGCGAAGAAGACATCCCGCCGGCGCTGTGCGCGGCGGTGGATCCCGCGCAGTCGCGCTAGGCGCGCCGCCCGTCCGTTCGCTCGGCGCGAGAGCGCCTGGGCGCGCTACGCCTTCGGGATCGTCCGCGTACGCTGCGCGTTCGCCGTGCGGAAGCATCGCTTCGATGCTGGGAAGTTCACGGCATGGCCGAAACAATGGGCCGCAGGGGTCTCGCATCGGCGTCGGGCAACCGAGCAGCCGCTGGAAGCATGGATCCGACCTGCGGAGGCCCTTCATGAGCGCCCCCTTCCGGACTCGATGGCTGCCCCGCGGGCGCTCCTCTAAACTGCGTGCGGTACGGGCCTATAGCTCAATGGTTAGAGCAGAGGACTCATAATCCTTTGGTTCCAGGTTCGAGTCCTGGTGGGCCCACCAAACAGTCTGGCGGTTCTCTGCCCCAAAGAGAAACTGCCCTTTGCCCCGGCCAAAACGCGGGGCTTCCCCCTTTCTCGATTGGTGCCAAGCCTCAAGAATGGCTTTTGAGTACTCGTTTTCTCAGAACGACCTTCGGGCGGCCAAAGGTGAGTTCGGGCACCCCATCGCTCATGCGGCGGACTTTCCATCCCGCGGCGCCCTCCGGGCCATGATCGAAGGTCGACCGCCAATCCCTTGCCCGGCCTTTCGCCCGGTTCCTACGCGTAGCGCGCCAGTCGGCAGCCCGCTGCGCGGCCTCGCTGGGCGATGGGCATTCCGCGTGCGGGCCGTGGGCTATTGCGGCACAGTAGATGCGGTACCTCGGGGTGCCGCTTTGGTTGTTTGATGCCCGGACGAAGGCAGTAGCTGGGCGGCACGGCGAGGTCATAGAGAAGAGACGAGTACATGTTGTTTGTGAGTTGCTAGTACTACTTAAGGCGCGAGCTAAAAGGGCGGATCGGGGATGGATGTATTCGCATTGCGTGAACGATTGATTTCGGACTATCAGTCCTTTGCTAGGTCATTCACTACTATTCATGCAGACGACCTGAAAAAGGGCGTCGACGACAAGTACTCAAGCGGCAAGTTCTGGCCTGAGCCGCTAGTGCAAATCAATCCACGCTACGCGCCGGGGCGCAGCACCTCAGATCTTGCTGTGCAAGGAGTCCTGCTGCCGCTAACGGCGCAGTGCTTCGATATTCCCCTTTACAAGCATCAAGAAAATTCGGTTGCACTCGCGACCTCAAAGCAAAGCTACGTCGTCACGACCGGAACCGGTTCTGGCAAGTCCGTCTGCTTTTTCCTGCCCATCGCTGACGCAATCCTGCGCGCAAGGCAGCAAGACGCCACGCCCAGAACGCGCGCCATCGTCATCTATCCGATGAACGCACTGGCCGACTACAGTGTGTGCACGACGTGGGGGGTGAAGGGCAAGAGCAGCTACCTGCTGCACGTCTTGCGCAAGCGCATGGCTTACCCCGAGCTCAAGAAGATGGTCCTGAGCCAAGCTGAGCTGTGGAACGCAAACGTGGTCTTGATCGAGGACAAGGCCTCGGGGACGCAGTTGATTCAGGAGCTGAGGCAGATCAACTACCGCGTCAAAGGCGTCAAGCCGGAGGGCGATAAGCTCATGCGCATGGTGGCGCAGACCCCGGCGATCGAAGCTGGCCGAGTGTTGTTGCCCAAGCAGGCGTCCTGGCTGGGCGAGTACGTACACGAGCTCACGACGTTCCCCAAAGGCAAGTACGACGACCAGGTCGATTCCACGGCGCAGGCGTTGAAGTGGATCGGCAAGGAAGGGCAAACACCTGGTCTCATCCAGTACTACCGTGATGAGTGTGAGCGGCTTGGGATTCGACCTCCGGGACGAGAGTAGTTGCCTGGAGGGCCAAGCCATAATGATCGAGGCTTGGCGCGGCGCCTGCCGGAATCGAATCGAGTTCCGGGCACGTCAGCGCACTGGGGGAGAGGATGGGGGAAGGGCCAATACAAGCGCCACGATGGATTGATAGTGGAGCAGTAGTCACCGGTGGACTGGACCTGCTGGGGCTACGTCTTCCCGTCCAGTTCATTGGCGGGAGTTTGTTTGATGGCGTGACTACTGTGACGCCCCAAGTGCGCTATCTCGCGTTTCGCGCATGGTTAATTCATCAATATGGGCAGACGGGTCTGCCAGACAGCTGGCAGAGATTTACGGAGTTCGCACTTCGCATCGAGAGCGCCATTGTTCTGGCGAATCTCATCGAGGATCGGGGCATAGGCGGGTTGATCGGTGCAGACCAAGCCATTGTTCGGTTGGTTGCTGGGACGGCAGCTGTATCCGTTGCCCCGCTGGTAAAAGTGCCCGCTGCGACGGTCTATGCCGGTCCGTCAGAGTGGCAGCAATTAGCCATTACTAAGGATCGGGGCGAGGCTGTTCCAGCGCTCGTGGACGAACGAGGCATCCCGCTGGCCGATGTAGTTTCAAAACGATTCTCCGGCATCTCTGTCCTCCGAAGATTGATCGAGGATCCGTCAATCGCCGAGGTTTCGATCGACGATCTCAAGGAGCTGGGTTCAGTAGCGCGAATCGATCAGGTTGCTGATGACGAACGCCAAGCACTCCTAGCTAGCATTCTCCCTCGATTGCCTAGACCACGAGAACGCGTCCGGATCGCCACATACGCCGCACTGCTGTCGCTAGCAGGTGCTTTGAGCCGGGTGCCGAGAGAGCAAGATCTGTTCGACGCTGCCTGTTCCAAAAGACGCTTCGGTGAACGCTTGCTGGATCAGGCGGCTGACGGATGGGTCACATACTGCGTCCGGGATGCCATTGCGGTTACCCAGGAAGGTGTCCTATCGGCCGTGATGACTGAGCTCACGGGAAGCGCTGACGAGGGGCTCTCTGGAGCGGAGGCTGGGACGCTTATTGCCTCGCTCATGGAACGCGTTGAAGACCATGGGATCGCCCTTCGCAACTTAGGACTACTAGGGGCGAGTGAATCTGTGGCGGGCCTGTCCTTCAGACAACTACGACAGCGCATAGAAGAGAAAGTCTCAGCAGGGAAGGAAACCAGACAAGGCATCGCTCGTTGGGATTCACCATTATCTGAGACACAGCTCTATGAGCTTGCGCTGCGTTCAGGAGCCGGCGCGCTCTCGCTGGCGGTAGTGGCTTGGATCCTGGCCGATTTGCGGGTGGGACCTGTGGTTCGAGAACGAGGAAAGGATGCTGCGGGACTGTCCTATCAGGGGTGGCGTCGCGTAGGCCTTAGGGATGTGATTCTTCCTGAGCTCGATAGGTTCTGGCGTGAGGATCGGTCGGTCCGGGAAGTCGCGGCAGAGCTGGCATATCGAACGGTTAATCAGCACCTCCAAATTGCTTGGTCGCGGCTGCAGGCCGACCCGCGACGGGATGTGGCACTACTGACGACTGAAGGCGATACCTGGTACGCACGCGGCAAAGGATTTGCGGGCGGGCGAACCGCTTCTCGCCTCTCGCAAGCTGTTGGTTGGTTGGAGCAGTTGGGCTTGATCGATGCGAAGGGTCTGACCTTGGACGGTGAGATCGTGCGACAGAACGCGCTCCACTCATTGGCAGAGGGTGAGGTCGTATGAATCCGCGTCTCTTCTGCAGGGAACGGGCATTCCACAGGACGCTCCTGCTGACGTACTCCTTCGATCCGATCTTCTTTGAGCAGATGGTGCTCCCCGACCTATGGGCGGGTCGATCGGGGGACATTCTGGCAATCGGTGACCGTGCACAAGTCATGGAGGCAACAGCTGCCCGAGCCGGTCAACTGTGGCATCTCGGTAAGCACTACCTCTTGGCACCTGCTCGGCATGAAGGTGCCTTCCACCCCAAGGTGATTTTGCGTCTCGGGGCCAAGGATGGAGCGGTCATGATCGGTAGCGGCAATCTCACTAGTTCCGGGTGGGGAGGTAACCAAGAACTCGGCACAAGCTGGCGGATTGGCCCAGATCATCCAGATCAGGGGGCGTGGCTTCATCGATTCCTGACTGAGGTGATGGGGTGGTGCAGCAGCGATCTTGAGCGAGACGCGGTCGCGCGGATGCGCGATACGCCTTGGCTGAGCCTGACACCAGAATCTGATGCCTCCAGTGACCTGCTCTTCAGTCGTAGGGACATCACGTTGGCGGCCCTGTTGGCAGCGCGTTGGACGGGTCGACGTTTTGACGAGGTCAAGATTCTGACTGGATCGACAGATGAAACCGGCGCATTCTTGCGTTGGGCGCACGCGACATTCGGAATCCGACGGGCTGTCGTTGCACTCACTCCTGCGATGGCCAGCTTCGATCCAAGGCGGCTCGGCGATTTGCCGCTCGACTTGAGTCTCATTGAGGCGCCGTCCGATCGTCCAATGCATGCCAAGTGCTATTGGTTTGAGGGGCCTAATGGGGTGGCTGCAGTAATGGGGTCTGCCAACTGCTCGGCTGCGGCCTGGCTCGTGCCACCCAATCGAGCGGGCAATATCGAGACGGTCCTTGTCTATGACCATGCAGACCAGGGCGACTACGAGGATGTGCTTCGAATCTTCGAACGCCCCGCCCACTCAGCTGAGGCTTTGCTGGGTGATAGGCCTGTCGTAAAAGACAACGAGCCTATTGCCAATGAAAGACCCTTTCGGCTGCAGGGTCTACGTTGGGATCGAGAAATTAATCAGGTGCTGGCTGTGCTTGAGCCATCACCACCCGCTGGCAGCGTGGTGGAACTTTTGCTGCAAGCCCAAACAGTTGTCATGGAAAAGGTGGAACAGGCTGCCGTTCTGTGGACGTGCAACACCCCAGACACATGGGGTGAAGCCACTACCTTTGCCACCGTTCGGATCGTCCATAACGGGACGACATCGACCACAGAGCCGCGCTGGATCGACGATATCGCGGCGCTGCGAAGCGCGAGTCAGTCCGCGCGCCTTCTTGAGCCCTTTAAGGGGCTGGAACGTGCAGTCACTTCCAGCGAACAACGTCAGATGCTGGAAGATCTCCAAGAGGTTGCTCACGCTCTATTTAATGATCCCGCAGCGTTCCGAGATCCTGGGAGACAAGTTGACAGCGATAAGAGAGCGGAGAAGCAAGCCGTCGCTGCACCGGTCAACCCCCAAGATCTGATCTGTCACCTGGAAGATGGGTTTGAACTCAAGACTGGGATGACGGATCCACGAAGCACCACACTTTCGATATCGGGCATTCTTCGCATGCTCTTCGAAGTGGAAGGCGATGGGACAGACATTCCTGTCGCGGTGGATGGCAAGGACGAAATGTCAGACACGTCCGACTCGCTTCATGTGACGGAGGGTCGTAAAGCGGATGTGTCTGAAGGTTCGTTCGCACCGCCAGTGGTGGAAGCGAAGTTCCGAGATCGGCTGGCGAGTCAGATCTCAATCTTCCTCGTGAATCTGCGCTCCAGCGAGTTCGCAAATGGCTGCAGCGCGACCCAGATGGTTCAGGCCGTGGCCTTTCCACTAGCGGTAGCGATCCGTGGGAAAAAGCATGGCTGGGTAAGCCAGGAGCTAGCGGAGCGGTGGGCTATTGAGGTCATTGCCCTGCTTTTTCGGGGTGCCGGACTTCACGATGCGCCTTTGCTTCGGGAGGTGCAGTCTCGCTATGCCAAGAACGGGCAGGCCGACGTGTTCGCGGACATTGTGGGTGACGGGACGCTCTGGATTGCACTCGTGTCTCTCCTTGGTGGAAGCCAATGGGACGGCCCTGGGGCTTACATGGAGAAGGCGATTGCACTTCGAGAGGTGTTTGAGTCTCCGGTGCTGATAGGTTCTGCTCGGCCAGACCGCATCAAAAGTTTGATCGGTAGGATTCGGGTGGAGGATGCTCATCGATACTTGGCTGAGGTTGCTCCTCAAGCAACAAGCTTGCTGACTGAGCTGGAAGACGAGCTAAAGCCTTTATGGAGTAGCGAGTCAAAATCGCAGGATGAGCGCAAGATCACGCACAAGACGGGCGACGTTCTATGGAGAGAAAGAGTCGGCTGGGCGGTTTGCTTAGAAGACAATGCCTTGATGAATAAAGCTGCGACCAAGGTCCGCCTGCATGGACAGGAGAAATCAGTCGCAGCTGGTTTTTACGTGAACGTCTCCGAGGTTGCTCTTCGGGTTTCTTCACTCGGCCAGAAGTTGGACGCGGTTCGTTCGTTAGTCGATGTTCGTGCTTGAATGATCAGTGCAGTGCAGTCGGTGGGGCCTGATCTTGGTTCAGATTGTGATCTGGCTTGTTATACGACAGGTGCAATCTGCACCTTCAGTAGGACAGCCAAAAGTGCGTCCAGTCTGTCCGCACAGCCCCTGAATGCTTTAGAACATGACTTGAATCGTTCTCGGTGGGGCATTGTTGATGAGCTCAGAGTGCTGAGCCCCCACGAGACCTCAGAGACATTGATTGCCCAGAACCCGATGGGTAAGAAGTCCTCGTCGAGCCGCAGCAGGTAGAGTTCATGCCAGCCAGTGTGAATTTTTGAAACACGACTCGTTGAAGAATGCGCCGAGACGGTCTTTACCTGAATCTTGTGATCTTCTTTTCCCTGTTGGCGGACTTTGATATCCCACGCATGTTCGCTTGGGTGGCCATAAACAAGCTTTGCATCCTGGTATACCGACGCCGCGTAGAGGCGGGCATAGAACTCGCCAATAACGCCCGTTTTCTGGTCTCCGATGGGCAGCATTGAGCCATCGCGTCGTTGAAGTTTTTCGAGCGATTTATATGCGTCAGCGTAGGTGGAGATGGCTTTAAAGATTTCTTGCAAGTTTGAGTCCTGCAGAATGGTTATGAGTTCGGGATGAGAACTGACTAGTACAGAGTGTGCCCACTCAAGCTCACCGGATCGAAGCTAAAAACGTGCTCGAGAGGGCTGTCCCCGCACCGACCAACCAGTCGTCCTGGGAAGGCCTGGCCGCCATCTGCAATCTCGACCTCGCCGGAGCAGATGGGGCAGGTTGCGTGATGGCGTACGAAGCGGAACCAGCCGCTCGCCACCTTGCTCTTTGCATCCCGGGTCAGTTGAAGCTGACCATTGAGCTGCGACCAAGCGAGGAAGAGGTCGTTCGCGATCGTGACTCGATCGATGGGCAGCCGAATGAGCGGCCGCTTGAAGTGCCACCAGGTCCAGGTGCCAACCAAAAGAACCAACAGAAGGCCAAGGTCGCCGACCTGGATCGGTCGGGAGCCACGGAGGATTAGTAAGACGAATCCCCAGAGCGCGAGGAGCGCGAACGCTTCCCCAAGGGTCATCCCAAGCAACAGATACCCTCGCCAGCTGCGCATACGAAAGGGCGCAGTTCCAATGATCGGCCGCAGCCACCACGCCGGCTTGGCGGGTTCGCTCTGATAGCGGATCAGCCCTCCTGGACTGGGAGCATTAGATGTCTCGCCCTCATCGGAGAGGTCATCGATTGCAGGCAAGGGAATGAAGTCCAGCCGGTACTGGGTCGTGTTCCCTCGGCCGCCGCCCGATTGTGTGGTCAGTTCTGGGATCAGAGGAAGCTGTGCTTGGCGGCAGGCTTGCTCTAGCTGCCCACGTCGCTGATCCCACCAGCGACGAACGCTGGTGCTCGGCAACCAGCGGGACGCCGGCATCTCTGGCATCCGCCCACCGTGTTTGTCGATATAGAGCTGGCGCAGGGTGTCCGCATCCAGTGCTGGGCTGGGGTGGCCAGCCTGCAGGGTTTGGACCGTGTACTCAGCCAACAGGTCCAGCACCTGGGGGATGCGCTGGTTACCACCAACTTGGTCCACCCAGCGGCGCAAAACCGCTGTTGCAGAAACCTCCCCTAAACCGGTTTGGATAGGTTTCAGACTGTTTGGGCCCACGGCAGCTCCCCAGGCTCGTGCTTTCCAACAGTCTGGAGGGAAAGCACGCATGCGCCAAGGTTCGTTCGATCACACCGATCCCCTTTCGAGTTCGCGCCGACCGATCGCCGGTAGCCTGCGGGTTCCTTTCGGCCTGAAGGCCGGCCGGATGTGGAGCCCCAAGCAAGTCGCCTCGGGCCTGCAGTGCGGGTGCATCTGCCCAGCCTGTCTGGCTCCCTTGGTCGCCAAGGCTGTCGATAGCGAGTACCGCCGCCCTCACTTCGCGCACGTCGCTGAGACGGACTGTCGAGCCGGCTACGAGACCGCCGTCCACAAGAAGGCTAAGCAGCTTCTGGTTGACCATGCCGCTCTTCTACTGCCCGCATGGGATGGTGAGGACGACATGCCCAATCCTCCCGTGTTGGCAGATGACGAGGGGAGGTGGTGGTCAGGGGCGCGGGTTGAGTTCCCCAGCCGCCAGGTTCGGCTGCAGAACGTCCGGTTAGAGGAGGCACAAGGGGACTACACCCCCGACGTCATCGCGGTGGACGATCAGGCGGAGTTACTGATCGAAATCCGAGTCAGCCATGCTGTCGACCTATTGAAACGGCGACGGATCCAAGCCGAGGGCAAGCGCCTAGTCGAGATCGACCTATCGGCTTTGGCTCCCGATGCCTTGCATGACGAAGACCGACTAATCCACGCGGTGCTTCATGAGCCCACTAACCGCTACTGGCTCTCGTGCCCGGATGCGACGGAGGCATGGCGGGATGCCCATAGGAACCTCAAAGCCCGGGTAGCCCAACGCAATCAGGAGATTGCCTTGGAGCGTCAACGCCTGGAGGAGGTCCGGCTTGCTCAGCTAAGAGCAGCCGAGGAGGCTCAAGCCCAGCGAATGGCCCAGCAAGAGAACCGCGCCCGTTTTCAGGAACAGCAACGGGCCCCCTACCTGGAATTGCTGGAGGAATTACCCACCCTGGTCTCGGTCTCGCGCATTGAGACATTACTGGCCGACTATCAGATCCGAGACGGCGAGGACGCGGAGCGGCTGACCAGCCAGATTCCGTCTTCGGAGGTTCAGAAGGCGGTCCGCTATTGCGGGCCCAATGCATGGATCTACCTTGTGCATCCCAGCCTATGGCAGGCCGCTAGCTACCATCAGTTCGTACTCGGACAGCCGGCGGGGGCGCAGTTCAATCAACGGGAGCTGGCGCAATGGGTGATGCAGAAGTTCGGACGGGAAGAAGGGCTCTACGCCCTGTTCCGTACGCAGTACAAATTTCGTAGCAAGGTGCGTAGCGCAGGCATCCGAAAGAACCGCATTTCGTTCTGGGCGTTCACGGACTTGGAGAACCAACAGATCCCAGACTTCTATCGACCCATTAATGCATTCGTGGATCGGTTGATCTATGTGAGGTCCTTGGAGCAGGTACCCGGCATTCTGGGGCAGGTACGGATTCCAGCATTACGTCGCGAGTGACGAGCTTCTTTAAGGGTGAGAGGGCGAGATGTACAAGCAGATCGAGTTCACGCGGGGAGATCTCTACAAGATGGTGTGGGAGCGCCCCGTTTTGATCATCGCCAAGGAAATTGGCGTATCCGACGTCGCAGTCGCAAAGGCCTGCCGAAAAGCGGGAATCCCACTGCCGAATCGAGGGCACTGGGCCATCGTGAAAGCGGGGAGGACGGTGAAAGTCCCGCCATTGCCGAAACCCAAGCCGGATCAACCGGATTCAGTCTGGTTCACCGTGCTCGAGAATCCACCGCCTAAGCCTCCGAAGGTTGAGGTCCCCGCCGGCCCATTGATCGAGGTTCCAACGGAATTGGTAAAACCTCATCGCCTGGTAGCAGAGCTCAAAGCGGCCGCAAAAGGCCAGAAGGAAGACAAAGGTGTCATCCCTCTGAACTACCAGAAGTTCTTGCGGGTGAGGACATCGGCCGCCCAGCTTGAACGAGCGTTGATCTTGATGGACACGTTGATCAAGCAGTTCGAGGACAAGGGGTGCAAGGTACGCATCTCGGAGAAAAACGCAGAGACCGAGCTGGTACTCAAAGAAGGAACGATTGTTTTCCGGTTGGATGAACGAACCAAACAGACGTCTCCACCCCCGCCGCCGCCACGACCACCTGGCCGGCGTGGCGAGCATCACTACGAGCCTTGGCGTCCCGCGTACATCTTGGTGGG
>Ga0307414_10002218_pt1 | contig 10129 bp, 11 predicted proteins | sample DK1Ometagenome_FD_203804 | JGI IMG/M metagenome (GOLD analysis project Ga0307414, IMG submission 203804) | Maize rhizosphere microbial communities from greenhouse at UC Davis, California, United States - DK15-O-3 | ecosystem: Host-associated > Plants > Roots > Rhizosphere > Soil | place: USA...
TTCGGCATCGCCCGTGAAGCCCGGGGGTATCGGACCCATCGGCTTCATGCGAACTCCCTCACCAGGGCTGCCCGATCGACCTTGCCATTCGGAGACACTGGCAGAGCTTCGCGCCAGACGATCTGCCTGGGCTGCATGTAGGACGGAAGCTCGGCCGCCAGATGCGCGCGCAGGCGTTGCTCGGCGTCTCCACCTTTGGCCACTGCGATCAGGGTCACGGCCTGGCCGAGCCGCTCATCCTTCACGCCGAGCGCCAGGACTTCGCGAACGGCTCCGCTCGCCAGCGCGGCCTCCTCAATCTCCGTCGGGCTGAGGCGATTGCCGCTGACCTTGATCATCGCGTCGTCGCGTCCACGGAAGCGGATCAGGCCGTCCTCGCCGCGAACTGCGCGGTCGCCGGACCATACGGCCGTGCCGCCATATCTGGAGAAGGATGGCGCCGGCTTGAAACGTTCTTCGGTCTTCCTCGGATCGCGCCAATAGCCGTGAGCTACGAGCGGGCCGGAATGAACCAACTCCCCCTCCTCCCCTGCAATGGCTTCGCCGCCGTTTGCTCCAACAATCAGCACCTCCGCGAACGGAATCGCCCTGCCGACGCTATCCGGATGCTGGTCGGCGAGTGCCGGGTCGAGGCTGGTCGAGCGGAACGCTTCGGTCAGTCCATACATCAGGTGCAGCCGGGCATCGGGGAACAGCGAGCGGAGCTTGCGGACGACAGACTCTGGAAGATGGCCGCCGCTGTTCGTAAGCGTCCGGAGCGTGGCACCCTCTCCCTCGGACCAATCGAGTTCGGCGAGCTGAAGCCACAGCGGCGGCACGCCTGCGAGGACCGTGACGCCATGACGTCCGACCGCCCGCACGACGTCCCTCGGGAGAAGATAATCGTAAGCGATGGCGTGGCCGCCCGCGGCCCAGGTCGCGAGCAACTGGTTCTGGCCGTAATCGAAGGCCAGCGGCAGCACGCAGAGCGTTCGGTCATCGGGCGCGAGATGGAGATAATGCGCGACGCTGACCGCGCCGAGCCACATGTTCGCATGACTTAGCATCACGCCCTTCGGCCTACCCGTGGAGCCTGAAGTGTAGAGCAAGGCGGCAAGCTCGTTCGGATCGTGCCTCGACGGCGAGAGGGCCTCTTCGCCCGATTGCCAATCCTCCAAGGCCACGAGCTCAGCTGCGGATCGATCGTCTTGCTCTAGAGATTGTAGCCGGGCCTCATTGGCGATCAGCAGCTTCGCGCCGCTGTCCGCCAGGATGTGACCAGACTGTGCGCGCTTCAGGACGGGGTTGATCGGGACGTGGATCAGTCCGGCCCTGGCGGCGGCAAGCGGCAGGATGCAGGCGAGCTCCGTCTTGCCCATCCAGCTGGCCACGCGATCTCCAGCCGCAAGTCCGCGCGCAAGCAGCGCAGCGGCCGTGCGCCCGACCTGCTCGTCGAGTTCCGAATGGCTAAGCGTTGCCTTGCCGACTGTCAGCGCAGGCGATCCCCGGACGCCGCATCTGGCCAGCCAGTCGAGTGGGAATGGTGTCGGGTCGGGTTCCACACTCCCGTCATTGCTGGGCAGCGCCCACGACGCAACGATGTTGCCGTAACAACGGCCTTCGACTAGGGCCGCGGACGTGTTGAACAAGGTCGAAAAAGCCCCCGACGAGGTCATCGCCGAGGTGACCGTGCGGGAACTTCTGTCGGAAGTCCTCGGTCTCGCGCAGAGCCAGGTCAGCGGCTTCGCGGAATCGACCGCTCTTTTCGGATCGCTTCCCGAGTTCGATTCGATGGCCGTCGCGAACTTCCTCACTGCCCTCGAGGAGCGGATCGGAGTCCTGATTGAGGACGATGACGTCGATGCCGAGGACTTTGCCAGCTTCGGCAGCCTGACCGAGTTCGTGGAGCGTTTGCGCAGCCGCTGATCGCGGCGGAACTAGCTTACTGGTGGAATCGTCTGCTGGTGCTGCACGACGCGCCAGTCTTCGTGCGCGATTCGACGGTAGGTCGAGCTGCAATAGGCCTGGTATCGCTCCTCGCCTCGACTGGCGTCAGCCTTGTAAGCGAGGACGATCAGGCCTTCTTCGGGGCGGCTGATGCGAAGCTCTGACAGGTCAACCGAGGACCAGCGAGGCGTTTTCTCGACTGCCTCGATCGCCTCCTCGCCGCTAAGCAGGAAGGGCTGCGCAGGTACGACCATCTGGCAATCTTCGGCCACCCCTTCTCGGTAGACATCGCTTCCGCCGATCCAGAGGTCCGTTTCGAACTGGCGCACGCGATCATCGTCCATGGCAATCTCCAAGAGTGTCGTTCGATGAGACGAACGGCCTCGGGAGCACCCCGTTCCTACGGCTCTTGGTCGGTATCCGGCTATTCGGCAGCGAGCGCTTCGAATTCCTGCGCTGCGAGATATTTTTCAGCATCGAGCGCAGCCATGCAGCCCGTTCCGGCCGCGGTGACCGCCTGCCGGTAAATCTTGTCCATGACGTCGCCGCAGGCGAAGACGCCCGGAATGCTGGTCTTGGTCGTACCGGTTTCGACCTGAATGTAACCGTCACTGTCGAGCGTGAGCTGGTCGGCGAACAACTCCGTAGCCGGCTTGTGGCCGATGGCGACGAACGCGCCTTCGACCGGCAGCCGCGTTACCTCGCCAGTGAGCCGGTTCTTGATGTCGAGCCCGACGAGCGCTTCCGGCTCGCCACCAGCGACGAATTCGGAGACTTCCGAGTCCCAGATGATCTTGATGTGGGGATTGGCGAACAAACGGTCCTGAAGGATCTTCTCCGCGCGCAGGCTGTCGCGCCGGTGGACCAAGGTCACGTCGTGGCTGTGGTTGGTGAGGTAAAGCGCCTCTTCGACCGCAGTATTGCCGCCGCCGATCACGGCGACCCGCTTGCCGCGGTAGAAAAAGCCATCGCAGGTCGCGCAGGCGGAGGCACCCCTGCCCTTCATATGCTCTTCGGACGGCAGGTTGAGCCACTTGGCCTGGGCGCCGGTCGCGATGACCAGGGTGTCGGCGAAATATTGCGTACCGCTGTCGCCGGTGAGGCGAATCGGGCGGCTGTTCAGGTCGACGGCCGAGATATGGTCCCAGACCATCCGCGTGCCGACATGCTCGGCCTGGGCCTGCATTTCCTCCATCAGCCACGGGCCCTGGATGACGTCGCGGAAGCCGGGATAATTCTCGACATCCGTGGTCGTCGTCAGCTGGCCGCCGGGCTGGATCCCCTGAATGACGATCGGCGAAAGGCCGGCGCGGGCCGCGTAGATGGCCGCGGTCAGGCCGGCGGGGCCGGAACCGAGAATCGCGACGCGGGTGGACATGGTGTTGGTCATGGGATGCCCGATGTAGTTACTGCTTTAGATTAGACCAGACGCGACTGCTTGAGCGCGGCTTCGATAAAGCCGGCGAACAAGGGATGCGGCTCGAACGGGCGGCTCTTCAGTTCCGGGTGGAACTGGACGCCGATGAACCACGGATGGTCCGGACGCTCGACGATCTCGGGCAAGCGGCCGTCCGGGCTCATGCCGGAAAAGACGAGACCGCCCTTCTCCAGCGGCTCCATATAGTGGCTGTTCACCTCGTAGCGGTGCCGGTGCCGCTCGCTGATTTCGTCGGAGCCGTAGATGCCGCGGACGACGCTATTGCCGTCCAGCTTGGCCGGATAAGCGCCCAGCCGCATCGTTCCGCCGAGGTCGCCGTCCGCCGCGCGTTCCTGCAGGCCTTCGGAACTCATCCATTCGGTGATCAGGCCGACGACCGGTTCCGGCGTTGGGCCGAATTCCGTGGTCGAGGCTTCCTTGATTCCGGCAGTGTTCCGGGCGGCTTCGATGCAGGCCATCTGCATGCCGAGGCAGATTCCGAAGAAGGGCACGTTCCGCTCACGCGCGAATTGAACCGAGGCGATCTTTCCCTCGGAGCCGCGCTCGCCGAAACCGCCGGGGACGAGAATGCCGTGGAGCGGCTCCAGCTCGGCGGCGAGGTTGGCGTCCGGATGCTCGAACAATTCGGCGTCGAGCCAGCGGATGTGGACCTTGGCGCGGTTGGCGATGCCGCCGTGCACCAGTGCTTCGTTGAGGCTTTTGTAGGCGTCGGGAAGGCCGACATATTTGCCCACGACACCGATGGTGACCTCGCCCTCGTAATGTTCGAGGCGGTCCATGATGTCTTCCCAGCGACGGAGGTCGGGCCGCGGAGCGTCGTCGATACGGAAAGCCTTGAGGACTTCATCGTCCAGGCCTTCCTTGTGATACTGCAGCGGCACATCATAGATCGACGTGGCGTCGAGCGCCTGGATGACCGCGGACGCCGGCACGTTGCAGAACAAGGCGATCTTCGCGCGCTCGCTCTCGGGGATGGGCTTTTCCGTACGGCACAACAGAACGTCGGGCGCGACTCCGAGGCTGGAGATTTCGCGGACGGAATGCTGCGTCGGCTTGGTCTTGAGTTCGCCGGCCGCCTTGATCCACGGCACCAAAGTTGTGTGGACGCTGACCGTCTGGTCGCGGCCGAGGTCGTTGCGAAGCTGCCGCAGCGCCTCGATGAACGGCAGGCTTTCGATGTCGCCGACGGTGCCACCAATCTCGCAGATCACGAAGTCGACATCGTCCGTGTCGGCGAGCGCGAATTCCTTGATCGCGTTGGTGACGTGCGGGATGACCTGCACCGTCGCGCCCAGATAATCGCCGCGCCGTTCCTTCGCGATGATGTCACGGTAGATGCGTCCGGTGGTAATATTGTCCGACTGGCGCGAGGACACGCCGGTGTAGCGCTCGTAATGACCGAGATCGAGGTCGGTCTCGGCCCCATCGTCGGTCACGAAGACCTCGCCGTGCTGATACGGCGACATCGTCCCCGGATCGACGTTGAGATAGGGGTCGAACTTCCGGATGCGGACCTTGTAGCCACGCGCCTGAAGCAACGCCCCTAGTGAGGCTGAGAGGAGACCCTTACCAAGCGATGAGACCACGCCGCCGGTGACAAATATAAACCGCGCCATGGGAGTTGAGGCTTAGGGGTGAACGCCGCGGACGCGCAACCCGGCGCGCGAAAAAAATATGATGAAGCGCCCGTTACTGGGCGAGCGGAACGGCGTCGTTCTGGGCTGGAGCCGCCGGCTGCTGTTGCTGCGGCTGGGTGCCAGGGACCGGCTGAGTCTGCGCCGGCGATGCGGGGGCGACCTGATTCGCAAGCGACGTGTCGATCTGGATCGGCTGGCGTGCCGTCCCGGCGATGGCCGCAAGGACGATCGACAATATGATGAACAAGGCGCCGAGGACCGCGGTCGCGCGGGTCAGGAAATCCGCCGCGCCGCGCGCCGTCATGAAGCCGGAAGAGCTTCCGCCGACGCCGAGGCCGCCGCCTTCCGAACGCTGCATCAGGATGACGCCCACGAGCGATGCGGCAATGAGCGTCTGAACGATCAGAAGGAATTTGAACATGACAGCCTTTTTCGGAAGTACGGCGGCCATCTAGCTGTCGATGGCCGCCGTTTCAACGGCTGGACGAAATCACTCGGCCGGAGCAGCGCTCGCGGAGGCCTGCGCCTCGAGCTCTGCGGCAGTAAGGCCAACGACGACTCCGTCGCCCCCAGCCGCCACGCCCGAGCGCGGAACGCGGATCAACGAGCCGGACTGCAGCTTGATCGTGACTGAATCCACATCGAGCGTGTCGATGGTCCCGACGACGGTGCCGGCAGAACCCTTCACGGTGGCACCGGCGGCAATCGACGCCGCGGCGGCCGCAAGGCTCTTTTCGGTTTCAGCATTGAGCTGGGCCTGGGTCATGCCGAACAGCAGCTTGCCCTCATGCGCGGTGAAGCTGGTCTTCGGAAGCGCAACCTGGTGTTTGTCGGTCTTGATGACGACATTGTCGCCGTTGACGCTGACGACGGTGCCGACGGCACCACCAGTGGTATCCACAACCTGCATTCCAGGGGTCTGAGCGATCGACGGCGCTGCGAGGGCAATCGTCGCAGCCGCAAATTTAGCAATAAAGAGTCTCATGGTCTCCTTTCCCATAGTGTTGAGCACGTCATACATCAGCGCGCTGATCGCAGGCTGAACGGCAAATCAAATAGATGCCGCCGCTTTCACAATCGGCAAGAACTTTTCAGCGCTAAGGCTCGCGCCGCCGACCAGCGCGCCATCGACATTGTCGACCGCGAAGATCTCCGCGGCGTTCGAGGCGTTGACCGAACCGCCATAAAGAATGCGCACCTGGTTCCCGGCATCGCCAAAAGCGGCCACGAGTCGACCGCGGAGGGCGTCGTGCATCTCGGCTATGTCGGCGGGCGATGCGACTTTGCCCGTGCCGATCGCCCAGATCGGCTCGTAGGCGATGGCGAACCTGGCGGGGACACCGGCGGCGGCGGCATCCCCTTTCGGCAGCGAGGCATCGAGCTGCGCCTCGACCGTTGCCACGGCCTGCCCGGCCTCACGGACTGCGAGGCTCTCTCCGATGCACAGAATGACGGACAGGCCCGCGGCCAGCGCGGCCTCGGCTTTCATGCGCACGACCTCGTCGCTCTCGTGATGACCTTCGCGACGCTCGGAGTGGCCGACGAGGGTCAGGCTTGCGCCGGCATCGTGGAGCATGACCGTGGAAATGTTTCCGGTGTGTGCCCCCTTCTCCGCGAAGTGGACGTCCTGCGCACCGATTGGGAGGTCTGGGACCGCCCGTGCGGCGCGCTCGATCAGGATGGACGGAAGGCAAAGCGCGACATCCACGTTGGGAAACGCCTTGGCGCCGTCGGCAATGGCGCGGACCTCGGCGATATCCGCCGCGACCCCGTGCATCTTCCAGTTCCCAACGACATATTTGCAGAGCGCCATCGATCATCCCTTTTCAAGCTCCGTGGCCGTTAGCGTCGCGAGGCGCCTGTTGGAAGCGGCGCTTGATGGTCGGGAAAGCGGAACCTAAAGCAACCGTCCACATCGGCTTCGCGAGACCTCAATGCTTGCTTCTTTCCGCCGGCTGTCGAAATCGACCGTCGGTACCGTCATCATGGCGCTATTCCTCGCCGCCATCGTCGCATCCTTCGCGATCGGCGACATCCAGAACGTCCTTTCCGGCGGGGGATTCAGCGGCAGCAGCGATTCGCTCGTCAAGGTCGGGTCCCGGGAAGTGACGGACCGCGACATCAGCCGCGCGATGGATCGGCAGCTGTCCCAGGTGCGGCAGGAAAACCCCGAAGCGGACATGTCCGCCATCGCGGGTGATTTCGAGCAGTTGCTGAGTGCGCTGGTCGATGCCGAGACTCTCGAGGCCTTTGCGAGCAAATTCGACTTCAACCTGTCCAAGCGGCTGGTCGACGGGCAAATCGCGAACATTCCCGCGGCCAAGGGCCTCAACGGACAATTCAGCGAGCAATCCTACCGCGCCTTCCTGCAGCAGCAACGGGTGACCGATGAGGAGGTCCGCTGGATCATTCGCAACGGCCTCCTCCAGCAGCTGATGATCGCGCCTGCGGTGGTCAACGCGCGGGCGCCCGTCGGCATGGCGCGTCCCTATGCTTCGATCCTGCTCGAAGCTCGCGAGGGCGACGTGGCGTTCGTTCCGACCGAGGCCTTCCGCGCCGGGCTGAATCCGACCCCGGCGGACATCCAGCGCTTCTACGCGGCCAACCAGCGCCGCTACATGCTTCCGGAGCAACGCGTCCTTCGTGTCGCGAAGATCGGCCCGGAGCAGGTCGCGAACGTCCAGCCGAGCGACAAGGAAATCGCCGACTATTACAATGCCAACAAGGCGGCCTACGCGGCCAAGGAAACGCGCGGAATCACGCAGGCGGTTGTGCCCGACCAGGCAGCGGCGAATGCGATCGTCCAGCGCATTCGCGGAGGCCAGGCCTTCGCGGCCGCGGCCGCACCGGCGGGCTTCAGCGCGGCGGACATTTCCCTGGGCGCACAAACGCGCGAGCAGTTCACGTCGGTTACCAATGCGCGGATCGCCGCCGCTGCCTGGGGCGCGGCAGAAGGCGCGATCGTCGGACCGATCCAGTCGGAGAACGGCTGGCACGTCATCAAGATCGAGAGCATCGAGCGCACCGGCGGTCGGGACCTCGACGCAGCTCGCAGTGAAATCTCCGAGAAACTCGTTGTCGACAAGCGCAAGCAGGCGATCGAGGCCGTTGTGGACACCGTGCAGAATTCCATCGACGATGGCGCCAGCTTTCAGGAGGCCGCGGCCGCGGCCAAACTGAGCGTCACCGAGACCCCGCTCATCACCGCTACCGGAACGTCGCAGTCTAACTCCGGCTATCGCTTCCCCGCCGACCTGGGGCCCGCGCTAAAGACTGGGTTCGAGCTGGCGGAAAATGAGCCGCCCCTTGTCGAGGCCCTGCCCAACGACGGCGGTTACGTCATGGTCGCCCCTGCCCGGGTCATCGCCGCTGCGCCTGCGCCCTTGCAGAGCATTCGTGAGCGCGTCGCACAGGACTGGATCGCCGACCAGGCGAGCCAACGCGCGCGCCAGCTTGCGCAGAGCATCGCCACCAAGGGCCAGACGGCCGCGTTGGCGGATGCGGCCAAGGGAGCTCCGGTGTCCGTTCAGGTCGGGCCGGTCGGCGCTCGCCGGATCCAACTCAGCCAGTTCCAGGGCCAGGTTCCGCCGCCGATCGCAATGCTGTTCAGCCTCGGCCAGGGCAAGACGCGGATGGTGGCCGGCAGCAAGGGCGAAGGCTTTTACGTCGTCAAGGTGAAGCGGATCATTCCGGGCAATGCGTTGAACCAGCCCCAACTGATCGCGAGGACGCAGCAGGAAATGCAGCAGTCGCTGTCGCAGGAATATGGCGCTCAATTGCTGAGTGCGATGCGCCAGACGGTCGGCGTGAAGCGCGACGACAAGGCGATTGCGACGTCCAAGGCGAAAATCACCGGCAGCGGAAACTAATCCCCGACACTTGACGGGCTTCTTTTCGTTGCCTAGACGTTCCCCGTCTGTTCTTCAGGGGGAATGCCGCGCGATGCTCACCGTCAAGCAGCACGAACTGCTCCTGTTCATCAATAAGCGCCTGAACGAGTCCGGCGTATCGCCGAGCTTCGACGAGATGCGCGAGGCCCTGGATCTCAAGTCCAAGTCCGGCGTCCATCGCCTGATTTCGGCGCTTGAGGAACGCGGGTTTATTCGCCGGCTTCCGAACAGGGCCCGCGCGCTCGAAGTGCTCAAGCTTCCGGACTCCGCTACGCCGTCAGCCCCGACTCCCCGCTTGGTCGTTCCAGCTGCTGCGAACGACACCATCGAGATTCCCATGCACGGTCGGATCGCCGCGGGCACGCCGATCGAAGCGCTGCAAGGTACGGAAGGCTTTGCCGTTCCCGCCGCGCTTCTCGGACCCGGCGAACATTATGCGCTGGAGGTGTCCGGTGATTCGATGGTCGAGGAGGGCATCCTCGACGGCGACTTCGCTTTGATCCGCAAGGTCGACACGGCTCGCGATGGCGAGATCGTCGTCGCGCTGATCGACAATGAAGAGGCGACGCTCAAGACCTATCGCCGCGAGGGCCGGACGGTCCGGCTCGATCCGGCCAACGCCCGCTACGAAGCGCAGCGCTACGACGAAAGCCGCGTGAGCATCCAGGGACGGCTCGCCGGTCTGATCCGCCGCTACTGACGTGGCTAGCGCACGCATCGACTATATTGAGCTGCCGAGTGCGACCACGCATGAGCTTACGCGCGGGTTCTACTCAAAGGCTTTCGGCTGGAGCTTCACGGATTTCGGGCCGGACTATTCGGCCACAACGACAGGCGACATCGATGTCGGGCTGAATGGCCAGCCGGAAGAAGCGCTCGCGGCTCCCCTGCCAGTGATCCGCGTCGACGATCTCGAAGCAGCGTTGAACGCCGTCACGAAGGCGGGAGGCGTCATCGCCAAGCCAATCTACTCCTTCCCCGGAGGCCGCCGCTTTCAGTTCATCGATCCGTCCGGGAGCGAACTGGCGGTTTGGCAATCCGCAGAGTGAATCGGGCGGACCGATCGACGCTATCGACCGGTAAACGCTAGTTAATTGGATCGTGCTATGGCTCACCTCGAAGCCCGCTGATGGGCAGAGGGGCGACAGTGCACGCGTTTAGAATCCTTTTGTTGACCCTGCTGCTCGGCGGTCTGGGGTGGTTCGCTTTCGTCAACACTCGTCCCGCCCATGAAGTCG
>Ga0307414_10002219_pt1 | contig 10128 bp, 5 predicted proteins | sample DK1Ometagenome_FD_203804 | JGI IMG/M metagenome (GOLD analysis project Ga0307414, IMG submission 203804) | Maize rhizosphere microbial communities from greenhouse at UC Davis, California, United States - DK15-O-3 | ecosystem: Host-associated > Plants > Roots > Rhizosphere > Soil | place: USA...
TGCCGCCGATGTTGTAAAGGTAGATCGGGTCGTTGGTGGTCGACAGCAGCAATCCCGATTCGACGCCGTCGCTCGGCAGGGTCAGCGCATAGCCGAGCGTCGTCGGCGCATCGGCGCTGACGCCGGCGTGAGACACGCTGAACAGCGTCGCGGCGGCAACGGTCACGGTGCCGAGGTTTCCGCCCGGCGCATCGGTTTCGCCGCCGGCGGCGACGACATTGTCGGTCTCGTCGATCCGCAGGCTGGCATCGGCGACGAGCGCCGCCTCGATGTCGGGCCCATCATCGGCGAACCGGACATGGTCGCCAAAGTCGTGCCGTTCCTCGTCGGTGGCGGTGTCGCCGTCATTGTCGGTGATGGTCGCGCTGGCGACGATCTCGACAAAGCCGCTGCCGAGCACCGCAAACTGATCGGCGAAGGGCGCGTCGTTGGGCGCTGCCTGAAGGACGTGGTCGATCTGCTGATATTGGGTCAGCGTGACGACGCCGTCGCCGTTGACGCTGAGCGCGAACACGACCGACGCGTCGGTGGCCGACGCCGGCTCGACCGCGCTGGTCGATCCGATGACGACGCCGCCGACGTTATAGAGGAAGATCGTCTGCCCGTGGCTGTCGAGGTTCGAATCCGAGCCTTCGGCCACTTTGAGATTGAGGCTGTAGACGATGTCGGGCGTGCCGGCGGCGCCATCGCCGCCGCCATCGCTGACGAGGCTGAACACGCCGGCGAAGTCCGCGGTCGTCGAATCCGCGGTCGACCCGTCGCCTTCGGTGCCGTCATCGCCGGTCGAAAGGAGGAGCGGCGACTGGCCTTCCTGGTCGGTCGGGATGGTTTCGATGACGTCGATCGACGGACCGTCATCCTCGAAGGTGATGGCGCCTCCGATGGCGACGGTCGCCGTTTCGGTGTCGCCGTCATAATCCTCATAGGTCACGGTCGCGTTGACGAGGTTGCCGAGCGCTTCGCTGCTGAGGCTCAGCGCATCGTCGTGCGCCGGCCCCGGAGGGCCATCGACGAGATGCTCGAGCGCGGTGAACTGGGTCACGGTGATCGTGCCGTCGCCGTTCATTTGGATAGTGAACGCGGTCTGCGTCCCGCCATCCTCATAGGTTGCCGTGATCAGCGTCGAGCTGGTCAGCGTCAGCGTGATCGCATGATCGCCAAGCGCGGTCTGGACGTTGCTCAGGATACTGCTGGCGCCGCCGAGCAGCGACAGGCCGAACAGCGGCGCCGGGCCCTGGCCGTCGGCGCCGTAATTGACGGGGGCGACGATCATCGGATCGTCGCTGCTGACGACGATCGGCGCGCCCGACGAAACGGGGTTCGCGCCGTCGGTTTCGTCGAGCAATACCGACGAGCCCACGCTGGCGCTGGTGACGAGCGGAGAATCATCCTCGATCGTCACGGTGATCGCGACGTCGATCGAGGCTTCGCCATCGTCGACATTGACCGGCACGACGAAGCTCGCGCCGTCCTCGATGGTCGCGTCGGGATGGTCGATCGGGGCGGACAGGACGACCGTATAGTCCCCGTCGTCCTGCATCGTCACGACCAGAACGGGCGTGTCGCCGGCAAAGCCGGTGAGCACCGTGCCGCCGGCCGACAGGACCCAGTCGATCTCGACGCCGTGCGAGAATAATGTTTCCGACGGCACGCCGAGCGTGATCGTCAGCGAATCGCCGTCCGGGTCGCCGGCGAGGATCGAGCCGTTGACGACGGTCGCGTTTGTGGTGTCGGGGTTGCCGGCGGTGTCGGCGGTGTCGGGAAGGCCGGCATCGAGCCCTTCATCCGACACGTTGACCGCGTCGCTCGAGGCGAACGGCGGCTCGTTGGGATCCTCTTCCTCGACACCGACGTCGATATATTCGGGCGGCGTATAATCGAGCTCGGTCGGCGGGATGAGATCGCCGAGCGGAACGCCGGGGTCGAGCGGGCCGACCGGAACCTCGAAATTGCCGCCGCCCGAAGGCGGCTGGCCGCCGGCGGCGGGCTGCGGCTCATTGTCGATCAGCAGGGCGGCAAGGTTGGTCGCCGGAATCTGGACGTCGTCGATCACCAGTTGCGGCACGAACACGGCGCCGTCGACGATCACCATTTGCGATCCGTCGGGAAGCGTGACCACCAGGTCGCGCCCGACGACGCGAATGTCGTTGAGGTCGACGCCGGCGGGAAGCACGACGACACCGTCGGGGCCGACGACGACCTGCTGGCTCGCCACCTGGCTCGGGGTCTGGCCAATCTCGATCGTCAGGCGCGCGGTGTCGCTATTTCCCCGCGCGTCGGCCAGCTTGTAGGTGAAATGATCGCGCGCGGTTTCGGGGGCGCCCTCGTTCGCGAGGTAGCTGTAATTGCCCTGGGCATCGACGCTGAGCTTGCCGAATTCACCGGTGACGCTGAGCTTGCCGCCGGCGAAATCGGAATCGCTGCCGTTGGCGCCTTCAAGCGAGGTGATCTTGGCGCCGGCGGTCAACAGGTCCGCGCCGACCGAGCCGGTCTGGGTGCCGTCGCCGGTGATGACGTTGCCGGTCGCCGGGCCGCGGGTGCCGGCCGCGAGCGCATCCGCGTCGTCGCGTGCGATCGGAAGTTCGTTGCTCAGCGAGTCCGCCTGGGAAGTATCTTCGTACCGCATAACAGCCCCTATTCTGCCGGGGTCATGTGGCCCCGCGTCGATCCGGTTCGGCCGACCATCCCGCCATCTGTCACGATAACCGAAATCGTTAACAGCAATGAGGAGAGTCCGCGCTCAAGACAAAGGAAGAACCATGAGAATGCCCAAATGGCAAGCCGGACCAAATGCGGAGACACAATCGTTGGTCGCATGTGAAAGCAGTACGCAAGAAGAGATTGGTTAACGGCGGAAGATGAGCGATACTTAGTGTATACCTTGTCTCACGACGGCGGCGCTCTTTGCTCCAAACCGTCGCCAATCGTTTGGTTCAGGATCGCAAGCGCCCAACCAATAGATTCGGGTTTTACATGAGGAGTAAACTTGCGTTAACCTCGCCCTTTGAATTTAGCGGAAATTTAACAACGGCCTACCGGCGGATTTTCAAAAATCGTCGGCAACCTCTTATGATGAGCGGCGCGCCCGATTTTTTTGCGAAACGCGTCCCAGGATGGGACTTTTCAGCCGCCAGGACGCCGTTCGACGAGCTCGTCGCGACCCGCGACTCGGGGACGGTCACGCGGAGGGTGCAAAGCCGGGCCAAGTCGGGCTAGCTTCGCATAGAGGGAGGATCCGGAGTGAAGATCGCATGCATCGGCGGCGGCCCGGCGGGGCTGACCTTTGCCATTTCGATGAAGCTCCGGGACCCGACTCCTGACGTCCATGTGTTCGAGCGCAACGCCGAAGGCGTGACCTTCGGCTGGGGCGTCGTCTTCTCCGACCAGACGGTCGATAATCTGATGGCCAACGACCCGGTATCGGGGCGGATCATCGCCGACGAGTTCGCTCATTGGGACGACATCGACGTCCATGTGCACGGGCAGTGCGTGCGCTCGTCGGGGCACGGCTTCATCGGAATCGGCCGCAAGCGGCTGCTCGAAATTCTCACCGCTCGCGCTCTGGATCTCGGTGTGATCCTCCACTTCGGGACCGAGGCCGAGCCCGACCTCGCCGCATGGTCCGACTGGGACCTGGTCATCGCCGCCGATGGCGCCAACAGCCGTTTCCGAACCGCTTACGCCGACCGTTTCGGGGTCGACGTCCAGGCCCGCGCCAACCGCTTCATCTGGCTCGGCACGCCCAAGACGTTCGACGCCTTCACCTTCGCCTTCGTCAGGACCGAGGCGGGCTGGATCTGGGCGCATGCCTATCGCTTCGCCGACGATTGCTCGACCTTCATCGTCGAATGCGCGCCCGACACCTGGGCCGCGCTCGGCTTCGAAGCGATGGACCAAGCCGAGACGATCGCGGCGTGCGAGCGCATCTTCGCCGCCTATCTCGACGGCCAGCCGTTGCTGACCAACGCGACCCACCTGCGCGGCTCCACGGCCTGGCTCCAGTTTCGGCGGATCATCTGCGAGCGCTGGCATTACGATAAGCTCATCCTGCTCGGTGACGCCGCGCATACCGCCCATTTCTCGATCGGGTCGGGGACCAAGCTCGCGGTCGAGGATGCGATCAAGCTCGCCGAAATGCTAAGCCGCCCCGGGCTCGGCCGCGCCGAAGCGCTGGCGGAATATCAGGCGGAGCGCGCGCTCGAGGTGCTCAAGCTGCAAAATAGCGCGCGCAACTCGACCGAATGGTTCGAGACGGTCGAGCGCTATCTCGACTTCGAGCCGTGGCAATTCGCTTATTCGCTGCTGACCCGGTCGCAGCGCATCAGCCACGAAAATCTCCGCCTGCGGGACTCCGACTGGCTCGAAGGGACGGAGGCGAAGTTCTGGAAGCGCGCAACGGGTGACGCTAAGGCCGCGCCACCGATGTTCGCGCCGTTCAAGCTGCGCGAGATGGAGATCGTCAACCGCATCGTCGTCTCGCCGATGGCAACTTATTCGGCCGAGGACGGAACGCCGAACGACTTTCACCTCGTCCATTACGGAGCGCGCGCGCAAGGCGGGGCGGGCCTGGTCTTCACCGAAATGACCTGCGTGTCGCCGACTGGCCGGATCACGCCGGGCTGCACCGGCATGTGGGCGAAGGACCATGTCGCGGCGTGGCGGCGGATCGTCGACTTCGTTCACCGCCACAGCAAAGCCAAATATTGCCTCCAGCTCGGCCACTCGGGCGGCAAGGGCTCCACCCAGCTCGGCTGGGAGGAGATGGATGCGCCGCTCGACAGCGGGAACTGGCCGCTGATCGCCGCGTCGGACGTCCCGTGGAGCGCAGCCAACCAGCGCCCGCGCCCGATGACCCGCGCCGACATGGACGAGGTCCGCGATCAGTTCGTCGCCGCGACGCGGATGGGGATCAAAGCCGGCTTCGATATGGTCGAGCTCCACGCCGCCCACGGCTATTTATTGTCGAGCTTCATCACCCCACTGCAGAACAAGCGGACCGACGAATATGGCGGCAACCTCGACAATCGCCTTCGCTACCCTCTCGAAGTGTTCGCGGCGATGCGCGAGGCATGGCCGTCCGACCGGCCGATGTCGGTGCGCATCTCGGCCAACGACTGGGCGGGCGAAGACGGCGTCACGCCCGACGAGGCGGTGCGGATCGCCGAAGCTTTTGCCCAGGCCGGCGCTGACCTCATCGACGTGTCGGCGGGTCAGACCTGGTGCGAGGCCAGGCCGGTCTATGGACGCCTGTTCCAGACGCCCTTCTCCGACAAGATCCGCAACGAGGCGAGCCTGGCGACGATGGCGGTCGGCAACATCACCGACCCCGACCAGGCCAATGCCATCCTGACCGCCGGCCGCGCCGACCTCGTCGCGCTGGGACGCCCGCACCTCATCGACCCGATGTGGACCCTGCGCGCCGCCGCCGCCGCAGGCTACCGCGACCAGCATGTCCCGCCGCAATATCTCAACGGCATGAGCCAACTCGCCCGCACGCTGCAGCGCGAGGCGGAAATGAGGGCAGCGGAGTTGAAGGCTTAGGAGGTGGCGGAGCGCGCAGTCACTTTGCAAATCTCCTCCCCGGTCACCGTCCCTACCCACTGCCGCGTCACCGTGCCGCAATCATGCGCCCAGATCACCGCTCGCGGATAGGCCGAGTGCCCGACAGCTCCGCGGGCGCCGAAATGCCAAGACCCCTCCATTCTGAACCCACTAGTAATTAAGGAGAAAAGAAAAAAATCTAACGCGAGCGGCAGGCCCAAAGGAGCGACACATGGTTAGCCTAGCGCGTGCGGCACTGCCCCCGATCTCCCCGAAGCAGAATTCGGCCAGAATCCTTTTGGTCCAGCTGAAAGGAGCGCATGAAGAGCTGGGGTGGGCAATCGAGCACGTCGATCAACTAACCAGTGGCCCCCAGCCGAAGGACGATGCCATTGCAAACGCGCGCTGGCGCATCAGCCAGGCGAGCCTGCGCAGGCGCGTCCTCGCTGTTCAAATCAATGATTTCCTCTCCCCGCGTCTTTACGGACAGGATGTCGCCAGTCTCGCCGCATTGCGGCATTCAGACCAGCAGCTCATGCGTCATTCGGGCCTGCACGTCCGCACTTGGACTATCCATTCAATCCGTGACGCCTGGGACGACTATTGCGCAGCCTCGCGCGAAACTCGCACGCTGATGCAAACTCATTTACTGTTTGAGAGGCAACTCCTTTGCCCGTTACTGGAACGTCTGGCCCATGCGGCCGGCTAACCTCCCCCGGCAGAACCTGAAGCTAGCGACGCCACCGGGCAGCTCGCGTCGAGCGAACCGACCGCGAGACATTGCGACGATCGTCGCGGCGAGACTGTGACGCTGGCGGCGCAGCGGCTTTTCAGGCGGGGATTGGCGACAATTGCATTCTGCGAATGCGTCGCCCAGCGAGGCGATTACCAATCGCATCCTCACAAATTGCAGTGGGCTTTTTGAGTGGCGAAGTGGACTGGATCGCGACCGCGCCAATGCGCCGTTCTGTTCCGGTCCGAAGCGGGTCATAGTTGACCCATGACGAGCGCTTTAGAAATAGCATTACCGCCGTCGCGTGATTGAGCATTCTCCAGCTTTTCGGGTCCAGCGCTTAGAGCGGCGCCGGCAGGCTGAAGGTGATTTCCGTGCCGTCCGGTCCGGTGCGCTCGACCCAGATTTTGCCGCCTTGGGCCTCGACGATCGTACGCGACAAGGCAAGACCGAGCCCGAGGCCCTCGGGCTTCTGGGTGCTGAGCGCGGTAAAGGGATCAACGCCATCGTCGATCCCGGTTCCGTTATCGCTGACACTCACCAGGACGCACCCCCCGTCCTCGTCCGGCGCGGTGGATATGGTGATTGTTCCCGACTGGTCGGCCGGGATCGCCTCCAGCGAGTTCCGAAGCAGATTGTGGAGGACCTGCTTGACGAGCGCGCTGTTGCCGGCGGCCTCGGCCGCTTCGGGATGCACCCGGACCTCGATCTGCGCACGGTTCTCGGCGGGATGGCCCCGCAAGAGGAGCCTGGCGCGCTCCATGGCGTCCAAAAGCGAGAATTTTACCCGATCCGACGGGTGCCCTGACAGCGCCTGCCGGGCAGCGCCGATGATCTCGGCGACGGTCACGATCTGTTCTTCCGCCTGGTCCAGATAATCAAAGCCGCCGCCGTCCGACGGATCCAGTTTCAGGCGGCGTCGCCCGGCTGCCAGGAAATTGGCCGCGACGCCCAAGGGTTGGTTTAGCTCATGCGCTAGCGTCGCGGCAAGCGCGTTCATGGCATCGAGCCGGGCGTGGGTCGCAAGCCGCTCCTGAAGCTCGGCCAAATCCCGTTCCTGGTCGATCGATTGATCGACGCCGTGGATACGCCTGACCGATCCCGCCTTGTCGCGCACGGGGTAAGCGATGATCCGCCGATGCGAGGCGCGGCCGTCACTCAACCGGCTGAGAATTTCCCATCTGCCTGGTTCTCCGGTCCGCTCGACGGACTCAAGGCCCTCGACGATGGTGCGGAAGTTCGCCTCGTCGACTAGCGGTCGAACTGCTTCGAGAACGGACACGCGCTCGGAGCAGTCGCGCCCGTATAGGGCGCACAGATTGTCAGACCATACCAGTTCGCCCGTGGCCGGCAGATAGTCCCAGTCTCCCATCTGGCCGATTTTCTGGGCTTCGTTGAGCCGCGCATTCGCCGCCGAAAGGACCGCGAGCCGGCGCTTGCGCTGGCCCATCCCGACAATAAGCAGCACCGCAGCGCCGATGATGGCAATCACGGCGGCCGCCAGCATGACGAACTGGAACCTCCGGCGCGCCTCGAGATCCGCGACGATCGCTTCCATCGAAACACCGCTTGTGGCGAACAGCCCGTATTGCTCGATCCGCCGATGCGAGAATATCCGCAACAATCCGTCGATGCTGCTTGGGCCATAGTAGCTGCCGTTCGGCCTGCGGTGCTGATGCTTCATGACCAGCCGTCCGACGAGATTCTCGCCGGTGCTAAACCGGTCGCCTTCCCGCCGCGCCCGCGTGATCCCGTCGAGGCCGATCAGGGAAACAAGGTCAGTCTCGTCGAATCGCACGTCTTTTGAGAAATCGGTCAAGTGACGAGGCTCGAACGCGATGCCGATGAATCCCCGACCGCTTTGACCTTCGAGCCGACGGGTCAGGATTAGCAGCTCCTCGCCGTTCGACATCAGAATAGGCGGCGACATGGCCACCTCAGTCGCCTGGTTCGCCACAAATTCTTCGACCTCGCGCCAGCCCGCTGGCGAAACGGTCAATCCCCCGACCTGCACCCGCGCGCCATCCGGCAAGCGGACAACTGTACCCTCGACATATCCGATTCCGGACAGGATGCTCGACTCGACGATAGCCTCGACTTTCGCGGTTGAGACGGACCCATCGTCGAGCTTTCCCGCAATATACTTAGTCGCAACGTCGCCGACCTCGAGCGTCCGAAGCACATACTCTTGGAAAATCTGCGCTCGCGACACGTTATGGTTAAGCGCGACCTCGAAGGCACCCTTACGCTCGATGCCGACCTGCTGCGCGGTATTCGAGACGATGAAAACGAGCAGGACGCACGCGCCTGCCAAAATAGCGAGCCTGCCGCCATGATCGTCAAGACGCCGGCTTAAACGTGTCAATGCGTTAACTTTCCACAGAATAGTCATGCTCCTTAGAAAGTTCCAACCTGCCAAGCGATACCGTAGCCATACGGTAGTAAAATTCCGATATTTCAACACTCTCGGCGGCGTGGTTGTTGAGCCTATCCATTCTGGACGGAAGTTAACAATGAACCATCTTTCGGCAGTCTCGACATTCGCGAGCGTCCCCAATGGTCCGCTCGGCGATAACGCGCGGCGGCGAGCGACCGCGCTGGAGCGAATCGTTAAGGCTCGCCGTCGCCGCCAGCAATTCTTCCCGACACACCTGTTCTGCGATCCGGCTTGGGACATGTTGCTGAAGCTTGCGCAGGCGGAGCTCGATCAGCAGCGCGTGACCGTCAGCGAGTTATGCATCGCCGCGGGGACGCCATACACGACCGCGCTTCGGTATATCCAAGCAATGGTGGATGAAGGCCTCGTGTCGCGCCTCGACGATCCGCTCGACGGCCGCCGTAAGTTCCTGTCGCTTAGTACTGAGGCGTCAATCCAGATGTCTGCGTATCTCGATGTCCCGACGCTGAGCGACGCCAGGGCCGCCTGACGATGCCAGGAATCGAAGAATATTTGCGGCAATCCCTCGCTACAGCCGAGCGAAAAGCAGCAACGGTCGACAGTCAGGCCGCGAGAATGGCCTATCTTGACCTCGTCGAACATTACCGTTGTCGCCTGGAGCGCGTGCTGACGCCTATGAAAGCCTAAGATCGGCGGCCGGATCGCCGTTCGCCATGGTGTGAACATCGCCGTGAAGCGCGATCGCCATGAGGTCGGCCAAGTTGCGGCAGGCCAAACGGTCCATCGCGCGCGAGCGGTGCATCTCGACCGTCCTGACGCTGAGGTCGAGATCGTGGGCAATGAGCTTATTGGTCTTGCCAAGGGCGAGGCCTTGGACGACTTCGAGCTCGCGCCGGCTAAGGGCGGCGAGCCGCGTGCGTGCAGCCAAACGAATGCCGTCCGACGCGCCGGAATTGCGCAGCGCCCCGCTTTCGCGCCGGAGGATGGTGACCAGCTCCGCTTCGCGAAACGGCTTCTGGATGAAATCGCGAGCCCCAAGACGAAGCGCGCTGACCGCCGAGTCCACGTCGCCATGGGCGGTCATGATCACGGCGGGAAAGTCGCGTTGCCGGCTCCCAAGGGACATGATCAGGTCCAGGCCGCTCATCCCAGACATCCTGAGATCAGTCAGCAAAACTCCAGGCGGAAGTCCGGAAAATGCGCCCATAAACTCTTCTCCGGATGCAAAGAGTTTGACGTCGAACTCGAGTCCCCCAAGCAGTGCGCCGAGCGATTCACGCATAGGCGTGTGGTCATCGACGACATGAACGGTGACTGGTTCGATCCTCACAGTGTCGCTTTTCGATCCGCCCGTTGCAGTGAGCGCGAATGGGTGAATCAACTGTCGAATCCTCGCTCGCCACAGCCGACCTCCTTGCGAAGGAAATCGACAGGCAGTTGACCGAGCGATCGGAAG
>Ga0307414_10002220_pt1 | contig 10127 bp, 11 predicted proteins | sample DK1Ometagenome_FD_203804 | JGI IMG/M metagenome (GOLD analysis project Ga0307414, IMG submission 203804) | Maize rhizosphere microbial communities from greenhouse at UC Davis, California, United States - DK15-O-3 | ecosystem: Host-associated > Plants > Roots > Rhizosphere > Soil | place: USA...
TTGAGCTGTTGCAGCGCGCCGGATTCTCCCGAGACTCCCGGCATGCCCCGCTTTCCCCGCAGCGCCTACGACCAGACCGGCGGCCTCGTGTATTTCCCGCGCATGTGCGACAAGATCCGCCTGCAGGTCGCCGGAGAACTCGGCGAGGAGTATTTCGACTACCTCGGCAAAGGTTTCGACGGCCGGATCTGCGCCTTCCTACGGGTGCCTTACGAGGACGTGAAAGCGCGCGTGCTCGCAGGGCAGACCGACGAGGAGGTGCTCGCGTGGTGCCTGGAGAACGGCCGCGGGATCGAGGACATCGACTACCTTGTATGGAATGGCTTCGCGCGGAAGCGGGGTTGGCGCGACGAGGATGGCGGCTCGGATTTTCTCGCGAATGCGAAGATGGCCGCCGGTTTCGCGGAGCGCGGCGAGCTGCTCACCCTGTTCGACTTCTACGAGCACGACGAAGGCCGCGCATCATGAGCGAGGAGCCGCGCCAGCACCCGAGGGACCCCCTCCATGGCGTGACGCTGGAGACGATCCTGCGCACCCTCCAGGAGCGGCATGGCTGGGAGGAAATGGGGCGACGGATCCGCGTGCGTTGTTTTCAGGACAACCCCAGCGTCAAATCCAGCCTGACCTTCCTCCGCAAAACCCCTTGGGCGCGGGAGAAGCTGGAGAACTGGTACGTGTGGGAGATGCGGAAACGCCAGTGAGGCGGGCTAGGTTTCCGCGAGGGCCGCTACTTTGGCACCCCGGGTGCGGCGTAACTTCAGGCCACCCCTGCCCGCGACGATGAAGCCCGCCACCAGCGCGGCGCAGATCACGGGCTTCCACCCGAAGCGTTCCCCGAGAAAGGATGCCGCGAAGAGGAAGGTGAAAAACGGCTGGAGCAACTGCAACTGGCCTACCCGCGCAACCCCGCCCAATGCCAAGCCGTGATACCAGGCGAAGAAGCCCAGGAAGGCGCTGACAAAGCTCAGGTAAAAGAAGCCGCCCCACGCTGGAAGAGGGGCGTCGAGTCCGTGCCGGGACATCAGCCACGCCAGCGGCGCGACGAGGAACGGAAAGGCCAGCACCAAGGACCAGCAGATCACCTGCCAGCCGCCGATTTCCCGCGCCAAGCGCCCACCCTCCGCATAGCCGAGCGCGGCGAGGATCACCCCGAGCAGGAGGGCTCCGTCTCCCGGTGAAACCGTCCCGTCGCCGGATGAAAGCGAAAATGCCGCCACGGTGAGGCTGCCGGCGATGCTCGCGATCCAGAAGCGAAGGGACGGCCGCTCTCCCGCGCGGAGGAACGCGGCGATTGCCGTGGCCAGCGGTAGCATCCCGAGCACGACCGCGCCGTGGGAAGCATCCACCCGCTGCATCGCCCAGGCACTGCACACGGGAAAGCCAACGATCACTCCGAGAGCGACGATGCCGAGCGCCCTCCACTGCGAGCAGGTCGGGCGGCGCTGCCTCGTGAGAAAAAGCAGCAGGGCCGCCGGAATCGCAGCCACGGCCGAGCGGCCGAGCCCTACTGTCACCGGATCCAGCGCCACCACCGCGAGCCGCGTGGCCGGCAGGGTGAGACTGAAGGCCAGCACGCCCAGCAGGCCGAAGACCATGCCCCCGCGCGCCGGTTCCCGCGGGGAACCGTTCATGGCGCGGGCCGCAGGAAATGCGGGATGAGTTTTCCCAAGGTCGCGACGGCTTCCAAAGTGCGCTCGCCGAAGGCGAAGCCACAGGCCAGGCGGAAGCAATGATTCAAGCCGCCGGAAGCGGAGAAGATGGTGCCCGGCGCGATGCTGATCCGCTTTTCCATCGCCGCGGAGGTGAACGCCTCGGAATCGAATCCCTCCGGCATCTCCACCCACAGCACGAAGCCACCCGCCGGCTGGTTGACCCGGGCGCAGTCGGGGAAGTGGCGGAGCACGGCCTCGCGTGTCTTCATGCACTGTTCCTTGTAGAGCCTGCGGATGCGGCGGAGATGGCGATCATAGCCTCCCGCGTCCAGGAATCCGGCGACGACCAGTTCGGACAGGGTGCTATTCCACGGACTTTGGATTCCCTTCAGGCGCCGGATCTCCTCCAGGTGTCCGCCGGGAATCACCCAGCCGACCCGCAGACCGGGCGCGATGGTCTTGGAGACCGAGCCGCAGTGGATCACGCGATGGCTGTGGACGGCGATCGAGTGGGGCCGCGCACCGTCGTGGGCGAGGTCGCCGTAAACATCGTCCTCGATAATGGTGAAGCCATGCAGATCGGCCAGATCGGCCAGCTCCCTTTTATGGGCCTCCGGCATCAGGCTGCCGATGGGATTGTGGAAATGGGGCTGCACCAGGCACGCCGCGATGCGGTGTTTTTTCAGCGATTTCTCCAAGGCCGGGATCACCAGACCCGTGCGAGGATCGACGGGAATTTCGATCACCCGGAGCCCGAGGTCCCGCACCAGGTGGAGCGTCCCGAAATAGGAAGGCGTCTCCACGGCGACGAGATCGCCGGGACGGGTGACGGCCCTCAGGGCCAGAAGCGTCGCTTCGGTGCCTCCCTGCGTCGTCAGGATCTCGTCGGGTGCCACCTTCAGACCGAGATCGAAAATACGCCGGGAGAGGGCGGCGCGCAGTTCCCGGCGGCCCTGCGGAGGTGTGTAGCGCAGAGCCGCGGCCCCGTGCTTCCGCATCACCTCGCGGGTGATCGCTCCGAGCTTCGATTCCGGGACGATGTCATCCCCGGGCGTGGCGGAGCCGAACCGGACGAAGGCGGGATCTCCCGAAACCTCCATGATCGCCTCGAAGGCGGAGTCACGCCGGATGCGGATGGGCTTCGAGGGACCGGTGGTGTAGGTGGGGAAGCGGTCCGCGCTCACCTTCGGCGGAGTCACGAAATAGCCCGAGCGGGGCCTCGCTTCGATAAGGCCCTCGTCCTCGAGCTTGCGGTAGGCCTCGATCACCGTGGAAATGCTGATCCGGTGCTCGCGGCTGGTGTGCCGGACCGAGGGAAACCGCGACCCCGGGGGAAAGGTGCCTGCCTGGATCAGTCCGGAGAGCGTGGAAAACAATTCCCGATAGAGCGGCAGGGCGGAAGGCATGGCGTCTCAGGATGCGGCTTGCCGACGATTTCTCCAGATACAGCCGGACGGAAAACGATCCAGTACAGATTCTGTACATGGAAAATAATCTTCAACTGTACCTACCCGCACGGCGAGACCGTGCCAAGTTGGGCTCGTCACACCCGCACCTGACCATGCCCATCATCATCAAGCTCCTCATCCTCGCCTTCCTCGTCGGGTGGACCTGGCTGGGGGGCTATCTCGTGATCAAATACGGAGCGCTTTTCGGCCCGAATGCCGACCACCGCGCGGAGAGCCCCGGGGCGAGATCCTTCGGCATCGCGCACATCGCGGCGGTCTGGGTCGGGGCCTTCGCGCTGGCGGTGTGGTTCCTTTTCCTCTGACAGCGGAGAGCCGCCTCATCGCCTGCGGCGGAGGAATCCGAGGCCTCCCAGCGCGGCCAGAGGCAAAAACGATGGCTCCGGCACGGTGGTGACGGAATCGAGGACGAAGGATGTACCGGGGCTGAAACGCCCGCCCGATAGCGCCACCCCCTCGATCCGGGAAAAATCGACGCCCTCGAACTTCGAGAAGGGAATATCCAGGACTGCCGTGTCCCGCGTGCCCTCCGCAAGATACACCTGCAGCGAATCGCCTCCCGTGGCGGAACTGATATTGATCTGGAAGCTGATCGTCTGAAGCAGGGTGAGATCCGAGAAAGTCAGGCGCAGGACATTCTCACCGTTGCCTATCAGATTGACGGGGTCCTCGCTATTGGAGCGGTAGCTGAAATAGCCGAGCGTGTTTAAGCCGGGTGCCATCCAGGACTCGAAGCTGTAGCTCAAGCCCGCGCCCCCCGCCGTCGTCTCCATCCGGCCGCCGCCGTAAGGGATGCCGAAGTAGCGCCGCTCGAAATTCCCCGGGTTGTTGTTGATCTGCGAACTGCTTAGGTACCCGGGAGCCGCGGTCGCCGCGATCTGGATTCCTCCGAAGGTCTCCACCACCGCCGCCCCGGCTCGGGCGGGAGCATAGAGCGCAGCGAGGAATGACAACAGGACGAGGGAATTTTTCATGGCGCCTTTTCTTGAAGACGAGTAACCCGCTCTCGCCAACAAAAATACATTGTCACCACAAAAAATTCACATTGGCTTCAAAATTGAGGCTCGCGGCGGTCAATATTCCCGCTTCAGCAGATATTCTGCGATCTCCCGCAGCCGCTGGGCCTTCTTGCCGAAGGGCGCGAGAGCATCGAGAGCCTCCGTCGTGAGCTTGGCGGCTTCCTTGCGGGACTTCTCGAGGCCGAGGATGGCCGGGTAAGTCGCCTTTTCCACGGCCGCGTCCTTCCCGGCGGTTTTGCCGAGCATTTCGGTCGATTGGGTGACATCGAGGATGTCGTCGATCACTTGGAACGCCAGACCCAAGGCGCGGCCGAAGATGCTGAGCGCTTCCAGTTGCTTCTCCGTGGCGTTGGCAGTCATGGCACCAAGGCGGATGGAAGTCGTCAGGAGCGCCGCGGTTTTCGACTCGTGGATCTTCACAAGCTGCGCCTTGGTCAGCTTCTTCCCCTCTCCTTCCAAGTCCATCACTTGGCCGCCGATGAGCTTGGTGGAGCCGCCGCTCAGGGCGAGTTCCGCCACGTAGGAGGCGCCCGGGTAGCGCTTGGCGGGGCTGGTCTGTGCCAGAATCAGGAAGGCTTCGGTAAGGAGAGCGTCTCCGGTGAGCACGGCCATGCCCTCGCCATAGACCTTGTGGCAGGTCGGGCGGCCCCGGCGCAGGTCGTCGTCGTCCATGCAGGGGAGATCATCGTGGACGAGGGAGTAGGTATGGAGGATCTCCACCGCGCAGGCGGGCGGCATGGCGCTTTCCGCATCTCCCCCGCAGGCTTCGGCCGCGGCGAGGCATAGGATCGGCCGCAGGCGCTTGCCGCCCGCGAAGACGCTATAGCGCATCGCCGCGTGGATCGTGGCCGGCTTCTCTTTCGCCTTCGGCAGGAAAGCATCGAGCGCGGCATCGACTTCGGCGGCGCGGGTGGCGAGGTATTCCTTGAGATCCATGATGCTGGGGAAAAAGCGGCGGGTCTGACGCCAAGCGGCCGGGGCAATGCCGGCTCAGAGGAGCTCGGCGATCTGCACGGCGTTGAGCGCGGCACCCTTGCGCACCTGGTCCCCGACCACCCAGAGGTCGAGGGCGTTTTCCAGGACGAGGTTTTTCCGGATGCGGCCGACCAGGCAGTCATCCTTGCCGGTGGTATCGAGCGGCACGGGGAAAACCATCTTGGCCGGATCATCCACCACCTTCACGCCGGGCTTGCCCGCGAAGGCGGCGCGGGCGGCTTCCACATCGACCGGACGCTCGAACTGCGCGGTGATGGACACCGAATGCGAACGATATACCGGCACGCGCACGCAGGTGCAGGAAACCTTCAGATCCGCGTGACCGAGGATCTTCCGGCCTTCGTTGAGCATCTTCAGCTCCTCCTTGGTGTAGCCGTTGTCGGTGAAGACATCGACCTGCGGGATCACGTTGAAGGCGATCTGGCGTGAATAAACCTTCGGCTCGAAAGATTGGCCGGCGGCGATGGCCTTCATCTGCTCTTCCAGCTCCAGGATGCCCTGGGCACCCGAGCCGGAAACGGCCTGGTAGGAAGAGGCGATGATCGCCTTCAACCCGAAGGCCCGGTGCAGCGGCGCCAGCGCCATCAGGGAAATGATGGTGGTGCAGTTCGGGTTCGCGATAATTCCCCGCGGGCGGTTCTCCGCGGCTTCCGGATTGATTTCCGGCACCACCAGCGGGACGTCCGCATCCATCCGGAAGGCGGAAGAATTGTCGATCACCACCGCGCCGGCAGCCGCGGCGGAAGGGCCGAATTCCTTTGAAATCCCGCCGCCCGCCGAGAAGAGGGCGATATCCACGCCGGCAAAGCTGTCATGGGTGAGCTCCTGCACGACGACCTCCCGGCCGGCAAAGGAGATACGTTTCCCCGCCGAGCGCGCGGATGCCAGCACGGTCAGCTGGCCGACCGGGAAATTCCGCTGTTCGAGACAGAGGCGCATTTCTTCGCCCACCGCTCCGGTGGCGCCTACGATGGCGACGTGCTTGGCTTCGCTCATGATTGGTTTTCGGGAGCGGCGAGTGTAGGGCCGGAACCCCGTCTGGCAACCGAATCGTGCGCGGGCGCGCATCCGGCTTTTGCCTTGCGCGGCCAGCACGAACCGTTAGAGTCGCGCAGGGTGCGGATTACGTCCGGAAACCCGTGATACCAACCGAAAGCAACTACCATGAAACTCATCAAGATCGTTTCCCTCGCCGCAGCCGCTGTCGGAACCCTGCTCGCCGCTTCCTGCTGCGAAAGCCGCCCGGCCCCCGCCCCCTCCAGCCCGACCTACGTGGCACCCGCCAAGTAAGACGGGTCGGTTGCATGGACCTCCGGTCCCTGCACGATGACTCACCGCAGGGTGGACCGCCCGCCGGTCCGCCCTGCAATTTTTGACCTGCAATCATTTTTCTCGCGAAATCCGTAAAACCCCTTTTGACTCCCGCCATGTTCCGCGTCATTGCCTCCGTCTGCCTTTCCGCCTTCGCCCTGATCTCCGTTTCGTGCTGCTGCACCGGTGAACCTAAAGCGGCTGCGCTCCGCCCTCTGCCTCACTTCCAGGAAGTGCCCACGGCACCCGAAGTGCATTACTCGAAGTAAGCGAGACCCGCGGACAACCCCGTTTCTTCAAGCCCCTGCCGGTCCGGCAGGGGCTTTTTCCGTTCCGGGCCACCCACCCGGAGAGCGGGGAGATTCACGGATGGCGCGTACTTGATCGCGCTTTGACAATCCGCGGCCGGTAACCCACTTTGCCGCCCCGCCGCGCAACCCGGCGATCGCATCATGGGCAAAAGCCTCTATCAAAAAGTCTGGGACGCCCACGCCGTGGGCAAGTTGGCTGACGGCCGCACGCAGCTTTTCATCGGCACCCACCTCATTCACGAGGTGACCTCGCCGCAGGCCTTTGGCATGCTCCGCGATCTCGGCCTGACGGTGAAATATCCGAAGCGCACCTTCGCCACGGTGGACCATATCGTCCCGACCGAAAATCAGGATCAACCGGTGGATCCGCTCGCCGCGGAAATGATGGCGGCCCTGCGGTCGAACTGCGATGATTTCGGCGTTACCTATTTCGACCTGAAGTCCGGCAAGCAGGGCATCGTCCATGTGGTCGGGCCCGAGCAGGGCATCACCCAACCCGGCACGACCATTGCCTGCGGCGATTCCCACACCGCGACCCACGGGGCCTTCGGCGCGATCGCCTTCGGCATCGGCACCACCCAGGTGCGGGACGTGCTGGCCACCCAGACGATGGCGATGGAGGCCCTGAAGGTCCGCCGTATCGAGGTGAACGGCAAGCTGCGCGCCGGCGTTTACGCGAAGGACGTGATCCTTCACATCATCCGTCTGCTGGGCGCGAAGGGCGGGATCGGCTACTGCTACGAATACGCGGGCAATGTCTTCGATGAGATGTCGATGGAAGAGCGCATGACGGTCTGCAACATGTCGATCGAAGGCGGAGCCCGCTGCGGCTACGTCAACCCCGACGCGAAGACCGTGGCCTATCTCCGGGGCCGGCCCTACGTGGACATGAACGATTTCGACGCGACGGCGGCCCGCTGGCTGTCCTTCGCCTCCGATGCCGACGCCCGATTCGACGACATCGTGAAGATCGACGCCGGCGAGATCGAGCCGACGGTCACGTGGGGCATTTCCCCGGACCAGGGGATTGCCATCTCGGAGAACATTCCGGATCCCGCACAAGCCGCGACGCCCGGTGAAAAAGCCAGCATCGACGAAGCGCTCGCCTACATGAAGCTCGCCGCGGGGACCCCGATCAAGGGCGTGAAGATCGACGTCGCCTTCATCGGTTCCTGCACCAACGGCCGCCTCTCCGATTTTCGCGAGGTCGCGAAGTACATCCGCGGTCACCAGGTGGCGGCCGGGGTGAAAGCCATTGTCGTGCCCGGCTCCCAGATCGTCGCCCACCAGTGCGAACAGGAAGGTCTGGACAAGATCTTTTCCGCCGCGGGCTTCGAGTGGCGCGGCGCGGGCTGCTCGATGTGTCTCGCGATGAATCCGGACAAACTCGTGGGCGACCAGCTCTGCGCATCTTCCTCGAACCGCAACTTCAAGGGTCGTCAAGGGTCCCCGACCGGGCGCACCGTCCTGATGTCCCCCGTCATGGTCGCGGCAGCAGCCATCACCGGCAGCATCGCCGACGCCCGCGAACTCTTTGAACTGGAGCCGCAGGCCGCCGTGGCCTGAACCTCCCCCGAACCTCCGAGCACACCCATTGCCATGGCCCTCGAAAAAGTCACTTCCCTCACCGGCCGCGCCGTCTTCGTTCCCGGTGCCGATATCGATACCGACCGCATCATCCCGGCGCGCTTCATGAAGTGCGTCACCTTCGACGGTCTGGGCGAATTCGCCTTTTACGACGTTCGCTTCGACCCGACCACCGGCGAGAAGACCGGGCATCCCCTGAACGACCCGCGTTTCGACGGGGCGACCATCCTGCTGGCCGGGGTGAACTTCGGCTGCGGTTCCTCCCGCGAGCACGCGCCTCAGTCGCTCAGCAAATACGGCTTCAGGGCGGTGATCGCCCAATCCTTCGCCGAGATCTTCTTCGGGAATTCCACCACGCTGGCGATGCCCTGCGTGACGCTGGAGGCGGACGAGATCGACCAGCTCCGCCAAGCGGTGGAAGCAGATCCCGCGGTGCAAATCACGATCGACCTGGTGGGCAAGCGCGTGCGCTCCTCGGCGGGCCATGACTTCCCGCTCAGCATCCCGGAATCCGCCCGCGACGCACTGGTGGCCGGGCGCTGGGATCCCATTCAGGAGCTGCTGGATCGGGAAGCCGACATCGCGGTGCGGGCGAAGGCCCTGCACTACGTCTAGGCTGCTTGAAACCGGGAAACGACGGTTAGAAGGGTGATGCGACCCGTTGGGTTGACGCGGCAGCGTCCCTAGGCTAGGCCTGCGGCCCATGATCGGACTCCGCACCCTCCTTCCCCTCGCCCTTCTCTGCGCTTTCGCGGCGACCGCCCAAGCTCAGATCGAGGTGCGGCTGCAAATGGCGCGCAAAACCTTCGTAGCAGGGGAGCCGGTGCCGGTCACCGTCAGCATCACGAATCAGTCCGGCCAGGATCTCACCCTGCAGGGGAACAAGCGTCTGGGCTGGATCGATTTCACGGTGACCTCGAGCCGCGGCGTGCCCCTGACCGCCATCGGGCAGACGGCCTTCGGGGCCGTTCAGATCCCGCTCGGCCAGACCATGGCCAAGACTTTCGACCTCGCGCAGATCTACCCGCTGCGGGAAATGGGCAACTTTTCGGTGTATGGCGTCGTGAGGTTGCCCGGACAAACCACCGACGGCTTCATTTCGAACCGCTTGCTCTTCAATATCAATACCGCGCGCCCCTACTGGTCCCAGCGGGTGGGCCTCCCCGGCAAGGCCGGGCAGATGCGCGAGTTCCGCGTGCTGAACTTCACCGGCGGGAAGAAAGCCACGCTCTACGCCCAGGTGGTGAACCTGAAGACGGGCAGCCCGCTGCAAACCCACTCGCTCGGCGAATATCTGAACTTCCGCAAGCCCTCGGTGACGCTCGACAACCACCAGGTGATGCACGTGCTTTACCTGATCGGCCCGGACGTCTGGTCCCACGCACGGGTGGGCCCGGACGGCACGCTGCTGGGCAACGATCTCCACAAGGCCGCCGGCGGCGTGGACCCCCAGCTTTTCACCATGCGCGAAGGTTCGGTCCAGGTGGCGAATAGCATCCCCTACGATCCGAAGGCCGAGGCGGAAGCGCGTGGCCGGGTGAGGAAGGCGTCCGAACGGCCGCCCTTCATTTTCCAGTGAGCCGTTCCGGCTTCGCCCGAGAGAAATCGTCCTTTACAGGAGATTTCGTTATATTTAAATAATCTAAATTTTCTCCGTCGCTTAACGACTTTCCCCATGAACGGTCTTCCCCGCCTGATTCTCGCTTTGCTTTTCCTGGCCTTCACGGGGGCCACCGCCCACGCGCGCTCTTTCCGGACGGTCGTCATCGACCCCGGTCACGGGGG
>Ga0307414_10002221_pt1 | contig 10127 bp, 11 predicted proteins | sample DK1Ometagenome_FD_203804 | JGI IMG/M metagenome (GOLD analysis project Ga0307414, IMG submission 203804) | Maize rhizosphere microbial communities from greenhouse at UC Davis, California, United States - DK15-O-3 | ecosystem: Host-associated > Plants > Roots > Rhizosphere > Soil | place: USA...
AGACGGCGCCTAGGCGCGTTTGCCTTTGAAATAGGCGACGAGGCCCATCGCGTGGCCGTGGCCGAGGTCGAAATCGGCGTTCAGCCAGTCGATGACCTGTCCCGCCTTCACCCCGGACGCGAGGCCCTTTTCGTCGGCGAGGCCCTTGTCGATCGCCAGCGCGTGGAGCGCGGCGGGCGACTGGCCCGTCTTGGCTTCGATATTGGTCATATAGGCCTGGAAACTCATCGCTCAGACCCTCCCTGCGGCGGGATGGACCAGCAAGCGCAATGCGGGCGAACGTAGCCACAGACCCGCCCAAAGCATCACGCCCAGATAGACGCCGAACAAGGTGTGGCTGAACATCGGGCTGCCGATACGCAGGTGGGTCGCGATCGCGCCGCCGAGATAGCCGGTGATCAGGATCGCGCCGAGCACCGCGGTGCGCGGCCAGATATAAAGCAGCGTCGGGATCAGCAGCAGGATGCCGAGCATATACATCGTGCCGACATCGAGCGGCCAGCCGAGGCCGGGCGGGCTATATTTGATCGCGACCTCGGGCGCCGCGAGCTTGAGCCCGGCATCGAAGAGGAGGAAGAGGATCACAAGGCCGCTCAGGACGCGGCCGGCGATCAGCTGACCCTTGCCGGGGACGATATCGGTCATTTCTCTTCCTCCTCCCTGTGGCCGGTTACGCCGTGGCTTCGGCCGGGGCGTCGGTCGGGATCGCGGTGGGGTCCATCCACATCACTTCCCAGATATGGCCGTCGGGATCCTCGAAGCTGCGGCCGTACATGAAGCCGAAATCCTGCGTCGGGGTCGGGTCGGCCTTGCCGCCCGCCTTGACCGCCTTGTCGACCTGTCCGTCGACCGCCTCGCGGCTGTCGGCCGAGACGCAGAGCAGGACCTGCGCGGTCGTGCGCGCGTCGGGGATCGCCTTCGACGTGAAGGTCGCCCATTTTTCATGCGTCAGCAGCATGACGTGGATCGACCCTTCCTCGACGACCATGCACGCGGCGGTGTCGTCGGTGAAGGCGGGGTTGTTCGCCGCGCCGACCGCCTCGTAAAAGGCTTTCGACTTCTCAAGGTCGGTGACCGGCAGGTTCACGAAAATCATCTGGGGCATCGTCTTCTCTCCTTGGGGGGTGGTGGGTGTTGAAGTCAGCGTGCGCGGCGCGCGGCCGCAATTACCTGGCGCATCATGCCGCGCCTCCGCGCCCGAACAGCATCCGGACATAACGCTTCAGGTGCGTGACGGTCCCGCGCGCGATCGCCGGGTCGTTCGTCGTTTTGGCCAGGACGAAGGCGCCCTGCAGCACCGACTGGACATGCTGCGCCAGCCCGATCGCGGTGACGTCTGCGGGCACCTCGTACAGGTCCATCGCGGCCTGGATGTCGGGGGCGAGCGCCTCGCAATAGGCATTGATGCTCGCCTCGCACGCGGCGCGGATCCGGTCGCTCGTCGCATAGGCTTCCTGCACCATCGTGCCGACGAAGCAGGTGTAATCTTCGGTGGGCCCGTCGAGCATCGACAGGCGGAAATCGATATGGCCGAGCAGCCGGTCGAGCGGATCGTCGAGGTGGACGTGCGGCGCCAGCTCGAACATCGGGCGCGCGCGATCGGTCCAGCCCTCGGCGGCCGCCACCGCCAGCTCTTCCTTCGACGCGAAGTGGTGGAAGAAGGCGCCCTTGGTCACGCCCGCCGCCGCGCAGATCTGGTCGACTGTCGTCGCCGAATAGCCCTGCCTGCGCACCGTGGCATGCGCCGCGGCGATCAGCTTCGCCCGCGCGCTGCCGCGCGGCGCGCGCTCGCCCGGGGTGCCACCGCCCGCCGGGGGGACGGTGCGGGCGGCGGCTGCGGGAGTCGCGGGGGAGGTCGGGGGCGTCTGATTCGTCGTCATGCGAATCGACATACCGACTGGTTGGTATGTTGTCAAACCCGCAATCGCCCCCACCCGCCGCGGCACCTTCGTAACCTTCCGAAAAAGACTCGACCTTCCCGCCACTTCGCCTAAAGAGGGCCTCGGAACAAAGGGGGCACATGGTGCTGTTCCGGGGGGAATATGGTCGCTGTCGTTTCAACCACCGCCTATCTCGGCATCGAAGCCCGCAGGGTCGAGGTGCAATGCCAGGTCACGCCGGGCGTCCCGCGCTTCGTCGTCGTCGGCCTGCCCGACAAGGCGGTCGGCGAAAGCCGCGAGCGCGTCCGCGCCGCGATCGCCGCGATCGGCCTGGCGCTCCCTCCCAAGGTCATCACCGTCAACCTCTCGCCCGCCGACCTGCCCAAGGAAGGCTCGCACTACGACCTGCCGATCGCGCTCGCGCTGCTCGGTGCGATGGGGGTGATCGATGCCGAGACGCTCGCCTCCTACGTCGTCGTCGGCGAGCTCGGGCTCGACGGGCGCGTCACGCCGTCGCCCGGCGTCCTGCTCGCCGCGATACATGCGGGCAGCGTGGAGCGCGGACTGATCTGCCCCGCCGCGCAGGGGCCGGAGGCGGCGTGGGCGGGCAATGTCGAGGTGATCGGCGCGCCCGACCTCCTGTCGCTGCTCAATCATTTCAAGGGCAATGCCCCGCTGACCCCGCCGGTCCCGGGCGAGGTCGAAATGCCCGCCCGCGCTGCCGACCTGTCGCAGGTCAAGGGACAGGAAACCGCGAAGCGCGCGCTCGAAATCGCCGCGGCAGGGGCGCATAATCTCATGATGTCGGGGCCGCCGGGCGCGGGCAAGTCGCTGATGGCGGCGTGCATGCCGGGTATCTTGCCCGACCTGACGCCCTCCGAAGCGCTCGAGGTATCGATGATCGCATCGGTCGCGGGAACGCTCGAAGGCGGACGCCTCGTCCGCGCGCGGCCGTTCCGCGCCCCGCACCATTCGGCCTCGATGCCTGCACTCGTCGGCGGTGGGCTGCGTGTGCGTCCGGGCGAAGTCAGCCTTGCGCATCTGGGCGTGCTCTTCCTCGACGAGCTGCCCGAATTCCAGCGCGGCGTGCTCGATTCGCTGCGCCAGCCGCTCGAAACGGGCGAGGTCAGCGTCGCGCGCGCCAATGCCCATGTTACCTTCCCCGCGCGCGTCCAGCTCGTCGCGGCGATGAACCCGTGCCGCTGCGGCCATCTCGGCGACCCGGCGCTCGCGTGCAGCCGCGCGCCGCGCTGCGCCGCCGACTATCAGGCGAAGCTGTCGGGGCCGCTGCTCGACCGCATCGACCTGCACGTCGAAGTACAGGCGGTGAGCGCCGCCGACCTCGTCCTGCCGCCCCCCGCCGAAGGCAGCGCCGAGGTCGCGGCGCGCGTTGCGGCGGCGCGCGATGTGCAAACCCGGCGCTATGCGGAGCACAAGGCGCGCACCAATGCCGAAATCGACGGCGAGCTGCTCGAAGCCGTCGCGACGCCCGATGAAGCCGGGCGCAAGCTGCTCGCGCAAGCCGCCGAGGCGATGCGGCTGTCGGCGCGGGGCTATACGCGTATCCTTCGCGTCGCACGGACGATCGCCGACCTTTCGGGTGCCGAAACGGTTGGTCGCATCCATATCGCCGAGGCGCTGAGCTATCGCCGCCAAGCGCCGAGGAACTGATGGAAACCTTCGCGTTCGAGGCCGACATCATCGAATGGCGTGGACCCGCGCCCTTCCTTTTTGCCGCGATTCCCGACGAACATGTCGGCGCGATCCGTTATGCCGCGATGACGACGAGCTATGGCTGGGGCGTGGTCCCCGTCGTGGCAATCATCGGCGACACCGAATTCGCGACATCGCTCTTCCCGCGCGAAGGCGGTTACCTGTTGCCCGTCAAGCTCGTTGTGCAGAAAGCCGAAGGCGTCGGGCTCGGCGACCGGATCGCCGTCATTCTGCGGGTCGGCCGACCCGCCGCGCGCTGAAGTGAATTTGCTCCATGGCAAAGAATTCACAACACATTGATGCGATACTGCGGCGATGACTGCGTTGCGCGCTCTCGGGGAACCATGGTGCGGCCGGCCTTGGCTCGGCCTTTTTGCCATGCTTCTCGGCCTGATGGCGGTGCCGGCGCATGGACGGGCGCTCGACGTCGAGCGCGACCTCTGTCACGCGGTGAGCAGCGCCGCGCTGGGCGACGATGCCATGACCGGGCTTCGCTTTTCGTGCCGCGGAACGCCGACAGCTTATCAGCAGGGGAGCCTGTGGCTTCGTACCCCGATCGACGGCTCGGGGCCGCATCGTGGTCTGGCGCTGATGGTCCACAATTCGCGCTTCGACCGACTCGCGGTCGGCTTTTCCTATGCCGACGGCGCGACGCGCTGGCAGCAGGTGCGCAGCGGCGATTTCGGTTCGCACTGGCGCGCTGGCGGACAGATATTGTTCGAAGCACCTGCCCGCGGTGCGGCGCTCACGGCGGTGACAATGCGCTTCGACGGAATTTCGGGGCACCGGTTCGTGCAGGCGCGGATCGTCTCGAAGGACGAGGCGGGAATGCAATCGGCGGGCATGGCGGCGGCGGTCGGCGCCGCGCTGACCCTGCTGCTCGTCAGCTGCATTTACAGCATGTCGCTCGCGGTCGCGGTGCGCCGCCAATATCTCGCCTGGCAGGCGGCCTGGGCGGCGACGATGTTGCTCTGGGGTACGCTCTGGTCGCAGGCGCATCTGGCGCTCGTGCCTGCGATGGCGGGGGCTGTGACGGCACAGGCTGGCACTTTCCTCGCCTGCCTCGCCATCGCTGTTGCGACCGCGAGCGCGGTCACCGCGGTCGAACGCGGCACCGTGCCCAAGGGACTCCGGAGGACAGCGCTGTTTTTCGGGGTCGGCGTCGGCCTCGCGGGTGTTCCGCTGGCGCTCATCCGGGGCGGCAGCCTTGCCGGACTGGCAGATCTGCTCGGACTCCTCGTCATCGCCGACCTTGTCGCGGTCGTCGCCTATCTCGGCTGGGCTTGGCGGCGCGGGTCGATCGAGGCGCGCGATTTCCTCGGCGCCTGGGGGTTGCCCATGGCGGTGCTGGCATTCATCCACATCGTCGATGTCGAGGACGGCTTCTGGGGTGGCGGGTCAAAGCTCGTCGTGCTTGTCGCCGCGACGTGGCAGGCGCTGTGGCTCGCCGCCGCGGCGACGCGCCGGCTTGCTCACCTGCGGATCGAGCGCGACCATGCACGCGATGCCGAAGCGCAGGCGCAGCGGCTGGCGCGGCGCGATCCGCTGACGGGCTTGCCCAATCGCCGCGGCTTCATCGACAGCGTGACGCCGCTGCTCGATCGTGCGCGCACGGATAATCTGCCGGCTGCGCTGCTGCTCGTCGATATCGACCGCTTCAAGTCGATCAACGATATCTACGGCCATGATGCGGGCGACGTGGTGCTGTGCGGCATCGGCCGCCGGATCGAGCGCTGGGAAGGTCCGATGTGTACCGTCGCGCGACTCGGGGGCGAAGAGTTCGGTCTGCTGACGATCGGAATGGAGGGCATCATCCTCGGCCGCTTCGCCGAGAGTATCCGGCGCGGAATCGCCGCGTGCGATCATAGCGAGGCCGTGGGCGAGCGGTTGGTGACCGCGAGCGTCGGGGTCGCCGAAGTGCGCCCGGCGTGCGATTTCAAGCAGCTCTACCGTCTTGCCGACGAGGCCCTTTACGATGCCAAGCGCGGCGGCCGGAACAGGATCGCCGTCCAGCGACACCAGAACAGCGCCGGCTTGCCATCCGGCCGCGAGATCGCCGTGTCGAAATGATCGTCGCCGCGCCTGTGCGCGGCTCCGATCAGAGTGCCACCGACTTGTTTTCGACGACTTCAAGCGGCGGCGGCGCCTTTGCCGTCATTGCGCCATGGCGGCGATGGCTGAGCTTGCCGTCGACCTTGCCGCCATTTTCGATCGTGATGCTCTCATAGACGACGTCGCCTGTGATCCGCGCGGTCGCATGGACGATCAGCGTCTTGGCTTCGATCGACCCGTCGAGCAGCCCCGCGATTTTCGCGGTTTCGGCGGTCACCGCACCCTTGATCTCGCTCGCTTCGCCCTGGACGAGGTTGGCGCATTTGAGGTCGCCCTCGATCTTGCCATCGACGTGCAGGTCGACACTGGCCGCCACATTGCCGGTGACGACGACGTCCGATCCCAGGATCGAAAAGGTCGTATGACGCGCGCCGGTCGCCATCTTAGCGGGCACCGCGGACGGCAGCGACGGAACCGACTCGCTGTCGGGCGTCGGCTTTGACTTCGAGAACATCGGCTTTTGCCTCCAGGAATCTGCGTGGATTGACCGCTTCGCCGTTCAGGCGGACTTCGAAATGCAGGTGGCTGCCGGTCGAGCGGCCGGTAGAGCCCATTTTGGCGATCTGCTGGCCGGCGGTGACCTGCGTGCCAACCTTGGTCGTGAAACCGGAAAGGTGCGCGTAGCGGGTCAGGATGCCCTGGCCATGATCGACCTCGACGACATTGCCATAGCCGGATTTCTGGCCGACGAAGCTGACGCGCCCCGGCGCCGCGGCGAGGATCGGGGTACCGATCGGACCGCGGAAGTCGAGCCCGGCGTGCATCGCGCCCGCGCCGGTGAAAGGATCGCTGCGATAACCAAAGCCCGACGACATCATCAGCACATTGGCGGGGTTGCCCGACGGAACCGCGACGAGCGTGCGTTCGAGCACTTCCATTCGGAACAGCGCGTTGTCGAGCGCCGCGAAGCTGGCGCCCAGCGCCTTCGCCTTGCCCATGCGACCGCGATAGGGGATGAACGGACCACCGCGCCCGGCCGCGGCATTGCGGACGAGCGAATCGGGGTTGAGGCCGAGCGCCGCGACCGCGGTTTCGGCTTTCGCCGCACGGCCCTTGACCGCGGCGAGAAGGCGCGCCGCGAAGGCTTCCTGTCGCGCTGCGACCCGCGCGAGGATCTGCGCTTCGGGCGGCAGGTTCGGGTCGATCGCGCTGGTCTTCACCGGTTCGGCCGGAACGGCGGTATGCCCGCCGGACTGCTGCGTCGCCGGTTCGGCGGGCATCGCGGCCGGATCGATCCCGAAATGGGTCTCTGCAACGCTTTCGAGAAGCGCCTGACGTTCTTCGAGATCGGCGGCGGTTTCGGCAACGCGATCACGATATTTTGCGATACGCGCCTCTCCCGCCGCCGCAGCGGCTTGCTGCTGCGCGACGGCGGCACGCTCGTCGACGGTAAGCAGCTGGTTGATCACTACGGCGAGCATGGTGCCTGCCCAAGCGAGCAGCACAAGGCCGGCGATCAGCGCGACGCGTTTCTGCCAGACGGCACTAACACGCAGGAATCGGACATGGCCGTGCGTGCGAACGAAGATTTCATGGTCCTGAAACAGCGCAGAGACGCGCTGGCGCAGATCGCGCAGGCCCGTTGTTTTCGACGACAAGTGGCGACCCCATCTTGTTTGTTTTGTGGAGCCCTCCGCCCCGATTGATGCGCGCCTTATCAGGCCGATCCGGCCCAAGCGAATCTTTGGACCCCGAGTCGGGTTGAATCGAAACCATCGCGCGGTGAACGGTGTCAACTTGGGTGAATACTGCCAATTTGGCGGGATTCGGCCGCCGAATCGGCCTTTTATATTGACGGCTTGCTTACCATTTTTGGCTAGCGCTAAGCGGGTGAATATCATGGCCGAATCCGATTCCCCCGTCCCGAACGAATCGCCGCGCGACGCGTCCGCGCCAGCCGCCGCGCGCCCGCCTTCGGCGGTCAGCGCCGGGGTCGGCATCGTCGGGCTAGCGGGGCTGGTTAGCTATTTGCTCATCGCACGGTTCGCGCCCGAAATCGCGGCTTTCCTTGGCATCGACTGGGGATCGCGCGGGTCGATGAGCGGACCGAATTCGGCGATTGCGAGCGTGCTCGCCTGCGGCGTGCCGATGGTGCTGTGGTCGGTTTTTGTCGACAAGGTGCATCGCAATCCGTCGACCGGAATCGACTGGTCGCAGCGCCGTCCGTGGCGCGAAACGCTCGACATCAGTCTGACCAAGCTCGCCGGAATGTGGGCGACATGGGGCCTGATCGCGCTGATCTATGCGACGATGCGCTATTATTGGGAGGGCAATTACGCCTTTTCGATGAACCTGCTCGAAACCGTGGCGCCGTGGCTGCTCCTCGTCTCGGTCCCCTATATGCTGTGGCTCGATCGCCGCATGATCGAGCCGCGCGACGGCTGCTGGCAATTCGGGCGTTGGCTGATCGCAGCCGGGCAGCCGGTCGATGGCAGGGCGATCGCGCATCATCTACGCGCTTGGGCGGTGAAGGGCTTTTTCACCGCCTTCATGCTCTCGATCGTTCCGGGCAATTTTTCGGCGCTGGTCACCGTGCCGATCAGCGAGGTCACCGCAAATCCCTATTTAACCGGGCTGTGGTCGATCAATTTCCTCTATCTGGTCGATGTCCACATTGCGACGGTCGGCTATATCCTGACCCTGAAGCCGCTCGACGCGCATATTCGCACCGCCAACCCCTATGGCATGGCGTGGGTCGCGGCGCTCGTCTGCTATCCGCCCTTCATCCTGATGAACGGGGGCCCGCTCGATTATCAGGTCAATGGCTCCGACTGGGGTTATTGGCTCGCCGGGCACGAGGGGCTGCTGATCGCCTGGGGTATTGCGCTGGTGCTGCTCACCGCGGTCTATAGCTGGGCGACGATGGCGTTCGGCATCCGCTTTTCGAATCTGACGCACCGCGGCGTCATCACGCACGGTCCGTATAAATACACCCGTCATCCAGCCTATATTTCAAAGAATATGACTTGGTGGATCGGCTCGCTGCCCTTTCTCGTGACCGCGGGCGGCTGGGTCGAGGGCGCGCGCAATGTCGCGTTGCTCGGGCTGGTCAGCGGCATCTATTACTGGCGCGCCAAGACCGAGGAGAAGCATCTCCTCGCCGATCCCGCTTATGTCGCCTATTGGAACTGGGCGCAGGCCAACGCTTTCATCCCGCGGCTGTTCGCCCGGATGACGGGCCGCGCGCGCCCGCTGATCCGGCTCGAACCCGACGAACGTGTCGGGCCCGTCGCCTAGCTTCCGTTCTTCCTAGTTCGAGACGCCGTGGCTTGCGGCGGCGGCTTCGGCTGCGCGGCGAGCCTGCAGATCGGCATGGGCCCGATTGATCACGCGCCACGCCTTTTCGCAGCGCTGCTGGTCGGAAGACCGCTCGCTGGCGCAAAGCCTGTCGAGCCGCGCGAGGATGGCTTTGGGGCTGTTGTCGCGAAGCGCAGGAAAGGCCCGGACATATTCTCCGGAGCTGTTGGAGCCGATGGTCGCGGCCGAATTGATATCGATGCCTTGCGCCGCGGCGCCGGCGGAAAACAGGGTGAGCGCGATCAGGCTGGCGGACAAACGGATCATCATCGACTCCTGCATCAGGCGGGTTTCATGTCCGTGATAACATGGAAGGATCGTGATGCGAAGCCCGGCCCGTGCGGCTTTGGATCCGCGCGGGCCGGGAGCTTTGGTCAGAATTTGAAGCCGGCCTCGACGCCCCAGATACGGGGTTCGTTGACGTAGCTGGTCAGGTTGTTGAAATCGATGCCGCCGGTCGGCGATTCATCATTGGTGATGTTGCGCACGAAGCCCGCGACGTCGAAGCGATCGGTGCGATAGCCGACACGCAGCCCGCCCTCGATCATCTTGTCGTCCGAAAATTCGACCGAGCGATAGAGGAAGAACTGGACCTTCGAACGATAATACCAGTCGGTAAAGGCATAGATGGCGCCGTCGCCGACGGGGATTTCATAGCCGGCGGTCCAGTTCAGCGTCCATTTCGGCGACTGCGGCAGCTGGTTGCCGTCGATCGAGAAGATGCCGGGGCTTCCCGGGCGCTGCGGGTCGAGCACGGTGCACGGCGTCGCCGAACCGCAGCCCGCGACGAAGGCATTGGCGTCGTCGATTTCGGCGACGTTCCAGGCGCCGCCGATCGAGAAGGTCAGCCCGCGTGCAGGCGCCGCTTGCAGTTCGGCCTCGATACCATGGCCCTTGGCATCGACGTTGAGCAGGCTCGCGACGTTCGCGGTGCCACCGACGGCGGTCAGCTGAAGATCCTTGGTGTCGAAGAAATAGCCGGTGAGGTTGAAGCGGACGCGGTCGTCGAGGAAAGCGGTCTTGATCCCCGCTTCATAGGACATCGTCTCTTCCTGGTCGGCGGTCGAGATCGTCCGCGCAAAGGTCAGGCGGCCCTGCACCGACGGCGCGCGATAGCCGCGTGCG
>Ga0307414_10002222_pt1 | contig 10125 bp, 6 predicted proteins | sample DK1Ometagenome_FD_203804 | JGI IMG/M metagenome (GOLD analysis project Ga0307414, IMG submission 203804) | Maize rhizosphere microbial communities from greenhouse at UC Davis, California, United States - DK15-O-3 | ecosystem: Host-associated > Plants > Roots > Rhizosphere > Soil | place: USA...
CTACTCCCACTATAGCAATTGGAGGGAATTATTAGAATATGATTTTAAAGTTCAAAAAGACAAAATAAATACAAATGAATTATTAATTAATCCTAAATCCTTTAATACAAATGGAACTGCTACGCATAGAATCTAGACCAACAATTCAGTTTAATACTGAATCTCAGCAATTAATTTTGAATACTCCTAATGTGCCTAGGACTCCTGCTCTGTTTAAAGCATCTCCTTTTGAAGTTAAACCATTTATAGAGGCAAATACTACTGAAATTAATCTTGCACATTTAAAGAACAACTGTGTTATACCAGTATTTTCTAAAGACAATGAAAGAACTATAGCTCATCAAGAGTACATAGAAATAGTACAAGGTTGTGTTAGTAAAGTATTTCCTAATCATGTCTTTGATACGCCTGAAATACGAGTGTCCCATGAAATAAAAGGGAGAATTCCAGAAGCTATACAGAAACAGGCTAAGGATCTTCTTGACCATGAAAGAACTCAGTATTTTGAGAGAATGGCTTTTATTATTAGAATTCCTGGCATTACAGAGAAAATTAATGGTAATGAAATGTCTCTGGTAATTGGTGGAGTTAGAAGTTATAATCTTGAGAATTTATATAGCAAGAAATCTTTCGAGAAGTTTAAGTTCTTTATAGGTTTTCAGGTCAAAGTCTGTTGTAATTTATGTGTGAGTACAGATGGATTTGCAGAAGAAATGAGAGTAACTAGTTATGTGGAACTACAGTCCAAGATCATGGAAGTTCTTCAGAAGTATAATGCTGAAAAGCACTTAATAGAAATGAAGAAACTTTCTGAGCATTCTCTGACAGAGCATCAGTTTGCTCAATTATTAGGTAGGGCAAGATTATACCAACACTTGCCCAAAAAGGACAAATTAAATATTCCTGCACTGAATTTTAATGACGGGCAACTCAATACAGTTGCTAAAGATTATTATGAGAATGAGCATTTTGGCAGAAATTCAGATGGAGAAATAAATCTCTGGAATATGTACAATCTTTTTACACAAGCTAATAAAAGCAGTTACATTGACACGTTCTTAGATAGGAATGTAAATGCCTTTGATTTTTCAAATGGCATTTCAAAAGCACTAAATGGTAGTAGTAATTACCATTGGTTTTTGAGTTGAACAAAAATTTCCCTGTTGTAACAGGGAAATTTTTAAGTTAATAATTATATCTTTTTTGTTCCTTTATATCAATCCAGTAATCAATTATCTCATTTTTTACAGAATATATTTTCAAGCTTTCAGCAATTTTAATCATATTTTTAATCATGAAAAACTTCTCTGTATTATCTGGCAAATTTTTAGAATACTTGTTTAAGATAATAATGATTGGAGAAAAATCATTTAAAAATAATTTTTTAAGACTGTTATCTTTAAGATAACTAACTAAACAGGCAATACAAGCCTCTATTGCTATAACATTACCAAATATAATTTTATTTAATAATGCAGATAGCATTTTTTCTTTTTCTGATATTGCATTTTTTTTTTGCAAGAAATAAGATAAGTCTGAAAGTCCCCATTTAACTTCATTTGGATTATCAGAAATAATATTTTCAATAACATTTAAGTTATAACAATAAAATTTTAAAACTTTTTCATTAACCTCTTTAAAACTTTCAATATCCTTTAGTTTATTTTTTTCTTCATTAAGAAAATAAATCATTTCTTGTAAAATATTACTAAAATCCTCTTGTCCTCCTATAGAATTAATTCTATTTTCAATTTTATTAAGTTCTTCAACCATCCTATTGTAAATTAAAATTGCTTCACTCTTTGTCCATAAATTAGTTTTATTACCTTTTAACATGTGTAAAACTATGAACTCATGATATAAAGAAATACCTCCAGAAGGTATAAAACCAGCATTCCAAAGCTCTTTGTTTTTAATAATACTTTGCTTAATTAGGTTAAGGATTTTTTTATCATACTCTGAAAAAATAATAAAAAGTCTCCATAATCTAACATTTTTTATTGTCATATAATCAATCTTTAGAAGATGTGATTTGATTAATTGTTTTTGTGATTTTGACAAAATATCAAAAATATTTCCCACTAAAAACCAAGACTCTTCATTGTTAATTAAATCTTCAATAAGTCGATCAATCTTTTCTAAAAGTTTACCCCGTGAAATTTTAGTTTTTAAATTTTTGAAAGTTTTATTGTCATTCAGTGTATATAAAATATTGGTTGCGATGTTATTTTTTCTATTAATCAAACTAAAATCAATTATATATCTAATTATTGCCACATCATCTACATAGGGGATTGCACTTAAAATAAATGCGTGATTTTCATCTTTCTTAACATCTAATATGTTACTTTGGAAATTTTTAAGTTTAAGGATTTTCAAAAATTTGTCTTGCCATATTTTAGGATCTACTGCAACAAAAAGTTCTATACAAAATAACAAAATACTCTTTTTAAGTCTATTTATAGTAAAAGAATCTTGATAAAGATCGAGAAGCTTCGGCAATAAATAATTTGTCTCTTCAATTAAATGATCAGAATTAATAAAATCTTGAGCTATTCTCCTAATCATTTTTTCATCACTGTATTGTAAAGTGAAAAATACTGCAGGATATGGATAGCTCTCAAAAATAGCTTTAAAAACCTTATACCACTCATTTACATTAAAAAAATATGATTTTTCAGTAGACAAAGGCAAACCAAAATTAAAAAGCAAATTTACAATTTGGATTCCCTTAACTACCTGAGAAGATTCATTTGAAAAATTTACTGAATTGGAAATAGAGAATCTATTAGCACCATATCTATCCAATTTCAGAGGCTTCTCCTCTAATTCATCCAATAATTTTTTAATTTTTTTATATAAATCATCAAAACCAAGTGATTTAATATTAATTATTTTCTGATTAAGAGATTTATGTTTATCATTTGGTTTGTGGGAAGAAGAATAATATCTTAAGATTTCATAATAGTATAATTGTTCCTCTATTGATATTTCTTGGAATTTATTCCAATTTTTTTGCAATAATTGTTCTGCTCCACTTAAATCAAAAAAAGATAATAATCCTGCTTTTTGAATGATGTGTCTAGATGAATTTGGGTTCCATTTTTCTATTTCAGTTTTTAAACATTTAAAATTGAAGTTTAATAATAAATGAATTAGCCCCTTAAATATCAATTCATCAGAACCTGTTATTAGATCTTCAAATTTAGAATTTAAAAAAGCATTATCAAGTCTTAAAATACTATCATTCAGAAGAGCATCCTCAAATTTAATTTTTGTCTCCGAATATTTTATGGAAAATTTTTCTAAAAGCAAGATTTCATCCTCATCCCATAACAGGCTTAGACAAATACCTAAATCATCTATAGCAACAAATAATAGATTTAATATTTTTTCTTGCTTAATATTATCATTATCTAGCTCGTGTAATAAATCTAATACATGATATAAAAATGTTGTTTTATTACGGGTATATGCAAATTCTGAATTTGGTAAATTAATTTTCTTTTTAAGATTAATTATTATTTTATAATTTAAAAGTAAAGCCTCTAAATCAACTTTTTTACTACTAAAATTTCTTAGATTATTCCAAGTTTCCTGATATTTACTCTTGTTACTCTGTTCAAGAAATACCTTTGAGAAGGAATAGCTACCACCTCCTAGATAATTTACAAACATCTTTAATAACTCTTTTTTGTCTGTTTTATCATTAACTGAAAGATTCGTCTCTTTTTCTAAAAAAGTTATTACTTCAGGATTAGCTAATGAAATTTTACATATCCTATAATTTTCATAAAAAAGTTTTAAATCTTCTGATGACTTACTGGCTCCAGCTTCTATGAGATAAATTTTATAATCATAATTCTCATGATTTCTTTTTTCTAAAATATCTCTGACCCATTTTACCCATTCAATAAAATTAGGGTCAACACCAGAAAATCCAATTAAGCAATATGATTCTTGAAGTAAAGAAATTCTCATTAATTGAGTGAAAGCTTCATGTTTTTGAGGATATGTTTCATAATCCTCTTTTGCAATTATATATTGTAGTCTTGGATCATTATCAAAACCAAATTTTCCATCTTTTCTTAATGTTCCATGAAGTTTAATTATATTTTTGTTTCTTTTTATACTTAACTGTGAAGAATGAGTAACAACATTTATGCATTCATTAAGTGCTTTTTGAATGTCTATTAGTTCTTTTTCAATATCCCTACTCCTGTTGTAATTATAAGCAGAATCCCATTCCATTTTTAATAAGTCATCATTCTTTTCTTTAATGATAGCATAATTAGCGGGAATTAAATTGTCCTCCTCCAAATCATTTTCATTCTTAATTAAACTGCTTTTCGGAGTTTGTAATTCGAGCAATTCATCATTTAAAATACTTTTTCTTTTAATTATGTCATTCTTTTGCTCTTGTAACGCTACTAATTCATTTTCTAAATTGTTTTTTAAACTAATTAATGACTTTTCTGTAGATAAATCACTTGCAACTTCAAGCATTTCATCATAGTTTGTAGTATATATATTATTCCATGGAAGATTAATAAACGCTTTATGAAGAATCAGCTTTTCATCCGTCAATTCAATTTTTTCAACTTTTCCATTAACATTTTTACTTAAATACCTTTTATTATCATTATTATTATCTACATATAATTTAGGTGTTCTTTCTTCAATATAAGTTGTAATTGCCTCTCTATATCCTTTTTGTTTAATGTACATTGATGCCAATTCTAGATAACCAACTTTAGTGATATAGTATTCAATCTTGGAATTAAAATATTCTTCTTTGCTAATAGAGCCTTTTTTTAATTTTACAAAATCTTCTTCAATCTCTGCACCAAACAGAAAAAAAACCATGTCATAAATTAAACCCCACCAAGTGGGGAATAAATCATCAATATTTTTACTAAATCCAGCTCCAATTAAGGTAGACATTTCTCTACTTTCTAATTTAGCTTTTAATTTTTTTAACTGATTAATTTGTGGGTTATCATCGACTTGCATTATATTATTATTGTAAGTTATTTTAAAAATTTTATATCTGAAAATATTAATAATTATTAAATTATAGCCACTATTTTTCTACAGAATATTTTCAGAATTTACAAGTTTATTACCATTTTTAAATTCTTTATCAACCAAATGAAAGTTTTCAAATTTCTCTTCAAGCCAAACACTTTCTGGAATATGTTCCAATAAAATTATTTGAAATTGTTTCTTCTTATTTTTAAAACCATCTATAAAATTGTCCAAATACTGCAATGCTTTATTTAGTTTTTCCCTGTCAGTTTCTGAGAAATCAGTAATATCTACTTTTTCATCCTTTTCAATATTTCTATCAATTCTTGTTTGGTTATAATAAGGGGTACTTACTTGATCTAAAAGTAAAAAAGTAGGAACATAAACATTTTCCTTATCTCTATTGATGTAATTATGAATGCCTCCAAAAAAAGCTAAATGTAGATATAGGTAAATTGATGCACTTCCTAATTGTTGCCATTTAATTACTTCAGCTGTCTTTAGATTAATTAAGTCTAATTTATTTGTTGATTCATTATAAAAGGCCTTATAATCAGAATAATTTTCGATTTTCAGCTGTTTTAAGGACTCATCAATACTATCATCAAGAAAACTTAAAATCATTCTCTTCAATTCTGGATTTTCATCTATTTCTCCTATTTTTTTCTCAATTTTATCCTCTAGTTCCTCCTTCTTAGAATTAAGATCTTCGATATTTGAATTATTTTCAAAATCTTCTAATTTACTCTTAACATACCCAAGATGTATATATTTTTCTTTTTCAGTAGCTGCGTTTTCAAGCAACTCAGGATGTCCTAGAATTTTTTCATTAATATCTGACAAAGTACTTTTCAAATTCTTAATTTCTTCACTTGTATCTAATGTTAATGAATTTTGCGAAGTATTTTTTCTCGTTAGTAATTGCAACTTAGTAAATTCATTTTCCAAATTATTAATTAAATTAATGACAGTATGAGTGGTTAAAATATCACTAAAATTATCTTTAATATATTTTATTGGAGCTAAACTGTCCATATCAGATTTTAAATATTCCTGATATTTTTTATTCTGTTTTTCATAACCTGCAAGATTTCTTATTTTAAGTTGAATTTCTGTTTTTTTACTTTTTAAGATATTTACTTCAGATGGCGTTGTATCAACATCAGTGATACCATTATGAATAAGACTTTTTAATTTTGAAACAAGTTCATCATCATCATAAATATTATGATTAATGATATTTAATTCTTTGGTTTTCTTATATAAATCCCCTAATATCTCCTTGAATTTCAATTTATTATTAGCTTCAATAGATTTTCTTTTCTCCAATTTTTCTAATTCAACTTCAAGTTTTTTGATTTCGCTTTTTAAGAGAATATTTTTGGGAGTTTGGGCTCCAATTACCCAATCCAGAAGTTTCATGACTGATAAAGCATCTTTATATCTACTTTCTTCGTGTTTGTCAAATAAATAATGATCATTAGACAATGTTCCTTGTCTTTGTATGCAAAAAAGCCAAAGGAAATATCTAAATGAAATTTTTGTATTAGCCTTAACATTACTAGAACCTGAAAAAGTAGTTTCAGCATCTATACCAAATTCTTTCGTCAAAATTTTTTTCAATTCTCCTTCAGTAATATTTACTGTTTGTATTTCTGGTATAATACCTATATCAGAAAAATAATAATGATTTGTAGTTTCTGATTTATTGATTGCTCCCCTTATTATTGTATAATCCTTACTATTTATAACAAAATTAATTCCATACCATTTTACATTCTCTCCAATAAACTTAGGTGATATATCTGTAGAACTTGATAAAAAGCAATAATCAATTATACGTATGATTGATGATTTACCAGTTGTACTATCACCTGTTATAACATTGATTTTATTTGGTAAAAAATCTAGTTCTCTAGTAGTATCATTGTTAAACCAAAGTTTAATCTGTTTTATATAAAAATTCATATTTGTATTTTTAATGATGAATATAATTGTATGGATTCTATCTTAAGAATAGTTTGGATTTTTTCTGAAGCTGTAATAATATTTCTTGCTCTTGTACCTAATAACTCTGATGATAAATCGAAATTATTCTCTAGGTAAGTTATTGAATCTGATTCCATTTTAATCAGTCGTAATTCTTCTGCAAGACATATCGCATTAAAGGTTAAGGGATAAAAGCTTTTATAAGACCTATTAAAATTAGAGAAACTACTAGCTCTACGAGATATTAAATCTTGAATTCCTATTACCTTAGAGTTTTTATTTTTAATAAATGTAGTTATGTCATCATTTAATAATAGTGGTAAAATCAAAAAAACTTTTGCATATTCAAGCCTTTTCATTTTTGACAAAACACTTAAAATTGCAACTAAACCTATACCTTCATTATTATATAAAAAACTATTTCTTACCATATTTTGATTCCCAATTTTTTAGCCATCCAATTTTTAAATCATCACTTAAATATATAAATGTTCCATTTGAAACATCTTCATCCATTTCAACAGAGCATAATTTTAATGTTTCTAGCATGCAATCTGAATAACAATCAAGAGAATTATTTTCATCCGCATAAGGCTGTCTATGTCTCACATCATGGTAATGTTTCCATCTTCTTATTGCATTTTTAAAATATTTTTCCCTGTCTTCAGGTTGTATAATATTATCTCTTTCTTCCCACTTTTTCAAATTTGATAAGCAAATTTGCATATAATAATAGACATCAATAATATCTTCTGGTCTTACTTTTAAATCAAGTAATTGTTTTGCAAAATTTGTATCTTCAATTTTTGGGTTTTCAACATAAACTTCTTTTGTAATATAAAATTTTGAATTTCTAACCTTTTCTAATACTGGTGCTAAAATATTTTTTGAAAAATCAATTTTACTGTAAATAATCTTTTTATTATCTTTTATACTTAAATAATTTAATGTTCTTAGTCTACCTTCAATCTCAAAATATGCATCTTCAAAATTATCAACAGCTAAATTCACTTTTAAATACTCTTTTATTTTATTAATTAGATTATCTTCATTTAATGTAACATCAATATTTTTTATAAGTGATTCGATGTGTTCAAACTCTAAAAAATCGTTTATATATTTATTAGAAATAGTGTCATCATCAGATTCCTCTTTAGCTTTTTTACCTTTGACAACTTTTTTTGGTTTAATTAATTTTCTAATATTATTTTTAAATACCTCTATATCTATTTCACCATTAACTATTTTCTCAAGATTTACTAAAAATTCATTATCATCTCCATTTGATTTATTAGTCACCAAGCTAAATTTTGTTGTATTAATAAATTTTATTTGATCTAAAGTCTCTGCTCTTCCATCATTTTCATCAGTAATTAATTTTATCCAATTATCAATAGTATGCCATAACGAATAATCTTTTGTTGTTAAATTTTTAGAAGAGCCATCTTTTTTAACTTGAAGAGTATGTTTTAATTGAAGTAATCTTAGTCCTTGAGATGTAGTTATAACTATATCATCTTTCTCTTCAACACTTAAAGATTCATTGGGGTCTAATTTTAATAGTTGCAATAATGCATAATAATGTTGATAGTGAAATCCAATTTCTTTTTTATCAGCAGCAGTTTTATCTTGAAATTTTATTGCCATTATTGTATGAATAATTTTAGAAGATTAAAAAATAAATATTTATAGTTATTACTTCTAATATTTTAGCTTTTTTTGTGAAATTTAAGTAAAAGATTTAACAAAAAAAATAATATAAAAAATAATTGCATTCCAATTAAATACGCAAGCGCAATTTTACCTATAAACACCCCCACCTTCTAAAAACTTTTGAAAACTCCCCATGTCCATTTGTGTACAGCATAAAGTTTTACATCCTATTAAAATTAATTCTACTATGCACACACTGCACTTTTATGGTCAGTATGGTAGGTACAGTTATATCACATATGATTTTATATCTATTTCTATTCTATGCCAACTATGCACTCAGGAGCACTAAGTTAATTTTACTAGATAGATCACATTCCATTCAAATGTTATATTTTATATAAACAACTCATTAAATACCCACACTTATTCTGAGCAATGACGAATTTATTGCTCCTGATATTAAATCATATTCTGTCCTATACATAAAATTCAAGTTGAAAACTGTAATTTTATTTAGGTTAAGTGATGCTTGAACTCGGGGTATTTTCAACTCAAAAAATCAAAAACATGGTACGAATTGTAAACTATCAAAAAAGGCAAACAGAAGAAGGTAAACCATTCTTTGTATTAGAAATTCAAAGTGGAATTGAAATGGTATTAAGTACTAAAACTGGTCAATACTATGCCACAGCCAAAAGAGCAAATATTTCTTCAACATTTGATGAAGAAACTTGTAAGGCATTATTAGGTACTGACATGCCAGGAAATATTGTAAAAATGGATTCTGATCCTTACGAATATACTGTAAGAGAAACTGGGGAAATTATAATGTTGACACATAGATATATGTATCAGCCTGATATAAATCCTAATTCCACTAGTTCAAAAGGAGAATCAATTGAGAATGACTTTGCCACTAAAATAGAAACATTTTCTAGAAATGGTCATTTAGCTAGTATGTCAATCTGATTAAATTAATTTTAAAGTGTCCCTTTTTGTATTATGCTATATATGCTCAGTTACAAAAAAGGACACTTTTCATTCATTATGGAAGTAGCTGAAATCAAAGTGTCCTATTCAAATAAGAATCTTGAAAGGATAAAAGTCACAAATAGCCAAATTTTGTATAATCTGATTGTGAAGCAGTGGGATTTAGACCTAATTGAATTCCAAGAAGAAGTAAAAATTGTACTTCTTAATAGAGCTAATATAGTCCTAGGACTATATGAAATGTCCAAGGGAGGCACGTCAGGAACAGTTGTAGACATTAAAATAATTCTTGGTATAGCGTTAAAATGTAATGCCTCGAGTATAGTAATTGTACATAATCATCCAAGTGGGAGTTTAGAACCCAGTGAACCTGATAAGTCAATTACCAAAAAACTTAAAGAAGCCTGTAGAATATTAGATTTAAATCTCCTAGACCACTTAATTATCACAGGACATGGATAT
>Ga0307414_10002223_pt1 | contig 10124 bp, 10 predicted proteins | sample DK1Ometagenome_FD_203804 | JGI IMG/M metagenome (GOLD analysis project Ga0307414, IMG submission 203804) | Maize rhizosphere microbial communities from greenhouse at UC Davis, California, United States - DK15-O-3 | ecosystem: Host-associated > Plants > Roots > Rhizosphere > Soil | place: USA...
TGATCGCGGGGCAGGTCGGCCAACCAAGAAGGACCGCCGGGACATTGACGATTTGCAGGAAGGTTGGTTTGATGAATAACACCGATCAATGTGATCGTAGCTAACCGATTTCTGTACCGGTGATCTGCTGAAGTTGCAAGCTGTTAGTGATTGCAGATGCTCCGATATCATTGTTGAAATAAATAAACGCATTTTTTACGCTTTTTTCTTTCTGTACTTCAGAAGCAAATGCTTCTAATAATTGCTTATCATATTCTGATTTGTAAAGTTCAGGAACACCGTGAAAGCGATAGTAGAACACCTTACCGCTATGAACGACTTGTTGAGGCAAGTCTGGATGACTCATACCGCAAAAGGTAATTTTATGCTCGGTCAGTTTTCGGTAAACCTCCTCGTTCCACCAACTAGGATGACGGAACTCCAATACGTTATCGAAAGCGGGGGATAGACTATCTATTATTCGTTGGAGGCGCTCTTCGGTATAGGCCGATCGTGGAGGTAATTGGAATAACACACAACCGAGCTTCTCTTTCAATCCTTCGTTAATGACTGAATAGAAATCGCTGATCATTTGTCCGGTGTTGTGAAACTGTTTAAAATGCGTTATTGCTCTGGGAGCCTTCACTGCAAACAAAAACTTTTCCGGGCTTCTATTATACCAGTCTTCAACGAACGACAGGCGAGGGAATCGGTAAAAGGTTACGTTTAGTTCAACTGTGTTGAAATGATCGCAGTAAAATTCGAACCATTTTTTTTGCGGAACGCCTTTGGGGTAGAAAGACTCCTTCCAATGTTTGTAGTGGAACCCTGAACATCCGATTTTCCAGGAAGTCATATGTTAACTTTTTTGTTTTAACAATTTTTCCTGAACGAAGATTGAAATTATACTCTTCTTTTGAGATTAAATATGGCAATCTCTGCCCTTGAACCAAACCGTAGCGGAAGCACTGTCGTTCCAATGCCTTTTGAGACATACAGGTGAGGTGTTTGATCACGATACCAACCATTAAGATATCTTCCACTGCCTTCTGGCTTATAAGGAGCATAACCTAGTATTCGAATCTGGCCCCCATGAGTATGACCTGATAGAACGCAGTCAATTGGAATATTTCCCCGCTGCTTAATGATGGTATCCCGATGTTCAGGACAGTGGGTTAGGACAATGTGGTGGTCTGAATGAGTGTACTTTTTTATCGCTTTTAGGAAATCCGGTTTGCCTTCAACAAAATCATCTATTCCTGTGATCGAGATCCTACTATCTCCGAATGAATATACGCGTGAATTGTTAATCAACAGATCAGTATTATGTCGCCTATAAATTTCTTTAAGCTCATCAATGCTAATTCCGCGTTTGTATTCACGGTTGCCGAGAATAGCCACCTTCTTGATGCCATCGTCAAACATGGTCAGATATTCATCAAACAGGGCCATTTTACTGCCCCTGTCAACCGAATCGCCTGTGAACACAATCAAATCCGGTTGCAACTTGTTTATTTTTTTTGCAAGCATCTTATGCTGGAGATCAATAGATTTTAAATGAAGATCCGATATTTGCAATACTTTAAGATTGTCAGTTGTGCGACTTGCGTCGCCAATGTAGAATTCATTAGTTTCAATGAAGAACTTTTCGAGCCAGACTGCATCAGCTACCAATGCAATCGTAGTTAAAGTAAATAGGTCAACAATAAATTTTCGTCTTGAAACTTTTTTCATTCTAGTATTCTACTTTTGATCCCGAGGCAACCCATTGATCAAATGCCTGCCGAGCCTCATGCCGCATTATCTGCTTAAGGGGAAGTTTCCTTTGATTCATAGCCAGTTCAAGTTCTTCGTAAATGAATTGATCATCAAAACCAATCTCCGCGGCATCACTCTTGGTGTTTGCGTAATATATCAATCCAATTCGTGACCAATAGATCGCGCCCAGGCACATTGGACAAGGCTCGCAACTGGTATAGATAACGCACCCTGTCAGGTCAAAGGTGTTTAGTTTTTTACAAGCCTTACGAATGGCAGATATTTCTGCATGAGCCGTAGGGTCATTAGATGTCGTCACCATATTGGCGCTCTTGGATATAACTTTCCCCTCTTTAACAATAACAGCACCAAATGGGCCACCTAGCGCTTTTTTTACATTCTGTTCGGAGAGCGATATCGCCATTTTCATGAATTTCTCATGTAAATCTTTCGTAACCATATGTTGATGAATGTTAAATAGTCAATAACAAGAAACCCCGGCCTAAGCCAGGGTTAAAACTCAATAACTCGATTTTATATTACTTGGCTTCCTTCTTAAACTCCTCATTTAAACCGGCCACCACTTCTTTCGTTACATCGAGACTTTCGTCAGCAAACAAGACCGTTGGATTGGATTTTGAATAGGTCAAGACTAATTTATAGCCCTTCGTTTTCGCGTGTTTCTTAAGGAAGTCAGCAACTTTGTTATATAATTTCTCATTTTCAGCAGCTTCCTCATTCGCCAGTGCGTTTCCTGCATTTTGATTAAAGGTCTGCAGTTCCTGCTGTTTTCGGGCCAGTCTTTCTTCTGTGGCAGCACGTTGTTCCGCGCTTAAATTAGCGGCATTCTGCTGATAGGCAGCAACTTCACGCTGAAATGCCGTTCCTTTTGCGGTTAGATCAGTCTGCGCCTTTTTAGATTTAGCTTGAAATTTATCTTTTATGGTTTTAAAATACTCATAGTTGTTAAGCAGTGAATCCGAATTGACATAAACGATCAACTCGGTGTTTTTAGCCGGAGCGGTGGTAGTAGCGCTTTTAGGTTGCTCTTTATTACAAGAGACCACCACGGCTGCCAATGCTAACGTGGCAGTTATTTTAGACAAGTTTGCCAATATTCTTTTCATGTTTTTTTTAAAATTTAGGCAAATATAAACTTTCAGGCTAAGTATCCCAATCATTTAACTTTCCTTAACATAGGAGGGCGAATTTTGGACCTTATTTTCTCCACAATTGAGGAAATACGGCTAAAAATCGTTATTTTTGATACTTGGATGTTAAATAAAATATGAGCGAAGAAACAGAAGACAGATCTAATTATTCAGCGGATAATATACAGGTTTTAGAAGGACTGGAAGCAGTAAGGAAACGCCCTTCCATGTACATCGGTGATACTGGTTTTAAAGGATTGCATCACCTGGTTTATGAAGTAGTAGACAACTCAATTGATGAGGCTCTCGCCGGTTACTGTTCAGACATCAAAGTAACTATTCATAAAAATAATTCGATTACAGTCGAGGATAATGGTCGTGGTATTCCAACGGCTATGCACACAAAAGAAAAGAAGTCCGCACTAGAAGTTGTAATGACTGTTTTGCATGCCGGTGGAAAGTTTGATAAGGATACTTATAAAGTGTCGGGTGGTCTACATGGTGTGGGGGTAAGTTGCGTTAATGCGCTTTCCATCCATTTAAAGGCTGTAGTTCACCGTGATGGAAAAATATTTACACAGGAGTACTCTTGCGGTAAGCCGTTGTTTGATGTGAAGGTAATCGGGGAGACTGATCGTACCGGGACGATAGTAACCTTTCTTCCTGATGATACAATCTTTACATTGACTAACGAATATAAATTTGATACCCTTGCCGCGAGACTTCGAGAGCTGGCTTTCTTAAATAAAGGGATTCGCTTGTCTCTTCAAGATGAGCGGGAGGTCATGGACGATGGAAGCTTGTTGAGTGAGGATTTTTATTCTGAAGGAGGATTAAAGGAATTCGTTAAATATTTGGATGGTACGCGAGCCGCAATCATTCCGGAACCTATCTATGTAGAAGGTATTAAGCAAGGTATTCCTGTCGAACTAGCCTTGCAGTATAACGATACTTATGCTGAGAATGTGCATTCATATGTTAATAACATTAATACGCATGAAGGGGGAACTCATGTTGCAGGGTTCCGTAGAGGATTGACACGTACTCTGAAAGCCTACGCTGAGAAGTCTGGTTTACTTAAGAACATGAAGGTAGAAATCACGGGAGATGACTTCCGTGAGGGGCTTACAGCGGTTATTTCGGTAAAAGTGCAGGAACCGCAGTTTGAGGGGCAAACCAAAACCAAGCTAGGCAATAATGAGGTGATGGGTGCTGTTGACGTTGCAGTTGGTGAAATACTAGGTAACTTTCTCGAGGAAAATCCTAAGGAAGCAAGACTGATCGTTAACAAAGTGATCTTGGCAGCTACCGCTCGTGCTGCTGCTCGTAAGGCGCGTGAAATGGTGCAGCGAAAAAGTGTGATGGGCGGGTCGGGACTTCCAGGTAAACTTGCCGATTGTGCGAACAACGATCCTGCAGCGTGTGAATTGTACCTTGTGGAGGGAGATTCGGCGGGTGGTACTGCTAAGCAAGGCCGCGATCGCAACTTTCAAGCTATTCTTCCACTAAAGGGAAAAATTCTGAACGTCGAAAAGGCGATGGAGCACAAGATCTACGAGAATGATGAGATCAAGAATATGTTTACGGCGATGGGTGTCAGCATAGGTACTGCTGAAGATGACAAAGGGTTGAACATGGAAAAGCTCCGTTATCACCGTATTATCATCATGACGGATGCTGATGTCGACGGCTCACATATTACAACACTGATCTTGACTTTCTTTTTCCGTTATATGAAGGAGCTAATTGAGTTCGGATATATTTATATAGCTGCACCACCATTATATCTTGTTAAGAAAGGCAAAGATTTTGAATACGCGTGGACAGACGAGCAACGTGATATCGCTGTGCAACGATTAAAAGGTGCGGGTAAAGAGGACAGCGTCCATATTCAGCGATACAAGGGTTTGGGAGAAATGAATGCTGAACAACTGTGGGACACCACTCTAAACCCTGAGACGAGAACTTTAAGAAAGGTTACTATCGAGAATGCGGCGGAATGTGATCATATTTTCTCTATGCTGATGGGTGATGAAGTTGCACCTAGACGAGAATTCATTGAGCGCAACGCTAAGTATGCGAGAATAGATACCTAGTATTAACCAAGGTACTTAGAAGATCAAGGGACTCCGAATGGCAGTCCCTTTTTTTATTTCCCTATTTGATAGATAGCTATTTGCAGACTGGTGGAAAACTGGCTTCAACTAGATACATGCTAAATATTTAATAGATTGCCAAAGTCGCTATGTTCCGTTTGGCTTGAACCTGAGATATACAACAGCACTAACTTGTTTTGTAGAACGAATTATTAGCTGATGTTTTTTTTTGCCGTCAATGATTAATAGGTTAGATGTGTTAGGTGGAACAAGCCCGAGATTCTCAGCATACAGAACAATTTCATTAAGTTCCGAATTTCTGTCAATACGGAATGACTGCCTATGGGGCTTCTTAAAAATTCCAATTCGTTGTGCAATTGGACGGCGGTTAAGGTAGATAGAGACGGTGTCGAAGTCTTCCCTAAGGTAATCACGGATCTCAAATTTAATTAACGGGTTGTTTACTTCTATAATGATAGGGTTTGCTAGCTCAGTATTGAGGAATGTCATATTAGTTGAGGTGTCGGCAGATATAGCATGCAGTATCGTGCTTGGAATAGGTTCAATTCCATCAGGATCCATAGGATTATGCCTACGTAAATAAACTTTTCCGGGAATGCAGGGTGTCTTGTCAGTTAAGGAACCATCCCAGTTACCTGTAAGATATTCCAAACTGTCTTTCTGGGTATATTCCAAATTCATAAATTTAATGCAGAGCCGTCGATGTTCGTCAGGCATCTTTTGCTGCAGAATGACAAGCTCAGTAACTCTACTTTCATTTGAATTTACCGTGCCAATGAAGTCAAGCACGCCATCAAAGCGAATAGGGTCTTCATTGCGGTAAATGTATGCCGTCCCAGAAATCCTATCACCCAAATGTTCTTCAACATGCAAAGTGTAGCCTGAGTTGTATGAACCAGGCGCCGTTATATATCCTTGCCAAATTCCTTTATAGCTTATCTGGGCTTCAGAATTTATGTGGAAATGCAACAGGATGATTATCGCTAAAAACCGCCAAAATATTAGGAGTACATCTATTCGCATATACTATTGATTTTTTCGGGGTTTATATCTTAGATAGACGGCTGCTGTCTTTTGTTTGTCCGAGACGATCATCACTCTATGGGTATCCCTGCCATCAATAATCAAAAGTTCCGATGTATTAGGAGGAATCTGTCCAAGGTTTTCTGCGAAGAGTAAGATTTCATGGGTTTCCAGGCTCGGATCCAAATTAAAATTTATTACAGTCGGCCGTTTAGATATCCATATATTCTGGGCCATGAGTTCTCGATTCAGATAGACAGACACTGTGTCGTTATCAGACTTTAAGTAATCAATCAGTTGTAATCTGAGCTGCTTATTTTTGACTTGTATTTCAGCTACCTTAGTGGCTTCGGTATTTAAGAAACGGCTCGAAAAGTCAGGGGTTGAGGTTTCGTTCACCACTACCGGAGGTGCGGTGATCACTGAGTCCCGATGCTCATACAGGAATTGGTTTAGCCCTTCAACTGTTCGCGACAATATGACGCGTCCCGGTATACAATCCTCATAGGGTCTGTCCTTACTTACACCGTTCCAAGTGCCTTCGAGATATTCATTACTATTTTCTTTTCTGTACGCTACATTTATGTTCTTTATACATGCCACCCAATTCCAGGGTACTCTGTCTATCCGCACCCAATCGCGGCTTTCACTTAAGCGGATAGTGTCTTTGTCGATAAATCCCGATAAGCCAATTCTGATCTCCACGGAGTCCTTCATGTAAGCATAGGAATCACCCCAAATGTTTTTCTTTTGATTCAAGTCGAGCTCAAAATCATATAACTGGCTGTAGCCGCCGGGTTGCTGGGTGATCTTTCCATACCATTTCCCGCTGACGTTCTGAGAATAGGCAACGGTGATAGAAGACCATGCAATGAAGAGGTATAAAAGCGTTTTCATAACGAAGCGATTATGTAATCAATATACTGATTTATAACCGCTTTATGAATAGCTTATGAAAGTCTTAGTGTAAGTTGTAAGTTACCATAGTCGATCAGCGCATTATACTGATTTAGAATATCACCTCCCAAAACACCTATAACTGGTGGCAGCTGAAGATTTTCATAGGCCATGCTTATCGATGAAAGATCCAGAACCGCTGCTTCAAAGTCTTTAAGTTTCAGTTTCCCAATATGAAGCGCGCTGAGATTAAGAAGGAAGCTTTCCATCGAATTAGTTCCAAGGCCGGTGGATAGCTTTTCTGAACCCATAAGGTCCCCGGAGGTAATGTGGTTCTCTACCGCGGTCTTATCAAGTACGGTTTTTGATGCGCCCGTGTCAAGAACCACATTGAAGGGTTGTCCGAAAACAACAACTTCCACTAATAGGTGGAAGCCGTCGTTTTGTAGGTTGATTAATTGTAAGGGTACTTTTGTAGTCCTCATAAAAGATATGGCATCTAAACCAAATTCATATCATGAAGCACTTGGTTCATGTTGCGAACCGCATCTGCGCTTTTGTTGAACTCCGCTTGTTCGGCATCGCTGAGCTTGAAGTCAATGATTTTTTCCCAACCGTTCTTACCTAAAATGACAGGCACTACTAGTGATACATCATTCTGACCATATTCCCCATTCAATGCAACACCGCAAGAAATAAGTTTTTTCTGATCACGAACGATACTTTCAACCATAAATGCAGTGCCCGCACCAGGCGCATACCAAGCAGAGGTGCCAATCAATTTTGTAAGGGTCGCACCCCCCACCATGGTAGCTGATACTACCTTTTCCTGCTGCTCTTTACTTAGCAGTTGTGTAACAGGTATACAATTCCAGGTAGCATGATTTATAAGTGGTATCATAGTGGTATCACCATGACCGCCGATCACAACTGCATTCAGGTCAGCCGGCGAACAGCCAAGTTCCTGGCTGAGGTAATATTTAAACCGCGACGAATCTAATGCGCCACCCATACCGATCACCCTGTTCTTAGGAAGGCCAGAAGATCTTAGTGTCAGGTAATTCATCGTGTCCATCGGATTAGAAACTACAATGATGATCGTGTTAGGAGAATGTTTAAGGATATTATCAGTGACGCTCTTCACAATGCCCGCATTGGTGCCGATTAGTTCTTCGCGAGTCATGCCTGGTTTGCGTGGCAAACCGGAGGTAATAACAACCACTTCCGAATCCGCCGTTGCAGCATAATCATTGGTTACACCGGTGATGCGTGTATCAAATTCCAGCAAAGCTGCGGTTTGCATCATGTCGATAGCCTTACCTTCGGCAAAACCTTCTTTAATATCTAATAAAATAAGCTCTTCAGCTAATTCTTTCCTGGCAATATTATCTGCACAGGTTGCACCTACAGCTCCGGCGCCAACAACGGTAATTTTCATATCTGTGTATTTTATAATGTTTTAAGGCCGGTGTATCGACACTTTCTCAGCGTTTAAAAATGGCACCGGAGACCAGTTTAAGTGGATATTTATTAAACTAGCCGAAGATAGAATATCTGTCGCATTTAATGAAGGGTTTTCACCCTCGAATAGAATGTTTCCTTCCAAATAACTGGGTTCTCCCAGCATCAGGTAAAGAATTTCTGAATTAATTTAATTATTTTAGAATAAGGGGTAATTAGCAATCTAATATGAAAAGGCTCTTCATTGTTTTCTCCGCTTTGTTAGTCTTTATCTTTACCGCCTCATTTTATCAATCGTATCAGGATGAAAGCCATTATTTACGGACCTATCGCTTCAAAATATCCGAATTTAGAGATAGTCAGCAACAATTAATGTCTTTTATCAAGGCAAGCGATTTGTCTGATGAAGACGGGCTCATCGAAGTTAAAGAGCGAATTCGATACTTGAGGCTGAAATTGAAAGCTGTGGATTTCTGGTTACGCTATCTGGAACCGATCGAGTATAAAAAAATAAATGGCCCCTTGCCCGTTGAGTGGGAGACAGAGGTCTTCGAAAAATTTGAGGCACCCTACAAAAGAGAAGGAGCGGGCCTTACCCTAGCAGAACTTTACCTTCAGGAAAAAAATATAGATAGAAATGAACTGATCAGATTGATTAAATCCTCAGAGAAGGCGACGGAAATGTTCTTACTGGATTCAATCAGCCAATTACTCAATTCATACGATCATTTCTTCCTTTGTAACCGACTCTTTCTTTTAAACCTGGCAGCAATTTATACCACCGGTTTCGAGTGTCCTGATCCCAGTAATATTATACCCGAACTTATTCACTTATTAGAAAATACAAGCGATATCTATCAAGCGTATAACCAAGCTTTTCCGAAAACTCCATTATCAGCTGCCTATACAGAGCTTTTTTTGCAGTCAACTGAATTTGTAAGGACTCAGCGGGCAGATGTGAATGAGTTCAATCACTTTGTTTTCATCAAAGATTATGTTAATCCTCTTTTTGCGATGAACCAGCAAATGATTCGTACCTACAAAGTAAAGTCGTCCAGCTATAATGATTATAGTCTGAGCAATCAAAGCACTTCCATATTTGACAAGTCCATGTTCCGGGGGCAGGACCCTAAAGGAATTTTTTACTCAATCAATGACGAAGTGACGTTGCATGAGATCAAGAAAACAGGTAAACTTCTTTTTTACGATCCAATTCTTTCCGCCAATCTAAAAAGAAGTTGCGCATCCTGTCATAAGCCGGAACAATACTTCACTGACACAATTGCTACAACCGCTTTAGGGTTTGATAAAACGGAGTCCCTGCCAAGAAATACACCATCTCTCCTCAATATCACGTATAATCATTTGGTGAATCTGGATGGAAAACATTTCAATCTTCAGGATCAGGCAAAGGCGGTAATAACCAGTCAATCCGAGATGGGCGGGGGTGGAAGCGATGTGTTAAGCCGGGTGCTGAGTTGTGAAGAATATAAGAATGCCTTTAGAAAGTTTGCGCGCTTAACGCCGTTTTCCAGAGACATCTCAATGGACCATATTGTTTCAGCCATTACCCTTTACCTGGGCGGATTTAGCGGCTACTACTCGTCATTTGACGAAGCCATGAATGAGAAGAAGATGATCAGTCCAGAAGCCATACAGGGTTTTAATCTTTTTATGGGAAAGGCCCAATGCGGCACTTGTCATTTTGTACCCCATTTTAACGGTGTCAAACCTCCGT
>Ga0307414_10002224_pt1 | contig 10121 bp, 12 predicted proteins | sample DK1Ometagenome_FD_203804 | JGI IMG/M metagenome (GOLD analysis project Ga0307414, IMG submission 203804) | Maize rhizosphere microbial communities from greenhouse at UC Davis, California, United States - DK15-O-3 | ecosystem: Host-associated > Plants > Roots > Rhizosphere > Soil | place: USA...
GCTTTAATTTTTCGTGGAGTTCTTTTCTAATTAATTCTTTTCTTCGGCCTTTCATACCGCCTGTTTCCATGACAATGGTATTTTTTAAATGAAATTGAAAGGTTTCAACCAAATCTAACAAAGCAAAGGAAACACCAATAAGAAGCACTTTTCGTCCTTGAGAATCTAATGCTGTTAAAGTGTCTTTTAGTTCTGAAATATTATTAAGATAAAATCCGCTTTCTTTATAATTAGACTGAGAAATCATGTCTTCAATCATATAAATTAAAGACGAACTTTCACGTTCTAAATAGGAAGGTAATAATGCCAAAATAGTATAATCTTGAATATTTCCATAGAACGATTCAAATCCTTTGGTAAAGCTGGTTTTATATACTTCTAGATTGGTGACATGATGTTTGCTAGTTGTGTTTCCAGTAGTTCCAGAACTTGTAAAGGTAGTTTCAATACTATTTGAAGAGCTAACAACCTGATGCGTTTTAAAAAACTGAATAGGTAGAAAAGGAATTTGCTGAATTTTTTTAACATCACTAGGATGAACGTACAACAAATCACAAAATGAACGATATACTTTATTGTTTTCAAACTGAAATTTAAAAACTTTTAAAGCTAAATCTTCTAATTTTTGTGGGTTGTTAATATTAAAAATGGAATTAATGTCTATCATACCTAATTAATAGAACAAAAATATAAAATAAAAAAGCATTGCTAATTGGCAATGCTTAAAATAAAATAAGTTTTAATACGTTATTACTTAACAACTAATTTTCGTGTTTCACTAATATTGTTTTCGGTAATTTTTAAAATATAAACACCTGTGTTAAGAGAAGAGATATTTAATTCCTTGCCTGTTAAAACAGTTGAATATATTTGTTTTCCTAACACATTATAAATTTCTATATTTTTTGAAAAATTTTTCTTTGTGGTAATATTGATATAAGTTCTACCTTCAGTAACAGGATTAGGGTAAATAGATAAGCCTTCAATATTTTGTTGAGTAGGCGCATTATTAAACTTGCTTTGAGAAAACCCTTGTTGGGTTATCAAAAAAGCTAGAAAAAAGAATGTAGTTAAAATGTAGTTTTTCTTCATAGTTTACCTATCTATCGTAAAAGTAATAATTTACCACAAATTAAACATCAAAAAAATGTTAAAGATTTCAACAATTTATCGAAAGTTAATATTAGGTAAGTTGTGGGTTACCATATTGTTATTTGTTTGTGAATTTTAATAAATTTATGTTATTAGTTTTATCTTTACCTAACAATAAGCTTAAACTTATTTTAAATAATGAATAAAAAAGATATAAAAATATTGTTGGTAGATGATGAACCAGATATACTAGAAATAGTAAGTTATAATCTAACCAGTGAAGGCTACCAAGTTATTACTGCCGAAAATGGTATAGAAGCCGTTAAAAAGGCAAAAAAAGAACTTCCTCAATTAGTGATTCTTGATGTGATGATGCCGGAAATGGATGGTATTGAAGCCTGTGAACTCATCAGGAAAGATCCAAATTTAAAAGATGTTGTCATTACTTTTTTAACTGCTAGAGGAGAAGATTATTCTCAATTAGCTGGGTTTGATGCTGGAGCTGATGATTATATTACAAAACCCATTAAACCTAAAGTGTTAATTAGTAAAGTGAAAGCTTTGTTAAGGCGTTTTAAGGAAGAAGAGGTAAAAGATACCGTAAAGATTGGGAATTTAGTTATAAATAGGGATGAATACAAAATTGTTTTAAAAGGGAAAGAGATAATTTTACCAAGAAAAGAATTTGAATTATTATCTTTACTAGCCTCTAAACCAGGAAAAGTTTTCAAACGTGATGAAATTCTTGATAAAGTTTGGGGAAATGAAGTGGTTGTTGGAGGAAGAACTATTGATGTGCATATCCGAAAATTACGTGAAAAAATTGGAGATGATTGTTTTAAAACCATTAAAGGAGTTGGCTATAAGTTTGTAGATTAATTAATGCAAGTAAAACTTAAAAAAACATACAAGTTTGCGATACGAACATCGCTTTACATAACCATATTTATAACGCTCTTGATGAGTGTTTTTTTATATTATTTTTTTGATCCTAAATGGTTCATAATTTTGTCTTTTGCGATTTGTTGCTATATCTTTTCATTTATCGTCATACAATATAGGGTTGAAAAATTTATATATAAACGTGTCAAAAAAATATATGACGATTTAACGCTTCTTGAATCTACAACTTTTTCCAGAGGGCCCATTAATACAGATATGGCCACACTTACTCAAGAAATAGATAAGTTTGCACGCGACAAAAAACTTGAAATAGAAACACTTAAGGTTAGGGAGCAATACAGAAAAGAGTTTTTAGGAAATGTGTCGCACGAACTGAAAACGCCTTTATTCACCATTCAAGGCTATATTTTAACCTTGTTGGACGGTGCGATGAACGATAAAAATATTCGGGAAAAATATTTGCAACGTGCCAGCGAAGCGGTAGAAAGACTCAGTTATATTGTTAGCGATTTAGACATGATTACCAAATTGGAAGTGGGCGATTTAAGATTAAATATTGAGACTTTTGATATTGTTGACCTAGCAAAAAATGTATTTGGAATGATGGAAATGAGAGCCAACAAAAAGAAAATAACCCTCACTTTTGATATTGATTATCAGAATCCAATTATGGTGAGCGCTGATAAAGAACGCATTCAGCAAGTATTGGCAAACCTTATTATTAATTCAATCAAATACGGAAGGGAAAAAGGAACAACAGAATTAAGTATTGAAAATCTCATTAAAAATAAGGTGATTGTTCGTGTGACAGATAATGGTGAAGGTATTGAGAAAAAACATTTACCACGTTTATTCGAACGTTTTTATAGAATTGATAAAAGTGGTTCTCGTAAAGAAGGTGGCTCCGGTTTAGGCTTATCTATTGTGAAACATATTATTGAAGCGCATGATGAAAAAATATATGTGGAAAGTGAATATGGAGTTGGCAGTGAGTTTTCATTTACGCTCGAAAAGGCTAAATAAATCTTTATAATTGGTTTCAAATTCCTTAGCTTCAAAACCCTTGAAATAGTTTACTTGATCAAGTTTGTCCAGCGTGAAATCATTTTGATTACAATAAGGAACTATATTTAATTCTGATAATCGTTTTGCTAAATATTCTTGTTCGTACTGACCTGGTGTGGGTATAAAAAATGATTTTTTACCAAGTTTAGCCAAATCCATCACGCTGGTATAACCAGATCTACAAATTATTAATTCACTTTCATTAATGGTCTTTTCAAGTTCTTGAGAGGTCATAAAATTGTAAAGGGTCATTTTTCCAACCACCTGAACTGTTTGTTCATTTTCAATATGACCATTAACAAAAACGATTTTTCCTTTGTATTTTTTTAGTGATTCCAAAAGTTTTTCACCTAGCAAAGTGCGTTGCGGTTCAGGGCCAGAAAGAATGACCAAAAGCTTGTTAACGATTTTGGTGTCTTTTTTTGAAAACCTACTTAACGGCCCCATATATATTGTTGGGGTTTCAGATATATTTCCATGGCCGAGTTTACCACTTAAATTATCATCGCCTTCAAAATCGGGAACCCAACATGCGTCAAAGTGTTTTATAAATTCTTCATGTAATAAAGTACTCAGCCATGTGGTGTTTCCACTTAAAACATTCAGTTGGTGCGTTATAATTATGCTTTGGACTTTTTTGCTGTAAACACCCAAGCGGTTATCAGATATAATTCCAACAATGCCATGTGTTTTTACAATATGTTTGGTAGCTTTTTTTTCGGCTTTTATGGCTTTTAAAATCTTCGGAGTACTTTTTAGCAGCTTTAATTTAAAATATGCTTTTCGTTTAGAATAACAAATGTTATAAGAAGGTAACTCAATAAAAAGCAAATCAGGAAATTCTTTTTGTAACAACGCCAAGGCATCGCCATCACTGGCAATTATGGGTTCAAAATCAAATTTCATGAGCGCATTAATAATAGGAATACATCTAGTGGCATGCCCAAGTCCCCAATTTAAGGGAGCAACTAAAATTCTCTTTTTCATTAAGTATTTTTAAGGTGTACCTTTTGAAAGCAAAAGTCGGGCTTTGGCAGTCGCTTTAAATTATTTTTTAAGGAAATAATTTAAGAGCTTTAAAAAAAAATGCCTCAATCCCTCACACAAAATTCTAACAAATTCAAAGATAGTAATATTACTACTCTCACATATTTCCTTAATTTTACCAAAAATTAAATAACTATTAAGAAAAAGTTACTTTTGGGAAGCAAGAATAAAGTTAGAAGATTCAGGGAAAACGAAACATTTTCAAATGTATTTCAACCAAATAGAGACACACTTGTTAATAAAGAATTTACATTAAAAGGGCATTGGAACAAGACTTTCTTTAAAAATGAAAACCCATTGGTTTTAGAGTTGGGCTGCGGCAAAGGAGAGTATTCCATAGCTCTGGCAAAAAGATACCCAAACAAAAACTTTATTGGTATAGATATAAAAGGAGCGCGTTTTTGGCGTGGTGCTAAAACCGCTGTTGAAGAGCATATTTCCAACGTTGCTTTTTTACGAACACAAATTGAATTAATAGATTTTGCGTTTGCAAAAAATGAAGTGGATGAAATTTGGATTACCTTCCCAGACCCGCAAATAAAATACAAACGCACAAAACACAGAATGACGAATTCTGAATTTTTAAAGCGTTATAAACAAATCCTAAAGCCAGAAGGTGTTGTTAATTTAAAAACGGATAGCGAATTTATGCATGGGTATACGCTTGGGTTGTTGCATGGTGAAGGACATGAGGTTATTTATGCAAATCACAATATCTATAAACAAGAGGGCAGCCCAGATGAAGTAACAAGCATTCAAACCTTTTATGAATCTCAATATTTAGAAATAAACAAACCAATTACGTATATTCGGTTTAAAATTAAATAGTTAGTTGGATACATCGATTGTCTTTTTTTTAGGATTATTTGTAGCATTTTTAGGGGTTGTACCTCCAGGTTTACTTAATATGACAGCTGCAAATATTAGTTTAAGGGAAGGGCATGTTAGAGGTATTATGTTTTCGGTAGGTGCTTGTGTCATCGTATTTATACAAACCTACATAGCAGCTATTTTTGCAAGGTATATTAGTAACCATCTTGAGATAATTGAAGTTCTTCAACGTGTAGCATTCGTCATTTTTATTTTAGTAACCATTTATTTCTTATTTATAGCCAAGAAGAAACCAAAGGCCTCTCTTGAATTAAAAATACGAAGTAAGCATAGTAGATTTTTTCAAGGCATGTTATTATCAGCTATTAATGTGTTACCCATTCCTTATCAAGCCTATATGACTATTACATTGGCATCTTTTAGCTGGCTGAAATTCGATAAGATTAGTGTTTTAAGCTATGTTTCTGGTGCAGTTATGGGAACATTTGTGATGCTTTATATGTATATATTCTTTTTTGATAAAATAAGAAGCAAATCATTTACGACGCAAAAAAACATGAATTATGTTATTGGCGGAGTAACGGGTATTATTTCAATAATAACCTTAATAAATATTATTAAAGAATTATAATGCAGCAAAAAACCCTAAATTTCTTTAATAAAGTTTATGAAGTCGCAAAACTAATTCCCTACGGAAAAGTAACCAGTTATGGAGCTATTGCCAACTATCTTGGTGCTGCAAGAAGTGCGCGTATGGTTGGTTATGCCATGAATGGTTCTGTTGGTAAAGAGGTGCCAGCGCATAGAGTTGTTAACCGTAACGGACTGTTAACCGGCAAGCATCATTTTGATGGCACGAATTTAATGCAACAACTTTTAGAAAGCGAAGGTATTAAAGTGATTGATAACCAAATTCAAGATTTTGAAAAAGTATTTTGGGATCCTGCTAAGGAATTGTAATTATTTCCTAATTTTTAAAGAATTTACATATTTGATTCTCAATAACAAAACCAAATGTACCCATAAATCATTTCAATAAAAGGACTTTAAATTCTAAACAATTCACAGTATATTTGCATATTAGAATAAATCTAAATTAAGCATGAAACTTAACAAGCAAGATATACTCAAAGCACTTGAATCTATTACTGTTCCGGGGGAAGGACAGAACATGGTGGAAAGTGGAGCAATAACAAATGTGGTGACATTTGGAGACGAGGTTATTGTAGATATCACTATTAAAAATCCAAGTTTACAAGCTAAAAAACGTACCGAAGTAGATATACTTAAAGCCATTCACGATTTGGTTTATGAAAAAGCTAAAATCACGGTGAATGTAAAAGTTGATGCGCCTGCAAAGCCAAAAGTAAATGTTATAAAAGGGAATCCTATTCCGGGCATTCAAAATATAGTAGCTGTAGCATCTGGTAAAGGTGGTGTGGGAAAATCTACAGTGACAGCTAATTTAGCAGTAACGTTGGCTAAAATGGGATTTAAAGTCGGAGTGTTAGATGCCGATATTTATGGGCCATCCATTCCTATCATGTTTGATGTTGAAAATGAAAGACCACTAGCTGTGAATATTGGTGGGAAATCCAAAATGAAACCCGTTGAAAATTATGGTGTTAAAGTTTTGTCCATTGGATTTTTCACTCAGCCCAACCAAGCAGTTGTTTGGCGAGGTCCTATGGCAGCAAAGGCTTTAAACCAAATGATTTTTGATGCCCATTGGGGAGAACTCGATTTTATGTTAATCGATTTGCCACCAGGAACAGGCGATATTCACTTAAGCATTATGCAATCGCTTCCTATAACAGGAGCTGTTGTGGTTAGCACACCTCAAAATGTGGCGTTAGCCGATGCTAGAAAGGGGGTTGCTATGTTTCAGCAAGAAAGTATTAGTGTGCCAGTTTTGGGTATTATAGAAAACATGGCTTATTTTACTCCAGAAGAGCTTCCTGATAATAAATATTATATCTTTGGAAAAGAAGGCGCTAAAAATTTAGCAGAAGATTTGCAAATACCATTTTTAGGAGAGCTTCCCTTAGTGCAAAGTATTCGTGAAGCGGGTGATGTAGGTCGTCCAGCAGCTTTGCAAACAGCAACAGCATTAGAGCAAGCTTTTGAAAAACTTACTCAAAATGTGGTTCAAGAAGTGGTCAGACGTAACGACGATTTACCGCCAACCGAGGCAATAAAAATTACAACCATGGCTGGATGTTCAGCAGTTAAGAAATAAATATGACTACAGAAGAAATAAGAATTAATGTAGAAAAAGCATTGGATGAAATTCGTCCGTTTTTACAAAGTGATGGCGGTGATATTTCTTTACTTTCTATTGAAGATGATAAGCTTGTAAAAGTACAGTTGCAAGGTGCTTGTGTGGGTTGTAGTGTTAATCAAATGACTCTAAAATCGGGTGTGGAAATGACCATAAAAAAATATGCGCCTCAAATTGAACAAGTTATAAATATTCAGGTTTAATTTTTTCTTACCAAATCATAGTTGCAAAAATTTTACAATATAAATGCATAAGAAATCAAAGTAAATGATTTACTAGCATATTATTAATTACACATATTATATGGAGCTAGATATACACATTAAAATTATAGATAGAGACGGCGTGGAGCACGAGGTTGTTGCCCCAACAGATATGGCTATGAACCTTATGGAAGTTGTAAGGTCTTATGAATTAGCCCCTGAAGGCACCATTGGTGTTTGTGGTGGTATGGCTATGTGCGCCTCTTGCCAATGTTATGTTTTAAGTGAAACGGAATTGCCAATAATGGGCGATGATGAAGAAGCTATGTTATCTGAAGCTTTTAATGTAAAGAACAATAGCAGGTTGGGTTGCCAAATACAAATGACACTAGATATGGAAGGTTTGGTGGTAGAATTAGCTCCTGAGAGTTAGAGGTTTTGTTATTCCTGCTTTCTTAATTAATGATAATCTTAATCAATTTGTCTTATAATCAATCAACTTCCTTGGCCCTTCCAAAACATATCTGAAAATTTGGAGTACACCATCATCATTGGTATCTATTTCCCACTTGACAAGCGCTATTTCCCCATTTTCAATTTCAAGACCAGTGATACTTCTGGGGTGCACACAACTTCCAGCATTGAAATAAGCAATGTCACCAGGCTCCGGATAACGTGGTCTATGTGTATGTCCCGTTATGGTCAGTAAATTATTATTTTCAATAATCCATTTTTTCGTCCTTCTTTCAACTCTTATAAGCTCTTTATAGTTTTTTGCAGGACTTGTAGGGTCTGCAATGCCCATAACATTTAACGGTTTCCAGAGAATTCGAACCATAAAGCGACTCCATTTCCAAAATAAATAATTCCACCAATCTGTTTGATGTCCGTGGGTTAGAAATAGTTGTTGATTGGTTTTGCTATGCTTTAAAACAATCCCTTCATGGTATTGGATGTTGGTAAATAAAGGAGCATCTTTTCCTGTTTTTTGGTCGAAATAGGTTGACAAATGCTTTTTTACAAAATTCGGATCCTTGTAAACCATATCATGGTTTCCCCAAATCATATGTAATCGGTTCTGTTGATGAAAATCCTTCATCAACATATATACATTTTTATGGGCTTCAAAAATGGATTTAAAAAACAGGTTTTCCCACAGTTCATCGCCGTCACCAATTTCACAATATTGAAAACCTTCCATACAATAATGTTTCAACGCATGGAAATAAATGTTACGGTTATTGGCAAAATCATCCGCAAAACTATTATCGCCACGGTGGCAATCACTCAATAAAATGAATTTACTAGAATCATCAAATTCGATGATCTTCGCATTTTTATAAGCATTATCTAGTCTTTTTTTGGATGTAAGCATGAGAAGTAAAAGTAAACAAATTTCAATTAAAGGTTTCTCTAAAATATAACGGATTTAATTTTTGATTTACTTGTATTAGTGAACTACAAAACAGCATATGATTTTCATTTAAAAGCATTCAAGCCCGTAATATCCAAACCTGTAATTAATAGGTGGATATCATGTGTGCCTTCATAAGTAATGACGCTTTCAAGATTCATGGAATGCCTCATAATAGAGTATTCGCCAGTAATTCCCATACCACCTAACATTTGCCTGGCTTCACGCGCAATGGTAATCGCCATATGTACATTATTGCGTTTTGCCATCGATATTTGTGCTGAGGTTGCTTTGCCTTCATTACGCAAAACGCCTAATCGCCACGTTAATACTTGGGCTTTGGTGATTTCTGTAATCATTTCTGCCAATTTCTTTTGCTGCAATTGGAACTGTCCAATGGGTTTTCCAAATTGCATGCGCTCTTTACTGTATCGAAGTGCCGTATCATAACAATCCATTGCTGCACCAATGACGCCCCAAGCAATGCCATAACGTGCAGAATCCAAGCATTCCAAAGGTGCACTTAAACCAGATTTGTTGGGCAATATATTTTCTTTTGGGACTTTGACATTATTAAAAATCAATTCGCCAGTGGAAGAAACACGAAGTGACCATTTATTATGGGTTTCTGGCGTAGAAAATCCTTCTATGCCACGCTCTACAATCAACCCATGAATGCGTCCGTTTTCATCTTTAGCCCAAACAATCGCTAATTGTGCAAACGGTGCATTGCTAATCCACATTTTAGCGCCGTTAAGCAAGTAATGGTCGCATTTTTCTTTAAAATTGGTTACCATATCTGCAGGGTTGCTGCCATGATCTGGTTCTGTTAAGCCAAAACAGCCCATCCATTCGCCACTAGCCAGTTTTGGTAAATATTTTTGACGTTGTTGCTCATTTCCATATTTCCAAATAGGATACATCACCAAAGAAGATTGCACAGAAGCCGTACTGCGAATGCCAGAGTCACCACGTTCAATTTCCTGCATGATTAATCCGTAAGAGATTTGATCTAAACCGGCACCACCATATTCTGCTGGTATATAGGACCCAAACGCACCAATGTCTGCCAGGCCATTTATGATTTGCATTGGGAATTCCGCTTTTTGGGCATAATCTTCAATGATAGGAGATACGTCGCGTTTCACCCATGCACGCGTGGCACTTCTAACTAATTTATGTTCATCTGTGAGTAAATCATCAATATTGTAATAGTCTGGCGATTCAAATAAATCTGGCTTCATAAAAATTAGATTATAGATTTTCAAAAGAAAATAACTAACAA
>Ga0307414_10002225_pt1 | contig 10118 bp, 11 predicted proteins | sample DK1Ometagenome_FD_203804 | JGI IMG/M metagenome (GOLD analysis project Ga0307414, IMG submission 203804) | Maize rhizosphere microbial communities from greenhouse at UC Davis, California, United States - DK15-O-3 | ecosystem: Host-associated > Plants > Roots > Rhizosphere > Soil | place: USA...
AGAACAATGTCTGCGCCCGATGCTGCCGGACCCGCATCGGGGTTCGGCCAGCCGTCGCGCGGCGCGACGAGGCGCAGTTCGGTCAGCCCGAAATTGAGCATCGCGCGCGCAGCCTTGCCGATATTCTCACCGAGCTGCGGGCGAACGAGGATGATGACGGGGGGCGGAGCGGTTTCGGTCAACTGATGTGTCAATTCTTGTGCGCCGCTTCGGTCACACTGGAGGCGAATTCCTCGAAATCCTTGGCCTCGGTGAATTCGCGGTAAACGCTGGCGAAACGGATATAGGCCACGCTGTCGAAGCCTTTCAGCGCTTCCATCACCATACCGCCGATCTGCGCCGCCTTCACTTCACTCTCACCGGAGGTTTCGAGCTGGCGCTGGATTCCCGACACCAGTCGTTCGATGCGCGCGCCGTCGATCGGGCGTTTGCGGCAAGCGATCTGGACGCTGCGCATCAGTTTTTCGCGATCGAAAGGCTCGCGGCGGCCGTCGGCCTTCGACACGCCGACTTCGCGCAGCTGGATGCGCTCAAAGGTGGTGAAGCGCGCACCGCAATCCTCGCACTGCCGCCGCCGGCGAATGGCTGCGCCATCCTCGGTCGGACGGCTGTCCTTCACCTGACTGTCTTCATGGCCGCAATAGGGACAGCGCATCGGTCAGCGTTTGATCTGCATGAGAAGCGCGATGATGGCCCCGGCGAACAGGCCGAAGGGCCAGCTGACGGCATCGAGCATCAACCCGATCGCCGCCCCGACCCCGCCGCCGATCAGCACCGGGCGCGTCGAGGGATGGTTCATCCCCTGCTTGCCCATGGCCTTGACCTCTTCGATCGCCAGTTCGACCAGCGTCGGCTCCTCGGGGTTGGGGCGCGCCATCCTTCTCAGCCTTGATAGATGGGGAAGCGTTCGCACAGCGCGCGAACGCGGCCGCGAACGTCCGCCTCGACATCGGCGTCGCCATGCTCGCCCTTGTCGCGCAATGCCTCCAGAACGTCGGCGACCATGTCGCCGATTTCCTCGAATTCGGCGATGCCGAAGCCGCGCGTCGTGCCCGCGGGCGATCCGACGCGGATGCCGCTGGTCTTGATCGGGGGCAGCGGATCGAAGGGGATGCCGTTCTTGTTGCAGGTGATCGCCGAGCGCTCGAGCGCTTCATCGGCATCGCGGCCGGTGACGCCCAGCGGACGCAGATCGACCAGCGCGAGGTGCGTGTCGGTGCCGCCGGCGACGATGTCGGCGCCGCGCGCCTTCAGTCGGCCCGCCAGCGCCTGCGCATTGGCGACGGTGGCCTTGGCGTAATCCTTGAACTCGGGGCGCAACGCTTCGCCAAACGCAACCGCCTTGGCGGCGATGACGTGCATCAGCGGGCCGCCCTGCAGGCCGGGGAAGACCGCCGAGTTGATGCGCTTGGCGATCGCTTCGTCATTGGTCAGGATCATGCCGCCGCGCGGACCGCGCAGCGTCTTGTGCGTCGTCGTGGTGACGACATGGGCATGTTCCATCGGCGATGCGTGAACGCCGCCGGCAACGAGGCCTGCGAAATGCGCCATATCGACCATGAAAAGTGCGCCGACATCATCGGCGATCGCGCGGAAGCGCGCGAAATCGAGCGTGCGCGGATAGGCCGAGCCACCCGCGATGATCAGGGCAGGGCGATGCTCCTTGGCCAGTGCCTCGACCTGGTCGAAATCGACCAGATGATCGTCGGGGCGCACGCCATATTGCACGGCGTTGAACCATTTGCCCGACATGGCGGGGGCTGCGCCGTGGGTCAGGTGACCACCGGCGTCGAGGCTCATCCCGAGGATCGTCGCGCCCGGCTTGGTCAGCGCGAGCATGACAGCGCCATTGGCCTGCGCGCCCGAGTGCGGCTGGACGTTGGCATAGCCACAGTCGAACAGCTGCTTCGCGCGGTCGATCGCCAGGGTTTCGACCTCGTCCGACGGCGCGCAGCCCTGATAATAGCGACGGCCCGGATAGCCCTCGGCATATTTGTTGGTGAAGACCGAACCTTGCGCTTCGAGCACCGCTTTCGAGACGATGTTTTCGCTGGCGATCAGTTCGATCTGGTGGCGCTCGCGCTCCAGCTCATGCTTCATCGCTGCTGCGACCGCGGGATCGACCTTCTCTACCCCATCGGTGAAATAGCCAGCCGATTTGATGGGTTTGTTCAGTGTATCTGTGGTCATCGGCTGATCTCCATTTGGGGAGGGTTGGAAAGTTTGTCGACGCGGCGCGCGTGGCGGTCGCCGGCGAAGTCGGTGGTCAGAAAGGCGGTGAGGCAGGCTTTCGCCATGTCGATGCCGGTCAGGCGCGCGCCCATCGCGATGACGTTGGCGTCATTATGTTCGCGCGAGAGCTTCGCCGACAGGGGTTCGCCGACAAGCGCACAGCGGGCCGCGGGGTTGCGGTTGACCGAAATCGAAATGCCGATCCCTGAACCGCAAAGGGCGACACCGCGTTCGGCGCTGCCGTCCGCGATCGCGGCGGCGAGGGCATAGCCAAAGTCAGGATAATCGACGCTTTCGGGGCTATTGGGGCCGAGGTCGGCGACCTCATGGCCCGCGTCGCGCAGCCAGTCGGCAAGCTCGGCTTTCAACTCATAAGCGGCGTGGTCAGAGGCTATGGCGATGCGCATGTCGCGGCTCCCGCTGGGGTCAAGGGAATCGATGAGCGCCCTTTAGGCGAAGCGGCCCGACTTGGCCATAAGTCCCGGCCGCTTTTGACCGGATTTTGTCACAAAGCCGGTTTGACCGGCTTCGCAGGCCGCCGTAGAGGCGGGGTCATGAGCGATCTTTTACTATCGATGGTGATGTTGGCCGGGCTGGCGCTCTTCGCGGGCGCGGTCATGGTGTTTCGCCACGGCGACCGCCGCCGCGCGATCCTGATGGTTATCGCGGCGCTCGTGATGTTCGCCAATGTCGCGATCTGGGTCATGCCGACGACATAGAAAATATCCTCCCCATCGCGCCGCGACGGGGAGGGGGAAGGCTCAGCGGATCGGCGAGTCCGGTGCGAGCCGCATATCCAGATAATTGTCGAGCGACTTCATCAGCTGGGGCAGCTCATGCTCGAAGAAATGGTTCGCGCGCGGGATTTCGTCGTGATGGATCGTGATGCCCTTTTGCGTGCGCAGCTTGTCGACCAGCTTTTGCACCGCGCTCGGCGGGACGATTTCGTCCTGCGCGCCCGCGACGATGATTCCCGACGAAGGGCAGGGGGCAAGGAAGCTGAAGTCATACATGTTCGCCGGCGGCGCGACCGACAGGAATCCGCGGATTTCGGGGCGGCGCATCAAAAGCTGCATGCCGATCCACGCACCAAAGCTGAAGCCCGCGATCCACGTCGTCTGTGCCTCGGGATGGATTGACTGGACCCAATCGAGCGCCGATGCCGCGTCGGACAGTTCGCCAATGCCATTGTCGAAGGTGCCCTGGCTGCGGCCGACGCCGCGAAAGTTGAAGCGCAGCACGGCAAATCCGCGCGCGACAAAGCTCTTGTACATCGCCTGGGTGATGCGGTCGTTCATCGTGCCGCCGCCTTGCGGGTGCGGGTGAAGAATCATTGCGAGCGGAGCGCGCGGGCGCGGCGGCGGCGAAAAACGGCCTTCGAGGCGGCCTTCGGGGCCGGTAAAAATGACGTCGGGCATGGGAGCACCTCTTGTTTTTTGGCTGACCGCCGAATCGCCGGGCTTGGCAGGGTGGCGGAGCGAAGGCGCGGCCTATATAGAAATTGCATAACAAGTTGCAACTTTTGCGAATCGCTCGCAATAAGGACAGTCTCTCCCGATGATTTACCTCGATTACCAGGCCACGACCCCGCTCGCTCCCGAAGCGCGCGACGCGATGCTGCGCTGGCTGGGCGACGAGGGCGACAGCTTCGCCAACCCGTCGAGCACCCACAAGGCCGGCCGCGCGGCGGCGGCGGCGGTCGAAGTGGCGCGCGATCAGGTCGCCGCGCTGTTGCCTAGGGGGGGGCGGGTCTATTTTACCTCGGGCGCGACCGAGGCGATCAACTGGGCTTTGCTGCGCGGCGCAGAGGCGATGCCCGGCGGCGTTGCTGGGCTCAGCATCGAACATGCGGCGTCGCTCCAGTGCCTCGAACGGCTGAATGCCAATATATTGCCAGTCGATGCGGCGGGCGTGGCTTTGCCGCCCGACGAGGTGTCGATTCCCGAGAACGGCATTGTCGCAGTGATGCTCGTGAACAATGAGGTCGGGACGATCCAGCCCGTCGCCGATTTCGCCGCCGCGGCGCATGCGAAGAACAGCCTGCTGCTCTGCGATGCGGTACAGGGCTTTGGCCGTGTCGCAATCCCCGATGGGCCCGACCTGATCGCGATCTCGGCACACAAGATTCACGGGCCCAAGGGGATCGGCGCGCTGTGGGTGAAGGACGGCGTCGACCTGCCGCCCTTCATGCTCGGCGGCGCGCAGGAGCAGGGGATGCGATCGGGCACCGTGTCGCCCGCGCTCTGCGCCGGATTCGGCGCCGCAGCGGCGCTCGCGGCCGAACGCTTCGATGCCGACGCCGGACATGTCGAGCGCCTCTGGTCGCTCGCTATGGACCTGCTTCCCGAATGGACGCTCAACGGCGCGGCGAATCCGCGCTATCACGGCAATCTCAATGTCCGGCGCGAGGGCGTCAACGGCCTGCGCCTGATGTCCGACGCGCGCAACGTCGCTTTCTCGCTGGGCAGCGCGTGCGGCAGCGGGTCGGGCAAGGTCAGCCATGTGCTACGCGCAATGGGCATCAGCGAAAGCGACGCCCGCGCCTCGATCCGCCTTGGCTGGGGGCGCTATACATCGGAAGCCGCATTGCGCGACGGGCTGAACGCGATCAGGCAGGCCGCGCAATTGCAGGGAGTGAATTGATGCGCGTCACCTTCGTCCACGCCGATGGCAAGGGCCGCACCGAGGTCGAGGCCGAACCGGGCTCGATCCTGCTCGACGTCGCTCAGGCGCATCTGATGCCGCTCGAGGGAACGTGCGAGGGCCAGATGGCCTGTTCGACCTGCCATATTATCGTCGCCAAAGAGGATTTCGATCGCCTGCCGCCAGCGAGCGAGATGGAGGAGGACATGCTCGATCTTGCCGCCGGCGTGCGCCGCACGAGCCGGCTGTCGTGCCAGATATTGCTCACGGCGGAACTGGACGGGCTGACCGTGCATATCCCTTCGGAGAGCCGCAACATGCAGGGACCGCGCTGATGAAGATGAAGAGGGTGTTCGCTGCCGCGACACTGCTGGCAACCGCCGCCTGCGCGACGTCGCCCGAAACCGGTCAGCGCGAACCGACGGGCGATAGCGTCATCCTTTTCAAACAGGTCGCCGATATCGAAAAGCGCAGCGGCGGTCGGCTGGGCGTAGCGGTGACCGATGCCAGGGGCGCGTTGCTGTTCGGTCACCGCGCCGACGAACGTTTCGCCATGTGCTCGACCTTCAAGCTGCTGCTGGCGGGGCAGGTACTCGAACGCGCCGCCGATGGTGTCTCGCTGCGCACCCCGCTGCCCTTCACCCGTACCGACCTGATCGCCCATTCGCCCGGGACCGAAAAGCTGCTCGGCGCCGACGGCAAGGGTGAGCAGCGGCTGGGCGCCGCCGCGCGCGATGCGGTGGTGCTCAGCGACAATGCGGCGGCGAATCTGATTCTGAATCAGATGGGCGGCCCCGCGGTCTTCACCGCGGCGCTGAACCGCGCAGGCGACAAGGTGACGCGGCTCGATCGCACCGAGCCCGAACTTAACGAAAACGCACCGGGCGACCCGCGCGACACGACCAGTCCCGCTGCTATGGCGAAAAGCGCCGCCGCCTATGTCTATGGTGATCGGCTGACGGGCGAGTATCGCCAGCAATTGCGCGGCTGGCTGATCGAAAGCGAGACGGGACTCGCGCGCATTCGCGGCGGGCTCCCGCAGGGCTGGCTGGCCGGCGACAAGACCGGAACGTGCGGCACCGCCTATAATGACGTCGCCTTCGTCGAGGAGCCGGGCGGCGCAAACTATATGATCGCCGTCTATCTCGACCGGCCGGTGGTCAAGGGCGATGCCGCCAACGCCGCGATTGCCGATGTGGCCCGCGCGGTGGCCAAGGATTTGCCCTGACTCGTCGTCATTGCAGGAGCGTGGCGACGCGGCAATCTCCAGCCATCGGCGCCTCGCAAGGCGGAAGGCTGGAGATTGCTTCGCTCCGCTCGCAATGACGGGCGAGGGAGTGTGCTTGCATTTCCCTTCAGCCACCGCCATATGCGCCCCGGGAGTCGGGCGGACGCAGTCTTCGCCAACCCGGTCAGGTCCGGAAGGAAGCAGCCGCAACGAATTCGCTGCGGGTCGTTCCGGCTCCCACCCTCAAGGCATTTGCAGACTTGGTCGTCACCCCGGACTTGATCCGGGGTCCCGCTTTTCCGACCTTGCCGAGCGCGCCCCCGGATCAAGTCCGGCGTGACGAGATGACCTGCCCTTATTCCCCTTCGACAAGCGCTCCGGCCGCCCCTAAGACGGGCCCATGAGCGATTCCGCCGACGACGAAACCCCGATGCTGGGAATGGATCTGCCCGAGACGGCGCCGCAGCCGTCAAGCGGTCCGTACCGTGTCCTTGCCCGTAAATATCGCCCGCAAACCTTTGCCGAACTGATCGGCCAGGACGCGATGGTCCGCACGCTCGGCAATGCGATCGCGCGCGACCGGCTGGCGCATGCGTTCCTGATGACCGGCGTGCGCGGGGTCGGCAAGACCTCGACCGCGCGCCTGATCGCCAAGGCACTCAACTGCATTGGCCCCGACGGGCAGGGCGGACCGACGATTGATCCGTGCGGCGTGTGCGAACCGTGCCGCGCGATCACCGAAGGGCGCCATATCGACGTGATCGAGATGGACGCCGCGTCGAACACCGGCGTCGACGATGTGCGCGAGATTATCGAGGCCGTACGCTATGCTGCCGTGTCGGCGCGCTACAAGATCTACATCATCGACGAAGTGCACATGTTGTCGCGTAACGCCTTCAATGCGCTTCTGAAAACGCTCGAAGAGCCGCCGCCGCACGTCAAATTCCTGTTCGCGACGACCGAAGTCAACAAGGTGCCGGTGACGGTGCTCTCGCGCTGTCAGCGCTTCGATCTTCGCCGCATCACCCCCGATATGCTGTTCGCGCATTTCAGCGCGATCCTGCAAAAGGAAGGCGTCGAAGCCGAGGCGCCGGCGATCTGGCTGATCGCCAATGCCGCCGAAGGATCGGTGCGCGACGGTCTCTCGATCCTCGATCAGGCGATTGCCCACGCCGATCTGGATGGCGGCGGGAAAGTCAGCGCCGATCAGGTGCGGGCGATGCTCGGCCTGTCCGACCGCTCGGCGATCGCGCAACTGATGGCGACGATCCTGGAAGGCGATGCCGGCGCCGCGATCGACCTTGCCCGCGCGCAATATGCGCTGGGGATCGAACCCGTCGCGATGGTGCGCGGGTTGATGGACCTGACCCATGCGGTGACGCTCGCCAAAGTGTCGCGCCACGACGATCCCGCGCTGGCCGAGGCCGACCGCGAGCGCATCGGCGATTGGGCCCAAAAGCTGGGTTTCGCGCCCCTGAACCGGTTGTGGCAATTGCTTCTCAAGGGGCATGACGAGGTGCTGCGCGCGAACAACCCGCTCGAGCATCTGGAAATGCTGTTGCTGCGCGTAATTTATGCCGCGTCGATGCCCGATCCGGGCGAGCTGGCGAAACTGCTCCAGTCGGGCGGGGTGCCGATGGCGATGGCAGCGATTCCCGCGCCGACGGGCGGGCAGGGCGATGTCACCGCCGCCATGGCCGCTGCGCCGTCGACCGCAGAGGCGGAAGCGCCCGCGGCCCCGAGTGTCGAGGCACCGGCCTCTGCGCTCACCGTCGCGCAAATTCATCAACTTCTCGAAAGCACAGGAAATCATCGGCTTGCAGTCGATGTTTACGATCATATGCGAATCGTCGAGCTGGAACCGGGAAGCCTCGCCTTTGCGCCGGTGCCCGCGCTCGATGGAAATTTCGCCCGTGATCTGGGTGATGCGCTGCTCACCGCAACGGGCAGCCGCTGGCATGTCCGTGCGGGCGAGGGCAAGGCGCGCCCCAGTCTGAAGGATGTTCAGGATGCCAAGGGTGCCGACAATGACCAGCGCATCCGCGAATTGCCCGTGGTGAAGGCCGCTTTGGCGGCTTTTCCCGACGCAACCCTTGTCGAAGGCGACGACACACGGCATAGGTCCAACCCATGAAATCCATCGAAGACATGATGAAGGCCGCGCAGGAAGCTGCCGCCACCGTTCAGGCCCAGATGCAGGAGGCGCAGACGAAGCTCGACAGCATCGAGGTCGAAGGCGTGTCGGGCGGCGGTCTGGTGCGGATTCGCGCCAGCGCCAAGGGCCGTATCAAGGCGATTGCGATCGACGACAGCCTGATGGTCCCTGCGGACAAACAGATGCTCGAAGACCTGCTCGCCGCCGCATTCAACGATGCGCGCGAAAAGGCTGATCAGGTGAGCAACGAAGAAATGGGCAAGATGACCAGCGGTCTGCCGCTGCCCCCGGGCTTTAAATTGCCCTTCTGACCGGGTCTTTCTCATCCTCTTCGGGAATGAGAACAGTCGTGAACCCGCCGCTATTCAGCATTGCGACATTGAAAGCGCGGCAGGTTACGCCATATTAACAGGGATGACCCTGTAAGAAGGGCGGTGCGTCCGGCGCGGACGCCCGTCCAGGAGCCGTAATGACGCAATCTTTCCCTCTTCTTCCGCTGCGCGACATCGTCGTTTTCCCGCACATGATCGTGCCGCTGTTCGTCGGCCGCGATCGCTCGGTCGCTGCGCTCGAAACGGCCATGGAAGCCGACAAGGAAATCTTCCTCGTCGCCCAGCTCGATCCGGGTGAAGACGATCCGCAGCGCGACGATCTCTATGATGTCGGCGTGATCGCGACTGTTCTGCAGTTGCTCAAGCTGCCCGATGGCACCGTGCGCGTGCTCGTTGAGGGCAAGGAGCGCGCCAAATTGCTTGCGCTTCAGGACAGCGACAAGACCGTGATGGCAAGCGTGAAGCCGGTCGCCGACACGGCCGACGACAGTGCGGACACGGCGGCGCTGATGCGTTCGGTGGTCGACCAGTTCGAAAATTACGCCAAGCTCAACAAGAAGATGCCGGCCGAAACCGCGGTGCAGTTGTCGCAAATCGAGGACGCTTCGCGTCTTGCCGATTCGGTTGCCGGAAACCTCAACATCAAAGTGTCGGACAAGCAGGCTCTGCTCGTCGAGGACGCGCCGGCCAAGCGGCTGGAGATGGTCTTCGCCTTCATGGAGGGCGAACTCGGCGTACTCCAGGTCGAAAAGAAAATCCGTGGCCGCGTGAAGCGCCAGATGGAAAAGAGCCAGCGCGAATATTATCTGAACGAGCAGCTCAAGGCGATCCAGCGCGAGCTCGGCAATGACAATGGCGAGGGCGGCGACGATCTGGCCGAACTCACGGCCAAGATCGAGAGCATGAAGCTGTCGAAGGAAGCCAAGGCGAAGGCACAGGCTGAACTCAAAAAGCTGCGCGGCATGGCCCCGATGTCGGCCGAGGCAACCGTCGTGCGCAATTATCTCGACACGCTTCTTGGCCTGCCGTGGGGCAAGAAGTCGAAGCTCAAGAAAGACCTGAGCGTCGCGCAGGCGGTGCTCGATGACGATCATTATGCGCTCGAAAAGGTCAAGGACCGGATCGTCGAATATCTGGCCGTTCAGGCACGGACCAACAAGCTGAAGGGCCCGATCCTTTGCCTCGTCGGCCCGCCGGGCGTCGGCAAGACCAGCCTCGGCAAATCGATCGCCAAGGCGACCGGGCGCGAGTTCATCCGCCAGTCGCTGGGCGGCGTGCGCGACGAGGCCGAAATTCGCGGTCACCGCCGGACTTACATCGGCTCGCTGCCGGGCAAGATCGTCTCGAACCTCAAAAAGGCGGGGACGATGAACCCGCTGTTCCTGCTCGACGAGATCGACAAGCTGGGCCAGGATTTCCGCGGCGATCCGGCGTCGGCGCTCCTCGAGGTGCTCGACCCCGAACAGAATGGCAAGTTCCAGGACCATTATCTGGAGATTGACGTCGACCTGTCGGACGTGATGTTCGT
>Ga0307414_10002228_pt1 | contig 10114 bp, 9 predicted proteins | sample DK1Ometagenome_FD_203804 | JGI IMG/M metagenome (GOLD analysis project Ga0307414, IMG submission 203804) | Maize rhizosphere microbial communities from greenhouse at UC Davis, California, United States - DK15-O-3 | ecosystem: Host-associated > Plants > Roots > Rhizosphere > Soil | place: USA...
TGCTGTAAAATCAGTATTTGAAAAGTATGGCACCGAAGAAGCAACGCTATTGCTGAAAAACGCGACTGCCTATGTCTCTTTAGAGCCCTGCGCTCATTTTGGCAAGACCCCTCCTTGTGCCGACCTGTTGATCAGGCATCAGCTTAAGCGCGTCGTTATTGGAAACCGGGACCCCTTTGAAGCCGTAGACGGCAAAGGAATCGAGAAACTAAAAAATGCAGGAATTGAAGTCAGTTCCGGTGTACTTGAGGAGGAATGCTCCTGGTTAAACCGTCGCTTTTTCACGAGAATTCTTCAAAAAAGACCCTATATCATTTTGAAATGGGCCAGAACTGCCAATGGCTTTTTTGCGCCTATCGGAGATGAGCAGCGCTGGATCAGTGCCCCGCTTTCCAAACGGTTGGTTCACAAGTGGAGAACGGAAGAAGATGCAGTGCTTGTTGGAAAAAGAACAGCGCTGGTAGACAACCCTCAGCTCAATGCCCGTGAATGGCCAGGCAAAAACCCTGTGCGCCTGCTGATAGACCGCAATCTGGAAATCCCATCTGAACATCATCTTTATGATGATGCTGCTAAAACAATTATATTCAATGAAATAAAAACAGACGTTGTAGGCAATGTCCACTTCATTCAAATGGAAGACATGCAGTATTACCTGCCTCAAAAGATCGCTTTTCAGTTGTACCTGATGGACATCCAATCTGTCATTATCGATGGCGGGGCAAACCTTCTTGACCAGTTTATTACGGCTGGATTATGGGATGAAGCGAGGGTATTCACCGCTTCAGTTTCCTGGGCGGATGGTATGTTATCCCCTCAAATCAATGGAATAATTACAGAAACACAGCAAATTGGAAAGGACCGGCTGAGCATTTATCAAAATAAGCGTTAAACATGATCTATTTAATCATCAGCATCTGTTGCAGCGTTACCGTTGCCGTATTGTTAAAACTGGCCCGCAGGTATAAAATAAATATTCTTCAGGCGGTGACCTGGAATTACCTCTTTGCCATAGGAATGAGCTGTTTCTTTTTTAAACCGTCTTTAAAAGAGATTGCAGGCGCTTCGTTCTCTTCTGTTTACCTGGGGCTTGGTATTTTATTACCGATAGTTTTCTGGTTTCTTGCCGCTTCGGTCAGAAATATTGGCATTGTAAAAACGGATATTGCACAGCGCTTATCTTTGTTTATTTCCATCCTCGCCGCCTACTTCCTGTTTGGAGATCATTTCAACATTTTAAAAGTCCTGGGCTTAATTGTTGGATTTCTGGCCATTATCCTCACCTTGTACCGCAAAACCAAATCTTCTGCAAATGCAGGGAGCTGGATCTATCCCTTACTCGTGTTTGTGGGTTTTGGTGCGATAGATATCCTCTTTAAACAGGTTTCCCAGTTGAAACAAATCCCATATACCAGTTCATTGATCCTGATCTTCGGACTTTCTTTTATCATTTCTCTGATCGCCATTCTCTATCTTTCTGTAGTCAAAAAACAGAAATTGCAATTGGTGAACTTCCTTTGTGGCTGTATCCTTGGTTTTTTCAATTTTGGAAACATTCTCTTTTACCTGAAAGCGCATCAGGCTATGGCCAAGAGCCCATCTACGGTCTTTGCCGCAATGAACATCGGCGTGATCATTTTAGGAAGCCTGATCGGCATTCTCATTTTTAAAGAAAAAATGAATAAGTACAATTATGCAGGTCTGGCACTTGCATTGGTAGCCATCATTTTAATACGACTATCCCAGATATATGCTTTTTGACGATACCTACAAAACCATCACCAGTCCTTCCGAAGGCCTCTTTAAAGACCGGGGAAGTAAATTTATCGCCTTTGCTTACCCAATACGATCAGAAGATGAAGTAAAAGCGCTTCTTGCCAACCTTCGCTCAGAACATGGAAAAGCAAGGCATTTCTGCTGGGCTTTACGCCTTAGTCCGGATCGTAGTGTTTTTAGGATTCAGGATGATGGAGAGCCTTCCGGAACTGCCGGAAGACCCATTTTAAACGCTTTGCTCTCTGCCGATGTCACCAATATCCTTGTGGTTGTGGTCCGTTATTTTGGCGGAACTCTACTTGGTGTACCCGGTTTAATCAATGCCTATAAAACTGCCGCTGTGGAAGCCATTCAGGCCGCTGAGGTGGTGGAACGAACGGTGAATGACATTTACGAGGTTACTTTTGATTACCTGATGATGAATGATGTGATGCGTCTTTTCAAAGAAGAACAACTGAACATCCTATCTCAGGATTTTGACAATTCCTGTAAGATCAGGTTTGAAGTACGAAAAGCCAGTCTGAATGTCGTTTTAGGTAAGCTGGAAAAAATTGACGGCCTGAAAATAGCCTACCTTTTTACTTCCTGATAAAAGCGATCGTCATCTGCTGATCGGCAATTTTTTATTTGTGACAATTGTATAGGTAAACTCCGGGTCGTTTCATAGGTTTGTGAGATCAATCTCCAAATTATGGGAAATAAATTATCTGAAGCAGATTTAATCATCAATCAGGATGGCACCATTTACCACCTGAACTTATTACCAGAAGACCTTGCCCATACGGTGATTACCGTGGGTGATCCGGACCGGGTTTCTGAAATATCTAAACATTTTGACCGCATAGAACTCAAAAAGGGAAAGCGGGAATTTCTGACACATACCGGTTATCTTGGTCAGAAGCGGATTACTGTGATCTCTACAGGCATAGGAACAGACAATATCGATATTGTCTTTAATGAACTCGATGCGCTGGTAAATGTTGATTTTGAAACCAGGGAAGTAAAAAAAGACCTGGTATCTCTGGACATTATTCGCGTAGGGACTTCCGGCGCCATACAATCAGACCTGCCCATGGGCACCATCCTCGCCTCTTCTTTCGGACTCGGACTGGATGCGCTGATGAAGTATTACATCCATGAATTGTCTGTGGATGAACGTCCGATTCTGGAAGCTTTCTATTCACATTCCTCACATATCAAGGGAATTCATCCCTACCTGACCGCTGCTGACCCTGGTTTGTTAAACCGGATTGGAGGAGAAATGGAACAAGGAATCACCGTGACCGCCCCAGGATTTTATGCCCCTCAAGGCAGACAGGTTCGTGCAAAGAACGCGATTCCTAATTTCATCGAATTGCTGAATACTTTCCAGCATGGCAAATACAGGATCACCAACCTGGAAATGGAAACCGCTGGCATCTATGCACTTGCAAAAGCGCTTGGACATAAGGCGCTCTCGGTGAATGCCATCCTCGCGAGCAGAGTGAATTTTGAATTTAGTAATACACCAGATCAGGTGGTGGATAAAGCCATCCGTATGGTGCTCGATAAATTGAGCTAAACAACTGGCAACTGTAACGATTTGTGTTTGAGTGATTTTCAGAATTTTGAAACAAAAAGGCCATCAGCCTGTTCATTTGGTAATATAGAACGAAGAATTATGTTTGGAATATTAAAGAATAAATTAGGGATTATAGCAGCAAAATCATTGTTAAGTGCATACGATACGGAAGAATTAGACGCAGGCAAAAGAATAGTTTCTATCATCGCGGGTGCTTATATCTTTCAAAGAGGCATAAGGGCCATTTCAAAACACCCTTTTATTGGTATACAAGAAACTTTATTAGGGGGAATATTATTGTATAACGGTGCGGTAGGCATCAATAAAAAGATCATTAGAAAACCAACAGATCTTTCTGATATCAGGAGAAATCAGATTCAGGGAAATGATCCGGACAGTGCAGTTCCGGCTTTCGTTTAAAGGAATGGATAAGGCCGGAGGACCCGGCCGTATCAAACCTAAATTTTATACGACAAACGCCTTGTCTATGAGCGATTATTGATCGTAAGACGAATATCTGTATTATTTTTTGGTAAAACAAAGAAAGTTGCTAAAATCAATTAAAGATTTTAGCAACTTTCTTTGTTTTACTCCCTATAGTTGTAAATACTTGTTTTTTAATGGCTTAATTGCGTTTCCAATAGAGATTCACTTTATCAGTAACCATCCCTAAATTTATTTTAAGGTTTTAGTTGGCTTCGAAGACATATAAAATGTCAGTTTTCCACCCTTCACAATATCCTCATGCTTAATCTTATTTCCCGTTAAAATGTTTCCATTTAATAGTACCTTTTGTACGTATACATTTTTATCACTCTGGTTAACCGCATCGATGCTGAAGGTCTTCCCTCCTTCCAGCTTTAAGCTGGCAGATTTTACGGATGGGCTCCCCAGGGCGTACTCGTCTGAACCCGGAGATACCGGATAGAAGCCTAAAGAAGAAAACATATACCAGGCACTCATCTGACCACAATCGTCATTTCCTCCCAGTCCATCCGGCGTCGGCTTGTATTGCATTTTTAAAATCATCCTGACCCTTTGCTGCGTTTTCCAGGGTTGACCTGCCCAGTTGTACAAGTATGCCACATGGTGAGCAGGCTCATTTCCATGAACGTAACCGCCAATAATCCCCTCTCTGGTAATGTCCTCCGTATCGGCAAAAAACTCATCCGGAAGGTGCATGTTGAATAAACTGTCTATACGCGAACCAAATTTCTGTTTTCCTCCCATTGCCGCCATTAAAGATTCCGGATCATGCGGCACAAAAAAGCTGTAATTCCAGGTATTCCCTTCTATAAAGCCCTGTCCATGGGTGCTCAACACATCAAACTCCTTTTTGAAAGTACCGTCAGCCAATCTTGGACGCATAAAACCAATGCTTTTATCGTATACGTTTTTCCAGTTTTCCGAGCGTTTCAAAAACGTTTCATAAATTTCCGACTTGCCCAATTTTTTAGCGATCTGCGCGATACACCAATCGTCATAAGCATATTCCAGCGTATTTGAAACAGAAGTTCCGCTGCTTTCTGCGGGAATATATCCCATATCAATGTATTTTCCTATCCCCTCATAATTGCGGTGATTAGCGGTCGTTATACAAGCCTCCAGCGCTTTACTGGCATCACCATCATACACCCCTTTAATAATCGCATCAGCAAGGACAGATACACTGTGGTAACCGCTCATGCACCAGTTGTCGTTGGCATAGTGCGACCAGATCGGCAACATCTTCAATGCGCTCTGGTCGTAATGGGCCATCATAGACTTCACCATATCATTATTTCTGGAAGGCTGAATGAGGTTAAAGAAAGGATGTAAGGCTCTATAGGTATCCCAAAGCGAGAAAGTCGTGTAATTGGTAAAACCTTTCGCCTCATGTACATTCTGGTCCAGTCCTTTATATTGTCCGTTTACATCGCCATACGTAGTCGGGTTGATAAAAGCATGGTACATTGCGGTATAAAAGTTAACCTTATCATCTTCTGAAGCGTTGATATTGATCTTGTTCAGTTCTTTGTTCCATTCTGCCTGGGCCTGGTTTTTTACCTGATCGAAGTCCCATCCGGGGATCTCTGTGCGCATATTCTCCAGGGCATTGTCCTGACTTACCGGAGATAGTGCAAATTTTATGTTGACCTGCTCCTGCTCATCGGTGTCAAAATCAAAATGCATCCTGATCCTTCGCCCTGCAATTTCAGGGAAGTTGTTGTTCTGGTCGAATTTCCTCCAGAAGCCCCCGTAAACCTGTTTTTTATCAAAGTTTTTCTGTCCGTAGTTTTTGAACGGTTTTGAAAAAGACATCGCAAAATAGACCGTTCTTGTTCTCGCCCATCCATTAGTTTGACGATATCCGGTAATCAGACTGTCGTTGACCACCCTTACATACGTCCATACCGTTTTCTCATCATAATTATAAATGCCCGACATCAGGTCGAGGATGATGTGCGACTCTGCTGATTTTGGAAAAGTATACCGGTGCATCCCTACCCTTTTACTCGCTGTTAATTCGGCCTGAATCTGATGGTCATCCAGTTTTACTTTGTAATATCCCGCTTCTGCGGTTTCGTTTTGATGAGAAAAAGCAGAGCGAAAACCGCTTTTAGGAACATCAGCTGTTCCCGGATTCATTTTTAAGGCACCTTGTGTAGGCATGACCAGGAAATCTCCGAGATCGGAATGCCCGGTCCCGCTAAAATGGGTATGGCTAAAACCGACAATGGTCTTGTCTTCATATTTATAACCTGCACAATATTTATAGACATCGCCATTGTACTTCCCATTGAGTTCATAGGAAAGTGTGTCTGTATCCGGACTCAGCTGCACCGATCCAAATGGAAGTGTTGCGCCAGGATAAGTATGGCCCATTTTCTGGGTGCCAATGATCGGTTTTACGTACTTTACCAGGCCCTGTTGTGCCTGAGTAGAAAGTGCTGGAAACAGTAAACAAAACAATAAAGCTTTCTTCATTTTCTGATTTGAAATTTTTTATGATAAACCTAAGATATAAATAATCTGGAAAGAATCAGGTTTATTATGCTGCTGTAACGTTTAATCAACACTTTAATCATTTCTCCTTTTTACAAGTAACTGACGGCAGAAATGAGAATGTATCAGCAAAAACCCTTATTTTTGCGTCAGAATAAATTATAATGAGTAAACTCGGTAGAATATTGGTAGCCATGAGTGGCGGGGTAGATAGTTCAGTAGCGGCAGTAATGTTACACGAACAAGGATATGAAGTTATCGGATTGACCATGAAGACATGGGACTATGCGACCTCAGGTACCAGCGGTAAGGAAACCGGATGTTGCAGCCTGGACAGCATCAATGATGCGCGTACTTTGGCGGTAAATTACGGATTCCCACACTATATATTAGACATCAGGGATGAGTTCGGTGATTATGTAATTGATAACTTCGTTGATGAATATCTTGCAGGCCGTACGCCAAACCCTTGTGTTTTATGTAACACCCATATCAAATGGGAAGCTTTATTGAAACGTGCCAATAAACTGGACTGCGAATTTATCGCAACCGGTCACTATGCCAATGTGAGGCAGCACGACAATGGCCGTCATGTGATCTCTAAAGGTCTGGATGAAAATAAAGATCAGTCTTATGTACTTTGGGGTGTATCTCAGGAAAACCTGGCCCGTACAAAATTCCCATTGGGATCTTTTGCGAAGGCGGATATCCGTCAGATGGCTTTAGATATGGGACAGGAAGAACTGGCAAAGAAAAGCGAAAGCTATGAAATCTGTTTTGTTCCCGACAATGATTACCGCGCTTTCTTAAAACATAAAGTTGGCGATCTGGAAGACCGTGTTGCAGGTGGTAACTTTATTACCAGCAATGGAATGGTCGTTGGACAGCATAAAGGATATCCTTTCTACACCATCGGACAGAGAAAAGGTTTGGGCATTGCCTTTGGCGAACCCATGTTTGTCACCCAAATCCTTCCTGAAAGCAATACTGTTGTTCTCGGAAGAGCAGATGAGCTGGAACGCAGAGAAGCGATGGTTAGAAATATAAACCTGATTAAATATGAGAACATTTTAGAACCTATGGACAACGTGGTGACTAAAATCAGGTATAAAGATGCAGGAACCCTAAGTACTATTGTTCAGGAGAAAGATAAAATGCGCGTGGTATTTGATCATTCTGTATCTGCAATAGCACCGGGCCAGTCCGCAGTATTCTATGAAGGAAACGACCTTCTTGGAGGCGGTTTCCTTTGTTAATATTTTCGTTAAAATGGTTAAGCTACGCTTAGCTATCTAATTGATCTGAAATGGTATAAGGTGCAGCAGTTTTAATACGCTTGCCCTTATATCGTTCAAAATAATAATCCAACCGGCCGAGGTTAATCCCCGCAAATCCAACCTGATTTATCGTCGTGATATTTCCGTCCAGATTCCGAATGTCTTCCGGCTGGTCCAGGAAAGTATGGGTATGCCCTCCAATGATTAAATCAATATTTCTCGTCTTTCTGGCCAGCACCTGATCAGAATCTCTATTGCTTTCGTACCTATAACCCAAATGAGATAAGCAGATTACCAGGTCGCATTTAAGGTCGTTTTTCAGCAGGCTTGCTGTTTTATTCGCAGTTTCTACAGGGTCAAGAAACTGTGTTTCCGCATAGTTCCTGTCTCCTACCAGTCCTTTGAGCTTGATTCCGATTCCAAATACCCCTATTTTTATGCCTTGTTTTTTAAAGATTTTGTAAGGCTGTGTAGACTTATTTAATAAGGTATTAGAGAAATCATAGTTACTGCAGATTATCGGGAAATTGGCGTGTGGCAATTGCTTGTAAAATCCTTCCAATCCGTTGTCGAAATCGTGATTTCCCATTGTTGCGGCATCGTATTTCATTTCAGACATCAGCTTAATTTCCAGTTCACCGCCATATTTGTTGAAATAAGGCGTTCCCTGGAAGATGTCTCCAGCATCAAATAACAGCACATTTTCCTCTTTTGCGCGGATGGCTTTAATCAGTGCGGATCGCCTTGCGGTTCCACCCAATCCCTGGTATTTAGAGCCGTCCATAGGGAAAGGTTCTATCCTGCTGTGTACATCATTGGTATGTAATATCGTGAGCTTTATCAGGTCTCCGGCTGCGATGGCATCAAAAGCATTTAAATTCAAGGCAACTGCTGCCGCTGCCATCCCTCCCGTTTTAAGGAAGTTTCTACGGTTAATTTTTAGTAATTCTTCCATCTAATTTGGGGTTGATTGTTTTACCAGCGGCTTCATTTTCTTTAATATAGGTGACCAACGCATCGCGCATTCTGACGCCAACGATCTTTTTCTCTATTGGGTTTTTGAAGCTTTGTACATTGTCGCCACCTTCGGCTACATAATCTGAAGTCAGGATTTTGTAGTTTTTTGTCGGATCATAAGGTCTTCCATTGATCACCACTTCGGTAGGGAGATCATTGACAATTTTCATTCTCAATCCTGCAACGGGTTGACCACCGGTTCTAGCGATGAAATTGAGCAGATTCTGCACGTCTGAAGGGCCCAATGTAAAGATCACCATCTCATTCTCAAAAGGCATGACCTCAAAAATATTGGACATTTTCACTTCTCCTTTTGGAATATCAACACGCAGACCACCGTTGGTGGAAGGCATGGCGAAATCAATTGCCGGATCATATTTAAGCGCTTCGTGGAGTAGGGCATCAGAAAAGAAGTTTCTCAGCAGATTTTCAGGCACTTTATCATTTTTGCTCATCAGCACTTCGGAATGTCCGATCACCATGTTCATCTCCTGTTCCATCTTTATTTTATAAGGAAGGTAGGTTTTGATTAAGGTGCTGTCGACGGCACGCTCATTGTTCATTTTGTATTCCGCACGATTGCTTTTTACGAGTTTGTAATGGCTACCGCAGGAAATCAAAAAGAACGGGATGGCGGTTAAGGCCAGGTATTTTCTCAATGGTTGGATATACTGCATAATGATTTCAAAGCCCAAAGTTAAAGTAATCTATGCGTTTTAGGATTAAAAAAAAGAGAAATCCCGGTTAAGGATTTCTCTTCTGATGTTTAAAAAGAAAGAATTGACTACAGGTTTTTAGTCAGCTCTTCGCTCATTGGTGTAACTTTAGATCTGAAACGGTGAACCAATTGTCCTTTTTCGTTAATCAGAAATTTTTCGAAGTTCCAGTTGATGTCTCCTGTGAAATCAGGGTTCTCTGTGTTGGTCAGGTATTTGAACAACGGATTGATGTCCGTTCCTTTTACGCTTACTTTTTCACTTAATAAAAAGGTAACGCCAAAGTTCTTTTTACAGAAATCCTGAATCTCTGTATTGGTTGCCAATTCTTGTCCGCCGAAGTTACCAGCCGGGAAACCAATCAATACTACATTTTTACCATATTGCTTGTGTAATTTTTCCAGGGCTTCATATTGTGGGGTATAACCACATTTAGAAGCGGTATTCACAATCAGGATTTTCTTTCCTTTAAATTTAGAAAGCTTAACTTCTTTACCATCAATGGTTTTGAAGCTGAAATCATAAATGCTTTTCGCCGGTGGGGTAAACATCAGGCTCAGTAATATTAATAATGTATTCATTTTTAGTTTTTTTATAATGTATAAACGAAGTTAAGCACAAAAAGGTTTAATATTTATAATTAAATAGTAAAGATCTGAGCTGATTCTCTTAATACAGGAATAGTACTGCATGCCCAAATTAGGAATACCAATGAAACGGGCTATTTTTGATGTAAACCTATACCCGGAATAAAGCCCGTATATCGCTCCTGTAACGCTCCT
>Ga0307414_10002229_pt1 | contig 10111 bp, 6 predicted proteins | sample DK1Ometagenome_FD_203804 | JGI IMG/M metagenome (GOLD analysis project Ga0307414, IMG submission 203804) | Maize rhizosphere microbial communities from greenhouse at UC Davis, California, United States - DK15-O-3 | ecosystem: Host-associated > Plants > Roots > Rhizosphere > Soil | place: USA...
GTGGCCGCGATCTTCTCCGCGCTCGAGGCCGCAGGCGCGACGCCGGTCGCGCTGACCGACCCGGTCGTGCTGCCCAAGGCGGTCAAGAACGACGCCGAGCAGGCCGGCCACCGCGCCGCGCAGGCGCGCGATGGCGCCGCGGTGGCGCGGTTCCTGCACTGGCTGTCGATCGAAGGGCCCAAGGGCGGGCTCGACGAGATGTCGGCCGCCGAACGGCTGCACGCATTCCGCAAGGCGACCGGCGATCTACGCGACCTCAGCTTCGACACGATCAGCGGCGCCGGTCCCAACGGGGCCATCGTCCACTACCGCGTCAGCGAGGAGACGAACCGCCCGCTCGAGCCGAACAGCGTCTTCCTGGTCGACTCCGGCGGACAGTACCCCGACGGCACGACCGACATCACCCGCACCGTCTGGATCGGCCCGGGCGCGGCGCCGGCCGAGATCCGCGACCGCTACACCCGCGTCCTCAAGGGCCACATCCGCCTTGCTACGCAGACCTTCCCCACCGGCACGATCGGCTCGCAGCTCGACACGCTGGCGCGGATGTTCCTGTGGGAAGCGGGGGTCGATTACGCCCACGGCACCGGCCACGGCGTCGGCAGCTTCCTCGCCGTGCACGAAGGCCCGCAGCGCATCGCCAAGCCGCGCGGCGGGCAGGCCGGAACCGAGCAGGAGCTGCTCGCCGGGATGATTCTCTCGAACGAGCCCGGCTACTACAAGACCGGCGGCTACGGCATCCGCATCGAGAACCTGGTGCTGGTCGAGGAGCGCACGATCGAAGGGGCCGAGGGCGAATGGCTCGGCTTCGAGACGCTGACCCTGGCGCCGATCGACAAGGCGCTGCTCGACCGCTCGCTGCTCAGCGAAGCCGAGATCGCGTGGTGGAACGCCTACCACGCCCGCGTCCGCGAAGTGCTCGCGCCGCAGCTCGAAGGCGGCGCGCTCGAATGGCTGGAGGAGGCCTGCAAACCGCTATGACCGCCCGCACCCTCGAATCCCACCCGATCCACCTCGGCAAGGGCGCCACCGCGGTCCCGCAACCGGAGTTCCCGCGCGATGAGCGGGCGATCCAGTGGTACAGGGACTACGGCGCCCGACACGCCGACGATGGCGAGGAAGGGCGGCTCGTTTCCTGCTACGGGTTCGCCGAGGACTGGCCGGGCTGGGAGATGCACCCCGCCGGGGCCGAAGTGGTGGTCTGCCTCGAAGGATCGATGACGCTGATCCAGGACATCGGCGGCGAAGAGGTCCGCACGACGCTCACCCCGGGCGAATACGCGATCAACCCGCCCGGCGTGTGGCACACCGCGGACATCGCCGGCGAAGCGAAGGGGCTGTTCATCACCGCCGGAATGGGAACGCAGCACCGTCCGCGCTAGCGCCTGTTCCGTGACAAATTGCGACACTTTCCCCCTCGCCCGGCATAGCGGTGCGACAACCGGCGGGTAGAACGGCCTCCTGAGTGGCGGGGCGCCGCTCCCTTGCTCCCCCTTCTGGCCGGCGCCCCGTTGCTCTAGGACATTCCCCAGGAGTTCGTGACCATGCGCAAGTTCGTGACCCTTTCGCTCGCCGCCGCCGCGCTCAGCGGGGCCGCCGGCGTCGCTTACGCCCAAGCCGGAGACGCGCCCGCGCCGGCCCGCGCCCCACTGACCCGTGCCGAAGTCGAGCAACGCACTGCCCAGAAGTTCGCGCGCCTCGATGCCAACGGCGACGGCGTGCTCGACCGGGAAGACCGCGAGGACCGCCGCGAGGCCGCGTTCGAGCGTCTCGACGCCGACGGCAACGGCGCGCTCAGCTTCGAGGAATTCTCCGCCAAGCGCGAACCGCGCGCCGAACGCCGCGGCCCCGGCCGCCACGGCGGCGCGCGCATGGCCCGCCGCGCCGACACCAACCATGACGGCGCCGTGACCCAGGCCGAGTTCGCCAGCGCCGCGCTGGCCCGCTTCGACCGCCACGATGCCGACAAGGACGGCACGATCAGCGACAGCGAGCGCCCCGCGCGCCGCATCCGCCGCGCCCGCGACGATGGCTGACGACCTAGCCGGATGAATGCGCCCGCGCCTACCCGTATCCTGCTGGTCGACGACGAGCCTAGCCTGCGCGAGCCCCTGGCCGAGTATCTCACGCGCCAGGGGTTCGACGTATCGCTGGCCGAGGACGCGGCCAAGGCCCGAAGCGCGCTGATCGAGGCCACGCCCGACCTGGTCCTTCTCGACATCATGATGCCGGGCGAGGACGGCCTCTCGCTATGCCGCCACCTGACCGAGGCGAAGAACCTGCCGGTGATCCTGCTGACCGCGCGCGGCGAGGCGACCGACCGGATCGTCGGGCTCGAGATCGGCGCCGACGACTACGTGGTCAAGCCGTTCGAGCCGCGCGAACTGGTCGCCCGCATCCGCTCGGTCCTGCGCCGGGCCGCGCGGCCCGCCGCCGCCCCAGAGGAAGACGCGCCGTACGAGTTCGAAGGCTGGCGGCTCGATCCGCTCAAGCGCCGCCTGACCGATCCCGAAGGCACCGTGGTGCCGCTGTCCTCGGCCGAGTTCCGGCTGCTCTGCGCGTTCCTCCACCATCCGCGCCAGGTGCTCGACCGCGACCGCCTGCTCGACATGGTCCAGGGCCGCGAGGCGCATCTGTTCGACCGCGCGGTCGACAACCAGGTCAGCCGCCTCAGGCGCAAGATCGAGGAAGACAGCCGCGATCCGAAGCTGATCCAGACCGTGTGGGGCGGCGGCTACCGCCTTGCCGCCGACGTCAGGCGCCTGCCTGCGGAAAAAGCCTGATGCGCCGCTTCCTCCCCAGGAGCCTGCTCGGGCAGATGCTCCTGTCGGTCGCGCTCGCGCTGCTGGTGGCGCAGACCATCTCCGCGGTGCTGCTTTACCGCGCCGGCGAGCAGCGCCGCGAGATGTGGGCGCTCAACGGGCTCGCGTTCCAGCTCGTGTCGGAGCCGCGCTTCGAATATCGCCGCACGGGCGGCGCGGCGCGCGACCGCGGCCGGCAGAGCTGGCAGCGATTCCGGCCGGAGCGGACCGACACCGTGCCGCTGCGCGTCGGCGAAGAGCGCGACACCAAGCGGGAAGCGGAAATCCGCGCCATTCTGACCGAGCAGGGCGTCGACGCCGCGCGGATCGTCGTCACCACCCGCAGGGTCGTGGACGATCCTTACGTCGTCGGGCGGCTGCAGGCGCGCGGGCAATGGCACAAGCGGCCCGACTGGGCCCAGGGCAGTTTCATCGTCGCCGGCCTGCTGCGGCCAGGCGAGCGAACGTGGACCGTCGCCCGCTGGCCGGTGGCAGCGGGCGAGCCGCGCCAGCTCGGCTCGCTGATCCTGCAGACGCTGTTTCTCTACGTGGTGCTGGTCGGCGGGCTCGCCTGGCTGCTGCGGCGGATCACCCGGCCGATCGCGGCGCTGACCCGGCGGCTCGAGCATTTCGCCGCGACGCGCGAGCTGGACGGTCAGCTCGAGCCCTCCGGCCCCGACGACACCCGCCGCCTGATCGCCGCGCACAACGCGATGGAAGCGCGCATCGCCGCGCTGCTCAACGAGAAGGACGTGATGCTCGGGGCGATCGGCCACGACCTCAAGACCCCGCTGACCGCGCTGCGCGTGCGGATCGAATCGGTCGAGGACCCGGCCGAGCGGGCCAAGATGGCCGCCACGATCGAGGACATCGCCCGCTCGCTCGACGATATTCTCTCGCTCGCCCGCGTCGGCCGGCCGAGCGATCCGATGGAGCGCACCGACCTGTCGGCTCTGCTCGCCTCGGTCGCCGAGGAGTACGAGGACCGCGGCGAACCGGTCGAGCTCGGCGCCACCCAGCGCCTCGCGCTGCCGCTGCGCGCCACCTGGCTGCGCCGCGCGATGCGCAACCTGATCGAGAACGCCGTCCGTTACGGCCGGCGCGCCCGCGTCTCGCTGATGCGCGAAGGCCCATGGGCGATTGTGCGGATCGAGGATGATGGCCCCGGCATCCCCGAAGGCGAGATTGCCGCGATGATGGAACCGTTCGCGCGCGGCGAGGCCTCGCGCAACCGCGAAACCGGCGGCGCAGGGCTCGGCCTGACCCTGGCGCGCGCGATCGCCGAGCAGCACGGCGGCACAATCGTTCTGCGCAACCGGACGGATGCCGACGGCAAGCCCGCCGGCCTCCTCGCCGAACTGCGCCTGCCGCTCGACTGAGGGCTTCGCATTGCCTTCCGGGCGCTGCTAGAGGCGGTTGCTTCGGAAACCTTCCCGCCCGGAGCATTCGATTTGAAGCGTCTCGCCGTATCCGCGCTCACTGCCCTGCTGTTGGCCGGAGGCGCCGCCGCCTCGTTGGCGCAGGCGCCCGCGGTGACCACCGCACCGCTGCCCGAGACCGTCCCCAGCGACCTGCCGCGCACCGCGCGTCCGCTGCACTACCGCATCGAGGTCGTCCCCGACGCGGCGAACCTGGTTTTCTCCGGCACCAGCAGCGTCGATATCGAAGTGTTCGAGCGCACCGACGCGCTGACGCTGCACGCCAACGAGCTCGCGTTCCGGTCGGCGCGGCTGCTGCCTGCCGGCGCCGCTGGCGCGGGCATCGCGCTCGAGCCCGAAATCGACGCGGAGGCGCAGACCGTCCGCCTCAAGGCGCCCCGGCCGATCGCGCCGGGCAAGTACCGCGTGGACTTCGCCTACACCGGCAAGATCCAGACCCAGGCGACCGGCCTGTTCGCGCTCGATTACCCCGACAAGCGCACCGGCGAGACCGTGCGCGGGCTGTTCACCCAGTTCGAGGCGCCCGACGCGCGCCGCTTCGCGCCGATGTTCGACGAGCCAAGCTACAAGGCGACCTTCGACCTTTCGGCGATCGTCCCGGCGAGCCAGATGGCGGTCGGCAACATGCCCGTGATGCGCGAGGAGCCCCTCGACGGCGGCCGCAAGCGGGTCACCTTCCAGACCACCCCGAAGATGTCGAGCTACCTGCTGTTCTTCGCGGTGGGCGATTTCGAGCGGCTCAGCACGAAGGGCCCGGGGGGCGTCGACGTCGGCATCGTCAGCCCCACGGGAAGCGGCGAGCAGGCGCGCCTCGCGCTCGAATCCACGCCGCCGTTGCTCGCGTATTACGAAGACTACTTCGGCGTGCCCTATCCGCTGCCCAAGCTCGACAACATCGCCGCCCCTGGGCAGTCGCAGTTCTTCGGCGCGATGGAGAACTGGGGCGCGATCCTCACGTTCGAGAAATTCCTGCTGATCGACCCGACGATCACCGATCCGCAGACCCAGAACTATCAGTACACCGCGCTCGCGCACGAGATCGCGCACCAGTGGTTCGGCGACATCGTCACCATGGCGTGGTGGGACGACCTGTGGCTCAACGAAGGTTTCGCCAGCTGGATGGAGACCAAGGCGAGCGCGCGTTTCCGGCCCGACTGGTTTCCGCTGCTGACCCGCGTCAACGGGCGCGAGGCGGCGATGGGCTACGACGGGTTCGCTACCACCCACCCGGTGATCCAGCGCATCCGCACCGTCTCGGAAACCAACCAGGCGTTCGACGCGATCTCGTATTCCAAGGGCGAGGCGGTGATCGCGATGCTCGAGGCCTACGCCGGCGAGGACGTCTGGCGGCTAGGCATCCGCAGTTACATGCAGCGCCACCGCTACGGCAACACCACCAGCGACGACCTGTGGCGCGCGGTCGAGGAGGCCGGCGCGGCCGGGCTGGTCGGCATCGCCCACGACTTCACGCTCCAGCCGGGCGTGCCTCTGGTCCGCGCCGAGGCCGAATGCGCCGACGGCAACACCCTGCTCAAGCTCACGCAAAGCGAGTTCAGTCGGGACCGCAAGGACCAGGTCGCCGCAAGCCCGCAACGCTGGAAGGTGCCGCTGCTGGTCCAGCCCGCGCGCGGCGAGCCGTTCCGCCGGGTGCTCGAAGGCAGCCTGACGCTCAACGTGCCCGGCTGCGGCGCGGTGATCGTCAACGGCGGCCAGCTCGGCTATTTCCGCACGCTCTACACGCCGCAGATGGCGGGCGAACTGGTCCGCGCGATGCCCGGCTTCGAGCCGATCGACCAGCTCGGCCTGCTGCGCGACAATTTCGCGCTGGCCGAAGCCGGTTATCAGTCGGCGGCGCCCGCGCTCGACTTGCTGATGGCCGTGCCCGGCGATGCCAATCCGGTCGTCGCGCAAGGCGCGGTGGCACGCTGGGCGCAAGTCCACGGCTACGCGAGCGAGGCCGACAAGGCCAAAACGGCGGCGCTGGCGAGCGAGGCCTGGCTCCCGCGTCTCGAGCAGCTCGGGTTCGACCCGAAACCGGACGAATCGCTCGCCGATACCGACCTCCGCGGCGACCTGATCACCACGCTCGGCAACATCGGCGATCCGGCCGTCGCCGCCGAGGCGCGCCGCCGGTTCGCCGCGCTCGAGCGCGATCCCAAGGCGCTCGACGGGCCGCTCAAGACCATCTGGCTGGCGATCATCGCGCGTAACGCCGCGCCGGCCGAGTGGGACCGGCTCGCCGCGATGGCGCGCTCCGCCCCCACCGCCACCGAGAAGCTGACCTACTACAGGCTGCTCGGCGCGGTGAAGGACGACGCGCTGGCGCAGCGTGCGCTCGAGTTCGCGGTGACCGGCGAGGCCGGTACCGCCAGCGCGCAGATCATCACCGCGGTTGCCGCCGAGCATCCCGACCTGGCGTTCGACTTCGCGCTCGCCAACCGGGCCAAGGTCGATCCGCTGGTCGACGATTCCGGCCGCACCGGCTACATCGCCGGCCTCGCCGCGCTCTCGCGCGATCCGGCGATGATCGGCAAGCTCGAGGCGTTCCGCGACGCCTCGCCCGCCGACGAGCGGCGCGACATCGAGCGGCGCATCGCCCAGATCCGCGAGGGCCTCGAAAGCGAACCCCGCCTCGCGGGCGAGATCGGGGAGTGGCTGGCGAAGGGCTGACGGGAATTTCCTCCCTCGGACGGGGAGGGGGACCGGACGAAGTCTGGGGTGGGGGCGCACCTCCTGGCGCCGCGTTTGCCGAGAACCCCCTCCACCACCCCGCGGGTGTTCCCCTCCCCGTTCTGGGGAGGAATTCATCGCATCAGGCCGCCGATCAGGTTGCGGACGAAGCGGCCGGCGAGCGGTCCGGCGAGGTCGGTGGCGAGCGAGCCGAGGCCCGAGCTCACCGCGGTCTTGCCGGGATTGGCGCGCGACTTGCGGCCGGTGATGGTGGCCGCGGCGATCGAGGCTCCCGACCCCGTCGCGGCGCCGACCGCGCGCTTCAAGGCCTTGCTCCAGATGCTCGGGCTCAGGCGCTCGCGCCGGCCGACTTCCTCACGGCCTTTCTCCTCGACTTCCACGGCGGTCGCGGCGGCGTCGGCGGCCTTCTGCGCGAGCACTTCCTCGGCGCTCTCGCGGTCGACCCGCACGTCGTACTTGCCGCCGAACGGGCTGACCGACTGGACGACCGCGCGCTCGTCGGTGCTGAGCGGTCCAAGGCGCGAGCGCGGCGGCTTGATCAGGGTGCGCTGCACGATCGACGGCGCGCCGTCCTCGAGCAGCGTCGAGACCAGCGCCTCGCCGGTCCTGAGCTCGGTGATGGCGGTTTCGACATCGAGTTCGGGATTGATCCGGAACGTCTCGGCCGCCGCCTTGATCGCCTTCTGGTCGCGCGGGGTAAACGCGCGCAGGGCGTGCTGGACACGGTTGCCGAGCTGGCCGGCGACTTCCTCGGGAATGTCGATCGGGTTTTGCGTTACGAAGAACACGCCCACGCCCTTCGACCGGATCAGCCGCACGACCTGCTCGATCTTCTCCTGCAGCGCTGGCGGAGCATCGTCGAACAGAAGGTGCGCCTCGTCGAAGAAGAACACGAGTCTGGGCTTTTCCGGATCGCCGACCTCGGGCAGCACCTCGAACAGCTCGGCGAGCAGCCAGAGCAGGAACGTCGCGTAGAGCTTGGGGCTGCGCATCAGGCGGTCGGCGGCGAGCACGTTGACGATCCCGCGCCCTTGCTCGTCGGTGCGGATGAAGTCCTCGATCTCGAGCGCCGGCTCGCCGAAGAACATCGCCCCGCCCTGGCTGTCGAGCGAGAGCAGCTGGCGCTGGATCGTACCGACGGTCGCTTTGGCGACATTGCCGTACTTCGCCGTCAGCTCGCCCGCGTTCTCGGAGGTATGGACCAGCATCGCCTGCAGGTCCTCCAGATCGAGCAGCAGCAGGCCCTGGTCGTCGGCGTAGCGAAAGGCGATGTCGAGCACGCCTTGCTGCGTCTCGTTGAGCCCGAGCAGCCGCGCCAGCAGCAGCGGGCCCATCTCGGACACGGTGGTGCGGATCGGGTGGCCCTGCTCGCCGTAGAGGTCCCAGAACACCACCGGATTGTCGGCATAGGCGTAGTCGGTCATGCCCAGCTCGGCGGCACGCGCCTCGAGCTTGTCGGCGTGCTTGAACGTGGGTGAGCCGGGCATCGCGACTCCCGCGAGGTCGCCTTTCACGTCGGCGACGAACACCGGCACGCCGGCGGCCGAGAAGTCCTCCGCCAGGCCCTGCAGCGTCACCGTCTTGCCGGTGCCGGTCGCCCCAGCGATCAGGCCGTGGCGGTTGGCGCGCGACAGTTCGAGCACTTGCCGCTCGCCGTTCGCGCCGAGCCCGAGGAAGATTGCCGCCATCGAATGCTCCTTCGCCAGCGGGTCTGGCGCGCCGTCAGGCGATAGACAAGGGCCGATTAGAAGCTAGAGCGGCGCGATGGCCGTAACCCCGTTCGTCCTGCTCGACGACGCACGCACGCAGGGCGCCAGCGACGCGCAGCTGTTCGAGAACCCGCGCGAGGTGTTCGTCGCGCGCCGGCCCGAGGACGTCCTGCCGGTGCTCGAGGCCGCCGAGGCCGCGCGGCAAAGCACCGGAGGCACGCTGGCGGGGTACCTCGCCTACGAAGCGGGCCTGGCGCTCGAGGAGAAGCTGGCGCCGCTCGCCCCCGCGCGCAGCGGCGCAGACGGGCCGCTGGTCTGGTTCGGCTTGTTCGACACTGCCACCGTGATCCCCGCCGCCGAGGTGCCGCGCTGGCTCGCCGATCGCGCGGACAGCGGTCGGGCGTCGATCGGCCCGCTCGAGCCGCAGATCTCGACCGGGGGCTATCTCGAGGCCTTTGCCACGCTGAAGGAGGCGATCCGCGCCGGCGACATCTACCAGGCCAACCTGACCCTACCGCTCGCCGGGCCCGCGCGCGGCGATCCGGTGGCGATCTACGCCGCGATCCGGCCCGACGCGAATGCCGGCTACGGCGGACTGATCTTCGACGGCTCCGACTGGCTGCTCAGCTTCAGCCCCGAGCTGTTCTTCTCGCTGCGCGGCCGGGCGGCCAAGGCCAAGCCGATGAAAGGCACCCGTCCGCGCGGACGGAGCGAGGCCGAGGATGCCGCGCTCGTCGCCGAGCTCTCCGCCTCGGTGAAGGACAAGGCCGAGAACCTGATGATCGTCGACCTGCTGCGCAACGACCTCAGCCGTGTCGCCGAGGCGGGCTCGGTGCGGGTCGACAACCTGTTCACGATCGAAACCTACCCGACGGTGCACACGATGGTCTCGACCGTGCGCGCCGAGCTCCAGGACGGCAAAGGCGCGATCGACATGATCCGCGCGCTGTTCCCCTGCGGGTCGATCACCGGCACCCCCAAGATCCGCGCGATGGAGCTGATCCACGAAGTCGAGCGCGACGCGCGCGGGCCGTATTGCGGCGCCATCGGCCGGATCGACGGCAACGGCGACGCTGCCTTCAACGTCGCCATCCGCACTATCCGCCTCACGCCGGGCGAGAACGAGCGGCACCAGGTGGTGCTCGGTGTCGGCGGCGCGATCGTGGCGGACAGCGAAGGCATGGCCGAATGGCGCGAGGCTCAGCTCAAGGGCGGGTTCGCACGCGGCGCGGCGGGCGGCTTCGACCTGATCGAGACGATGCGCTTCGACCCCGACAAAGGCGTGCCGCGGCTCGAGCGCCATCTGGAGCGGATGAAGGCCAGCGCCGCCGAGCTCGGCTTCGCGTTCGACCGCCACGAGACGCGCAACCGCATCCAGGCGCTGTGCTTCGAGCTCGAAGGCCCGGCCAAGCTGCGCCTGCTGCTCGCCCGCAGCGGCGAGATCTGCCTAGAAACCGCGCCGCTGCCGGAA
>Ga0307414_10002230_pt1 | contig 10111 bp, 9 predicted proteins | sample DK1Ometagenome_FD_203804 | JGI IMG/M metagenome (GOLD analysis project Ga0307414, IMG submission 203804) | Maize rhizosphere microbial communities from greenhouse at UC Davis, California, United States - DK15-O-3 | ecosystem: Host-associated > Plants > Roots > Rhizosphere > Soil | place: USA...
CCTGAGGAAGCTTATAGTTCTCCCCCTCTGTCAGCTGGCCTTTCAGTTCCAGGATATAATGTAATCTTTTTTGTGGATCAGTCAATACCTGGTATGCTTTATTGTTCACTGTACTTAGTTCCAGCACCTCTTCCTGTTTCTCTTCAGATTCGTTGATGTAAAAATCAGGATGATACTTTTTGCTCAGCTCATAGAACTTCTTCTTCACTAAGCCTGCATCAGGGTTGAAACTTACCGGTAAACCGTAAAATTCAAAGTAATCTGTCATTTGCTTTAAGCTTTGAAAAAGGCTTTGAAGATGTCATTCCCCAGTACAAATACCATCAAGGCCAGTAGCATCACGAAACCTACAATTTGTGCACGCTCCAGAAACTTATCACTAAGTGGTTTTCCTTTCACCATTTCTACCAACAGGAAGATCACGTGCCCACCATCTAAAGCGGGAATAGGCAACAAGTTCATAAAAGCCAGTGCAATCGAAATAAAGGCTGTAGAAGCCCAGAATCTCGCCCAGATCCACTCACCACCGTAAACTTTACGCGCGATCTCCACAGGACCTGAAAATGCTTTATTTGCTTTGATCTTTCCGGTTAAGACCTTCCAGATTCCTTTGCCATTATCACTGAATGTTTTCCATGCCTGGTCAACACCGATAGGTAGGGCCGCAAAGAACCCGTATTTAATGGTTTCCTGTTTAATCTCATTAATATTGAATGCAAAACCGATCGTACCTGCGGTATCAACAGGAATCTTGTAGTCTATTGTTTTTCCGGCACGGTTTACGGTAAAATCTGCTGTTTTTCCTTTAAATTTCTCCACCTGCTCCCTAAGGTCCACATTCGACTTCACGGGAACATTGTTAACTGCTAGAATCTGATCTCCTTTTAGCAGTCCGGCTTTGGCCGCAGCCTTTCCTGCAATAATGCTGTCTACCGTAGTACTCAATAAAGGAGCCCTGCTGATAAATTCTTCAATTCCAAGATCAGAGACCTTATTCAGGATGTTATCAGGAACTTTAACGTCTAATGTTTTGTTACCACGAACAACCGTCAGTGTAGTATTACCTAACAATACTTTCGAGCTGATCAGTTCTTCAAAGCGGATCACTTTCTTACCATTTACGGCGATCACCCTATCTCCTCTTTGCAACCCGATTTCTTTACCAATCACTCCCGGATTAATTCCGTTAAGTACAGAGCTGTTTGGAATATAGGTTTCCCCATACTTGAAAGTCATCATCCAGAAGATGAAAATACCCACTACGATGTTCACGATTACCCCACCCAGCATCACGATTAAACGTTGCCAGGCTGGTTTAGATCTGAATTCCCATGGTTGTGCCGGCTGTTTCATCGCTTCTGTATCCATCGATTCATCGATCATCCCAGCAATTTTCACATAGCCACCAAGCGGTAACCATCCGATTCCATATTCACAATCACCACGTTTGAAACTAAACAATTTGACACCCCAGGCATCAAAAAATAAATAAAACTTCTCTACTTTAATCCCAAAGGCACGTGCCGCCAGAAAATGTCCTAATTCGTGTAAAATTACCAGTATCGATAACCCCAGAAGTAACTGGGCAGCCATAATCAATCCGCTCATATCTTATATTAAATGTTTTTATTTTGATTGTTAAAATTCTATTTTGTTACTAATTGGTTGGCAAATATACGCGTATGATGATCCGTTTCTAAATAATTATTCAGGCCTGGTTCATCAATAAATGCAATTTCTTCCATGCACTGTTCAATCACATCACTCATCTGCAAGAAGCCGATCCGATCCTGTAAAAAAGCATTGACCACCACCTCATTTGCAGCATTAATGATGCAAGGCATGTTTCCTCCTTTGCGTAACGCAACATAGGCCAGGTCAAGATTTCTAAAAGTATCGTTATCTGCTTTATAAAAGCTAAGTTCAGGATAATCCAGAAAGTTAAAACGCTTAAAATCCGTGCTTATTCTATGAGGATAGGCTAAAGCATAATGAATCGGTAGTCTCATGTCCGGAACCCCCATTTGAGCCTTCATAGACCCATCTTTAAATTGTGCGATGGAATGGATAATCGATTGGGGATGTACAATCACATCAATCTGATCGGCCTCCAGGTCAAACAACCATTTGGCTTCGATCACTTCCAGTCCTTTGTTCATTAAAGAAGCAGAGTCAATGGTAATCTTAGCACCCATCACCCAGTTCGGATGTTTCAGGGCCTGTGCTTTGGTCACATTAGCCAGGAATTCCCGGTCTTTACCTCTGAAAGGGCCGCCGGATGCCGTCAGGTAAATCTTTTCTATAGCGTCATTCCCCTCACCTACCAGGCATTGGAAAATCGCAGAATGTTCAGAATCTACCGGAATGATGCTCACCCCATGTTTTTTAGCAAGACGGGTAATCAAATCACCGGCTACGACAAGTGTTTCCTTGTTCGCAAGGGCGATGTCTTTTCCTGCTTCTATAGCGGCAATGGTTGGTCGCAGACCTACGGAGCCTACTATCGCAGTCAGCACCATATCTACCTGAGCTAGAGACGCGGCTTCACATAAAGCCTCTTCTCCTGTCAACACGCGGATTGCAGTTCCTGCCAATGCAGATTTTACCGCCTGATATTGATTTTCATCACCGATCACCACCAAATCCGGCAGGAACGTTAACGCCTGACTGATTAATAGTGTGGCATTCGATTGAGCGGTCAGCGCTGAAACCTTGTATAATCCTGGATTTGCCTGGATTACAGCTAAGGTCTGAGTTCCTACAGAACCCGTAGCACCTAGTATAGCTATATTTTTCAATTAGATTCTTCTTGTTGTTCGTCTCTATGACGAATTGTAAAACTACTTAAATCATCTGCAATCTTCCTGTCATTTGATAAACGGGGAACTTTATTTTGTCCGCCGAGCTTACCTTGCCCCCTCATATAGCTTACAAATGCATCTTTTTGAAGGGAACGAATGATTAAAGGTTGCAGTATTTTTCCTTCAATGAGGTCAAAATAGTAAATATTCTTCTTTTGCAAAGCCTTATCTACCTTTTTACTAAAAGCAAGAAGGTCTTTTGGGGCCGCCGAGAACTCTACAAACCATTCATGATAAGGCAATTCTCCCTGCGGAGTGCTCACTTGTGGTGCAACGGTAAATTCGGTGATACCTACACCTTCTTCATTGGCCACAGATAAAAGCGCATGTTCTACTTCCTCCCCGATCACATGTTCTCCAAAAGCGGAGATGAAATGTTTAATTCTGCCGGTTACCATAATCTTATAAGGATCTTTGGAAACAAACTTCACCGTATCACCAATGCTATACCCCCATAATCCGGCATTTGTATTCAGAATCAGAGCATAGTTCTTTTCCAACTCTACTTCTGCAAGACTTAAGCGTGTAGGATTTTCATTATAATATTCATCTGCAGGAATAAACTCGTAAAACATCCCTGCTTTTGCCAATAGTAATAAGCTTTTATCCTGCTGACTGTCCTGATAAGCAATGAATCCTTCCGAGGCAGGATAAGTTTCAATCGCATCAATCTTCCTTCCGATACTTTCTTCAATCTTCGCACGGTAAGGTTCATAATTTACCCCACCATAAACGAAAAGGCTAAATTCAGGAAAGATGTCTTTGATTTTTTTTCCGCCGGATTTCTCAGTAAGCTTATCAAAATACATTTGCACCCAGGGTGGTATCCCCGAGATCAAAGTCATGTTCTGATGAAAAGTTTCTGAAACAATCGCATCTACCTTTTCTTCCCAATCTTCAATACAATTGGTCTCATAAGAAGGCAAACGGTTTTTCTGTAAATATTTAGGAACAAGATGGGCAACGATACCGGATAAACGGCCTACATTGATGCCATTCTTTTTATGCATTACAGGGCTCCCCTGCAAAAAGATCATTTTTCCATTGATGAACCTGACCTTACCTGTTTCATGGATATAAGTCAATAAGGCATTTCTGGCAGCTTTGATGTGCTCTGGCATAGATTCCTTAGAAATGGGAATGTATTTCACGCCTGAGGTCGTCCCTGAAGTCTTGGCAAAATATTCTGGTTTACCTTTCCACATCACATCTGCTTCCCCTTCTACCACCCTATCGATATAAGACCTCAAGCCTTCGTAATCCCTGATGGGTACGTTCTTCTTAAAGTCTTCATAATTCCGGATGTTTCCGAAATCATGGTCTTTACCAAAAGCAGTATTCTTTGCGGAGTTGATGAGTTGTGCCAGAATGGTCTGCTGAGCACTTACTGCATTTTTTTTCCATTTATTGATGCCCTTAACAACAAGAGCAGCAAACGGTTTACTTAATGCCGCTTTTAATCCCATAAACGCGTTTTAAACTATATTGTGTAAAATGTCTGGTTCTCCCTCTCCTTTGTATTCACTTACCATTTTGCGATAAGCAATGGTCAGGGCAACGCTGGATAAAGGAACGATGATAAAAGAGCTCAGAATATTTAAAAGAAAAGCAATGATCGGCCATTTGATATAACCAAAGAACATGCATAACAAGTAAAAACTACCTAATATCAACAACAGCAATAAGATTTTCGTAAAATTTCCTCTCGTAGTAGCCAGACTGTATTTAATCGATGCAAAAGGTGCAAGGTTCTTATCCAGGATAAAGAACGGATAAAAAGAAATCCTGACCCAGGTAATAAACATGGCAATGATCCCGATAGAAATGGCAATATTAGTAATGATCTCCATTCTGATTCCTGTATAAATGAAAGGAAAAGCAAGAAGAATGACCACCGTATACACCCCTGCGATGCAAAGGATGAAATACAACATTCCAATCAGGAACTTAATAATTTGTCGCTTGGTAGGAATGGTACTCACGATACTCACATCCCGTTCTTCATCATCCAATAAATGGAAAATATAGCGAAAAAGAGAAAGGTTGATCGTGAAATAAAACATGATGAAAACCAATGCCATCAGTGCGCTCAACCCTTTATTCACATCTTTCAGAAAGAATGCCATCAAGCCCGAAGCATTGGAGGTAATGAACATCAAAAAGCATAGCGTAGCGATGGAGAAGTAATTCCTTCTGGTAACCGCCCATGCTTTGACAATTACTTCATTCACTGTAAATGTACTCTCCTTTAAAAAATTTATCATTGTTGTTTAAATACTACACGCTTAAAAAAATCTTGTATAAACCCTAACCCATAAGCGGTTAGTTGAATAAACGATGCAATTATACTAAAAAATGCAACCTTTACTGACTTGTTGACTTGCCAGGAATGAAAAAAGATCATCACAAAGTATACCAATAATATAAAATCACAGATATAAGCCAAAGCTGGCCACAGGATGTTCATCAATACACTAAATAAGACAAAACATGTAAATGCTGCCGGAAAAAAATGTACTAATTTCAACTCGGAAGGGAAATGTTTGTAAATATTGATCCTTGCTCTACCGAAAAAGTGCAGTTGTTTGTAAAACTGACTAAAACTTGTCCTTCTTTTATGAAAAACTTTAGCTGCAGGAATTAAACCGATCTTAAATCCGTTCTCATGAATCCTGATGCTATATTCAATATCTTCCCCTAAACGGGTGAGGATAAATCCGCCCACCTTTTCATACACTTCACGGGAAACGCCCATATTGAAGCTTCGTGGATGGAATTGTCCGATGTGTTTTTTATTGCCCCTAATCCCTCCGGTAGTAAATGGAGAGGTCATGGCATAACTGATGGCCTTTTGTACGGGAGTAAAAGTCTCATGTGCTGCGTCCGGACCGCCGTAAGCATCCAGGTGATGTTCAAACAGATAGTTCTTTACAATCTCCAGATAATCTTCCGGAATCAGGCAATCGGAATCAAAGATGACGAAATAGTCACCTTTGGCTCTTTCAAAGCCATAATTTCTGGCAAAACCCTGTCCTTCATTGGGCTTAAAGAAATATTTCACATCCAGCAACTGCTCATAGTTCTGTACAATTGCCTTTGCATCATTGGTAGATCCGTCTTCAATGACCAACACCTCAAATTGTGTATAGGTCTGATGGGTCAATGTTTTCAGTAACTCATCAATTTCCTGAGGACGGTTATAAAGGGGTATAATTATAGAAAAAAGCATGTATTAAAGGATCTCCTTTTCTATCAGGTAAGCATTTCTTTCAGGTGCATTACGCGTTACAAGTTCCGCTACAAATCCGGTAAGGAAGAGCTGAGAACCGAGTATAATGGCTACTAATGATATATAAAACAACGGTTGCTCGGTCACATCTCTTTTATAAGGAATCAGCATGGCGATATGGTAGAGTTTCTCTCCAATCAGCCATAAAGCCATAAAAGTTCCAAGTAGGAAGCTAAATACACCCAATGAACCAAAGAAATGCATGGGTCTTTTACCAAACTTGCCGACAAAAAAGATAGACAACAAATCCAGGAAGCCATTGATAAAACGACTCAGTCCGAATTTAGTCACCCCATATTTTCTGGCTCTGTGTTCCACTACCTGTTCCCCGATCTTTTTGAAACCGGCCCATTTGGCGATTACAGGAATATAACGGTGCATTTCTCCGTACACTTCAATAGTTTTCACCACATCATGACGGTATGCTTTTAGTCCGCAGTTGAAATCGTTCAGTTGAATGCCCGACATCTTTCTGGTAGCTGCATTGAATAATTTGGTAGGAATGGTCTTGGTGATCGGGTCGTAGCGTTTCTTTTTCCATCCGGAGATGATGTCCAGCTTCTCTTCTTTGATCCTGCGGAACAACTCAGGAATTTCATCCGGACTGTCCTGTAAATCTGCATCCATGGTAATTACCACATCACCCTGTGCTGCTTCAAAAGCAACATTCAAGGCCGCTGATTTACCGTAATTCCTTCTAAATTTAATGCCCTTTACCGCATCAAACTGAGTTTTTAAATCCTCAATTACAGACCACGAATTATCTGTACTTCCATCATCAACAAACAGGATTTCATAAGAAAAATTATTTTCTGCCATTACCTTGGCAATCCAGGAGGTTAATTCGGGAAGAGACTCGTCTTCATTATATAAAGGAACTACAATAGAAATATCCATGACTTAATAACGTGCTAAAAAAAAGCAACGTGCAAATTTCATCAAATAAAATGATAAAACTGCACGTTGCAATATTAATTGTTTTAGAATTACTCTTCAACTCCTGATTTAAAAAGCGGAGGATTCTTTTTAAGAATGGCAGCAAGGATCAATGCAATTACGCTATAAATTGCCAGGCCTACACCAAAGCTGGTGACGATATTTTTAGGCGTAATCTTTAGCTTCTCTTCCATATTTCCGGCTTTTGCCAATGCCTCATCAACCTGTTCATCAGACATTCCCATTTTACCCATCATACTCCGCTGACTTTCTTCCATTGCTGCTGCTGCTTTGGCCGAAAGTCCCGGATCAATGACAGTCATTAACAAAATGTTATAAAGTGTAGTCGCCGCTGTAAGAATAAGCGCAATGATCAGAAATGATTTGAACGCATCACCAAAGCTCCAGTACCCTCCCAATTCAGTCCTGATAGATTTGCCAGAATACACCAGCAAGCCGATACAAAGTACAAACATCCCGATCTGGAACCAGAAGTTCGTATACGGCATTAATGGATTGATAAAATGGGTAACTAAAGATAGTACCACAATCACAACCGCGATAATGATACCGTTTTTTGCTGATAGCTGATTAAGAGTCGCTGTTTCTTTCATGTTCTTTAAATTGATGAATAGTTTAGTTTTTATTAAAATTAGCAATTAACGTGTAAACTGCAACATCAAATTCTTTATTTGGGCTATATTCCTGCAAATCTTTGATCACCTGCTCGCTCTCTTTTGGCTGATGGAAGAAGGCCATGAAAGGAATAAATAAATCTTCCATTTCTTCTCCTATTTCGATCATTCCAACATGGCTACAGATGTCTTCGATGCTGCTTTCTACCAGGTTCTGGTTGCTGATCAGGTCTTCATAGATGTGGAATTCATCCTGGAACTCATCTTCTTCTACCAATAAGAATTCCTTCAGGAAGTCGCCGAGTTCTGGTTTAATGCGCTCATCATGACACTCATTGATGTATAACAACAGGTTTAAAAGCTCTGTACCTCTTTCGATCGTCTCCTCTTCAATATCTGCCCATTCATCGGATTCCAGATAGTCTTCTTCCAGTTTCTTCACATCATTGGCGAAGAAATTGATCATCAGCAAGTCAAAGAAAACTTCTCTCAATTCCTCAAAAGCCGGATAGTCATTAAATACTTCATCGAATTCCTCTACTTTTTCAAGGAATCCAAGATCCTTACTAAATACTTCGATCAACCCTTCTTCTAATTTGATGGAATCTTTTCCAGATACCGCAGCAAATTTATCTAACGACGCAATTAGCGCTGTTCTTACATGATTATCCATATGCTTGTAATTGTTTGTTGTTATATACCAGTTGAACTTTACCGGTTAATTTTTTATTCAAAAGCGGTGAGTTTGCCGACTTTGACTGATTGTTATTGGTATTGTATTCCCATTCCTTTGCAGGATGATAAACCGTAAAATTGGCTGCTGCATTTTCTGCGATCACAGGCACAGGAAGGTTTAATAATTTGCGGGGATTGATGGAAAGCTTTTCTGCAATCTGACCAGCATCCAGTCCGGCTTTGATCAATAGCGGCAAAACAGTTTGCAGAGCGATGATGCCATAAGAAGCAATCTCAAACTCTACTGCTTTAAATTCGATCTCTTGCGGACGGTGTTGTGAACATACCGCATCAATGGTCCCGTCTTTTAAACCATTTAATAATGCTTTTGTATCCGACTTACCACGCAAAGGAGGTTTTACTTTATAATTGCTGTCGAAATCGTTTAACAATTCTTCCGTAAATACCAGGTAATGTGCAGCCACATCGCAGCTGATCTTTACCCCATCTTTTTTTGCTTTTTTTATCAATGCTACCGATCCGGCAGTAGTAATGTTACTGATGTGTAGTGGCGCATCGTGATAAGTTGCCAGAAAAATATCTCTGCTGATGTGCATTTCTTCTGCCAGCGCAGGAACACCTTTCATGCCCAGCAACACACTTGTCTTGCTCTCATTGATCTGTGATTTTCCAGCTATGGATTTGTTTTCCGGATGCACCATCATTAGTCCATTGAAGCCTTTTACATATTGCAATGCACGGCTCATGAAACCATCGTCTGTAATCGGCTTGCTGCCATCAGAGAAAGCCACAGCTCCGGATTGCTGCATATCGTACATTTCTGCCAGTTCTTTACCCTCCAGATCATGACTTACTGCCCCTACAGGCAATACATCTACCAGATTTCCTTTTGCTTTATTGATGATATAGGCCACCTCTCCTTTGGAATGAACCACCGGTTTGGTATGTGGTAAAACGGCCAATCCGGTAAAACCTCCGGACATGGCGGCTTTGGTTGCCGTTTCTATATCTTCCTTGGTTTCAAAACCCGGATCCCCAATGGAGCAGTTCAGGTCAAAGAATCCCGGAGATAAGATTGCACCGGTTCCATCAAAAACTTCTTCCTTGTCTGCAGGCTTCAGGTTACTCCCAATAGCAGTAATCTTGCCCTGTTCTACACGTACATCACAAGTTTTTTGATTGAACTGGCTGTTTGGGTCGGCAATAGTTACGCCAGTGATGAGAAGATTCATGGTGTTTGTATGTTTTTTGTTTTATTAAAAAATCGGATCAATAGTATTTCAATGGCTAAAAAAACAACAGCCAAAATTAGGCAAAGTTTCCATAACTCTATGCTGTTATTTTTTGCCTGGATATTTAAGGACAAAGCATCTTTCTGAGAATTGTAAAGGGCGATCTTTTGCTTGCCGAATAAATCGGTGAGGCTTTGATCTGTGGCATAATGCATGTCAGATTCTTTCCTGTTGTCGTTGAAAGCCACTACCGCCAATACAGAATCCGCTTTCTTTAAATCGTAGAAACCAGGCTTCCTGATCTGATCGGCAACGTATAATAGCGTTTTCCCAGGTATTTGTCTGACTTCAGGGATGACTTCTATTCCATCAGACTTTAAGGTTAAGGATTGATTGGCCCCTAAAGAAATCTTCTGATGTTCCAGCAGGTCGCTCTCTCCTGAAGTATAATATAAAGGTTGC
>Ga0307414_10002231_pt1 | contig 10107 bp, 10 predicted proteins | sample DK1Ometagenome_FD_203804 | JGI IMG/M metagenome (GOLD analysis project Ga0307414, IMG submission 203804) | Maize rhizosphere microbial communities from greenhouse at UC Davis, California, United States - DK15-O-3 | ecosystem: Host-associated > Plants > Roots > Rhizosphere > Soil | place: USA...
GATCGCCTGCCCGCAACCGCTGACCCTCAACCTGGACGGCGAACCGGTGGAATCCCGCCATTTCCGCGTCGACTGCGTCCCGGGACGGGTGCGCATGCACCTGCCGCCGGACTGTCCGCTGCTGGCGCGTGGCGATCGAGCCTGAAAGGCTCGTGTTCCAGCCGGAAAGAGTGGAGCTCGACCCAGAAAGACTGGCGCTTGAGCCTGCGAGGGTGGAGCGCCACTGAAAAAGACTGGCGCTCCAGTCGCAGGGAGTGGCGTGCGACAAAAAAAGACTGGCTCGCGAGTGTTTGAAGCTGGCGGGCGAGCCGGAAAGACTGGTGTTCCAGTCGCGGGCACTGAAGCTCGACCCGGAAAGACTCGCGTTCCAGTCCCGCAAGGTGGAACTCCAGTCAAAAAGACTGGTAGTCGAGTTTCCGGGAGTGGAGCGCGAGCAAAAAGGACTGGCGTTCGAGTGCGCGGGACTGGAGCGCGACCCCAAAAGGCTCGCGCTGGAGGCTGCGGGAGCGAAGCCCGGCGTCCCAGGCCCCACGTCAGGCCGGCGATGCTTGGGGTAAAGTAGGCCCATGTCCGGTCAGACGCTCCCGCAGCTCCTTCCTTCCGCTCGCCGGCCCTGGCGATGGTGGTCCCTTGCCGTCGCCCGCCCTGCCCATGATTCCCGGAAGGAAGTCCGTCTTGATCACCCCCGAGCAGTTCCAGCGCTACGCCGCTGAAGGCAATACACCCCGCTCCCATACGCGTGTCCCCGTAGTCCGCGAAGTGCTGTCCGACCTGGACACGCCGCTCTCGGTCTACCTGAAACTCGCCGACGCCCCGCACACCTACCTGCTGGAATCGGTGGAAGGCGGCGAGCGCTTCGGCCGTTATTCGATCATCGGCCTGCCCGCGAAACGGGTGATCACCTTCCGTGGCCATGCCATGGAAATCCGCGACCACGGCCAGGTCGTCGAACAGCGCGAAGTCGCCGATCCCTTCGCCGAAGTCGAAGCCCTGCGTGCCGCGCATTCGGTGCCGAAACTCGAAGGCCTGCCGGGTTTCACCGGTGGGCTGGTCGGCTGGTTCGGTTTCGAATGCATCGGCTACATCGAGCCGCGTCTCGCAGGCGGCAACAAGCCCGATGAGCTGGACACGCCCGACATCCTGCTGATGCTGTCCGAAGAACTGGCGGTGTTCGACAACCTCAAGGGCCGCCTTTACCTGATCGTGCACGCCGATCCGCGCGAGGCCGATGCCTGGGGAAACGCGCAGTCGCGGCTCGACGCATTGACCGCGAAGCTGCGTCAGCCCGGCTCCTATCCCGCGCCGATCACCCGCGATGTGCTCGACGAAAGCCATTTCGTTTCCGGCTTCACCCACGACAGCTTCATCGCCGCGGTGGAGAAGTCGAAGGAATACATCCGCGCCGGCGACATCTTCCAGGTGGTGCTGTCGCAGCGGCTCAGCGTTCCGTTCAATGCGCGGCCGGTGGATGTCTATCGTGCATTGCGCGCGTTGAATCCTTCGCCGTACATGTATTTCCTGGACGTGGGCGACGTGCAGGTGGTCGGCTCGTCGCCGGAAATCCTGGTTCGACTCGAGGACAACGAAGTCACCGTGCGCCCCATCGCCGGCACCCGTCCGCGTGGCAGGACCCATGACGAGGACATCGCGCTGGAAGCGGAGCTGCTGGCCGATCCCAAGGAGCGCGCCGAGCACCTGATGCTGATCGACCTGGGCCGCAACGACGCTGGCCGGGTGTCGGAAGCGGGCACGGTGCAGGTCGGCGAGCAGTTCGTGATCGAGCGCTACAGCCACGTCATGCACATCGTCAGCGAGGTCACCGGCAAGCTGCTGCCCGGGCTGAGCTACGCCGACGTGTTGCGCGCCACGTTCCCCGCCGGCACGGTCAGCGGCGCACCGAAGATCCGCGCGCTGGAAGTGATCCGCGAGCTGGAGCCGATCAAGCGCAACGTCTACGCCGGCAGCATCGGCTACATCGGCTGGCACGGCGACGCGGATACGGCGATCGCGATCCGCACCGCGGTGATCAAGGACGGCCGCCTGCACGTACAGGCTGGCGCCGGCATCGTCTACGACTCCGATCCGGAGAAGGAGTGGGACGAGACGATGAACAAGGGCAGGGCGTTGTTCCGCGCGGTGGCGGAAGCGGCGAAGGGGTTGTGATGAAGGGCATGCATGAACATGGCAACTTGCCGAAAATCAGCTTCCGCAACGACTACAGCGAAGGCGCGCACCCGCGCCTGCTGCAGGCCCTGGCCCGGGCCAGTGTCGAGCAGAATGCCGGCTACGGCCTGGACCAGCACAGTGTGCGTGCCGCTTCGCTGATCCGCGCTGCGGTCCAATGCCAAGCAGCCGACGTGCACTTCCTGGCCGGCGGCACCCAGACCAACCTCACCGCGATGGCCGCGTTCCTGCGCCCGCACGAGGCCGCGATCACTGCGGCCAGCGGCCATATCGCCAACCATGAGACCGGCGCGATCGAAGCGACCGGGCACAAGGTGCTGGGCGCGCCCAGCCCGGACGGCAAGCTCACGCCGGCGCTGATCCAGCCGGTGCTGGACCAGCACGCCGACGAGCACATGGTCCGGCCGCAGCTGGTCTATGTTTCCGACAGCACCGAGTTGGGGACCATCTACACCCACGCCGAACTGGCCGCGTTGCGCGAATTCTGCAGCGCACGCGGTCTGTACCTGTACCTGGACGGCGCGCGCCTGGGCTCGGCCCTGGCCGCGGAGGGCAACGATCTGAGCCTGGCCGGGATCGCGGCGCTGACCGATGCGTTCTACATCGGCGGCACCAAGAACGGCGCGCTGCTGGGCGAGGCGCTGGTGATCGTCAACCCGGCGCTGCAGGGCGATTTCCGCTACCTGATCAAGCAGCGGGGCGCGATGCTGGCCAAGGGCTCCGTGCTGGGTGCGCAGTTCGAAGCGTTGTTCGAAGACGGACTGTTCTTCGAACTGGCCGCGCACGCCAACCGCATGGCCCAGCGCCTCGGCGCGGCGATCGTGCAGGCGGGCTTCGCCCTGGCTTCGGACGCGCCCGGCAACCAGGTGTTTCCGGTCCTGCCCGACACGCTGGTCGCCGAGCTGCGGAAGCGCTGCGAGTTCGAAGTGTGGCAGCGCCTGCCCGACGCCACCACGGTGATCCGCCTGGTCGCCTCGTGGGCGACGCGGGAGCAGGCAGTGGACACTTTCATCGAAGAATTCGCCGAGCTCACGGCTCAGGCTGCGACGGCGCGAAGGGACTGAACCATGTTGCCTGCTCGACAACGCATGACAGTTTCAGAGACAACCTGGCACGGTGCCGGTCGCCTACGTGCAGGCGATGCCGGCATCGTCCACGACTCGACCCAGGGGAGGGAGTGGGTCGAGACGCGGAGCCAAGGCGGGACGTTGTTCCGGATGGTGGCGGAAGCGCGGCAGGGACTGTGGAAACAGCAAGGTGAACCCTGAAGCGGGGCGTGGGACGTTGCATGAAGTCGCGGTCGCAATCCACGGCCTTCCCGACAGACAGACAGGAGATTTCACGATGAAAGCCATTACGATGCTTGTATTGCTTGTTTCGCTCGCTGCGGGCGAAGTACTAGCGCAGGTCAACGCCCTTCCGCCGACGCGGCATATCCTCGTTTATGGAGACGCGCAAGCGCGAGCCATTCCGGATCGCTTCAAGATCGGCATCCAGTTCGAATCGGTGGACATGAATCCAGATGTGGCCCGGCGCGCGGTTGAAACGAACGTAAGAGACATCCTTGCCAAGTTGCAGGCAGTTGGCGTACCAGAGCGGGAGATCGTTGCCACGTCGGTGCAGATCGGCGCACGCCAGCGTTACGACCAGAAGCTGCAGGACCAGGTGTTCGTCGGCACGGCGGTGAACCGCTCGCTCACGGCACGTTTCTCAAGGCAGTCGGATCTGGAGAATTTTCTGGCGGGAGTGCATACCTCCCAGAGCTTGAGAATTTCCGACGTGACCACGGAGTTGAGCAGTGAGCCGGAGCTGCGGAAAGCGTTGCGCGAGAAAGCGATTATTTCTTCGAGCGAGAAAGCGGAGGTCATCGCCAAGGCCTATGGCGCCAAGCTCGCTGGCCTCTACAGCGTCTCGGATGTCGCTCCGCAGTTCGAATACGGTATCCGCGAAGGCGCCTGGCCGGAAGGTTACGAGTGGTCGTCCGGCAGTCGCACACTTGATCGCATTGAGGTGACTGGTGGGCGGGTGGCGGCGCCCGCGGCTGCCGACGTAGGGGCGAATGTTTTCCTGCAAACCGGTTACGTGACTTTCCAAGACAAGATCTACACCGTATTCCTGCTGGCGGACTGATCCATGCTACTTATGCTCGATAACTACGACAGCTTCACCTACAACCTGGTGCAATACCTGCAATCGCTGGGTGCCGAGGTCAAGGTGGTGCGCAACGATGCGCTCACGGTGGACGAGATCGAGAAGCTCGCGCCCGAGCGCATCGTCATTTCGCCCGGTCCGTGCACGCCCAACGAAGCGGGTGTGTCGCTGGAGCTGATCGAACGCCTGGGCCGCAACACCCCGATCCTCGGCGTCTGCCTCGGCCACCAGAGCATCGGCCAGGCCTATGGCGGCGACGTGATCCGCGCCAGGACCATCATGCATGGCAAGACTTCGCGCATCCGCCACGAAGGCAAGGGTGTGTTCGCCGACCTGCCCGATGCCTACGAGGCCACGCGCTACCACTCGCTGGTAGTGGATCGCGGCACGCTGCCGGACTGCCTTGAAGTCACCGCCTGGACCGAGCTGGAAGATGGTTCGTTCGAGGAGATCATGGGGCTGCGCCATCGCGGGTTCCCGGTCGAAGGCGTGCAGTTCCACCCCGAGTCGATCCTGACCGAGCATGGGCATGCATTGTTGAAGAACTTCCTTGAAAAATAAGATTCGTCATTCCCGCAACGCCCGTCATTCCCGCCTGCGCGGGAATGACGAGCAGAAGCGTTAGGCTTTTCCCGTTCCCCGTTCCCCGTTCCCCGTTCCCCGGCCAACCACCATGCCCCTGACCCCACAAGAAGCCCTGCAACGCACCATCGAGCATCGCGAGATCTTCCATGACGAAATGGTCGAGCTGATGCGCCTGATCATGCGTGGCGAAGTCTCGCCGGCGATGACCGCCGCGATCCTCACCGGCCTGCGGGTCAAGAAGGAAACCATCGGCGAGATCGCCGGCGCGGCCACGGTGATGCGCGAGTTCTCGCGCACCGTGGACGTGCCGGACAAGACCCATCTGGTCGATATCGTCGGCACCGGCGGCGACGGCTCGCATACCTTCAACATCTCGACCTGTTCGATGTTCGTCGCCGCGGCGGCGGGTGCCAAGGTGGCCAAGCACGGCAACCGCAGCGTCTCGTCCAGGTCCGGCAGCGCCGATGTGCTGGAAGCACTGGGCGCCTCGATCGAACTCGAACCCGGACAGGTGGCCCAATCCATCGTCCGCACCGGCATCGGCTTCATGTTCGCGCCAGTGCACCATCCGGCGATGAAGGTCGTGGCCCCGGTGCGGCGCGAGATGGGCGTGCGCACGATCTTCAACATCCTCGGCCCGCTGACCAACCCGGCTGGCGCGCCCAACATCCTGATGGGCGTGTTCCACCCCGACCTGGTCGGCATCCAGGCGCGTGCGCTGCACGAACTCGGCGCCGAACGCGCGCTGGTGGTATGGGGCCGCGACGGCATGGATGAGCTCTCGCTGGGCGCGGCCACCCTGGTCGGCGAACTCCGCAACGGCGTGGTCACCGAGTACGAACTGCATCCGGAGGACTTCGGCATCGCCATGTCCGCCAGCCGCAACCTGCGCGTGGCCGACGCTGCCGAGTCGAAAACGATGCTGCTCGGTGTGCTCGACAACCGTCCCGGCCCGGCGCGCGAGATCGTGGCCTTGAATGCGGGCGCGGCGCTGTACGTAGCCGGGGTCGCCGATTCCATCGAGGCCGGCATCTCCCTGTCGCGCGAGGCCATCACCAGCGGAGCGGCGCTGGCCAAGCTGGAGGAATTCGTCGCCACCACGCGCGTACTGGCGCAAAGGAACCTCGCATGAGCGACGCCGGTTTCGCCAGCCTGCCCAAGCCGCCGTACTACGCGGTGATCTTCTCCTCGCAGCGGAACGCCGACGATGACGAAGGTTACGGAACGACCGCGCAGCGCATGGTCGAACTGGCGCGGGAGCAACCGGGGTTCCTGGGCGTCGAGTCCACCCGCGGTGCGGATGGCTTCGGCATCACCGTCGCGTATTGGGAAAGCGAGGAATCGATCCTGGCCTGGCGCCGGCACGCCGAACACACGGCGGCGCGCGAGAAGGGGCGTAGCGACTGGTACGACCATTTCGAGCTGCGCATCGCGAAAGTCGAGCGCGCGTACGGTTGGGACCGCGAGGAGCGAGCGCAGAGGAGTGAGGAGTGAGTATGAAACCCTGCCTTGCTTGCCTCTCACTCGTTCCCCACTCCTCTCCACTCACTCCTGCCTTATGAGCGACATCCTCAACACCATCCTCGCCCGCAAGGTCGAGGAGATCGCCGAACGCAGCGCACGCGTGCCGCTCGCTGAACTCGTCGCGAGGGCCGGCGACGCCTCGCCGGTACGCGGCTTCGCGGACGCGCTGCACGAACGCATCGCCACCGGCGATGCGGCGGTGATCGCCGAGATCAAGAAGGCGAGTCCTTCGAAGGGAGTGATCCGCCAGGATTTCCGCCCGGGCGAGATCGCCATGAGCTACGAGTTCGGCGGCGCGGCCTGCCTGTCGGTGCTGACCGACGTGGATTTCTTCCAGGGCGCCGATGCCTACCTGCAGCAGGCGCGCGACGCCTGCACCCTGCCGGTGCTGCGCAAGGATTTCACCATCGATCCCTACCAGGTGTACGAGGCGCGCGTGCTCGGCGCCGACTGCATCCTGCTGATCGTCGCCGCACTCGATGACGAGCAGTTGGTCGAGTTGTCCGGCCTGGCCATGCAGCTGGAGATGGACGTACTGGTGGAAGTCCACGACATCGACGAACTGGAGCGCGCGCTGCAGGTTCCGGTGCCGCTGGTCGGCATCAACAATCGCAACCTGCGCACGTTCGAGGTCTCGCTGGAGAACACGCTGGCGATGAAGGACGCGGTGCCGAAGGACCGCCTGCTCGTCACCGAAAGCGGCATCGTGGTGGCGGACGACGTCGCCAGGATGCGCGCGGCCGGGGTGGATGCGTTCCTGGTGGGCGAGACCTTCATGCGTGCCAGCGAGCCAGGCGATGCGCTGCGTCAGTTATTCTTCCCGTATGAGTGAAGCCGATTCCGCCCAGGCAACCCCCACCCAGGCAATCCCCATGCCAGCTATCTCCACGCAAGCCTATCCGGTGCCGCGTGCCGATGCGCCGATAGTCGTGTTCGATTTCGACCATACGCTCTACGATGGCGATTCCTTCGGCCATGTCCTGCGCTGGCTGCTGCAGCGCAATCCGCTGCGCTCGCTGGTGGCCATTGCAGCCTCCGTCGTGCTCGGTCCGATGGTGGCCTGCTTGCCGACGCGGCGCCGCGGCATCTCCGGCTATGTGTGGATAGGCACCTTCGGCCTGCATGGACGGCGCAGCTTCGACGTGCTGATCGACCGTTACGTGGAAACGCACAGGGAAGAAATCGGCCGGCGATTGCTGCCCGTGGCGCTGGAAGTATTCCGTGGACACCGGGCCAACGGGGATCGCGTGGTGGTCGCCACCGGCGCGCCGCCGGAGCTGGCGCGCGCCATCCTCGGTTTCGTCGCCCACCAGGACGTGCCCGTCATCGGCACCGCAGTGGGCCCGCGCTTCGGCGCGGTGGTGGCCACCCGCCACTGTCACAACCAGGAAAAAGTGCGGATGCTGGAGGAGCGGGGCTATGGCGAGATCGCCGCGGCCTATTCCGACAGCAGCGCCGACCTGCCGCTGTTGCAGGCCGCGCGTGCGCCGGTGGTGGTCAACCCGAAACCCAGGCGCGTGGAAATGTTCCGCCGGGTGCTGCCTGCCGGCACCCCGATCCTCAATTGGGGATGCAAGGAGCGTGCGGGGGATCCGGTTGTTTCGTAGAGCCGGGCTTGCTCGGCTGTTTCGCATCTGAAGCCAGAGCAGCCGGGCAAGCTCGGCGCTACGCGTCCCCTTTGGGGACCAGGGCCCGATGCAATCGGGCAAAGCCGGCTATCCAGGACATGCGGTGAAAGCCATGGGAGGCGTTCCCTGTAGCCGGTGGGATCAATCCCGCGGCCTGGCCTTCCACTCACCGGGTATGCGGATGCAGGCGAGGGCGCATGTAGGCGCTTGCAAGAAAAAGGCGGGCCGAAGCCCGCCTGATCCAATCCCCAATGCCGATCCACCACCGATGTGGTCAGCGGGTTCCGTACAGCACGACGGTCTTGCCGCGCGCATGCAGCACGCCGTCGGCCTGCTGCTTCTTCAATACGCGTCCGGCCATCTCGCGCGAGCAGCCGACCAGACGGGCCAGTTCCTGGCGCGAGACGCGCAACTGCGTGCCTTGCGGATGGCTCATGGCCTCGGGTTCGCGGGCCAGGTCGTGCAGGGTGCGGACGATGCGGTCGGTGACGTCCAGGAAGGCCAGGCGGCTGGCTTTCCTGCTGGTGTCCAGCAGGCGGCGCGACAGCTGCGAGCCGATGGAGTAAAGCAGGCGCGGCGCGTCGGCGACCAGGGTGCCGGCGAACAACTGGTGCAGGCGGTCGTAGCCGATCTCGGCCAGTTCGCACTGGGTGCGGGTGCGCAGGATCACTTCGCGGCGATCGGACTCGATGAAGAGGCCCATCTCGCCGACGAATTCACCGGTGCCGAAATAGCCCAGCACCAGTTCGCGGTCGTCGTCTTCCTCGGTGATGATGCTGACCGAGCCGCTGACCACGTAATACAGCGTGCCAGCCGGGTCGCCGGGGCGGAACACATCGGCCCGCGCCGGATAACGGCGACGGTGGCAGTGCGCCAGGAAGCGCTCGATCGTGGCCGCATCCGGCGTCAGCGGACTGGACGCGATGCGGGCGGGATTGGAAATCGGGGTACCTAGGCTCATCGGGGGATTTCAAGCTCGGGGTTTCATGAAGCTTAGTCTGAATACGTGCGCAACGGCAAACACCGGCCATCCGGACATTTCGCTGTCACTCCAATTGCCGCATAATCGCGCCCCTCGCCGCTTTCCCCAGGGATCATTGCCGTGGTCAAACCGCTTCCGCGCCTCAGGCTGCAAGGGTTCAACAACCTGACCAAGGCGTTGAGCTTCAACATCTACGACGTCTGCTACGCGGTCTCCGAAGAGGAGCGGCAGCGCTACATCGCGTATATCGACGAGGAATACAACGCCGATCGCCTGACCCAGATCCTGACCGACGTGGCCGAGATCATCGGCGCCAACATCCTCAACGTGGCCCGCCAGGACTACGATCCGCAGGGCGCCTCGGTGACGATCCTGATCTCCGAAGAGCCGGTGATCGACAAGAAGCTGGCCGGCAAGGAGATCATCTCCGACGCGGTGGTCGCGCACATGGACAAGAGCCACATCACCGTCCACACCTATCCGGAAACCCATCCGCAGCACGGCATCGCCACCTTCCGCGCCGATATCGACGTGGCCACCTGCGGGGTGATCTCGCCGCTGAAGGCGCTGAACTACCTGATCGAGAGCTTCGAGTCCGACATCGTGGTCGCCGACTACCGCGTGCGCGGCTTCACCCGCGACGTGAAGGGCAAGAAGCACTACATCGACCACAAGATCAATTCGATCCAGGATTTCCTGGCCAAGAACATCAAGTCGCGCTATGAGATGTTCGACGTCAACGTCTACCAGGAGAACATCTTCCACACCAAGATGCACCTGAAGGACTTCGACCTGGACCAGTACCTGTTCGAGGAAAAGGCCAAGAACCTGTCGTTCAAGGAGCGCATGAAGATCGAGGCGCTGTTGAAGCGCGAGATCGAGGAGCTGTTCCACGGGCGCAACCTGGTCGAGTAAGCCCGGCCAGGGCGCGGGTTACGCCGGATTCGGGAAGCTCCCGGTATCCTGCGCAACGACGAACAAGAGCGGGACGACCCGCGCGCAGCGATACATCGCCTGCGACATCAAGACCGACGACGGTCCGTGGCGAGAGCT
>Ga0307414_10002232_pt1 | contig 10104 bp, 10 predicted proteins | sample DK1Ometagenome_FD_203804 | JGI IMG/M metagenome (GOLD analysis project Ga0307414, IMG submission 203804) | Maize rhizosphere microbial communities from greenhouse at UC Davis, California, United States - DK15-O-3 | ecosystem: Host-associated > Plants > Roots > Rhizosphere > Soil | place: USA...
AATGTGAACAAACCAGGTTTTAATGTTGGAGAGATTTCACGTATTGGTGGGTTTTCCAGAAGCGGCATTAGTTCTATGTATACCAATAGTGATGGAACTGCTTTTGTAAATGACATTTCATTTGGTGGCTCTTCTGCAGGAGTGCAGCGTTCAACCGGGGCTGGTGCAAATTTTAATACACTTACCAAAGGTGGGATAATAGTGAACGGTAAGTATTTCTTTGGGTCGATTGATAACTCCCTTGAACAGATCATTGATGCTAATCAAAATCTGGGTAATGAAAAGCTACACACCACAACCAATTCCAATCAGCGCAACAAGAATTATAACCACAACATTGGCGCCAAGGCTGAATGGCAAATTGATACGCTGACCAGGCTCATACTGGAGCCTTCTGTTGTTCTTCGCACTGTTCGCAACAATGGTTTTCAACAAACTGAGACCAGGGATGCTAGTAGCATTTTACTGAACAATGGGATAAATGATAGTAGATTGCGAGGAACAAATACAGAGTATTATTTTAACGGCAGCTTCTGGAAAGACTTTAAGAAACCTGGTAGAACTTTCTATGCTGCCATAGGCATCAGTGAAAGAGATAATCTCAATGATAATTTTAATATAGCGAAGAATGATTTCTATAATCCGCCTTCAAATAGTGTAACAGATCAGCTAAGAGATAATAACATCCGTAATTTTGGACTGAGCTTAAATGCCAACTATGCCGAACCGATTAGCAAGGCGTTGGCACTAAGTTTTGCTGTTGGCGGCAACTATCTTGACAATGAAAATGCCCTATTTACTTTTTATAAAAACCCACTCAATCAGGCGTATGATATTGCGGTTCCTACACTATCAGAAACAGTTACTCAAAATGGATATAAAAGCAATTCACGCGCAAGTTTGAGATGGAAGATTACAAAGGACTTTAACATCCAGCCAGGTTTTGTACTTAATACCATTGACCTGCAAAACAATTTCAATAGCGCAGCCTCATTTGAACAGCATTACCGCTTCATTGCCCCTTCGCTGACGGTGAGATACAAGACCTTTAGTCTGGATTACTCCCCATCTTTCAGAGAACCAGATGTAAAATACATTCAGCCTGTGGCCAACAACTCTAATCCTTTGTTCATACAAGAAGGTAATCCTAACCTGAGACCTGCAAGAGCTCATCAAATTGGAACAAGGGTATCTAAGTATGACACAAAACATTTGCTCAATTATTTCTATAATGGCTTCCTGACATTTCAGAAAGATGCAATTGTGATGTCGAGAGTAATACGCGACAACGGTGTTCAGGTAAACACTCCTGTTAATCAAGACGGCATATGGCAGTTTAATGGCGGTGGATCCGTAAGCAAGGAGATTAAAAACGGCAAGAACCAGTTTACATTTGGAGGTGGTTTTTGGCTAACCTATAATCACGATGTAGTACTGGTTAATTCAGTAAAAAGTTTCGCCAATAATATAGCTTTAACCCCAAGACTCAACACTCGACTTAATTTAAATGATAAGTTTGAGTTTGCCGAGACCTATAACCTTGGCATTAATAAAAGTTCTTATGACGATCCGTTTTATAGTGATCTGGATTTTCTGGTACATACAAGTGAAACTGAAATGGTTCTTCGTTTTCCAAAAAAAATGGTTTGGGAAACAACCTATAAGCTCCAGTACAATACCCAAACCATAGCAGGGTTTAACAATAACATTCAAATTTGGAATGCCGGCCTTACTTTCTTGTTCCTAAAGAACGACAAAGCTCAGTTGAAGTTTGCGGTGAATGATATTCTAAATACTAATACAAGGAGGTCTATTAACATCAGCGAGAACTATATCCGGGATATCAGCACGAATAATTTAGGCCGTCATGGCTTGCTAACTTTGACTTACAACATTCAGAATTTTGGCGGCAAGGTTGGTGGCAGAGATACCTTTTTTAGATTCTAATTTAATCAATCAATGCTTGCTTTTCAGGATCATTTAAATACTCAAACATTAAGTCAATTTGCCCGGCCAGCACCCTGTCTTCCGAAAGCTCCGGTAAATCATCTTGTTTGAAAAAGCCCATATCTAAAATATCAAATGCCTGGTTGTATTCTCCGCTTGTAATTTCACACTGAATAAAGATCTTGTATACGTAATCTAACTGCGGAGGATGTGGATGGCAGCGTTTATCCAACACAGCTAATAACTTTATCGGTTTAACATTAAAGCCCGTTTCTTCTAAAGCTTCTTTTACAGCGGCTTCCGTTGGAGACTGTCCGATATCTGCCCATCCGCCTGGCAGAGACCATTTGCCATCTGCTTTCTCTTTGACCAGCAAAATCTCATTTTTGTGGTCAAAAATAACTGCCCGTATATCTACTTTGGGGGTGATATATTCCTTTGCTGCGCTAAAATAGCCAGCTAACTGATCTGATGGTAATCCGGTTGCCATGTTCATCATTTCTAAACTGATCTGCTCCAATTCCCGATACCGATCTGTATCATATTCATTGTTGGCATAAGTTAAACCCAAATGGGCAATAGACCTGAGGCGCTTGGCATAATTTAAAATCGTTGACGACATAATATTAAAGGAGTTTTATCCCGGCTTTCCGGTAAGGTTGTAATAATAAATCTTCGGGATCCAGATTTGTGATCATCAGGTCGATAGCATCTGTTTTACATATTTCGATGGTCGATACTGCATTCAGCTTTTCTGTGGTAGGTACAACGATCAACTGGTCGCTCATTTCGCTAATCCGTGTTTTAACGTCCGCTTCTTCCAGTACAGGGTCCGTTACACCCTGATCGATATGCAGACTATGTACACCGAGTACGCTGATATCTGCGTGAAGGGTATTGTACTTTTTAAGCACATCGAAACCGGTAGAAACTTTCGACTTTTTGGAAGCTTTCCCTCCTGCAAAAATGAGTTCAATATTGGGAAAATCAAAGGTTAAATTGGCAATAGGATAGCTATGGGTAATGAGGGTTAATTCAATGTTCCGTGGCAAATAGCTGGCAATTAGAAAAGGTGTTGTACCACCATCGAAAACAACAACTTGCCCATCTTTAAACAGACGTGCTGCTTTTTGGGCTACAATCCGCTTTTCCCCATTTGCATACAGTTCTCTTTCCTGGTAAGTAACTGGTAATGTGGCTCTTGGCTGTGCCCCACCTTTTACCCTGGTTATTAAGCCGGCATCGGCCATCTCGCGAATATCACGCCTTATAGTATCTTCTGAAGTTTGCAGTTTTGCTGCCAGTTCCTGATAGCTCACCTGATCGTTCAGACGCAACTGATCTAAGATATGTTGTTGCCGTTTTGATTTTGTCATTGCAAATTATTTGCATCTAAAATACAAATAAATACAATATATTTGCACAATATTTACAAAAAACAGAGCATATTTGCATATTTAATAATAATTCAAAGACAATGACAAATTTCAAAGTAATCATTTTTGACCTGGACGGAACCATTGCAGATACCTTACCATTATGTATTGCTGCTTTTAAAAAGAGCATAGAACCATTGTTAGGTAAGCGGATAAGCGACGAAGAAATTGTGGCAACCTTTGGCCCATCTGAAGAAGGCACCATAAGAAAACTGATTCCACTCCACGAGGATGCCGGTGTAAAATCTTACCTGACGTATTACGAACAACTACATTATACCTGCCCAGCCCCTTTTCCGGGGATTAAAGAGTTACTCGAAAGCTTGCAAAATAAAGGCGTACAACTGGCCATGGTTACTGGAAAGGGTAAGTACAGCACAAAAATTTCGCTTGAACAATTTGGCCTGTCAGAATACTTTGATGTGTTGGAAACCGGTTCGCCAGATGGCCCTAATAAAGTGAACGGTATCAGATCTGTGTTAAAGCGTTTTAAGGCCCAGGCCGAAGAATGTCTGTATGTTGGTGATGCACCAAGCGATATAATTTACTGTAAGGAAATTGGTATCCCCATTGCAGCAGCTGCTTGGGCAAGTACTGCCGATATTACTGCCTTGCAAGCACTAAACCCCGAATGGTTATTTAAATCAGTAGAGGGATTTCAAAGTTGGGTTTTAGATTAAACTCATCATCATGCTGAGGGTCCAGCCTTAGAAAAACGTCCCTTTTGTGACCGAACGTTTCTGATCAACTGCTTTTCCCGTCAGCCATATTTGACGATTACCAATTTTCACTAAAATTGATTCAGTGGTTTGAACCGGAGCTAATCAAGCATCCGGTATTTCAGGTTCTACCAACTTAATCAATTTTTCAATCGATTCTTGCCAACCCAGATAACACATTTCGGCTGGTATTACAGCAGGGATGCCTTCTTGTAATACTTTTAGCTCTGTACCTACAGATGTTTTTTGAAACCAAACAGAGGTGGTCATTACTCCTGGCAGGTTTGGATCGTCAAATTTATCTGTGTATTTCAAAAACTCACTTGGTTTAACCTCTAAGTATTCCCCACCAAATGAATGGCCATTACCAGTTGTGAAATTTTGGAATGACATTCTAAATGTACCACCTACCTTAACATCCATACTGTGTACAGTACAAAGGAAACCATAAGGTGGTAACCACGAAGCGATAGCCAAGGCTTCGGTGAAGGCACGATATACCTTTTCAGGTGATGCCTTAATAACTCTGTGCAATGAAACTTTGTTGTCTGACATAAGAGTAGTTTTTAGTATTGATTTATGTTTATGTTAATTTTCTTTAACAAAGATGCACGTAAAAATAGGTATTGATCAGGGGCATATACGACAATTTCACGACCAATTTGCGACATACTAAGCATTATCGCCTTAGGTCTGACATCCTCATTTTGGCTACAAAAACCCTCAATTAGCCTACGAGGAGGCAATGCTATCTGTTGACCTTTGTTCTATCATTTATTTAAAATATAAAATCATGACACATCGAAAAGATCATTCAAATGCAAACAAAGTTTGGTTCATCACGGGCACTTCCAGAGGTTTTGGGCGCGTTTGGGCTGATGCAGCGCTAAAACGTGGCGACAAGGTTGCAGCTACTGCACGCAATTTGGAAAGTATTGCAGACCTGAAGGAGAGGTATGGTGAAAATGTGCTGACTTTAGAACTTGACGTAACAAATTCCGAGCAGGTAAGGGCTACAGTGGAACAAGCTCATAACCATTTCGGCCGACTCGACATTGTGTTGAACAATGCTGGCTATTCATTGGTAGGGACTATTGAAGAAGCCAGCACAGACGATATTCGCGCACTTTATGAAACCAATGTTCTTGGCCCTGTTGCCGTTATACAAGCCGCTTTACCATTACTTCGGAAACAAGGATTTGGTCACATATTGGGAACATCTAGTAATCTGGGCCATGTTACCCTACCGGTTATCGGTTACTATAGTTCATCAAAATGGGCATTTGAAGCCATACATGAAAGCCTTGCCGAAGAAATTAAAGCCTTTGGCATCAAGGTAACTATTATAGAGCCAAGCGCTTATGCTACTGAATTTGGTAGTAAGGATTCATTGAAGTTTGCACAAGGCATGGAAATTTACGCAGAATTTAAAGCAACTTTTTTTGAAAGCCTAAGCACCATGGAAAGAGGCGATCCGAATGCGACTCCAGATGCGCTATTCAAAATTGTAGATGCAGAAAATCCGCCACTGCGGCTCTTCCTCGGTAGCCAATGCCTGCCATTGGTGCGTGATACTTACAATGAGCGTTTAGCTGTCTGGGAAGAATGGGAAGAAGTCTCTAGTTCCGCACAGGGATCCTCAAAATAATGCAATCTAAAATAAGATAACTTGTTAAAACAGGAATGATAATCGATATTTAACCAATCATTGGTTATCATTTCAATTGGCGATGAAAAAGAAAGAAAACATTCCACAGAAAATTGCTTCCTTAATAGATGCCCATCGTGCTTTTGGGTTACCTAAGCCGAAACATCCGTTAGTGAGTCTGCTCAATGGTCCTCATTCACAGATGGAAGTGGTTAGACCTCTTCAAAATCATGTAATCGGTTTCTATAAAATATCATACAAACCCAGGCTTGGCGGGAGGTTAAAATATGGACAGGGTTATTATGATTTTGATGAGGGTGGTTTATTGTTCGTTTCGCCCGGTCAGGTTATTGGCAGCGAAGATGATGACGATATTGTATGTTCTGCATATACTTTGCTCATCCATCCGGATTTCTTTTTAGGTTATCCACTATCCAAAAACGTAAAGCAGTATGGTTTTTTTTCTTATTCAACGAACGAAACCTTACATCTTTCAGAAGAGGAAAAAGCAACGGTCATAGAGGTTTTCAAAATGATTGAAAATGAGCTCAACAGCCGGATCGACGACTTTAGCCAGGATGTGGTGATTTCTCAGATTGATTTATTGCTAAACTATGCCAATCGTTTTTATAAACGCCAGTTCATTACCAGAAAAGCAGTAAACAGTGACTTGTTACAACAATTGGAAAGGATATTAGACACTTATTTCACAGATGAAAGATCTTTAAGCGAGGGTATTCCTACTGTTCAATATCTTGCCGAAACACTAAATCTATCACCCAGTTATTTAAGTGACATGCTGCGCTCCCTAACCGGACAAAATGCACAGCAGCACATCCATCAAAAGCTTATAGAAAAGGCGAAGGAAAAACTATCTACCACTAACTTATCCGTAAGTGAAGTTGCTTATGCGTTAGGTTTTGAACATCCACAATCGTTCAGTAAGTTGTTTAAAACAAAAACCAACTTATCGCCATTAGAATTTAGAAAGTCATTTATATTATGAACATTCAGCTAACATCAAAAAATGCGCTGGTTGGCGCAAGTACTCAGGGATTAGGACTTGCTATAGCAGAGGAACTGGCTAAATGCGGGGCCAATGTAACCTTAATGGCCCGTAATGAGGCCAAACTAAAAGAAATCACTTCCCTTCTGCCCGTGGTGCACGAAAATCAGGTTCACCAGTATCTTGTTGCCGACTTTTCAGATTTTGAAAAATATCAAATAATCATTTCTGATTTTTTCAAGAACCATACCGTCGATATTTTGGTGAACAACACCAACGGTCCGAAAGCGGGAACCGCATTAAACCAAGACGTCAAATCCTATCAGCAGGCCTTTGACCTTGTATTCAAAACAGTTTGCGAAACAACATCGCTGGCGTTACCCCACATGATTAAACAAAAACATGGCCGCATTATAAATGTGTCTTCCATTTCTGTAATAGAACCAATAGATAATCTGGTGCTTTCAAATGCTATTCGATCTGCAACTGCAGCCTGGGCCAAAACACTATCTAATGAAGTAGCAAAACACCATATTACCGTCAATAATATTCTAACAGGCTATTTCGATACCGAAAGGATAAATGACCTTATTGATAAACAAGCAACCTCAAGTGGTCAAACGGTTTCTGAAATCAGGAAAGGAAGAGAAAACGAAGTTCCGATGAAAAGGCTTGGTAAACCTGAGGAATATGGTTATTTAGTGGCTTTTTTGGCATCAGAATATGCTTCATATCTCACAGGAGCAAGCATCCCACTTGATGGTGGCCTTGCTAAGTCATACTAACAACCCTAATAAAAAACAACTTTGAGAATTAATAACAGATAAAATGGACAATACAAGAGTATATAAAATGTCTTTTGCGAGCGTTTATCCGCATTACATTCAAAAAGCGGAGAAAAAAGGACGCACAAAAGAAGAATTAGATGAGATCATATTTTGGCTGACAGGATATGACAAACAATCCCTGCAACAACTCATCGACAACAAAACCAATTTTGAAACCTTTTTTGCTCAGGCACCGCAAATAAATCCAAATGTTTCAAAAATTACGGGTGTAATTTGCGGTTATCGTGTGGAAGAAATCGAAGAGCAACTCATGCAAAAGATACGTTATTTGGATAAGTTAGTTGACGAATTGGCAAAAGGAAAAGATATGGAAAAAATTTTAAGGAAATAAACAGATTCAGACTTTGTTTCACCATCATTTACCACTCACTAAAAACTCATTTAATCTTTTAGTTAATTCATCTTGTTTGACGCAATTCATGAAATAAACAACTCCGATTTTCGAATCCTTGTAAAACTCAAATATTGATGTAAAACGATCATCATTATTCCCGGGATGAAAATATTTCACACCATATGGCGTTTGCTCTGCAAATATCCCAAGGCAAGCCGATATTTTTGTCTTCATTTCCACCGTATCGAGCTCCAATTGTGGAGCAGACATTGCTTGGAAAGTACTGTTAGCGGTGTCGCTTTCTTTCATTAATTGAATCACAAACTTAGCATAGTCTTTAGCATCGGTGTATAAACTATAAGATACATAAGGTTGTAGATACAAATCGTTTTTACCCCAGGTTTTATTGTCTTTTAAACCATCTGTCAAATGTTTTTTAACATATTCAGTATAGGTCAAATAGGAATTTTTAATCGACAACGGATTAAATACATATTCCTTAATAAGCTCATCTGTATTCTTCCCCGTTAAATGCTTTACTACCTGTCCGAGATATTCAAAAGCTTCACCCGAATAGCCAAATTTGCTACCAGGAGTAAAGTTAATAGTTAATTTATTGTTTTCCCGCCAATTAGGAAACCCGGTAGAATGGTCTAAAACCATCCTCGCTGTTATGAGCTTATAACGTTCATCGGAACTGATATCATCATAAGGATAATATTTATACAACGGCGTATCTAAACTCAATACACGTTCTTTAACAAGTTTAAGAACGGCATATGCAAATACAGTTTTGGTCATTGACGCTGCTTCGAAAATCGTATTGTTATCCACACGTCCATGTTCAGCATTTCTAACCCCCGTTGCCTTATAATACACTATTTTATTGTTTTTTATGAATGCGATGGACAGTGCAGGTATTTTAAGCGAATCCATTTGTTGCTGGATAAATTTATCGATTGCCGTACTTGATAAGTTTTCCCCCTTCAAGGTTTTTATCTGAGCATTTAAACTCTGAGTAACACAAATACTTACAAGCAGTAACAAGATTTTCAAGCTTTTCATATCTTAATTGAATTGGGGTTTTAATATAAGATGATAAATCACTTACGAAGGTTACAAGATTATTATATTAAATTTATATTCGTTTTAAATACCACACCATGGCACCCGCCATATAGCAACATCATTGCATCAATATATAGCTTTCCCGATTCTATAATTGCGGAATAGGCACTATGACTGTACTTTTTGTTATATTTAAAGTTCAAGATTAATATGAACGGGCAAACGAATTTTAAGTTAAACGGCCGGATTTGGATCGAAACTCCAACAGGAAAAGTATTAGGCCACGGCAGAGTAGAGCTATTAGAACGCATTCATGCCAGTGGCTCACTTCGACAGGCTGCCCTACAAATGAAAATGTCGTATAAACAGGCCTGGGATTTAGTGCAGCATATAAATGGACACTTTGATGATGCTCTTGTGGTCCTATCGAGGGGTGGTACAGGTGGCGGAAAGGCAATTGTTACTGAAAAAGGGCTTGATATGATTGCAAAATTTAAAAAACTACAGGAAAAATTCACCGAATTTCTTAAACAGGAAGAGAATTCTATAAAAATATAGCTATTACCAGTATCGGACACTACAATATATGATAAAAATCATATAAAACACAAATAGTTATTGATTTGCCATTGACAAATGCGGCATTCATCCTATATTTACCGTTATACTTTAAAAAATATAACGGTAAATATAGAACTTTCAGACGCATATCAATAAACATGAATGTTTTTTACAAACTTTTAGCTTGCGTTATTGGATCATTCTTTTTGTTGCTCCGAATTTTTGCACCTAACCCCTCCCCTTATCAGTTCACTTATCCAGCTAATTTCGGTAATCGCATTACCATTCTCTCAGATAATCTAACTACCAAAGAAGGTGTGGGCTTAGGGCGTAGGCTATTTTATGAAACGAGACTCTCGGCAAACAATAAATTATCTTGCGGCAGCTGCCATGAACAATCTAAAGCTTTTACCGATGGAAAATCTTTCAGTGTAGGCGTAGACGGAGCTTTAACCAGCCGAAATTCTATGGCTTTGGTTAACCTACTTTGGGCACGCAAGTTTTTTTGGGACGGGCGTTCGGTTGGATTGGAAGAGC
>Ga0307414_10002234_pt1 | contig 10102 bp, 7 predicted proteins | sample DK1Ometagenome_FD_203804 | JGI IMG/M metagenome (GOLD analysis project Ga0307414, IMG submission 203804) | Maize rhizosphere microbial communities from greenhouse at UC Davis, California, United States - DK15-O-3 | ecosystem: Host-associated > Plants > Roots > Rhizosphere > Soil | place: USA...
CTTGGCGACCTGCTGCGTGATGGTGGATGTGCCGCGCGGCGTCTGCCCGCGCATGATGCCCTCGGCAGCCGCACGCACAAGGCCCGGATAATCCAGCCCATGATGGCTGAAGAAGGTCTTGTCCTCCGCTGCCAGATAGGCATTGATGAGCACGGGCGGAAAATCGGAATATTGCAATTGCACACGCCGTTCGCGCGCAAAGCTGTAGATCGGCGTGCCATCGATATCGCGTACCACCGTGGGGAGCGGCGGCTGATAATCGAGCAGGGTGCGCGCATCGGGCAGGCCGCGCGCAAACAGCAGCCAGAAAGCGAAGACGCCCGCCAGCATCGCCAGAAATGCGTAGCTTAGCCAGCGCCAGCGCCGACGCGCCATCATGCCGCGCACGCGCTCGCGCAACGCTGAGAGGCCACTCCCACCGCGCAGCAGCCGGAAGCTCGTCGCTTCAGTCGTCGCCTCGTTCATGCCCGCCACCTAGACTATTTTCCCAGTCGGAGGGAACAGCTTTTCCATCGCCCCGCCAGTGATCGCGCCCAATCTCATCGCCGCACCGATTGCCGTGCAAAATGAACGGAGACAGCAGCAGCGATACCCTTGGCCAATTGCAACCGGCCATCGCGCGTGGCCATCCAGCCCGCATCCTGATCATTGCTCACATAGCCGGTTTCCAACAGCACGGATGGCGTATCGGGCGATTTGAGGACGATGAGCGAGGCATGGCGATGCGGCGGATTGCGGAAGCGGAAATGCGGCAGCGCCTCGCGGTAAAGCACATCGGCAAATTGCGTGGATGTCTCCATCGTCTCGCGCTGGGTGAGGTCGATCAGGATGGAATTCACCGCAGAGCTGGTCCGCGAGAGGTCCACGCCGTTGATCACATCGACGCGATTCTCCCGCGCCGCCAGCCGCGCCGCTTCCCGATCCGATGCGACATCGGACAATGTGTAAACCGTCGCACCGCGCGCATCGGCATCCGACGCGGCATCGGCATGGATGGAGATGAACAGGTCTGCGCCGAGCTTGCGGGCAATGCCGGAGCGCTCCTGCAACACAAGAAAGCGATCATCGGCGCGGGTGAGTGCCACCCGGATGCGCCCCGTTTTGAGCAATTCCTCCCGCACGGCCTGGGCGATGGCGAGCGTCAGATCCTTCTCGCGGATCTTGAGCCCGGCATTATAGGCGCCCGGATCATGACCGCCATGCCCCGCGTCGATCACCACCAGCGGCCTGCTTTTGTCGCGCGGACCTTCGATCGGCGGCAGGGGAATAGCGGGCGCCGCATCAGGTATGCGCACAACCAGCCTGCCTCCGGTCGGGCGCTTGCTCATGGCGAACGGCGTGGGCAATCCGTTTGCGGCATGAGCTGGCCCAGAAACAGGCAAAGCCCAGCCATCGACCGGCAGCGCCGGACTTTGAACGTGAAGGGCAAGGAGCGCAGCCAGCAGGATCATGGCCGTCGCCTTGTGCAATGCCCGGCGCGCCCGCGCCAGCCAAAATCGCGATGACAGGCTCAGCCGCGCCCTACTCTGACAACGCGTGCCTAACCCTCTCCCCTTTTCAACATTGCTCTGTAGGCAAAGCCCTGCTAGCGCTACATTCTCCCGGAATAGCCGTGCCGCTGAACAGGCGAACGGCGGATCTTTCCGGACCATAATCGCCACTTTCTGGCGATCTGACAGGTTGATGTTGCATGGAGCATGGCTTGATAGGCTCGAAGGGCGCGAAAGCGAACCCTGAGCCACGGGCTTCGTTCGGACGCCTTTCCGCAGCAAGCGGACATGCCCTCGCAGCAGACACAGTTACCCATGTTTTTGTTGAAAACCGGGGTTTGCTACGCCGCCGCCGCGTCGATCCGACGCTGCGGGGTGCTGCCCCCCATATGACACCGGGTCGCCAGACTCCCGCGCGGATAGCAGCGATGACCGGTTGGAGAGATTTGAATGACAATGCGTATGTTAATCGATGCGCGCCACCGGGAAGAAACCCGGGTCGCGGTCGTTACGGGGAACCGGATCGAGGAGTTTGATTTCGAATCTGCTGAGCACAAACAGCTCAAAGGAAATATCTATCTCGCAAAGGTTACACGGGTAGAGCCATCGCTGCAGGCGGCGTTCGTCGATTATGGCGGCAATCGTCACGGCTTCCTCGCCTTTTCGGAAATCCACCCCGATTATTACCAGATCCCGCGCGAGGACCGTGAGGCCCTGCTCGCCGAGGAAGCTGCCCATGCTGCTGAAGAAGCGGCGCTGCGCGGTGAACTGGATGACGATCTGGACGATGATCGCGATCATGGTGCCGATGATGTCGAAACAATCGACCGTCCATCGCATGACGATGATGATGAAGAGCATGGCGAAGGCGGCGAGGGCAGCGAAGGCGCCCCGGCCAAGCGCAACGGCAAAGGCAGCGATCAGGCCGCCGATGAAGTGCGCCGCAAGCGCATGGCCCTGCGTCGCCGATACAAGATCCAGGACGTTATCCGTCGCCGTCAGGTGCTGCTCGTTCAGGTTGTGAAGGAAGAGCGCGGCAATAAGGGCGCTGCGCTCACCACCTATCTCAGCCTCGCAGGCCGCTATTGCGTGCTCATGCCGAACACCAGCCACGGTGGCGGCATCTCGCGCAAGATCAGCAATGGCGCAGACCGCAAGCGCCTGAAGTCCATCATCGCCGAGATGAAGCTGCCCAACACAATGGGCTGCATCGTGCGCACCGCTGGCCTCTCACGCACCAAGGTCGAGATTCGTCGCGACTTTGATTATCTTGCGCGCCTGTGGGACGAGATTCGCGAGAACACCATCAAGGCCGCAGCGCCTGCGCTGATCCACAATGATAGCGATCTCATCAAGCGCGCCATCCGCGATATCTATCATCGCGATATCGAGGAAGTGATCGTCGAAGGCGAGGACGGTTATCGCCACGCCAAGGACTTCATGCGGCTGCTCATGCCGAGCCATGCGCGCAAGGTGAAGCAATATGCCGATGTCGTCTCGCTGTTCCAGCGCTTCGGCGTCGAGGATCAGCTGGCGGCCATGTATAATCCGGTCGTGCAGCTCAAGTCCGGCGGCTATCTGGTGATCAACCCGACCGAGGCGCTCGTCTCCATCGACATCAACTCGGGCCGTTCGACGCGCGAGCATAATATCGAGCAAACGGCTTTCTCGACCAACATCGAAGCCGCCCGCGAAATCGCACGCCAGCTGCGCCTGCGCGACATGGCGGGTCTGGTCGTGATCGACTTCATCGACATGGAGCACAACTCCAACATCCGCAAAGTCGAGAAGGCGATGAAGGACGCGCTCAAGGACGATCGCGCGCGCATTCAGGTCGGTCGCATTTCCGGCTTCGGCCTCATGGAAATGAGCCGCCAGCGTCTGCGCACCGGCGTGCTGGAAGCGTCGACGCGCGCTTGCCCGCATTGCGAAGGCACGGGCCTTGTCCGCACGGCATCGTCCGCAGGCCTCTCGGCCCTGCGTATGCTGGAAGAAGAAGCTGCCCGTGGGCGTGGCAGCATCATCACGTTGCGCGCGAGCCAGGAAGCCGCCTTCTATGTGCTCAACAACAAGCGTCGCGAGCTGGACGAGATCGAGCAGCGCTATGGCGTGATGATCGTCGTGTTGCCTGACGGCGAGGTTGAAGGCGCCCGCATGTCCGTGGAGGCGGCTGGTCCGCGCCCGACCATGCAGGTCAATTATTCGCCGATCCTCGTCGACGACACCGACGATTATGAGGACGAGCCTGAAGAGGTCGAGGACGAACTCGAGGAAGAAAGCGAAGAAGACGGCGAAGAGCGTCAGGACAAGCCGCGCGCCGAAGCTGGCGAAACCAGCGATGCTGCCCGCAAGCGCAAGCGTCGTCGCCGTGGCCGTCGCGGTCGTCGCGATGGTGAAGAGCAGGATGGCGAAGCAGGTGCTCAATCGGCTGACGATGCTGAAGGTTCAGCGTCTGACGATGAGAGCGATGCGGACGCCGAAGGCGAAGTGCAAGCTGAGGGCGAACGCCGGGCCGATGTTGATGGCGATGGCACGCCACGCCGCAGCCGTCGTGGTCGTCGCGGTGGCCGTCGTCGTCGCGGTGAGCAGACGGGTGAGCAGGGTGCAGCCGAGGCTGGTGACGAGTCGCGAGCCCCCGCCGCCAATGCTGATCTCGACATCACTGCCGATGTCGATGTCGCCATCGAGGCTGAAGCAGCAGCGCCAGCGCCAGCGCCTGAGGCGGAAGCCACACCTGGCACTCGTCGTCGTCCACGGGCGCGCAAGCCCAAGGTCGCAGCTAAGGCGGAAGTGGAAACTGCGCCAGCCGCTAGCGATGAGGACAATGTTCGCGTTGAAGTCTCGCCTGAGCTGACGGACACGGTCGAGGCCCCTGCTGAAGCCGAGCCTGCTGCACCAAAGCGCAAGCCACGCCGCAAGCCCGCGGCAAAGGCCGCAGCCGCAGAGGCGCCCGAAGCGAGCGAAGCACCGGCTGAGGTCGCCGAGGGCGCAGCCGAAGCGCCCAAGCCGAAGCGTCGTCCACGTCGCAAGGCCGAGCCTTCTGCTGCGCTCTCCGATGCGCCTGAAGCGCTGACGGCAGATGCCGTCGACGCGACGCCGAGCGAAAGCAAAGCCAAGCGCGCAAAGCCAGCGCCCGTCGAAGCCACGGCAGAGACGAGCGCGAATGCGGAGACGGATGCAGAGTCCGACTCGGGCGACACTCCGCGTCGCGGCTGGTGGCAGCGCACATTCGGCCCGTGATCTTGACGACCCCGCATCACCCTGATCCCCGTTGGCAGCTTTTGAAAATCAGCTGTCATCGCGGGTTCAGGCTCGCGGTGTCATAATGGGCGGCATGACCTTGCCCGCAGTTTCAACACATCGGCCCGCCGCCCGGCATGCACTGGCGGCGGGCTCTTTGCTTCACGCCATAAAGTCCCTGATTCTACTCGCATCATTGCTGTTGCTGAGTGCGCGCCCCGCCCTCGCCCAGTCCGTTCTGCGCGACGCCGAGACCGAAGCGCTCATGCACGAGGCATCCATCCCGCTCATCCGGGCGGCGGGGCTCGATGAGCGCAATGTGCAGATGCTGGTCATCAATGATCCCAGCATCAACGCCTTCGTCGCGGGCGGCCAGATCGTCTGGTTCCACAGCGGGCTCATTGCGCAGGCGGATAATCTCAATCAGGTGCAGGGCGTGATGGCCCATGAGCTTGGCCATATCGAAGGCGGGCATATCGTGCGCTTTGCCGATGGGGCCAAGGAAGCGACCGGCATCCAGATCGTCTCCCTGCTGCTCGGCGCCGCAGCGCTGGCCGCTGGCGGTGGCGAGGCAGGCATGGGCATCATGGCGGCGGGCCAACAGGCCGCGATGGGCAAGTTCCTGGCCTTCACCCGCACGCAGGAATCAAGCGCAGACGCCGCTGGCGCGCGTTATCTGCAAGCAGCGGGTATCAGCGGCAAGGGCAGCATCGAATTCTTCAAGACGCTGCGCAATCTCGAATATCGCCTCTATGTGCCGCAGGACACCTATGTACGCACGCACCCGCTTTCCAGCGATCGCATTGCCGCGCTGACCGGGCTTTATGAGCATGACCCCGCCTGGAACAAACCGACAGACCCGACGCTGGAGGCGCGGTTCCAGCGCGTCAAAGCCAAGCTGATCGGCTTCGTCAACGAGCCTGCGCGCACGCTCCAGCTCTACCCGACGAGCGATCAGAGCATCCCTGCCCATTATGCCCGCGCCTATGCCTATCATAAGAGCGCCTATACCGAGCAGGCGCTTCAGGAAGTTCAGACGCTGCTCAAAAGCGCGCCGCACGACCCTTATTTTCTGGAGCTACATGGGCAAGTGCTGCTCGAATCGGGCAAGCCGCTAGAGGCGATCGCCCCGCTGCGTGAAGCTGTGATGCGCACAGCCGGTCAGCCACTCATCGCCACCTTGCTCGGCCACGCCCTGATCGCGACCGACAATGATGCCTATCTCCCGGAAGCCGAGCGCGTGCTGCGCAATGCCGTGTCGCGTGACCGCGCCAACCCGTTTGCCTGGTATTCGCTTGGCACCGTTTACCAGCGCAAGGGCGATACGCCCCGTGCCGCGCTGGCGACTGCCGAGCGTTACTCAATGGAAGGCGACAATGCGATGGCGCTGCGCCATGCGGACGTCGCCCTTGCTGGCATCGAGCCAAGTTCACCCGATTATTTGCGCGCGCAAGACATCGCGATGGCAAGCAGATCAGCTATGGAAAAGGATCGCAAACGATGACTGAGAAACCGTCCATGCGGACGGTGCTGCGAGCCGGAGGCGCCATCGTCTCCGCTCTGGGCGCGCGCACATGCACTGGCAAACGCCGCAGCCTCGTCATGCCCGCAGCCATGATCGCGCTGATCGCGGGCGGCGCTGCGGTCGCTTACGCCGCGACCGAGCGCAAGCCTGTGCCCCCTGCGGATCGGGCCGCGATCGAAGCGGTGGTGCGTGATTATATCCTCGCGAATCCCGAGATCATCCCGCAGGCGATGGAGCGGCTGAAGGCCAAGCAGATCACGGGCAAGATCGAGGAACAGCGCAGCGCGCTCGAAACGCCGTACAAGGGCGCATGGGAAGGCGCAGCCAATCCGCGGGTCACGCTCGTCGTCTTCATGGATTATGCCTGTGGCTATTGCCGGGCTGCGCTGCCCGACGTGGAGCGGCTGGTGAAGGACAATCCTGATCTGCGCGTGGTCTATCGCGAATTGCCGATCATCACCAAGGATAGTGCCGGGGCCGCCAAGGTCGGGCTGCTTGCTGCCGAGGACGGCAAATATATGGCGTTCCACAAGGCCATGTTTGCCGCTGGCGGGGTCGCGCCCGATGCCGTGCTCAAGGCTGCGCGCACGGCTGGACTCGATGCGGGCAAAGCCAAGGCCGCGCTCGCAGGCGAGGCCGGCGAAAAAGAGTTCATGGAGAATATCCGCATGGCCCAAGCGCTTGGCGCGGAGGGCACGCCGCTATTTGTGGTCGGCAATGAGCTGTTCAACGGGCTGGTGGGCTATGATGCCCTCAACGCCGCTGTCGAGAAAACACGCAAGGGCGCCTGATGCGCGGTTGAAGTTGGAGGCCTCCCCTGCTGCCTAGAGGAGGCCTCCCTTCGCGCATCTCTTATGATCCGGACGATGGGATCAAGATGCGCAAAGATGGGTCGTGGATCAGCTTTTGATCCCGAAGATTGAATAGAGCGGGCAAGTGCCGACGAGGGCCGTGAGCAGAGGGACGAGGCCGAGCCAGCCCCACGGCGTTTCTGGCCCGATGAAAACCAGCGCGATGAGCCCAAGGCCGACAAGGATGCGGACGATCCGGTCTGCACGTCCAATATTCTTCGCGTTCATGACGACCATCCCTCTACCATTTAAGGCAGATTAGGCTCGTCCGCAGGCGCGCGCCTTGATGGAGATCAACAAGCGGAGCGCTTATTTGCTCAGGCGCAGCGCGTAGATGTTGGGCCAGTTCTTGCCCGTGACATAGAGCAGCTTCGCCTTCGCATCCCAGGCAATGCCGTTGAGCACGGCGCCCGAATCCCGACCGCGATTCTTGTCGACCAGTGGCGTAAGGTTGATCCAGTCGGCGATCACACCCGTCTCCGGATCGATCTTCGCGATCAGCGGCGCGAACCAGATGTTGGCATAAAGCGCGCCATCGACATATTCGAGCTCGTTGAGATAATTGACCGGCTTGCCCTGCCAAGTGACGGTGACGCGGCGCTGCTCCTTGAAGGTCTTGGGATCAAGGAAGCGCAATTGCGCCGTGCCGTCACTCAGGATGATCGCGGTGTGGCTGGTCGCCAGCCCCCAGCCCTCGCCCGAATAGGTGAAGCTGCTGACCTGCTTGAAATCCTTGCGGCGCCACACGAAGCCCTTGCTATCCTGCCAGGTGATGCTGATCAGCGTGTCACCCCAAGGCGTGATGCCCTCCCCAAACAGATTGGCGGGGATGGGCTGACGGCGCAGCAATTTTGAATCCTTGAGACTCAGCACGCGCAGCTCGGAGCGCCCGACAAGGCCGGTGCTCTCGTAAATCTGCCCATCGGCAATGAAGAGCCCCTGCGTGAAGGCCTGCTTGTCATGAGGCAGCGTTTTCACGACCTCCCACGCGATATCCGCCCGTGCGACGACAGCGCCGAAGATCAGCGCGAGCAGCGCGGCGAGGAGCCGAATCACTGCGCGTCCTCAGCCAGCGCCTGCTTCAGCCAGTCGGCCAGCGGAACATCGCTCAGGCTTTCTACCGTGCGGTGGTCGATCGCAAGGCCAAGCGTGGGATAGGTGATGCGCATGCGCGCGGGGTCGGACTGTTCGATGGGCAGCACGACAAGGCGGCGGTTCACCTTGTTGCGATAGTGCATCCGCGCGGTGTTCTCCTGCCCGATATAGCAGCCCTTGACGTAGTTCACGCCGTTCAGCTCTTCTGCGTTGCATTCCAACCAAAGCGTCTTGTCCTCGCCCAGCTCGGCTGCACCTTCCGGCACGCCCTGCGCCAGCCGATGCGCGCGGAACATTTCGGAGGCATCGCCCTCGCCCGCTGGAGCCAGCCAGCGCCAGCCCAGGGCAGCGAGGCGTGGATCGGGCGCAGCCTCGGCCACCGGCTCTGCGGACCAATGCACGGCCAGCCCTTCCTCAAGCGCAATCGTGACCGGCCGACGCAGGCGATAGAGCGACAGCCGCCGAATCAATGCCTCGGCCCGCCCGGCCTCGCAATCGATCAGCACATCGGCGGCGCCAGCCGGATCGGCCCAGAGCAGCATATCGAACATCGCCTTCCCCTGCGGCGTGAGCAAAGCGCCATAGCGTGGCGCGGCGATAGCGAGGCTCAACACGTCCTGCGTGAGCAGGCCTTGCAGGAAGCTGCGCGAATCCTCACCGCCAACGCGGATGACGGCACGATCTTTGAGAGTGGTCTGGAGCATCTGCATTAGGTAGGTGGGGATAAGCATCAAGCCAAGAGAGGTTCGTCATGGCCCAAACATTCGATCTCGTGCTGCGTGGCGGCACTGTCCATCTTGTCGGCGGCCCAGCCGCAGTGGATGTGGGCGTTATCGCCGGAAAAATTGCCGCAATCGGCACGAAACTGGGCGATGCGGGCGAAGTGATCGACTGCACGGGGCTCGACGTGCTGCCCGGCGTGATCGACAGCCAGGTCCATTTTCGCGAGCCCGGCCTTGAGCATAAGGAAGATCTCGAATCGGGCAGCCGTGCCGCGGTCCTCGGTGGAGTGACCGCCGTGTTCGAGATGCCGAATACCAACCCCAACACGGACACCGCCGAGCGCGTGCATGACAAGCTCGCCCGCGCCCATCATCGCATGTGGTGTGACCATGCCTTTTATGTCGGCGCGACGGGCGACAATGCCGAGCAACTGGCCGAGCTGGAGCGCATTCCCGGCACGGCTGGCGTCAAAATTTTCATGGGCGCCTCCACCGGCAGCCTGCTGGTTGCTGAGGATGAAGCGCTGGCCCGCGTGCTGGCGCATGGCCGCCGCCGTGTCGCCATCCATGCCGAGGACGAAGCGCGGATGAATGCGCGCATGGATCATCGCGTGACCGGCGACCCCGCGAGCCACCCGGTGTGGCGCGATGATGAAAGCGCGATGCTCGCTACCCGGCGCATCGTGAAGCTGGCGCGCGAGGCCGGGCGGCGCATCCATGTGCTGCACATCACCACGCCTGCCGAGCTGGAATTTTTGAGCCAGCATAAGGACATCGCCACCTGCGAGGTGACGCCGCAGCATCTCACCCTCGCCGCTGAGGAGGCCTATCCGCGCCTTGGCACTTATGCGCAGATGAACCCGCCGATCCGCTCCGCCGCGCATCGCGATGGGCTGTGGCATTGGTTGACGCAGGGCGTGCCCGATGTGCTGGGCTCAGACCATGCGCCGCACACGCAGGAGGAGAAGGCCAAGACCTATCCGGCAAGCCCGAGCGGCATGCCCGGCGTGCAGACGCTGGTGCCGCTGCTGCTCGATCATGTTGCGAACGGGCGGCTGACGTTGCAGCGCTTTATCGATCTCACCAGCGCCGGGCCGCAGCGCATCTTTGGGCTGGTCGGCAAGGGGCGGATTGCGGTGGGCTATGATGCCGACTTTACCGTGGTCGACCTGAAGGCGC
>Ga0307414_10002235_pt1 | contig 10097 bp, 5 predicted proteins | sample DK1Ometagenome_FD_203804 | JGI IMG/M metagenome (GOLD analysis project Ga0307414, IMG submission 203804) | Maize rhizosphere microbial communities from greenhouse at UC Davis, California, United States - DK15-O-3 | ecosystem: Host-associated > Plants > Roots > Rhizosphere > Soil | place: USA...
TCGTCGACCGCAGCGGCATCCGTGGCGGCGAGACGCGCGTGTTCGACGCCAACGGCCCCGACGGGCAGCGCTTCACGCTGGAACAGCCGTGGTCGCTGCTGCTGCTCGACGACGCGCGGGTGATCCACGAGTCGACGCCGATCCAGCCCGACGGCGAGGGCGGTGGTCATCGCGACACCCTGGTGCTGACCTGGCGCGCGGGTGGGTTCCAGGGCGACGACTGAGGCCTTGGAACAAGGTCGCGGATGCGGGGACCGTCTCCCCGCACCGGACGGGGTGCGGCTATGATCCGGCGCGAGGGGTCGCGCACCGCCAATCCGGCGGTCGGAGCGAAGACATGAGCGAGGAACTGACCCGGCTGCTGCATGGATGGCGAGGAGGCGACGCTGCCGCGCGCGATCGCCTGCTGGAACAGGTCTATGACACCCTGCGTGGCATGGCGGCCGCGCGCCTTGGCCGCGACCGCAACAACCGCACGCTGCAGCCGACCGCTGTGGTCAACGAGGCGCTGATGCGCATGCTCGGCAGCGATGTCGACTGGGAAGACCGCGCGCACTTCTTCGCACTGGCATCGTTGAAGATGCGGGCGGTGCTGGTCGACCATGCGCGCGCCCGCGCGGCGGACAAGCGTGGCGGCGACGTCGCCATGCTCACGCTCTCGCACGCGGAGCGTGAGTCGGGCCAGAACGTGGAATACGACGTGCTGGCGCTGCACCAAGCGCTCGAGCGACTGGCCGCGCGCGACATGCGCGCCGCGCGCGGGCTGGAGATGGCGTACTTCGGCGGCATGGAGCAGCGTGACATCGCATGCGTGCTCGGGATATCACTGCCGACCGTCGAACGTGACCTGCGCTTCGCGCGGGCGTGGCTGAACCAGCAGCTCTCATAGGCATGGAAGCGGCCATGGACGCCGATCGTTGGCAAAGCCTGCGGCGACTGTTCGACGCAGTCTGCGACCTGCCGTCGCCGCAATGGGAAGCGAGCCTGCGCACGCTCAGCGACGACCCGATGCTGATCGGTGAAGCGCTGGCCCTGCTGCAGGCGCAGACTGCCAGCTTCAACCGCGCGCTGCAGCCACTGCAGGCGATGATGGCGTCGTTGCCGGAGGACGAACTGCAGGTCGGTGGCCGGCTCGGGGTGTGGCAGCTGGTCGAGCGCCTGGCCAGCGGCGGCATGGGGACGGTCTTCGTCGCCGAGCGCGCCGACCAGCTGTTCCGCCAGCGCGTGGCGATCAAGCTGCTGCGCGGCAACGTGGCCTCCACGGCCGCCGTGCAGCGCCTGGCCGCGGAACGACAGATCCTGGCGGAGCTTCAGCACCCCAACATTGCGCGGCTCTACGACGGCGGCACCACCCCTGCCGACCAGCCGTACCTGGTGATGGAATACATCGAAGGCTTGCCGCTGGACGCGCACTGCGCGCGCCACGACTTGGGCCTGCGCGAGCGCTTGCAGCTCTTCCTGCGCGTGTGCGCGGCGGTGCAGGCCGCACACGCGCGCCTTGTCGTGCATTGCGACCTCAAGCCGAGCAATGTCCTGGTCCGTGAAAACGGCGAACCGGTGCTGCTGGATTTCGGCATCGCGCGGCTGCTGGGCGCCGGCGAGGGCGAGGATGCCGATGGGTTCTGCACGCCTGCATACGCCAGCCCCGAGCAGTTGCGAGGGGCGCGCGTCGGGGTTTCCAGCGATGTCTTCAGCCTCGGCGTGCTTCTGACCGAACTGCTGGCGGGTACGTACGCCGGACGCGGTGGTGGTGATGGCCCCGTCCCATTGCCCAGCGTGCTCGCCGTTCCCCATTGCGCCTGGAAGCGTCGCCTGGACGGTGACCTGGATGCGATCGCCACGCGAGCCTGCACCATCGACCCGGCGCAGCGCTATGCGTCGGTGCAGGAACTGGCCGCTGACCTGGAGGCATGGCTCCAGCTGCGACCGGTCACCGCGATGCGCGGTGGCTGGAGCTACCGTGCCCGCCGCTTCCTGCGGCGGCATCGGTTGGTCGCGGGCCTGGCCGGGTGTGTCGTGCTGGCGCTGGTGGCCGGTTTGACGACGGCGTTGTGGCAGGCGCAGCAGGCGCGCGAGCAACGCGACATGGCCCTGGTCGAAAGCGCCAAGTCGCGCGCCATGCTGGACTTCATGACCGGACTGTTCGGGCAGGCCGATCCATCCGTGGCGCGCGGGCGCGAGGTCACCGCGCGGGAACTGCTGGCGCAGGGTGTCGCACGCATGCGCGGCCGGTTCGGGGAGCAGCCGGAAGTACGCGCCGAATTGCTCGGTGCGATGGCGGATGCCCACCGTGGCCTTGGCTATTACCGGGAGTCGCTGCCGCTTGCCGACGAGGCGGTTGCGTTGGCGCGACAGGTGCCGGCAGCCGGTCTGTTGCCGGCGCAGGAACTGAACCGTGCCCGGATCCTGCACCACCTCGGCCGCTACTCCGATGCGCTTGCAGTACTGGATCGGTTGCAGGCGCCGTCGGAGAGCGGGGCAGCGGGCGCGCTGCCGCTGCGCGCCGGAATCGCTCACGCGCGCGGGCTGGCGCTTCAGGCGACCAATCGCCTGGACGAGGCTGAAAAGGCTTATCGACATGCGTATGCGCTGCGCCTGTCCGCATTCGGCAGCACCGATCGGACCAGCCAGGAAACCGCAATGCGGCTCGTTTCGCTGTACGTCCTGCGCAAGCGGATGACCGAGGCCGAGCCCTTGGCGCGGTCGACGCTGGCGGCGGTGCGCGCCAGCACCAGCGACCATGACCCGCATCGCGCCGAAGCGATCGAGGCGCTGGCGATGGTGCTGGCCAACACCGGCCCTCTGCAGGAAGCCGAAGCGCTGCGCCGGGAGGAACTGGCGCTCCGCGAGGTCGCGTTTGGAAACACGCATCCGGCCACGGTCGGCACCCGCAACGATCTGGCCGGAGTGCTCTATGCGCAACATCGCTTCGATGCCGCCAGCGACATCTACCGCCAGGTCCTGGCGGCGCGACGCGCGCAGTATGGACAGGCGCATCCCGCGGTGGCGACGGTGGCCAACAACCTCGCCGCCGCCGAATTCGCCGCCGGCCGGGCCGTGGCCGGTCACGCGCCTGCCGCCGAAGCGTTGGCGATCCGCCTGGCCACGTACGGTCCGGACCACCATGCCACCGCAACCTCGCTGCACACGCTGGGCGTGATCGAACTGGAACTGGGCGACCGGGCGGCGCTGGAACACCTGCAGCGTTCGGTGGCGAGCTGGGAAGCGGCAATGGGTGCAGCGAGCCCCTATCTCGCCACTCCGCTCCGCGACCTGGCGCGCGCGCAACTTCTCTTCGGCCCACCCGACCCGACCTGCGCCACCGCCGAGCGCGCCAGGGCGATGGCGCAAGGGCGGGAACCATCGCAGGTTGCCTACGCCGACGTCGTGTTGGCCGCGTGTGCAGTGGCGGCAGGACGTTCCGGTGCGGAGGCAGTGCTGGCCATCAGGATTGCTTCGCTGCGCGACCTGGTTGAAGACGACGACCTGCGTTTGCAGCGGGTCGCCGTCCTGGCCGCGACCGTTCGCGGCGAGGGACCGCGGTAGGCCGCTGGTTGCGTCGCCAGCGCTGCGGATCGGCGCCGCATCCTCGCGGCGCCTTCTGCGAAAGACCTACAGATCGATGCCGAAGCCGACGCCCGCCGTTTTTTCGCTCCCGCTGAAGGCGCCGCCCAGCGAGAACGAACCGCGCTGGCCGACGCGCCTGCCGTAGCCGACCGACAGCGCCTGTTCGCCGCCCTGGAAGCCGGCGCCGACCGCGATCCGCCCACGCGGGCTTTGCGACCCGGCGGCGTTGATCGCCATGTTCAACATCGCCGAACCCATCGCACCCTGGCGGTCGATGCGCTTGTCCTGCCGGCGGAGGCGGCGATCGACATTGTCGAAACGGTCTTCCAGTACATCGAGGCGGCCGTTGATCGAACTCGGGTCGAAGCCGATCAGGTTGGCGATCTGGGTGTCGGTGTAGCTGTTGGCCGTCGACAGCGTCTGCGCATCGCCGGCATCGGCATGGGCGGTGGCCGTTTCGAGCGTGGCGGCGTCGCCCGCATCCATCTGTTCCTTGTTGACCGCGTCGGTCGCATCGATGCCGGCAGCGACATTGGAAATCGTGGTGCCTGCCGCGCCTTCCAAAGCGATGGTGCCCTTGCCGTCGTCGTCGTAGGCCACGCTCAACGGATTGCCCGGGCCTTGCGGACCTGCCGGGCCCTCTGGACCCTGCGGTCCCGTCGGTCCCGCCGGACCTTGTGGGCCAGCAGGTCCCGCAGGACCTTGCGGACCCGGGATGCCGCCCTGGCCTGACAGTTCCGTCAGCCGCGTGTCCACCGCGGCGAAGGCGCTGCCGACGTCGTGGTAGTCGCTGCCCTGGATCGCATAGGTCGGCGCCGTGAACGCGCCGCCGACGAAGCTGGCGCCGCCGCCCAGCGCCATGGCGAAGGGATGCAGCTGGCCGACGTTGACCGCATCTGTATTCGCCGCACCACCTGCCAGGTTGACCAGCCGGCGTTCGTTGCCGGCGCTGCCGATCGATACGGTGTCGGCCTGGTCGGCCACCGAGTCGGCGCCCAGCGCCACGGCATTGGTTGCGCTCGCCGTGGTCGCGCTGGACATGCCCAGCGCGAGGCTGGACTCGCCTTCGGCCAGGCTCAGCATTCCAAGCGCAGTGCTGCTGTCGGCCAGGGCGCGGCTGAACTCGCCGGTCGCGGTGCTGGCGGTGCCCGCCGCCCAGCTTTGTGCGCCGATGGCCGTGCTGTTGTCGCCGGCAGCGACACTCTGCGCGCCGCTGGCGGTTGCAAACTCGCCGGTTGCCTGCGCATTGATGCCGGAGGCCGTGCTCCAGGAGCCGGTGGCCTGGCTCAATGTCCCGAGGGCCAGACTCGCGTCACCGGTGGCGACGGCAGTCGAGCCAAGCGCCATGCTGAGTTGGCCACTGGCGATGCTGTCCACGCCGAGTGCCGTGCTGCTCGTGCCACTGGCCTGGCTGTTGCGGCCGACTGCGGTGCTGTTGTCCGCACTGGCCTGGCTCAGCATGCCGAGTGCGGTGCTGCGCAAGCCGCTGGCGTCGCTGCCGGCGCCGAGTGCGGTGGAGTGCTCACCAGTGGCGTCGCTGGCCTGGCCGATTGCGGTACTGCCCAGGCCGCTGGCCTCGCTACCGGCACCCAGCGCGGTGCTGGCGCCGCCACTGGCGGTGCTGCTGCCGCCGATCGCGGTCGATGAGCTTGCGCTGGCGACGCTGCCCGTACCCATCGCGGTCGCGACTTGGCCACTGGCCTCGCTCTGGTAACCAATGGCGGTGGCGTAATCGCCGCTGGCCACGCTTTCGGCGCCGAAGGCCGAACTGTTGCCGCCGCTGGCGCTGGCCCAGAAGCCGTTGGCGGTGGCGGCCGCGCCGGCGGCCGCGCTCAGGTAGCCCGTGGCCGTGGCGCCGCCGCTCGTGGCGCGGCTGTTGGCGCCGGTGGCGGTGCTGAAGGCGGCCGAGGCGAGGCTCTGCACGCCGGTGGCGGTGCTGTCGATGCCGGTCGCGCGGGCGCCGGCACCGAAAGCGCTGGCACGGGCGCCGGTGGCGAGCGTCAGTTCGTTGGCGTCCGGGATGCCATCGTTGTCGGCATCGTGCCAGCCGCCGACGGCCGTGGTGCTGGCGCCGCTGGCCTCGCTGTAGGCACCGATCGCAGTCGCACGCGCGCCGGACGCGCTGGCATTGCCGCCGAATGCGGAACTGTGGTCGCCGGTCGCCTGGCTGAGCATGCCGACCGCGGTGCTCCTCTCCTGGCTGGCCGTGCTCGCCGTGCCGATCGCGACGCTGCGCGCGCCGCTGGCTTCGCTGCCGTTGCCGATCGCGACGGTGAAGTCTCCGGTCGCCTCGCTTCCATAGCCCAACGCCACGGCATTGGAGCCGCTGGCATTGCTGTCGTTGCCGCAGGCAATGGCGTTCGAGCCGGGGGCGCTCCCGGTGCCGCCGCTTTCTCCCGCGAGGTCGTAGTCGCACACATTGCCCGCCCAGGCCGAGCCGGTGCCGGCGAAACACAGGGCGATGGCAACGGCCAAGGCGCGACGCTGGCGTCGCGCAGGGATCTTGTTCGGATGTTTCATATGGGTTCTCCACGAGGATTTGATTGACTGGCGCGGGCGCCGGGGGCGGCGACCACGCCGCACTTGAAGTAACAGCCGCAAAAACGGAACCGGACCCATCATTTCGATGTCGTTGCGCGGCTGCGCGGGAACGCGCCGCCGCTGCCGGATCCGCGGCTGCGGTCAGAAGCCGATGCCCACACCGATCGTGGTGGAGCGTTCCGAACCGCTGAAGGCGCCGCCGACCGTGAGGGCGACGCGCTTGCCGATGCGCTGTTGCAGGCCGACGGAAAACGCCTGGTGGCCGTTGTAGTCGCCGGCGGCGAAACCGATCCGGCTCTGTCCTTCTTCGACCGCGGCCGCGCTGGCGGCCATGCCGATCATCGCGGCGCTGAGCGCGCCGACCCGGCCAATGCGTGCGTCCTGACGGTCCATGCGGCGATCGACAGCGTCGAAACGATCCTCCAGCGCATCGATGCGACCGTTGATCGAGCCCGGGTCGAAACCGACCAGGCTGGCGATCTGGGTATCGGTGTATTGGTTGGCCGCGTTGAGGGTCGCGGCGTCGCCGGCATCGGCGTAGGTTTCCGCCGCGTCCAGGGTGGCGGCATCGCCGGCCTCCATGTCGCTGCGGATCGCCGCCTCGCGGTCGTCGGTATAGGCGTTGGCCGCGGTGCCGCCGGTGGCGACGGCGGTGTCGGTATAGGCGTTGGCCGTGGCCAGCGTCGCCTGCAGTTGCGACAGGTTGACGGCGTCGGTGGCCTGGGTGCCGGCGGCGACGTTGACGATCTGGCGTTCGTTGCCGACGCTGCCCACCGATACCGTTTCCTCGCGATCCGCCACCGACTCATGGCCGATGGCGATCGAGCCTGCGGCCATGGCGTTGGCGCCATAGCCCAGCGCGGTGCTGTTCTCGGCCCAGGCCAGGCTGTTGGTGCCCAGGGCGGTGCTTTGCGCCTGCAAGGCGCGGGCGGCGACGCCGATCGCGGTGCTCTGGTACTCCGCAGCCCTGCTGCCGGCGCCGATCGCCGTGGCGTTGCTGCCGAGAGCGTGCGCGTACTGGCCCACGGCCGTGGCGGCGCCCTGCGAGGCAACGCTGCCGTGGCCGATGGCGGTGCTGGCGAGGTCGAGGGCCTGGCTGCCATGACCAAAGGCGGTGCTGTATTCGCCCAGCGCCTGGCTATCCTGGCCGCAAGCGAGCGATTCCGCATCGGGTGCGGTGGCGCCCTTGCCGTCTTCGCCTGCGGTTTCGAGATCGCAGACATCGCCGGCCATCGCATTGCCGCAGGCGAAGAAACACAGCAGCAAGGCGGCGATGAGTGGCTTGCGGCGATGCAGGATGCAGGATGTGTCGAGTTGTTTCATGGTGGTGCTCCTTGAGTTGTCGGGTATCGCGCTTGCTGCGCGCTTACCAACTAAGGCCGGCGCCGGCGGACACCGCGCGTTCGTTGCCCGAGAACGCGCCGGACAGGGACACGCTCACGTTCGGGCGCACCAGCCGCTGGTAACCCACCGCCAATGCCGTTCTGCCGTTCTGCGTCCCCACGCCCACGCCGATCCGGTTCCGGCCGGGCAGGCCGGCGGTATTCATCGCCGCCGAGGCCATCGCGCTGCCCATCGAGCCCACGCGGTCGATGCGTCTGTCGGTGCGGATGAAACGCTGGTCCACAGTGCTCTGGAACTGGGTGAACTGGTCGTTCCATGCGGCGAACTTGTTGTCGGTATAGGAGTTCGCCGAGCTCAGCGTCTGCGCATCGCCGGCCTGCATCTGCCGCAGGTTCACCGCATCCATTTCATCGATGCCGTCGGCGACGTTCTTCACCTGCGTGCCGTTTCCGCCCTGCAGGGTGATGCTGCCTTTGTTGGCGTCGTCGTAGTGCACGGCCAGTTCGTCGTAGCCGCCGCCCAGCGATTCCACCCACTGCGCCTCGGTGCCGACGAAGCCGTTGGTGACCGCGACCTCGTAGGCGCTGGCGCCATCCGTGCCGGCTGGCCCCTGCGGGCCTTGCGGACCGACCGGGCCTGCGTTGCCCTTGAGCGAATCCAGCCATTCGGTTTCGGTGCCGGCGAACCCATTGCTGACGGCGACTTCGTAGGCGTTTTCGCCCGCCGGGCCCATCACACCGCCATCGCCGATGCTGGTCAGGCGTTCATCGACCGCCGCGAAGGCCGCGCCCACGGTGTTGTAGTTGCCGCCCTGGATGGTGAAGGTCGGCGCGGTGAACACGCCGCCGGCGAAGCTGGCGCCGCCGCCCAGCGCCGTGGCGAAGGGATGCAGTTGGCCGACGTTGACCGCATCGGTATTCGCCGTGCCGCCTGCGAGGTTGACCAGCCGGCGTTCGTTGTTGGCACTGCCGATCGAGACGGTGTCGTCCTGGTCGGCGACCGAGTCCGTGCCCAGCGCCACCGAGTTCTGGCCGCTGGCTAGGCTCCCGGAACCCAGCGTGATGCTGTCGATGCCGCTCGCCGAACTCAGCACGCCGATGGCGATGCTGCCGCTGGCCGAGGCCAGGCTCTGCGACCCGACTGCGATCGCGTGGCTGCCGCCGGCGGCGCTGAATGCCCCGAGCGCGGTACTCGATCCGCCGCTGGCCGAGGCCACGGCGCCGAAGGCGGCGTCGGCGAACGATTCGGCGCTGCTGCTGGCGCCGATCGCGGAGCTGGCCATGGCCAGCGCCTCACTGCCTTCGCCAACCGCAGTGCTGTTCTGCGCGGTGGCCAAGCTGTTGCTGCCGAGCGCAGTACTGCGCTGGCCGCTGGCCTGGCTCAGCACGCCGACGGCGGTGCCGTTCTCGCCCGTGGCCTGGCTGGCGACGCCGATCGCGGTGCTCATCAGCCCCGAGGCGGTGCTGCTGCTTCCATTTGCGGTGCTGTATTCGCCAGTGGCCTGGCTCGATACGCCGCTGGCCGTGCTGCCAATGCCGGTGGCTTGACTGCTGACGCCGGTGGCGGTGCTCGATTCGCCCGTGGCCTGGCTCAGCTGGCCGGTGGCGGTGCTGGAATCGCCCGTGGCCTGGGCGAGGCTGCCGATGGCTGTGGCTCCGGCCCCGACCGCCGCACTGTGGGCACCGGTCGCGGTCGCGCCGGGGCCGGCCGCACTGCTGGCCATGCCGGTGGCCGTGGACATGTCGCCGGTGGCGAGGCTGCCCTGGCCGATGGCGGTGCTTTCGTCGCCCGAGGCAAAGCTGGAAGCGCCGTATGCCGTGGCGTCCTCACCGCTGGCCTCGGCGCCGGTGCCGCAGGCGGAGGCATTGGTGCCGCCCGCGGTGGCGCCGCCGTCGTCTTCGCCAGCGGTGGCGAGGTCGCAGGTTTCGCCGGCGATGGCGGCATTGGAAACGGCAAAGCAAAGCGCGATGCCCAGCGCCGCGGACAGGCTGTGGCGGGGATGCAGGGTCAGGATGTTCATGGGCGTGCTCCGGATGGATGGTTGGCATCGCGCAGTCGCAGAGGGCCTTGCCCTCGACCGTGGATCCGGCCGGGCCCGCCCCCGCTTCCGGGACGACGACCACGCCGCGCTTGATCACATAACCGGCAAAGCGCACCCGGACCCATCACGCCATTGCCGGGAAGGGGCGCCGACGGCTCGGTTACAATTGAAACCATCGCGTTACGGTGCCGAAACCCGGAGTCCGCATGAAGCTCGGTTCACTGAAGGAAGGCGGCCGCGATGGCACGCTCGTCGTGGTCTCGCGCGACCTGTCGCAGGCGGTGCGCGCCACCGGTATCGCGTCGACCTTGCAGCAGGCGCTCGAGGACTGGTCGAACATCGCCCCGCGGCTGGTCGCGCTGTCCGATGCGCTCAACGACGGGACCGCCGACGGCGCCTTCGACCTCGACGTCGCCGCGCTGGCTGCGCCGCTGCCGCGCGCCTACGAGTTCGTCGACGGCAGCGCCTACCTGCCGCACGTCGAGCGCGTGCGTCGCGCGCGCGGTGCGCAGGTGCCGGAGAGCTTCTACACCGATCCGCTGATGTACCAGGCCACCAGCGCCGGTTTCCACGGCCCGCGCGACAACGTCAAGGTGGTCGACGA
>Ga0307414_10002236_pt1 | contig 10097 bp, 3 predicted proteins | sample DK1Ometagenome_FD_203804 | JGI IMG/M metagenome (GOLD analysis project Ga0307414, IMG submission 203804) | Maize rhizosphere microbial communities from greenhouse at UC Davis, California, United States - DK15-O-3 | ecosystem: Host-associated > Plants > Roots > Rhizosphere > Soil | place: USA...
CATGAATGTTATAATCGGCGCTCCCGTCTGTGCTCAAAGTGCTTGCGCCAGGGCGGTTTTCCGTTCCGGTATTGGTGATGCCGCGCTGCATGCCGCGCTCATCCCAGCAGAGTTTGCGAATGCTCCAATTCGCTTCGCCGCCGTTGTAGTGGCCGGGAGCAATCAAGGGCTTTGTCGTCGGCATGTCATCAGCCGCGACGATCTGCGAGAATTCGCGCGACAAGCCCTCTGTAATCACCATGGCTTTCGGCCCTTGATACGTGTCGTTGATCGCATAGCCGCCGTATCCGATCCCGACAGATGCCGCCATTTCGCCAGCCATTGCGGCGCAGCTATTTAGAACGGTTGCCATGGTTGAGGGCGTGGTGCGCTCGACAAACCCGATGCTTTCGCAGGACGGCCCGCGCCCGACGTATTTAGCCACGTCGGAGACGTGCCAATCCATAATCATCGACAGGTAATCGGCATCCTGATTATCGGCGGAAAGGGCGACGTTGCCGGCAACGAACGCTTGCACGGTATCGGTCACATACCCCGACCCCGAGCGAAGCAGAGAACCAACATCAGCCGGAGGCGCGGCGCTTGCCTGCACTCCCGTTCCAATCAACTCGCCATCTTCGAACACTTGGAAATTAGCCGATGCCCGGCGCGACATGATCAAATTTTTGCAGCTCCGATAGGTGCGCGCAATGGTCGATGCCGTGCTGCTGTTGAGGCGAGCGATAAGGCTTGCGCCGCTTGTCGGGTTTAGGCTTATGCCAGCAGACGCGCCGCTAACCGAGCCAATCAGCGTCCCGAGCGCATCGCCGCCGGCAATGAAGGAAACGCAGATAAACGCGGCATCCTGATTAAGCAGCGAGGACCACGGCGCGAGCGACACATAAGCATCGGTGCCGTTGCCCTGGTATCCGACGCCAGCCGTAAAGACGCCGGCCCCGAGCAGCGAACCATTCAAGGTGCCAGGGCTCTTGACGTTGATCCCCGCATCGGCTTTCGACGTACTGCCGATGGAAAGGAATTGCGTGATCTTCGACCAATGGCCGGCCAGCTTTAGAAAGCGAATGGTGCGTTCCATCGCGATCAGGTGAAAGTAAGTCGGCTTGACGGCGCAAGCGTCGTACCATGCCTTTGTTTCGTCCTGCACGATGATATGCGGGAACGCGCCGTAGGCTTCCGGCCGGATCGTGTCTTCAATCGGGATCATCTTCCACCATGATCCGTCCGATTTCTGGACGTGCCACGGCTTGACCACGGCCGGCGCGCCGGAAAGCCTGATTTGCCGATGGTCGCCCAGGTCGCCGGGCGTCAGGTGACCGAGAACGTCGGCGGCCATGACAGACGCGGGAATGGTTGCCGCCAGGAATTCCGCATAGGTGCTGTAGACGTACCGGGAATTTGATGCGCTCGCAGCGGCGGCCGCAGATGCGGCGGCATCGTTTGCCGAGCCGGCCGCGTCGCTTGCGGCTTCCGTCGCGATCTCGATTGCATCGGTGAAGAATTCGAGAGGATCACTCGTTTCCCCGAGAGGAACGCGAAGCGCGCTGTCAATGTCGCGGCGGAGCTCCTGCTGGATCATCACCATTTTGTCAAATTCCGCGTTGACGGTTTCGGCGCGGAAATCGCCTTGTTTTTGGTAATCGGCCAGCCGGTCAATAACCGTCTCGCGATACATGATGACGTTATTCCCTTCGGCTGTCACCGGAGCGCCGCCCATGAACGTAACCGTTCCGCCGTTCGCCTGCCCCACGCCTGAGACCGTCACATCAACGCCAATTTCAAGCCGCGTGCGGAGACTGGTTATCGTGTCTTCATACTCGACCACCAATTGATTTTCGTCGTCAATGCGGAAATCGAAGTCGAACATGGTTTGCCCGTCAGTCGTGACCACGGCGACAAACAGAGCGTCGTTTGCATTTACAGGGATATCAGCCATTTTCGATCCTCAGTTTCCGGTAAGAGATTGGCGGCGGTTCATTTGGGCGTGATAGGCCCGCTCGCGCAGTTCGGGATAGCGTTGCTGCATTTCCATGCGCGCCCACTCGCGCGAGGAATTGATAACGTCCTTGATCATTTCGGCTTTCATACCTTCCGGTCCGGCCGAGAAGCTGTCAAAGCCAGGGCTCTTGATCAGCTCGAAAACCATTTCCTTTGCCTGCCTGCCGGCCAGCTCCGAGAACGTCGAATATTGTTCGGCCGAAAGCTTCACGCCTTCGATGATCCGAGGCGGAAAGCTGACTTCAATCTTGTTGTCGATCATGACTTGAATTGCCGGATCGGGATCATCCGCGCGCGAGGCGATTGGCGACACCGCGTCCCAGGCCCAGCCGATCCCGCTTGCCTTGGTGATAGGCTCGCCCCACAGATCGCGCATAAGCGGCAGCTCATCCGAGAGGCCGGGAATGCCCTTTCTGATCTTGGAAATCAAGCCGTCAAGGTATGTCGCGGTTTCGTCAACTTCCATGTCGTCGCCATAGGTCGAGCCCCGCGTTTCCCGCTGCATCGGATCGGTGACGCTTTGCACGTTGCGCAGGAAGGACGAATACGGGACAAGGCCGCCGGCTTGGTTGGCGATATAGTCGCCCATGTCGGACATAGGATTGTTTGGATCGGCCGCAGCCATGAAGCTGAAAACGCCGCTCAGATAGGTTTTGCTCGCGAGATTGCCGGCGAGCGCCGTCACCGTGGCCGCAAGCAAATGTTCGCTGTCATCCTGATTTGCGTTGCTCAAGATTTCCGAGATATCCGCGCCAAGGCCGATCATCATTCCAATCGGGTCCATGCGGTTATAGGCATAGAAACGATCATTGAAGCGCACGGAATATGGCTGGTTATTCTTCAGCCAGAGCTTTCGCTGTTGCGGGTCTTGCGGCCCGCGCCCGGTGAAGGTGCCTTCCGTCGTCATGTCGAAAACAGACATCATGACCATAGTCCCGAGCGCGATGCGCGCGTGAGCCTGCGCCGCCCGAGCGCCCCCGGCCTTGATATCCGCCTTGACCTTGCCGTGCAGATAGGCAAGCGGCGTGCGATGAAACACGAACTTGACGATGTTGGTGGGCGTTTTCACGAACGGCATGACCACCTTAAACGCCGTGCCGAGGCCGGGAGTTTTCGCGATGCCGCCGAGAGCTTGGCGAACGCCAGGGCCGAGCGCATTGGTGAAGGTGTTGTAATGCGCGACGTCGAGAGCTTCCGCCTTCAGGGTTTCGGGCGGATTGGTAAGGATTTCCTGCATGCGGTTCGCGTGCGCCTTGCCGGTCAACCCCTCGCCCGAGGCCATCCGATGCGCTTGCGCGTTCAACTCCATCCGATAGCCCACGGTCTTGAAGAATTCATCTTCCTTGCCGAGAGCCGAGCCCGGCACGTTGATGAATTTCGAAATCATGTCGATGCCGTAACCGAAGCCGCCGGCAGGATCGAGCCCGAAGGCTTCCGAGCTGATCGCGTTCGGGTGCTGCGCTTCCGGCTTCACAAAGGCGTCGGCCACGTCGGCAAGGTCAGCACGTTCCGCCGCCTTCTTGCCGAGCCATGCCACGCGCATGCCGTCGCGCACGCCCTTGACCAGTCCGAAGGCTTGGCTTGCCGCCTCGCCCACGTCGATTTCGCCGGCATAGAACGCATTGGAGAAGCCAGCGGCCATATACCTTTCCGGCACCGACCAGAGCGCGACGACGGAGTTTGAAAGGATATTCGCGGCATGGGTTTTCGGAGAGGAAAGCAAGCCGTTAATCCAGACCTGATAGAGCGCGGCACCGAAGCGCGAGCGGCCCATTTCCTTGACAACTGTATTCAGGCCGGCCGGGCTGTTCTCAAGCGCCGCGATAACCTTGGCCGTCGTCTGGATACCATCCGCACCGCCGCCGTTCTGGATCAGTTCGGCAATGGCTTGCGAGCGCGCCTTTGTCGCGCCGGCCGGAACCGCCCACGACTGAAGCGCCCGCGCGGTTTCGGTGCGCGCCGCCACAACTTCCGACTGGATTGCGTAATGAACCGCCATCGACCGGCGGAAGGCGTACAAATCCGCAGGCGTTGCGCCAGGAGCTTCCGCCTTTTTGGCGAGCTGAATAAGCTGTTCCCCCGAGGATGCCAAGAGCCGGCGAGCGGCAACGGCTTGCGCGGCGTTCATCGGTCCCGGCGGCCGGCCGATCAGGTCGTTGATATCACGGTATTCCTGCGAGCTTTCGCGGATCGTCTGCGCATTCGACACCACGCCGCGCGTCTTGTCGGTGATGTTCTTCGCGTCGAGATTGACCATTTCTTGCAGGAGCGCCCGCACGTCTTCCGCCGAATTCACCCGCGCCGTGTTGATATAGATTTTGTTTTTCGGCGGAACCGCTTGGCCGTCCATGCTTTCGGGAGCGCGCAAGGCGTCCTCATCCGCCAGATCGTCGGCGGTTCGCGGCGTGCCTTCAGGCGTCATTTCGCGCGAGAGCTTGAAGGCGGTTTCCTCATCCGCGATTTGCGCCATGCGATCCTTGATCGCCTGATTTCCCATGTTGGAATAGTTGATGCCGAGGCTGTCAAGATGCTGTTCCAGATCATCGAGAGGCGAAATCAGATCATCGTAAATGGCTTGGTTTTCAGGCGTGCGCCATGCGTCGCCCTTCAGTTCCGCTTCCAGCCCGTCGATAAAAGCCTGTTGCGGCACATAGCCGTCATCACCCTGAAGGTTGCGAGCTGCGAAAATGTCGTGTTCGGTCGCCGGCACGTTGTCGAGTGCGCCGCGACCGCCCTTGCGAAACAGGCCGGGAAAGGCTTTGGCCGTGATACCGCGCGACCGCAGATCGCCGGCAAGGGAAGAATTCGGATCGACGCCGCCCAGGCTCTTGACGATTTCAGCAACCGGGCGCTTTGGAATTTTCGCATTGATCGGCGCATTGGAGCGAAGGCTGTCAAGCATTTCGTCCATGGGATCGCGGCCGACCGCCTGCGCCTTGGCGGCGAACTTCTCGCGGATCGCGTTCACGCTGTTGAGCGCGGCAAGGTTCTTGTCGGCATCCGCAACCCGCAGCCGGGCCGCATCGAGCCGCGTAAAGGCGTCCTTGGCAGTTTCGGTTTCGGCCGCTTCCACGATCAGAGGCGCGTTGCTGTCGCCAAGCCCGCGCAAGCTTTCATCCGGTATGTCCTGCACAAGTTCTTCCCGAGCGGCCGCCTTCAGGCTGTCTTTCGCCGCCTCGACCTGCGCCCCGACCGGATCAGGAACATTCGCCGCAGCCTTGGCCGCGCGCTGCGCCTTGTAATATTTGAACGCCTTCAAAAGCCCATCGGTGGCAAGGCCCAGGCCGATGCCCTCGATTGCGTTTTTCATCCGGTTTTCCCACGCGGAATTATTTTCCGGCGAGTTGTCCGCGAGATAATCCGGCACGATGCCGGCGAGCGCCGGGACTTCATTCAACCATGTGGAAAGGCGGTTTTCGTCGGGATCGAAAGCGACCATATCAGCGATTGCGCCGGCCGTGGCAGAGGCGACCATTGCGCCGCCCTTCATCGCCTGAAGCCCGCGAACCGCCCGGCTTGCCGGAAGGAACGCCGTCAGGAATTGAGCCGTGGACCGGACAAACCCGCCGGTTATCGTGTCGGCCTTGTCGGGCGCGATCATCTTGAACAGGTCTTCGCCGGCCGCTTCCGCCGTCTTCATGTCTTCAGGCGAAACCAAGCTTGGATCGAAGTTGCCTTCCTCATCGAACAGCGCCGCGCCGCCAATCGGGATCAGCTCTTGCATTGCCTGATCGACCTCGCCCACCGCGTCAATCACGCCGCCGACCGTCTGCGCCGGGGCTTCCGTCAAGCCCTTGATGCCATCCTTTGAAACGCCGATGACCAGTCGAGCAAGCCCGGCCGCGACACCGGAAAGGCCGGCCGGCAATTCAAAGCCATCGCTTTCCGCCGCCGTGGCACCGTCAGGAGCGGCGGCCGTGTCCGTTGGGGTCTCTGTGCCGGCCGCAGGCGTTTCCGCGTCAGGAGCCATCAGCGCGTCAAATTCAGGGTTTCCGCTTGCCTCGCCCTTTTCGGCAGCGCCGGCCGGCGGCGTCGCGACTTCATCGGCTTCCATCAGGCGGCGAAATTCCGCGTCGAGCGTGGCGGCCGCCCGGCTGTCGGCAACGACCTGATATTCGGCGGCCGCGTCATCCTCGATGCCAGGAGCGGGAATGGAAAGGCGCATGCGGCTGAAATCTTCCATGTCTTATTTGGCCTTCTCTTTGCGCTGTTCTTCAGCGGCTTCAATGCTGCGCTGGATTTTCACCCAATCGAGCAACGCCTTTTGTTCGGCCTTGTACTCGGTTTCGGTAATCCGGTTTTCCTTCCTTGCCTTGGAAAGCGCAATGGCTGATTTCGCCGGGTCGATCCTGTTGCCCCCCGTCGTCGCCGGCACGGAAAACCGAGGCTGGACGCGCCGCCCTAGTTCCGTCCGGTCCATCGACACGCCGTCAGCCGTCGCGCGATCCTTGATTTCCAGTGCGATTTCGCGCGCCGACATGACTTCTTCAGGGTCGCGGATGCGGCGGCGGAATTCATCGAGCGCCAGGAAGCGCCGTTCCTGCCGGCCCTCATCATATTTCGCATCAAAGCCCGTAGGCGTCAGAAGCTTGTCGAGATTGTCGAGATAGAACTTTTGATCCTTGGTCAGATCGTCACCGCCGGCCCGGTTGAGCGATTGATTTTTGCCGAGCAGTTCGTTGCTATCCGCCTTTGACAGCTTATCCCCGGCGCGCAGAACGTCCATAAGGATATCCTCGCCCTGGTACACGCGAGCGCGCAAATCCTCATAGGTGGACTTGTCCGACTTTGGCGGCTTCTCGACATTGAGCGCCTTGATAAGCGCCTGCCCCCTTGTTTCATCGACTAGCCCGAGGCGGCCGGCTTCTACAATTTCGGCCGTGGTAAGCGGCGGGATAGGCTGGTTTGTGGCCGGATCAATTTGACCATCTGCGAAGATGCGCGCCGCAAACTCGAATTCATTGGCATTCTGCCGCGCTTCCAATTCATCCTTTGCGATCTTGTCGCGCCGGTCGATTTGCTGATTTGAAAACGTGATTGCCTGCCGCATGTCCGCGTCAATGGCATTCAGCACTTCCGGCGGCAGCGTGTCCTTCACCTTGAGCGTGGTTGTCGTCGGTTCCGTCTGAAGCGGTTCGGCCGCGCGGCCGCGCTCGATTGCCGCCTTGAAATCAGCAGGCAGATATTCCGACTTGCCGCCCTTTCGACCATAACCCCAGGCGACTTCTGAGCCGCCGCCCAGGTGGATATAGCCGCCACCGAAATCAATCCCGATCCCGTTGATGCCGGCGGCCGCCGCAGTTTCCGCGAACTTCAGATAGAGCGCCCGGTTTTCGTTCGGAGTGACCACCTTGCCATTGACGACAAGTTGCACGTCGCCCGCGCCGCCGTGATCGTGGCGAGGCCCGCCAGTGCGCGAGCCGATGCCGGCCGCGACTTCTTCCTTCGTCTCTTGCCCTCCGGAAATCACGCGCACGTCGATGCCGTCGCCAAGCGCAGAGGCCGCCGTGGAAAGCTGATTTCGAAGTTTCGGCTGAATAGGATCGTTGCGGGTTTTGCCCTTGTTGGCGTCGATCACGCGCGCCGTGCCGCCTGTCGTGTTCACCTTCACGCCGAAATCGCCGGTAATGAATTTCTGGTAAGCGCCGGCCTTGTCCGGCTGGTTCTCAAACCAAGCCATCGTTGCGTCGCGCATGACCTTTGACGTGAAATCCTTCTTGGCCTTGGCGCGCGCTTCCGCCGAAAACAGCGGCCGGCCGGTAACGGGATCGGTCGCATTGTAGATTTTCATGTATTCGGCTTGCACCATGCCGATTGACCGGGCGGCCGCGCCGGATCGCGCCGGGTTCTCGCTGAAAAGATCGGTCGCAACCGTCTTGACCTCGTTATTCATCGCAACTTCCGCCTCGATCAAGGCGGCGTCGGCTTGGTCTTTCGTGAGCTTGAAGGCAGTATCCCGCGCCGCCTCAACCGCAGGAGCCCCACGGATAAGCATGCGCTGTTCCAGAGCGATGCCGGCGGCCGGATCGAACTTGGAGACCTCATCAACCGCGCCCTTTGTCCAATTGCGAATAGCCGTGTCGAGCTGTTCGGGATCGGCACCGAATTTGGCCTGAAGTTCCTGAAGCTGGATTATGCTTTTCGTCTCGACGGTCGCGGCGAAGGTTTCCAAGGCGGCCTTATTGAAAGCGCGGCCGCGTATCGTGCCATAATCCTGAAGCTCAAAGTTTCCAGCGATGCCAGCAAGAGCGCCCTTTGTGTTTGCTTCAGCTTCAGCTTGTGCATCCAGTTGATCCTCGAATTGACCAGAGAGCGAAAACATATCGCGCGAGAACTGTTGCAGCGCCCGCGCGGAGCCGGTGGAATATTGGATTGTAGGAAGCTGACCCGCCCCGACGACAGGCACGGACGGATTGCCGCCCTGCAAAATCTGCCGAGGAACGCCACGCGATACCGCATTGCCTGCCATGTCTTAACCCCTTTGCGTGCGGCGGGAGAACAGCGAGAGCCCGCCCTGAATTGCGCCGAATATGCCGCCGGTCTGCGCGGCGTCGCCTTCCGCGCGGAGCTGTCGAGCTTGCCCCCGGCGGCTTGCCGACATATAGGCCGCGTTGGTGCGGGCCATGTTGATATTGCCCTCGCCCACGCGCTGCGCCTCATTCACGGCCGCGCCCACCGATCCATCGCCCTGAAGCCCCGAGGCATAGCCGGCGACCGTGATCTTTGCCAGATCGGCATTCAGCTTTTGCATCGCGCCGAGTGCGTCCTGACGGCCGTTGATCGTCTCTTGCACGGCCTTCGTGTCTTCATCGAAGGCTTGCTGATATGCCGCGGATTTTTGCTGCGCACCCGAGGCGAGCGAGGCGAGGCCGCCGACGACGGTTGAGCCGATTGACGCGATGGACGCGAAGGAGCTGAAAAGCCCGCCGGTCCCGGCCGCCGCCGCGCCTGTTGCGGCCGCAGCGCCGCCAGCCGCCGCACCGCCGCCGCCGATTGCAGAAAAGAGCATTGGAAAGAATTGCGCCATCTTAAACACTCACCGCCCAGGCCAGCCCGAGGACTGTTGCCTTTGTTGAAATATCGCTTCCGATGACCAGTTGGCCCTCATAATCCCAACCGAGGAAGCCGCGTTCTTGCTTGATGCCGGAGAAGGGCGGCGGTATCTGGTCGAGAAGCTCGCTTCCGAACTGCCGGAAAGCAATGTCGTTATCATTTACCCGTAGCGCCGTCGTTTCGTAAAGCCGCATGGTTAGGTTAACGATCCGCCGCTTTTTGCCGAGCGCCGCGCCTTCCGGCAACTCAAGCTCAATCGGAAGCGTTTTGATAAGCCAGATGAAGCCGGGGTGTTCGTCCGGCAAAACGTCGGGATACCGGAGACCGGCAACATAGCTTGTTTCCGCCAGCCGCGCGAACGTGATCGCGCCTGCACCGTCCGAGAGCAACGCCTGTTGCGGAGCGCCGTCAAGGTTATGCTCGATCAGTGTTTCCGGCAGATGCGCCAGCGTCACCCCGGCCGCGTCAGCTTCCAGATCGGAGACCGAGACGGCGCAATCCATCGTGATCGAGTTATCCATGACCTCGATATATTTTCGCTCGATCCCGTCGATTGTGCGGATCACGGCGAAGTAAACCTGATCGAGAACAACGGCCGCATCGTCATAGCGACCGGCCGTTTCCCATAGCGTCATCGCGTTCACGTCCTGCGTTCGCAGCGTGCAAAACACCGTCATCGTGCCGTCGCTGTTCGGGAGGAATTCATAGTCCGCATCATCGGTCGAGCTCGACCGGCGCAGAGCGAAGGCGACCGGATCGCGCATCAGGTGCGAGGCCAGGAGGCTGATATTGTTCGCCTGATAGGCCAGCTCCACATCAGCGAAGATCAGTTCCCGCAGCGAGCGGCCGCGACGCTGGACGAAATGCGTTGCGCCGTCCACGTCATAGACGCGCAGCCCGGCCTTCATGCCGCGCGAGGTAGTGCGGCGAAGGACGATATTGGCAGGCGTCACAGCTTCGCTTTCCGACGACGGCACATAGAATTCCGCCGACGTCGAGAAGATTTGCAGGTGACGGCCGGCGAATATCTGGCAGAAAGCCGGCACGTC
>Ga0307414_10002237_pt1 | contig 10096 bp, 6 predicted proteins | sample DK1Ometagenome_FD_203804 | JGI IMG/M metagenome (GOLD analysis project Ga0307414, IMG submission 203804) | Maize rhizosphere microbial communities from greenhouse at UC Davis, California, United States - DK15-O-3 | ecosystem: Host-associated > Plants > Roots > Rhizosphere > Soil | place: USA...
GCCGTCGTCCCGGCGATCAGCGTCACACTCGACCGCACCGTGGAGTACGTCCCCGCCAGCCGGCCGGTCGACCGCGTGATCCAGGTGCAGCTCCGCTCCGCGAGCACGCGCAGCCGGAGCGTGGCGGTGCGACTTCAGCTTCCGGCCGGCCTCACCGCCGACTCGGCCACGCGCACGGTGACGCTCGCCGGCTACGACGCCCAGGCCACCGTGCCCTTCCGCGTACGCGGCACCCTCGGCGCCGGCAACCACGTGCTGCGAGCGACGGCGGCGAGCGAGGGGGAGACGTTCGCCAACGGCTACGTCCTCATCGACTACGACCACATCCGCCCCATCCGCCTCTACCGCGACGCCGCGCTCACGCTCCAGGGCGTGGACGTCACGCTGCCGGCGGTGACGCGCGTGGCCTACGTGCGCGGCGTGGGGGACAACGTGGCGCCGGCGCTCCGACAGCTCGGGCTGGACGTCACGGTGCTCGATGCGGCGGCGGTGGCGACGGCGGAGCTGTCGTCGTACGGCGCCGTGGTGGTGGGCCCGCGCGCCTACGAGAGCTCGGCGGCGCTCACCGCAGCCAACGGGCGGCTGCTCGACTACGCGAAGGCCGGCGGGACGCTCGTCGTGCAGTATCAGCAGAACGAGATCACGCAGCCGGGGATCGCGCCGTTCCCGCTCACGCTCACGCGCCCCGCCGACCGGGTGACCGAGGAGAACGCGCCGGTGCGCGTGCTCGACCCGACGCACCCGCTGCTCGCGGCGCCCAACCGGATCACCGAGCGGGACTTCGCCGGCTGGGTGCAGGAGCGGGCGCTCTACATGCCGCGCACCTTCGACGCGGCGTACGCGCCGCTGCTCGAGATGAGCGACCCGGGGGAGCCGCCCAACCGCGGCGCCGTGCTGGTGGCGCCGTACGGGAAGGGGACGTACGTGTACACGACGCTCTCCTTCTTCCGGCAGCTCCCGGCGGGGAACCCGGGGGCGGCGCGGCTGTTCGTGAATCTGCTGGGGGCGGGAAAGGCGCCGCCGGCGGTGCCGCGCACGAAGGCCGCGGCGACCAAGGTGCGCGCGTGAGCGCCCGGGCATTGCGGGGGGGCCCCCCCACCGGGACGTTACTGCACCGACCGCCGCCTTCCCTCACCGAACCCTCGCCCGTCGTGCCGATCTCCCGCCCCGCTCCCGCCCCGCCGACGCGCCGCCCGCGCGCGCTGCGCCTCGGGCTCGCGCCGGCCGCCCTTGCCCTCGCCGCGGCCTGCGGCGGCGACGAGCGCACGGTGCTCACGGTGTACTCGCCGCACGGCAAGGACCTGCTCGAGCACTACGAGCGGACGTTCGAGGCGGCGAACCCCACCATCGACGTGCAGTGGGTGGACATGGGGTCGCAGGAGGTGCTCGACCGGGTGCGCGCCGAGGGGACGAACCCGCAGGCGGACGTCTGGTTCGGCGCGCCGAGCGAGGTGTTCGAGCGCGCGGCCAAGGAGGGGCTGCTCGCCCCGTACGCGCCGAGCTGGGCGGCCAGCCTCCCCGCCGACGCGCGCGGCGCCAACGACCTCTGGTTCGGCACCTACCTCACGCCCGAGGTGATCGCCTACAACAGCCAGGCGCTCACCGCCGAGCAGGCGCCCAAGGACTGGGACGACGTCATCGACCCGCGGTGGAAGGGGAAGGTCGTCATCCGCGACCCCGTCGCCTCGGGGAGCATGCGCGCGATCTTCGGTGCGATCCTCGCACGCTCCATCGCCCAGACGGGGACGACGGCGGCGGGGTGGGACTGGCTGCGCAAGCTCGACGCGAACACGCGCGAGTACACGCTCAACCCGACCATCCTCTACCAGAAGCTGGGGCGGCAGGAGGGGATCATCTCCCTCTACAACATGCCCGACATCGCGACGCTCGAGCAGCGGACGAAGATCCCGGTGAAGTACGTCATCCCGGCGAGCGGGACGCCGCTGCTCGTGGACGCGATCGCGCTCGTGAAGGGGGCGCCGCACGCCAACGAGGGGCAGCGGTTCTACGAGTTCGTGACCACGCCCGAGGCGCTCCGCTTCGCCGCCGACAGCCTGCTGCGGATCCCCGCCCGGTCCGACATCCCGGTGGACTCGCTGGCGCCGTGGATCCGCGAGGCCAAGACGACCATCAAGCCGATGGCGATCGACCGGCGGCTGCTCGCCGACAGCCTGGACGCCTGGATGACGTACTGGGACTCGAACGTCCGCAACCGGAGCCGGTGACCGCGGCGAGGGCGCAGTGACGAGCACGCGTCCGGCACCGGGCGCGGCCGCCCCCCCGGCCGCCGCCGACGCCGCGGCCCCGGCGGCAGCAGCCGGCGCGCTCGCCCTGGACCGCGTCACGCGCCGCTTCGGGTCGCACACGGCGGTGGACGGCGTCTCGCTCCAGGTGGCGGCGGGGGAGCTGCTGGCGCTCGTCGGCGCCTCGGGGAGCGGGAAGACGACGACGCTCCGCATGGCCGCCGGGTACGAGACGCCGGACAGCGGCGCCATCACGCTCACGGGGCCCGACGGGAAACAGCGCGACCTGACGCGGGTGCCGCCGGAGCGGCGCGGCTTCGGGATGGTCTTCCAGCACTACGCGCTCTTCCCGCACATGAGCGTCGAGGAGAACGTGGCCTTCGGGCTCGAGGCGCGCGGCGTCAAGCGCGCGGACCGCCTGGCCCGCGCCCGCGACGCGCTCAGGACCGTGGGGCTGGGCGGCGCCGGCGAGCGCCCCGTGCAGTCGCTCTCCGGGGGCGAGCAGCAGCGGGTGGCGCTCGCCCGCGCCGTGGTGATCGAGCCGCGCGTGCTCCTGCTCGACGAGCCGCTCTCGAACCTCGACCCGACGCTGCGCGAGACGACGCGCGACGAGCTCCGGGCGATGCTCCGCCGCCTGCACCTGACGGCGCTCTTCGTCACGCACGACCAGGAGGACGCCTTCGCGATCGCCGACCGCGTGGCGCTGCTGCGCGGCGGGCGGCTGCTCCAGGTGGGGACGCCCGAGGAGCTCTACGACCGCCCGGCGTCGCGCCCGGTGGCGGAGTTCATCGGCCGGGCGACGCTCGTGCCGGCCGTGGACGAGGGGGCGCACGCCGTCGTGTCGCTGGGCGGGGTGGCGCAGCGACTCCGGACGACGCGGCCCCCGGACGGGGCGCCTCTGGCGCGGGCGCTCGCCGTGCTCCGCCCGGAGGCGCTCGCCTGTGCGGGGGGGGAGGGCGGTGACGGCTGGCCCGGCGTGGTGACGAGCCGCCGCTTCGCCGGCGCCACGACCGTCTATCACGTGCGGCTCGGCGACGGCGGCTCGGCGGTGGAAGTCGAGCTCGCGAGCGCCGACCGCACGGCGCGCGAGGGGGACCGGGTGCGGGTGCGGGTGGCGCGCGAGCCCGTGGCGCTCGTGGCCGCGGACGAGTGACGGCGGCTCGCGCCGCCGGGGCTCCGGCGCGTGGCTGACGCGACCGCGCAGGACGAGGGGCGGCCACCCTCGGCGGCGTACCTCGCGCTCGGGCGGGCCGCCCGCGACCGGCGGGCGCTCGACGTGCGGCTGCTGGCGGTGCCGGTGGTGCTCCTGCTCCTCTGGACCGTGGTCTACCCCAACGTGGAGGTCGTGGTCGGGAGCTTCGCGCGGGGGCTCGGGCTCTGGCGCGCGTTCGCGGCGAGCCCGTCGGACCGCGAGGCGCTCGTCACCAGCCTCGGGGTGAGCGTGGCCAGCGTGGTGGCGGCCACGGCCATCGGCCTGCCGCTCGCCTTCCTCCTCACGCGCGTCGAGTTCCGCGGGCGGCGGCTGCTCGGCGCGGTGGCCACGCTGCCGGCGGCGCTGCCGCCGCTCGTCGGCGTCGTCGCCTTCCTCTTCCTGTACGGCGAGAGCGGGCTCGTCACCCGCGGCGTGCAGCGGCTGCTCGGGCTCGCGGAGGCGCCGTGGACGCTCAGCGGCGTGTGGGCGATCGTCTTCGTGCACGCCTACACCATGTACGTGTACGTCTACCTGTTCGTGGCCGCCGGGCTCGAGCGGTTCGACACCACGCTCGACGAGGCGGCGGCCGGGCTGGGCGCGGGGCGGTGGCACCGGCTCCGGCGCCTGTCGCTGCCGCTCCTGACGCCGGCGATCGCCGGGGCGATGCTGCTCGTCTTCATGAGCTCCATGGGGTCGTTCAGCGCGCCGTACGTGTTCGGGGGTGGCGTGCGCGTCCTGGCGACGCAGATCGTCGCCAGCAAGTTGAACGGCAACCTGGGAATGGCCTACGTCGAGACGACCGTGCTGGCGCTCAGCGCGGTGGCGGCGCTGCTCCTGCTGCGCTGGCTGGAGCGGCGGCGGCAGTACACGCTGAGCGGGAAGGGGCGCGCCACGCGCCGCGCCATCCGGTCGCCCTTCGCGCGCGCCGTGGTGCCGCCGCTCGCCGTCGCCCTCGTCCTGCTACTCGTGCTGCCGCACCTGATGGTGCTGCTCGTCTCCTTCGCGCGCGACGGCGCCTGGACGACGCAGGTGCTCCCGCCCGAGTACACGCTCGACAACTTCCGCCGCCTCGCCACGCAGCCGCAGCTCTGGCGGCCGGTGCGCAACAGCGTGCTCATGGCGCTCGTGGCGACGGCGGCGAACGTCGTCGTCTGCTTCGTGGCCGCGTACCTCATCGTGCTCCGGCGCTTCCCGGGGCGGCGGCTGCTGGCGCTGCTGGTGGCGCTGCCGTGGGCGATCCCGGCGACGGCGATCGCCATCGGGCTCGCCGCCACCTTCAACCGCAACGACCCGCTCGGCGCCCGCGTGCTGCTCGTCGGCACGTTCTGGATCCTGCCGCTCGCCTACTTCATCCGCGGCGTGCCGGTGGTGGCGAGCGCCGTCGAGGGGTCGCTGCGGCAGATGGACCCGGCGCTCGAGGACGCCGCGCGGGGGCTCGGCGCCTCCTGGGCGCTCACCATGCGCCGCGTCGTGCTCCCGGCCGCGCGCCCCGGCCTGGTGGCCGGCGCGACGCTGGCCGCCGTCACCGCGGTGGGGGAGTTCGTGGCCAGCGTCGTGCTCTACACGCACGCCAACCGGCCGATCTCGGTGGAGATCCTCGCCCAGCTCCGGTCACTCGCCTTCGGCACGGCGGCCGCCTACAGCGTCCTGCTCATCGGCCTCGTCCTCGGCATCACGCTGGTGGCGCGGTGGATGGACGCGCGCACCCCGCCCGACGCGACGGCGGCCGCGGCCGGCTGAGAGCGTCGCCGCTCCCACGCACCGCCGGCCGCCCGCCGCGCCGCGCCGCCGCAAGCACGCGACTCGCACCGGGAAACGGACCGGCGCCCGCGGCAGTTCGTGGGTGGGAGAGGGCCGTTCACCACACGACATTCCGACATACCAAGCGAGTCCCGTGTCACCACGCATCGAACAGCACGCCGCGGCCGAGCGCCGCCCCCGCCGCCCCCACGTCGTCATCGTGGGGGGCGGCTTCGCCGGCCTCAGCGCGGCGCGGCGCCTCCGGCGGGCGCCGGTGGACGTGACGGTCCTCGACCGCACGAACCACCACCTCTTTCAGCCGCTGCTCTACCAGGTCGCCACCGCCGTGCTCTCCCCGGGCGACATCGTCGCCCCCATCCGCCACCTCCTGCGCAAGCAGCGGAACACGACGGTGCTCATGGCGCACGTCCACGAGGTGGACCCGGAGCGGCGGGTGGTAGTGGTCGACGAGGAGCGGCGCGAGATCGCCTACGACTTCCTCATCCTCGCCGCCGGCGCCCGCCACTCCTACTTCGGCCACGACGAGTGGGAGCCGTACGCGCCGGGGCTCAAGAGCATCGACGACGCCGAGGAGATCCGCCGCCGCTTCCTGCTGGCGTTCGAGGAGGCGGAGAAGAGCGAGGACGCGGCGGAGCGGGAGGCGCTGCTCACCATCGTGGTGGTGGGCGCCGGCCCTACGGGGGTGGAGCTGGCGGGGATGCTCTCGACGACGGCGCACGACGCGATGCACGCGGACTTCCGCCGCATCGACACGCGGCGCACGCGGGTGGTGCTGCTCGAGGGCGGGCCGCGGGTGCTCCCCACCTTCCCCGAGGAGCTGTCCGCGCGCGCGCAGCGGGACCTCGAGTCGCTCGGCGTGCAGGTGCGCACGCGATCCGTGGTGACGCGCATCGAGGAGGACGCCGTGTACGTGGGGGAGGAGCGCATCCCGACCCGGAACGTGTTCTGGGGCGCCGGGAACGCGGCCTCGCCGCTCGCCCGCGGGCTCGGCGCCCCACTGGACCGGGCCGGCCGCGTCCAGGTGGAGCCGGACCTCTCGGTGCCCGGGCGCCCCGAGCTGTTCGTGGTCGGCGACCTGGCGGCCGTCACCCAGGACGGCAAGCCGGTGCCCGGCGTCGCCCCGGCCGCCACGCAGGAGGGGGGGTGGGCGGCCGACAACGTCGTGCGCACGCTGCGGGGCGAGCCGCGGCGCCCTTTCGTCTACAGGGACAAGGGCGACCTGGCCACCATCGGCCGCCACCGCGCCGTGGGGAGCTTCTCGCGCGGCCGCATCCGCTTGACGGGGCGCACGGCGTGGTGGCTCTGGCTCGGCGTCCACATCATGTACCTGGCCGGGTTCCGGAACCGGGCGAGCGTGTTCATCCAGTGGGCGTACGCCTACTTCACCTACGGGCGCGGGGTGCGGCTCATCACCGGCGAGACGCGACGTACGCTGCCCCCGGTGGAGGCGACGCAGGCGATTCGCGGGTGGTAAGGAAATCCTCATGATCGTCCCGGCGCCGCGCCCGACCGTGTAAGGTCCGGCGCCCGGACGAGTTACCAGGCCCGACCGGGGGCGCGACGGAAACAGCACGGCAGCAATGTTTTGTTGACGCACTCGCCCGGCGCGCCTATGTTTGCGAGCCTTCAGGGACGGGTGCACGCGCGTCACCCCTGCCTGACGGCTTCGCCCTGCCCCGCGTCGCCACGAAATGTCGCTCACGCAGTCGTTCGAGCACCCTGCCGTCGAGCACCTCACCGAACAGCTGGCTCGCTTCGAGTCGCTGTTCGAGGCGGTGCCGCTGGCCATCGCCGTGTTCAACGACGCCCTGACGCTGGTGCGGGCGAACACGCGCTACTGCGAGCTGACGCGGCTCAAGCCGGCGCAGAGCACGGCGCGGTCGATCTACGACGCCTTCCCGAACGCGCTCGCCGACCTCACGGAGCAGATCGACACGGCGGTGCGGCGCGGGGCGGCGCGGCCGCTGCGCATCGCCTTCTCGCACCCGGGCGGGCAGCGCATCGTCGAGGCCACCTTCACCGCCCTCGGCGGCGAGCACGGGGCCGACGGCGTGCTCTTCGTGGCCAGCGACATCAGCGAGCTCGAGGCGCTGCGCACCGACCTGGCGCGGAACGTCGCGCAGCTCGAGGCGATCTTCGACGTCATCCCCGAGAGCGTGCGCGTCTACGAGGCCGACGGCACGGTGGTGCGCTCGAACACGCAGGCGCAGCGCGAGCACCGCGGCCCCCCGCCGGCCACCCTCCGCGACCTGTGGCGGCACGACCTCCCGCGGACGCTCGACGGGATGAGCCTCTTCGTGCACGAGCACCCGACGGCGCGGGCGCTGCGCGGCGACAGCGTGCGCGGCGAGACGCTCGTCGTGCGGCGCGGCGGCGACCTGCCGGGCGAGGCGGTGATCGAGGTCAACGCCAACCCGCTGCGCGACGCCACCGGGGCGCTGCGCGGCGCCGTGACGGTCGAGCGCGACGTCACCGAGCGCACGCGGCTGGCGCGCGAGCTGGCCGAGCAGGTGCGGCGCTCGGCGGCGCTCTACGAGGTGGTCTCCACCGAGGCGGAGCGCCTCGAGCGGATGGTGGCCGAGCGGACGGAGGAGCTGCTCGCGCTCCAGGAGCGGCGGGCGCGGGAGCGGCAGCTGGCATCCATCGGGCAGCTCGCGGCCGGGGTGATGCACGACGTCAACAACGCCCTCAACCCGATCATGGCCGCCGCGCACCTGCTCGCCCTGCGCGCCGACGACCCGGTGGCGGTGCGCGACTACGCGGCGCGCATCGCGCGGGCGGCGGAGACGGGGGCGGCCACGGCCGCGCGCGTGGGGCGCTTCATCCGCCAGGAGCCGGTGGCCGAGGCGCACGAGCAGCGCGTGGACCTGGCGACGCTCGCCGACGAGGTGATCGCGATGACGCGCCCGCTGTGGGCCGAGCGCGCGCGCGGCGGGCCGGTGACGCTCGACTTCTGCTGCGCCCCGGGCTGCTTCGTGCGCGGCATCGCCGGCGAGATCCGGGAAGCGCTCCTCAACCTCGTACAGAACGCGCTCGACGCGATGCGCGGCGGGGGGACGCTGGCGGTGCGCGTGCGGGTCGCGGGCGGCGAGGCGATGGTCGAGGTGAGCGACAGCGGCGCCGGCATGACGCCCGAGGTGCGCGAGCGCGCCTTCGAGCCGTTCTTCACCACCAAGGGGGTGAACGGCACGGGGCTCGGCCTGGCCGAGGTGTACGGGATCATGAAGCGGCACCGCGGGCGCGCCGAGATCGACTCCACGCCGGGCGTCGGGACGACGCTGCGGCTGGTGTTCCCCGTCGCCGAGGCGGCCGAGCCGGCCGTGGAGGCCGCGCCGGGGCGCCGCTCCTCGAAGCGCGTGCTGATCGTGGAGGACAACGACGACGGGCGCGAGTTCCTGAGTGCCCTGCTCGTCACCGAGGGGCACCGCGTGGACGCGGTCGCGAACCTGGCGCTGGCCTGGTCTCGGCTCGAAGAGGCCGACGGCGACGTGCCCTACGACGTGGTCGTGACTGACATCGGGCTGCCCGACGGCAGCGGGTGGGATCTGGTGGCCGACGTCCGCCACCGCTGGCCGTGGGTGCGCGTCGGCGTAATCACCGGCTGGGAGCTGCGCAGCGACGTCCCCGCCGAGGCGCACTTCACCCTGCGCAAGCCGGTGCGCACGCACGACCTGCTGGCCCTCGTGGCCGCCGACCCATGAGCACCCGGGGACGGCGACCGAACTCTCTTCCGGGGACGACACGGACGGCGTTGACGCCCGGACCCGGCCTCCGCACGCTCTCACTTCTTGAGGAATCGCGATGACCATACACGCCGCGGATGCGCCGATCCGCGTGCTCCTTGCCGAGGACGACGGGGACGCGCGGGCACTGCTCACCGACCTGCTGAACTCGATGGGGCACCAGGTGGTCGCAGCCGCGTCAGGCGGCCGCGAGGCGGTGCGCCGGGCGCAGGAGGTCACGCCGGACGTCGTCCTGCTCGACGTGCACATGCCCGACGGCTCGGGGATCGAGGCCGCGGAGGAGATCACGCGCCAGGCGCCGGGAACGGCGGTGGTGCTCTTCAGCGGCGACGAGAGCGTCTCGCTCAACGACCGCGAGGTGGGGGCGACGGCGGCCATCGCCTTCCTCCCCAAGCCGACGCCCCCCCGCGTGCTGGACGCGACGATCCGCCTGGCGGTCTCGCGCGCCCACGACCTGGCCTCGGCCCGCAAGGACGCACACGCGGCGCGCGAGCAGCTCGAGCACCGCAAGGTGATCGAGCGCGCCAAGGGGATCCTCATGCGCCGCACCGGCACCTCCGAGCAGGAGGCCTACCGCATCCTCCAGCGCACGAGCCAGGACCGCTCGGTGCCCATGGTGACGATCGCCAAGGCGGTGCTCGACAGCGAGCCGGGGGCGAGCCAGGCCGCCGCCTCCCGCAGCACCGAGGCCAAGGGGCTGCCGGCGAACGGCTAGCGCGGGGCCGCGGATTGCGGCACGCGTAGAGCGAAGCCCCTCGTACCAGACTAGGTGCGAGGGGCTTCGAGTGTCTCGAGGACCATCGCTCTCGGCTCTCGGCTCTCGGCTCCGGCAGGGGCAGGCTGTCGGGGTGGAAGGAGGACGTGCCCGCTACCGAGCCGCTCCTCGCACCGCTCTCGCCGAGAGCCGAGAGGCCCCAGCCGAGAGCCGCCCCTCCGAGAGCCCACAGCCGAGAGCCTTGGTTCTGAGCGCCGCTCCTTCGAGCGCCCAACGAGAAAGCGTCGCGCGACCGGGACGGCGCGCGACGCTCTGCCATTCACTGCGACGCCGCGAACGCCGCGGCGACGGCCCTCTTGAAGGGAACGACCTATTTGCGGCTCCGGTACAGCTTGGCCAGGGTGGTGACCGAGGCCGGCGTGACCCACGGCTCCACATTCAC
>Ga0307414_10002238_pt1 | contig 10095 bp, 12 predicted proteins | sample DK1Ometagenome_FD_203804 | JGI IMG/M metagenome (GOLD analysis project Ga0307414, IMG submission 203804) | Maize rhizosphere microbial communities from greenhouse at UC Davis, California, United States - DK15-O-3 | ecosystem: Host-associated > Plants > Roots > Rhizosphere > Soil | place: USA...
GCCGCGTTGCGGCCACGCGCCGAATGGTCACTTGGCTTCGACGAAGACGTAGTCGGCTCCGGAAGGAGTCACTGCGGCCTTGACCCGCTCGTTGTCCGCCGCCTGGCCGATGAAGAGGATCTTGACCTTCTTCATGGTGTCCGGCGGCACGGGCTTGAAACCGGCGATGATCATGTCGGCCATCTTGGCCGATTCCGGCGAACCGAATGCGATCAGGTTGCCGCCGACGATGCCGCGCGCCAGTGCGTTGGAGATCTGCTCGGACTGGCCCTTGTAGTCGGATTCGAACTTGGGATTCGCCTGGCTGGTCAGGTAATAGACGAACGGGTTGTTGGTGATTTCGCCCATGTTGCGCCCGACCACATCCTGCAGGTAGGCCTTCCATGCGGCGTCATCGGCCGTGGTGGGGGCGCTCAGTGGCGCGGTTTGCACCGGTGCCGCGGCTTCCTGCTTCTTGCAGGCTGCGAATGGCAGTACGAGGCAGGCGGCCAGCAGCAAACGTGTAGCGATCTTCATGGTGTTTCCCCTCCGTTGAGTCTTGCGATGAATGGTGTTGCATGGATCATTGCGCGGCCTTGGACCGCCATTGTTCCTGCAGCGCGGCGGCCACGGCCTGCGGCACGAAACCGGAAATGTCGCCGCCAAGGCGGGAAATCTCCCGCACCAGCGACGAGGAAATGAATCCGTACTGCTCGGCCGGGGTCAGGAACAGCGTTTCCACCTCCGGGATGAGGTGGCGGTTCATGCTGGCCAGCTGGAACTCGTATTCGAAATCGGACACCGCGCGCAGGCCGCGCAGCAGCACGCCGCCACCGACCTCCCCGACGAAATGCGCCAACAGCGAATTGAACCCGCGCACTTCGACATGCGGATGGTGCACCACGGCCTCGCGCGCCAGCCGCACCCGCAATTCCAGCGGCAGCGCCGGGCCCTTGCCCGGGCTTTCGGCGACGCCTATGACCAGTCGCTCGAACAACGGCGCCGCACGGTCGATCAGGTCGATGTGGCCGTTGGTGATGGGGTCGAACGTGCCTGGGTAAACCGCGATACGGGTACGCGCCACACTCATTCAGGGACCGCCACGGAAATATTGCCGCCCAGTGTATCAGCGCCACGCGGATCGGGCGCTCGGTACAGGGCGTAACGTACCTCGCGGGTCCGGCCTTCGCGGTGCAACGCCCACTCCTTCGGCAGCAGCGGCGCCTGTTCGGGCGGAGATTCCACATACAGCCATGCGCCCTGCGCCAGTTTCGGCAACAGTGCGGCCAGGGTCGGCTGCCAGAGGTCCGCCTCGAAAGGCGGATCGACGAACGCCAGGTCGAAACTGGCCGGTGCCTGCCTTCCCAGCCAGGCCAGCGCATCGCCGTGCGCGACTTCGACGGATCCATGCGCGGACAGCCGCGTCACGGTCTCGTCCAGGGACCGGGCCAGTGCCGCGTCCCGTTCCACCAGCACCGCGCGCGCCGCACCGCGCGATACCGCCTCCAGGCCCAGCGCACCGGTGCCGGCGAATACATCCACGACCCGGGCGCCCGCGAGCACCGGCATCAGCCAGTTGAACAGGGTTTCGCGCACACGATCACTGCTGGGGCGCAGGCCCGGACTGGCCGGCACCGCCAGGCGCGTGCCGCGCCAGCGGCCGCCGACGATGCGGACCTTGCCGTGTTCGGTTCCGGGGGCGGCGGATTTCATTCGTCCTGTCATCGGGCTCTGCGGGGGGCCGGTGCTAGCATGTGCGCATTCTCCGATATCTCCGAGCAATGGTCAGTTTTTTCCGCCGCAAGAAGCCCCCCACCGACCCCGGAACCCCGCCCGACACCGATCCCACGCGACGCTACGGCGTGGAAGAGATGGCAGCCGCGTTCCCGGAGCCGGCCCGGCCGGATATCGACCCGCAACAAACCGTTCCGGTTGCCGCGGAGAAGGTTGTCGCCACCACGCCGACGCAGCCCGCCGACCCGCTCGTTCCCGCTGCGTCCTCCCCGATCGTCGACAACACGACGGCACCTGCAGCTGCCGGCAAACCCGGCTGGCGCGAACGCCTGCGCGACAGCGGCTTCGCGCGCGGGCTGGGCGGGTTGTTCTCGCGCAACCCCAGGCTCGACGACGACCTGCTTGACGAAATCGAGACCGCCCTGCTGACCGCCGACGTCGGCGTGCCCGCGACCACGGCGCTGGTCGAAGACCTGCGCAAGCGCATGAAGGCGCGCGAATTCACCGATGCCAACGCCTTGCTCAAGGCGTTGCGCGCGGATTTGATCGCGATGTTGGCCCCGGTGGCGTTGCCGTTGCGGATCGATGCCTCCGCCAAACCCTTCGTCGTGCTCACGGTCGGCGTCAACGGCGTGGGCAAGACCACGACCATCGGCAAGCTGGCGCGTCGTTTCAAGGAACAGGGCCACAGCCTGATGCTGGCCGCCGGCGATACTTTCCGCGCCGCCGCCGTCGCGCAACTGCAGACCTGGGGCGAACGCAACGGCGTGCCGGTCGTGGCCCAGGGGCAGGATGCGGATGCGGCTTCGGTGGCCTTCGATGCGCTGCAGGCGGCCAGGGCGCGCGGCATCGAAGTACTGATCGCCGATACCGCCGGACGCCTGCATACGCAGCAGGGATTGATGGCCGAACTGGGCAAGATCCGCCGCGTACTCGGCAAGCTCGACCCCAGCGCGCCGCATGAAGTGCTGATGGTGATCGACGGCACCACCGGCCAGAACGCGCTTTCGCAATTGCGCCAGTTCCACGCGGCGGTCGGCGTCACCGGACTGGTAGTGACCAAACTGGACGGCACCGCCAAGGGTGGCGTGGTGTTCGCACTGGCGCGGGAATTCGGCATCCCGATCCGCTATGCGGGCATCGGCGAACGCTCCGAGGACTTGCGCGTGTTCGATGCCGAGGCCTTCGTCGATGCGCTGTTGCCGGAAGCACTGGGCGCGTGAGCGACAGCAGGCCGCACTGACATGACCCGGCGCCGCAAGATCGCACTGCTGGTGATCGTAGCGGTGGTACTGGCCGGGACGATGGCATTGCGCTGGCTGCTGGATCCCGGATACCTGGTACCCGCCGTGCTCGGCCTGGCGGGAAAATCGCTGGGCCTTGAAATCACCGCGAGCGGCATCGGCGAATATCGCCTGCGCGGAACCCCGCAACTGGTCGCCCGCAACGTCGTCGCACGCGAACCCGGAGCGAAGACGACTGTCCTGACCGCCGAGCGGGTATTCGTTTCGGTGCCGTGGTCGACCTTGCGCGCGCGTGGCCGCGACCTCGTCGCCAATCGCCTGGAACTGGATGCGCCTGTTCTGGATGTCGCCGCCTTGCAGGCATGGCAATCCAGAAGGCCGCCGAGCGAGGCTCCCCTTCCCGCCTTGGCCAATGGCATCGGCCTGGTCCGCGGACAGGTGCTCGGCGAGGGCTGGAAGATCGCCGACCTTGATGCGGAACTGCAGTCGCTGGCCCCAACGGAACCATTGCGTGCGCATGTGCGTGGCCGTTACGAGGGCAATGGCATCGCCGCGCCCATCGACGTGCATGCGACGCTGACCAGGCCCGCCTCCGGTGCCGGTTTGGGTGTTGCCGGACAGGTCGCACTGGAAAGTGCGCAGTGGCGATTGCCCTCGCAGATAACCCTGTCGGCAAAATTGCGCATGGAAGATGGCTTTCGCCTGCAAGGCGCGGTACTGGGAACCAGGTCGCGTTATGTTTCCGACGGCACTTCCCTGCCATTCGTACTCGGCATGGCCGGGCCGCTCCAGTTCGACAGACAAGGGTTGAGCCTGCGGCCCGCAGGCCTGGCGTTGCGTGGCCGGGGAGTGATGCCAACACTCGATGCCGTCGGCGCACTGTCGTCGGGCGACAGCATGCGCATCGACTTGGAAGGTTCCCTCGCCGGCTGGCCTGCCGCATGGCCGGCGTTGCCGCCGCCACTGGGACAGTCGACCTCGCCGCTGCCGTTCGTGCTGGCCTATGACGGACCCGGCGACCTGTCCGGTATCGCAGCGCTGGAATTGCAACGCGACGACACCCTGTTCGACGGACGCTTCCGCTTGTTCGAAGTGATGAACTGGATCGACGCCGACGCACAAGGCTCTCCACTGCCTCCCATCGCCGGCACGCTGAAGACGCCCGCGCTGGAAATTTCCGGCGCTACGCTGGAAGGCGTGGAAGTACGATTCGAAGACCCGTCGCTACCTGCGACGGCAGCCGGCCAATGAACGACCCCCCCTACACTTTCGCAACGCGCCTGCTGGACTGGTTCGACCATTCCGGCCGCCACGACCTGCCCTGGCAGCATCCACGCACGCCGTATCGCGTCTGGCTGGCGGAAATCATGCTGCAGCAGACCCAGGTGAAGACGGTGATGCCGTACTTCGAGCGCTTCGTCTCGATCTTCCCGACGCTTGCGGATCTCGCCGGGGCGTCGCTCGACGAAGTGCTGGCGCAATGGTCCGGCCTTGGCTACTACGCTCGCGCCCGCAACCTGCATGCCAGCGCGCGCCTGTGCATGCAGGTGCATGGCGGCGACCTGCCGCGCGACCACGATGCGCTGGTCGCCCTGCCCGGCATCGGCCGCAGCACCGCCGGCGCGATCCTGGCGCAGGCCTGGGGCGACCGTTCCGCGATCCTCGATGGCAACGTCAAGCGCGTGCTCACCCGCTACCACGGCATCGAAGGCTGGCCGAGCTTGCCCGCGGTCGAGAAGCGGTTGTGGACACTGGCCGAAGCGCACCTTCCCGATGCGCGTCTCGCCGACTACACCCAGGCACAGATGGATTTCGGCGCCACGCTGTGCACGCGATCGAATCCGGCCTGCATGCTGTGCGTGTTGCAGGACGATTGCGTGGCCTTGCGTGACGGACGCGTGGAAGAACTACCCACGTCGCGTCCCGGCAAGCCACTGCCCGAACGCAGCGCGCTGGTCCTGCTGGCGGAAAACGCCGCCGGCGAAATACTGCTGCAACGACGCCCGCCGACCGGCATCTGGGCTTCGCTGTGGTCGCTGCCCGAGGCGGAGAGCCACGAAACGGCCCGCGCGTGGTTCGCCATGCACCTGCGCGGCGACTACGACCATGCCGAAGCCCTGGCGGAGATCCCGCACGCCTTCACCCACTACCGCCTGCGCATGCATCCATTGCGCTGGCAGGCGCTCGCCGCGCGCGACGTGGTGCGCGACAATGACGACCTGCGCTGGGTCGCGCGTGCGGACCTGGTCGCGCTCGGGTTGCCCGCGCCCATCCGCAAGCTGCTCGGCGAGCAAGCGCCGCGCTGAAAGGACCACCATGCCAAGAACCATCTTCTGCGAATACGAAAAGGGCGAAGCCGAAGGCCTAGATTTCGTTCCCTATCCCGGCGAACTCGGCCAGCGCATCTACGCGCACGTCGGCAAGCCGGCCTGGGCGGCATGGCTGGCGCACCAGACCATGCTGATCAACGAGAACCGGCTGTCGCCGCGCGATCCGAAGCACCGCCGGTTCCTGGAAGAAGAACTGGAGAAATTCCTGTTCCATGGCGGCGCGGACAAACCGGCGGGCTTCGTGCCGGAAGAGTGATGCCCAGGCCTTTGTAGAGCCGAGCTTGCCCGGCTGCTCTTCGCGAAAAATCGAAAGCAGCCGAGCAAGCTCGGCTCTACGCACGGAAGGGAGTCCCCTTGGGGACAAAGCGAAGGCGCAGTGCCCAGGTTTCAACTGCCAGCAGCTTCCCGCTCGACCAGCTTCGCCTCACGCAGGTTCTTCTGCGCCTGCTTCAACGCCTTTACGTCCAACGGACGGATGGTCTCGATCCGGCACGGTATGCGCATGGTGCTGGAGCCGCCGCCATGCACGTAGACATTGTCGAAACGCGCCGAAACCCGGCTCATCATGTTGCTCAGGCTGATCGCCGGGGCGTAATCCAGATCGGGGCAGGGTCCATAGAGCTCCATCAGGTAGGCCTGGCTGGGCCTGGTCCACACCGCCAAGGCACTGTCGCCCAGCGGGGTCCAGCCATTGATCTGGCCGAAATACTGGAAATCCCTGACCGGCTCGCCGGCATGGGCCCTGTACACGCCCAGGGTTTCGGCATCGCTTTGCCGGATGGTACTGCACGCGCCCAGTGCCAATGCCATCACCAGGCCCGATATCAACTTCATCATGGCGCTGCTCTCCGCAATGTAATAGCCGTAGTACGCAGAGGACGCGGCCACCGTCGCTGTATGGACACCCGCCCATCGCCCGGTTCAGCCCACGTGCGGCTTGCCGCCAAGGCCCTGCACCCGTATCATGCCGCCCCTCACTTCGGCTCGGCCGCAGGTGCATGGCCGGGTAGCTCAGTCGGTAGAGCAAGGGATTGAAAATCCCTGTGTCGGGGGTTCGATTCCCTCCCCGGCCACCATTCTGGTGGCGCTGAAACGTAGACAGGACAAGGGTTCCCGGGAGTGGGAGCCCATTTTTTTGCGCGGCCTGGGTACGTGGTCCGACAACTGCCCGGCAGGTCTACCGGAACCCCGTCTTCACCCAGCGTCCAGACCTGTCCCGACGTCCACGCGCAGGTTCGCGCTATTTCTGTCGAAGCCTGGCCGTCCCGGGGATGCCGGATTGCGCCGGACGATCCCTGCGTCACCGTCGGAATTTTCCTACCCCTCGCCGCGCTATCCACCGACTGTCGTGCCATCGCCTCCCGGGCATGCTGTCCTTGCGATGGAGTTCGCCTTTCATGCACAAGGAATGGAGTGCCGGTTTGAATCAGCGGCGGGGCAACGTACGCCTCGCCGCAGTCGAGATGGCTGATCATGAAACGTTCCCTGTTGATGCTGCGCCCGTCCTATGAAGGATGGAAATTGCTGGACAACGGCAAGCCGGTGTTCTGGTTCCCTGAAATGAACGCCGCCCTGGAAGTCGCCAATACCATCGCCGAGGCGCGCCATGCGTTCTCGCTGCAACCGACCGGTGTGGAGGTGGAAAACGGCGAGTGCGCGCTGGAACGGGTAAGCACCTACGGTTGAACGTAGCCCTGATATTTGATCGACAGAGCCCAACGGGCCTCGTCGAGCCCGCCAGGAATCCGGTATTTGCCGGTCCGGTCCGGCAGCCGCGCCAACGATTGCTTTACACATCGCCCCGGCAGGCCCCCTAAGCTGCGCTTCCGATCGCGGAGCCGTCGCATGCGCAACCTGCCCGCCCTGCTTTTGCTCCTGGCCTGTTTCGTACCCGATGCGCGCGCCGCCAACCCGGTCGCTTCGGTGCCGCAGCTGGATATCTCGCGCTACGCCGGCCAGTGGTACGAGATCGCGCATCTGCCCAATTCGTTCCAGGCCAAGTGCGCCAGCAACATCACCGCCGCCTACACATTGCGCGACGATGCACATATCGACGTGCGCAACGCCTGCCGCACCGCCGATGGCGAGAACAAGGTCGCGGAAGGCCTGGCCCGGCCGGTCGAAGGACATCCGGGCCGCCTCGAAGTGCGCTTCGTGCCCGACTGGCTGTCCTGGGTGCCGTTCGTATGGGCCGACTACTGGGTCATCGACCTGGATCCCGGCTACACCTGGGCCGTGGTCGGCGAGCCGGACCGCGAGTACCTGTGGATCCTGTCGCGCGAGCCGGGCATGGATCGCGTCCTGTTCGAGCAGATCAAGGCCCGCGCCATCGCCATGGGTTACGACCTGGGACTTCTGGTCGTGACCGCGCCGCTGCGGCAGGAATAGTCGCCATACGCCGTAGTATCCTTGTCCATCGCCTGATCGATGGGAACGGACATGACTCGTGCTTGGCAGTGGATTTCGGTTTTGCTTCTTTGCCTGGTCCTTGCGGCCTGCGGCGGAGGCCTGGTGCGGCGCGTATCCCCGCCCGCGGCCAGCATCCAGCAACTGACCGTCAATGTCGACGGCAGCTGGTCGGTGGACCTGCGGCTGCAGAATTACAGCAGCATTCCGATGCGCTTCGACAGCGCCGACCTGGCGATCACGGTCGGCGACCAGATCGCTGGCAACCTGAAGGGCGCGCCGCGCATCTCGATCGGACCGGAATCCGCCGACGTGGTCAGCCTGCCTTTCAAGCCCGGCATCGAAGCGCGCATGGCCGTCGCCGACGCGCTGGCCGGGCGGCACTCGCTGGGCTACACGCTCAAAGGCAAGCTGGAAGCGGTGCCGGAGGAAGGCAAATCGAAGACCTTCGACATCGATGTCCGCAATACCCTGAGCCCGGTACCCGGCCTCGACGGCGTATTGCGCTGAGAGCAGGGAATCGGGAAAGCGCAAACCTCGTAGATCACCAGCGCCCTACTTCTCACTCCTCACTCCTCACTCCTCACTCCTCACTCCTCACTCCTCACTCCTCACTCCTCACTCCTCGTTCCTAGTTCCTTCCCTCTCTCCCCATTCCCGAGCCCATGAGCACCTACAAAGCCCCCCTGACCGATATCCGCTTCGCCCTCTACGACGTGCTGGGCGCCGAGGCCCTGTTCGCGAAACTCGGTTACGACGAGGCCACGCGCGACGTGCTGGACGCGGTGCTGGAGGAAGCCGGGCGCTTCACCGAAACCGTCTTGGCCCCGCTCAACAGCGTCGGCGACGAGATCGGCTGTAGCCTCGACAACGCCACTGGGGAAGTAACCACGCCGCCGGGTTTCCGCGAGGCGTACGCGCAATTCACCGAGGGCGGCTGGACCGGCCTGACCGCGGCCCCGGAATTCGGCGGCCAGGGCCTGCCGCATGTCATGGGCGCGCCGTTGAACGAGATGATCAACGCCGCCAACCTGGCCTGGGGCAACTTCCCGCTGCTCTCCCATGGCGCGGTCGAGGCGCTGAAGCATTACGGCGAAGACTGGCAACGCGAAGCCTTCCTCAAGCCGATAGTAGAGGGCCGCTGGACCGGCACCATGTGCCTGACCGAACCGCATTGCGGCACCGACCTGGGCCTGCTCAAGACCCGCGCCGAACCCAACGCCGACGGCAGCTATTCCATCACCGGCACCAAGATCTTCATCACCGCCGGCGAACACGATCTCACCGACAACATCGTGCACCTGGTGCTGGCGAAACTGCCGGATGCGCCTGCCGGCGCCAAGGGCATCTCGCTGTTCGTCACGCCCAAGTTCAAGGTGGCGCGCGACGGCAGCGTGGGCGAGCGCAACGACCTGCGTTGCGGCTCGATCGAACACAAGATGGGAATCAAGGGTTCGGTCACCTGCGTGATGAACTTCGACGGCGCGCAAGGCTACCTGGTCGGCGAAGCGCACAAGGGACTGCAGGCGATGTTCGTGATGATGAACACCGCGCGCCTGGGCGTCGGGCTGCAGGGCATCGGCCTGTCGGAGCGCGCTTACCAGAACGCATTGCGTTATTCGCTGGACCGTTTGCAGACACGCTCGCTCAGCGGGCCAAAATTCCCGGACAAACCCGCCGACCCGATCATCGTCCACCCCGACGTGCGGCGCATGTTGCTGACGGTGAAGTCGCTGGTGGAAGGCAGCCGTCTGCTCGCCTTGCATGCCGGCACCCTGATCGATGTCGCCCACCGCGCAACGGATGCGGCCGAACGCGAACAGGCCGACGTGCTGGTCAGTTTCCTGACCCCGATCTCCAAGGCCTGCCAGACCGAATGGGGCATCGAGAACACCTACAACGCGCTGCAATGCTTCGGTGGCCACGGCTACATCCGCGAACACGGCATGGAGCAACTGGCGCGCGATGCGCGCATCACCACGCTGTACGAGGGCACCACCGGCATCCAGTCGCTGGACCTGATGGGACGCAAGACGGCTTCGACCAGGGCCGCCGGACTGAAGTTGTTCCTCGCCCAGATCGAGGCCTTCGCAAAACAGCATGAGGGCGATGCCACGCTGGCCGAATTCATCGTGCCATTGCGGCAGAAGGCCGCGGAGTGGGCCGCCCTGACCCAGGGCGTGCTGCAGCGCGCGGCCGGCGATCCAGAAGAGATCGGTGCGGCCAGCACCGACTACCTGTTCTATTCGGGCTATGTCGCTCTGGCCTATTACTGGGCCAGGAGCGTCGCCGCAGCCGAAGCCTCGGCGCACGGCGCTTCGTTCAAGCAGGCAAAACTTGAAACCGCGCGCTTCTATTTCGCCCGCATCCTGCCACGCACGCTAAGCCATGCCGCCGCGATC
>Ga0307414_10002239_pt1 | contig 10093 bp, 12 predicted proteins | sample DK1Ometagenome_FD_203804 | JGI IMG/M metagenome (GOLD analysis project Ga0307414, IMG submission 203804) | Maize rhizosphere microbial communities from greenhouse at UC Davis, California, United States - DK15-O-3 | ecosystem: Host-associated > Plants > Roots > Rhizosphere > Soil | place: USA...
CAATTCTGTGTACCTAAAAGGTCATTAAATGATTGATAAATATTGGAAACGAATTTTATATCTTCTTGAGTTGGGGAAAGTTTATCTTTTACAAATCTTCTCAATGTTGAATTTATTTCATTTTTTTTCATAAGTCGTTGTAATCATTGAAGTAACAATGTCATTTAAAAGCCTTCCTCTAAAGTTTACGACTATTGAATTTCTGTTTTCATTTATTTTATCCATTAAATTTTGATCAATTCTACCACCTGATTGTGGTGCATATATTATAAGTGAATCGCTATCATTTTTATATTTAAGAATTGATTCTATTTCCTCATTAAATTCAGGATAGTTAACTAACATCATTGTAAACTTTTCACCTTTCGGAATCGAGTCCTTGCTTATTTGAGTAATATTTTTGGACTTAAAAATACCTGAATCTGAAATAAGGCTTTTTAAACTTTCGAAGTCCTTTTCTGCATAAACAGCAATTTTTCTATTATATAGACTTTTTCCAAGCCTAATCCAAATCGGCACAATGCCTCTTAGAACAGAATAAATTCCATAAAAAAATAATATAACCGCTATTGCCGTACTTATTCCGCCAACTATCACAAAGAATGGATGGTTAAAGAAAATTAATATTTCTTCCATAGATTAGTTTTTAGGTTTTTATCACAAACATTTAACATGTGAATTGTTTAATAAACAATATCAGCCAAGTTAGTTCTTAATTGTAAGAAACAAATACGTGCTTGTAAGTATTTTTTAATAAAGTTATTAACGTTTATTTATTCATTAATTCAATGAATCATTAAAATTAGAATGCACAATTTTTAAATGCGAAGGATGTTCATGTAAATTCTCCTGTAGAATGTTTGTATTTATGGAGTTTATATATGCTTTAATGATAGAAAGCGGGATTTCAATGTATTTTGGGTTCTTAAAGTCTTTTTTAAATTCTATTTCTAAAGATTTATTTTCTTCATTAAAATTTAAACTTTTTAAAAGCGAAGATTTTATATGTACTGGTATCATTATATGTTATTGATTTATAATAAATTATAATCAAATATATAATTGTAAATCTATATATAAAATACGTACTTGTGAGTATTTTGTATCGAGAATCGTTTTTAGTTTTAAAGCTTCTCGATACATTTTTTGTTCCGCTCGCTCCACAAAAAATACTCGAAGTGACATCTAGGTTTTCAATTGTGATTTTTAGTTAGCCTGTCAGTTCGAGTGAAATAGTGAGGTACGAGCTATTTTGTATCGAGAACCGTTATTAGTTGTAAAGCTTCTCGATACAAATTTGTTCCGCCCGCTCCACAAAAACACTCGAAGTGACATTTAGGTTGTTAATTTATTTTTAGTTAGTTAGTCTGTCAGTTCGAGTGAAATACGGAGGCACGGAGTATTTTTTATCGAGAACCGTTATTAGTTGTAAAGCTTCTCGATACATTTTTTGTTCCGCCTGCTCCACAAAAAACACTCGAAGTGACATCTAGGTACTAATTATATTTTAGTTAGTTAGCCTGTCAGTTCGAGTAAAATACGGAGGCACGGAGTATTTTGTATCGAGAACCGTTAAGAGTTGAATTTTTTCTTAGCTAGGTTTGGAAGATTATCAAATTCACCATTTATTAACGCTTCCTTTTTCGCTTTCGACCATTTTTTAATTTGCTTTTCAGTTGCAATAGCAACATTGGGATCTGTAAATTCAGCATAAAAAGCTAAATGGATGGGACGTCTGGAATAGGTATAACAGTCTTTATGTTTTCCTGATTGATGTTCAATTAATCTTTTTTCTAAATTGGATGTAAAACCTGTATAGTAAGTATCATCAGAGCATTTTACAATATATACATAGTAGATTTTCATTTGCTAAATATAATACTTAGATGTATTTGATAAGGCTTCTCGATACATTTTTTGTTCCGCCCGCTCCACAAAAAACACTCGAAGTGACAACTAGGTTGTTAATTGTGCTTTGTTAGCCTGTCAGTTCGAGTGAAATTCTTTTTCAGAATTTTGTATCGAGAACTTTAGTTAGGGTTGCAAAATCAAATTATCATCACAAATCTTAGATTCCTGCCTGCGCAGGAATTGTCAATCCCTCTGTCTCCTCAACAACCAAAGTTTTACATAGCGCATAAAAACAACATAACCTTGAATGTAACCAATGGTTAAGCCAACAACGCCATCTCTAAAGCCGCTTTGTACTATATAATGTTTAAAAAAGCCCCAAAAAGGTTTTATAATGAAGTGATGGGTGTTAGGGCACCTGTTTTTTTATCGTAGTCTTTCGCTTGCCACGTGGCATATGTGTTCATTTTATCCATATACTTATCCAGCGAAATATAAGTGTGATGGTAAAGCTTGTTTTTTAATTTTCCAACGTGGCCATCAGCCATAATTTCTTCATGCACATGTTTGTCTTCGTATTTGCAAACATCGCGCTTAAAGAGCCTGATGACTTTGTCGTTTCTCCAGCCGCTATAATGAACACGTTCTCCCATAAAATGGTTCATTCTGCCAATCCAATAAGCTACGATGTTTGGGTCTGGCTTTTTAAGAATTTCTAGAATTTCAGATTTTAGTTCAGGAGTGACACGCTCATCGGCATCAAGGAGTAAAATCCATTCATGTGTTGCTTGGGGAATCGCCCAATTTTTTTGAGCCGACGGATAATCAAACGGTCGTCTAATGACTTTTGTCGCTAGTTTTTCAGCGAGTTCAAAAGTGCCATCCGTACTAAAACTATCGACCACTAAAATTTCATCGACAAAATTCACCGAAGCAATAACCGCTTCTATATTATGAATTTCGTTCCCAACAGGAATGATAGCGGTGAGTTTTTTCATTTTTTGGTAATGGTATTTAAAAACGTTTTTAAAGCACCTAAAAAGTATGAAGGCTTAAATTCTTTATATAAAGTTAAGGCTTCTTTTTTTACTTTTTTTCCTTCTTGGTTGCGGAAAAATTCAGGTTTATAATCTTTTAAGTGAACGGATGTATTTTTTTCGTCTTCAAAAGACGCCCAAATTTTCTTTTCAATCCATGGTGAAAAAATAGTAAAGGTTGGTATGTTTAATGCTTTTGCCATATTTACGGCACCACCTTCATTACCAATCAGCGCATCGCAGTAAGAAGTCAGCGCTAGAAACTCACGAAGATTATTGCCAAAAACGGACATATAAATCTGTTTTTGTGTGTCTGGTTTGCATAAATTAAAGACAGCTTCTGCTTCTTCAATTTGCTTCGGAATATAATTGAACAAAATTTGTGCATGGGTTTCTTGCACAACGAAATCAATCACATGAGCCATATATTCTAATGGATATGTTTTGTCTTTTCCGCTTCCTAAAACGCTCACCATAAAAATTGGTGAGGATAGGCTTATGTTTGATTCTGTTAGAAGTTGTTTTGCTTTTTCCTTTTCGGAATCTGTTAGATATATTTTTGGTTTGATGATGGTTTTTGAAAGTGAAACATCAATCGGTTCCAATAATTGCAATCGGTTTTCAATAGCCAAACCAGCCACAGTGGTTGATTCGGTTTTATACTTTATGGGATATGTATAAATAAAATAAGAATAGGATTTATATTTTGAAATTTTTATGTTGGCACCACTTAATGCGGTTATCAAGTTGCTTGATAATTTGCTGTAAGCATCAATAACCATATCGAATTTTTCTTTTCGGATAGTTTTAGCAAATTTGAATAATTTTATCTTGCTGGCTTCCATTTCTGGAGTGAAAAAAATAAAGTGATCTATAAACGGATTGTTTTGAACAACAGGAAACGTGTGTGTATTGATTAAATAGTGTAAAGTAGCTTTTGGATATTTTAAGCGAAGTGCTTCAAACAGAATACTGCTTGTAAGCACATCGCCAATCATTTTTTGCTGTATGATTAAAATTTTCATTTACACGGCCACACCGTTTTCACGAAGCGCATTATTTAAAGAGGTTTTCTTATCGGTACTTTCTTTACGTTTTCCAATGATTAACGCGCAAGGCACTTGATATTCGCCAGCAGGAAATTTTTTGGTATAACTTCCTGGAATCACTACCGAACGTGCAGGCACTTTTCCAATCATTTCAACAGGTTTATCTCCGGTCACATCAATTATTTTTGTGCTCATGGTCAACACCACATTCGCACCTAAAACAGCTTCTGTTTCCACATGAACACCTTCAACAACTATACAACGTGAGCCCACAAACACATTATCTTCAATAATTACGGGAGCAGCTTGCAAAGGTTCCAATACGCCACCAATACCAACGCCACCAGATAAATGCACATGTTTACCAATTTGCGCACAACTACCAACGGTCGCCCATGTGTCCACCATTGTACCTTCATCTACATAAGCTCCAATATTTACAAAACTCGGCATTAAAATAGTGCCTTTAGAAATATAGGCACCATAACGAGCCACAGCATGAGGCACAACTCTGATTCCTTTTTCAGCATAACCGGTTTTTAAAGGAATTTTATCGTGAAATTCTAAAGGTCCTGCTTCTAAGGTTTCCATTTTCTGAATAGGAAAATATAAAACAACGGCTTTTTTAACCCATTCGTTCACTTGCCATCCTCCAGAAATGGGTTCGGCAACTCTTAAAGTTCCTGAATCCAATAGAGAAATCACTTTTCTAATCGCGTTAGTCGTTGTTTCTTCTTGTAAAAGGGCTCTGTTTTCCCAAGCTTGTTCAATGGTTTTTTGTAATTCTGTCATTTGTAATAATATTTTGGGCAAATATAATAGGTATCATTTAAAAAAGAGAGAAGAAAAAGCTTTAATATGAATTCTAAAAACCATTTTAAAATAGGTCGTTTAACGAACATTTTCTTGTAAAATCGGTTTCATTTCTCCTTTGAAAGAAAAAAATAAATCGATTAAATACATTTTGGTGGTTTTTAATCTTTAAAACAATGCTTTTCATCTATTTATCGATGAAAATTTGTCACTCCACTACTAATCGAATTTCCCACCGCTTATAACTAATAAATTGTTTGTAAGCCTTTGTGTGACTATATATTTGCTTCATCAAAATAACCCAAACAAAATGAAAACAATTTACATCTTATTAATTTTATTACTTACTTTCTCTTTCGCAAGTGCACAAGAAAATGTTGAAGCTAAAAAAATTGACTCTACTGTAATGGTTTCTCAAAATAATGAAGAAGTTACTTTAAACGTTACTACTAATGAAACAGTATCAACAATTAAAGAAGATGTTACAATTGAAGCTACTATAGCTCGTACCAGCGACATCAAAATTTACTTAAATCAGTTAAGAAATGCTGAAAATATTGATTTGTTATTTCCTAAACTGAATAAAACATTTAAAGCTTAACATCCAAAATATAAATAATTAAGGTTAATTCTAAGAAAGGTTGTCTAAAAAGACAGCCTTTTTTATTTATTACATATTTTTGCAAAAACGTTTTTATGTCTAGAATTTTAGCAATTGATTATGGTTTAAAAAGAACGGGAATAGCTGTAACCGATACATTACAGATTATCGCTTCTGGTTTAACAACTGTTGCTACCCATGATATATTTGTTTTTTTAAAAGATTATACAGCCAAAGAAAATGTTGAATTGTTTTTGGTAGGCGAGCCAAAGCAGATGGATAATACAGCTTCTGAAAGTGAAGCATTGATAATTCCTTTTATAAACCGGTTAACAAAGGAATTTCCAAACATTCCCGTGAAACGTGTCGATGAAAGGTTTACGTCTAAAATGGCTTTCCAAACGATGATTGATAGCGGTTTGAAAAAAAACCAACGAAAAAACAAAGCGCTTATTGATGAAATAAGTGCGACACTTATATTGCAAAGCTATTTGTATTCAAAATAATTCCGATTAAAAACACATTTTCAGACGCAAAAATTTCAATTCAAAACTAAGTATTGTATTTTTGCGCTCAATAATTCAAATAAACAATGATATTACCTATTGTAGCCTATGGCGACCCGGTTTTAAAAAAGAAGGCAGAAGACATCTCTAAAGATTATCCGAATCTGGATGCACTTTTAGCAAATATGTTTGAAACCATGTATAATGCTTACGGTGTGGGTTTGGCTGCGCCTCAAATCGGACTTCCCATTCGTTTATTTTTGGTGGATACCGCTCCTTTTTCTGATGAAGATTTAAGTGAAGAAGAGCAAATGAAGTTAAAAGTCTTTAAACGTGTTTTCATCAATGCTAAAATATTGAATGAAGAAGGGAAAGAGTGGGCGTTTAATGAAGGTTGTTTAAGTATTCCAGATGTTCGGGAAGATGTTATAAGAAAGCCAACAATTACAGTTGAATATTTTGATGAAAATTTTCAGAAACATAAAGAAGTATTTGACGGATTGATAGCAAGAGTCATTCAACATGAATACGATCATATTGAAGGGGTGTTGTTCACCGATAAATTATCTGGATTAAAAAAACGATTGATTAAAGGGAAACTAAATAAAATATCAAAAGGTGAAATTGACGTTGATTACAGAATGCGATTTCCAAATGCAAAAAAGAAGCGATAATATTTGTAAAACAACTATAAACAAATGATATTTGCCACCCTTTAAAACGAATTTATGAGCTTAGAAAAGATATTATCAATTACTGGAAAACCAGGTTTATATAAATTAATAGCGCAAACCCGTGGTGGATTTGTAGCGGAATCATTATTGGATAAAAAAAGATTGACTGTAAACGCAAGACAAAATGTGAGCGTTTTAAGTGAAATAGCTATTTATACTTTATCGGAAGAAGTGCCTTTAAAAAAAGTTCTTAACACTATAAAAGAAAAAGAAAACGGTCAACCAACGCCTGTGACGGCAAAAGATAGCAATGATGAACTTGAAGAATATTTCTTTAATGTATTGCCTGATTATGATGAAGATAGGGTGTATGTAAGTGATATAAAAAAGATTGTTCAATGGTATAATCTATTGCAACAACATGATTTGTTGGATTTTTCGGAAGATGTTGAAAAACCAAAATCCAAATCAGACGAAGAAGAATAAAATTATAAAACCTCCAATTTTGGAGGTTTTTTGTTTTAAAGGATTAAATAAAATTAATTCGTTTTTGCACTAACTTATATAATTCCATATGTTCTTGAATTTTGTGAGTTCTTGATACGTATTAAGAATGGATTTGTTTTCAGAATATGAAAGTGTAGGGTCGCTGCTCAATATTTTTTTAGCATAAAACCGAGCATTTTGTAGAATATCTTTATCTTTTATAATATCAGCTATTTTTAGATTTAAAACACCGCTTTGTTGTGTACCCATAATATCTCCTGGACCACGCAAGCGTAAATCGACTTCGGCAATTTCAAAACCGTCTGTGGTTCTTACCATGGTTTCTAATCGCGTTTTACTGTCGGCGCTCAATTTGTGACTGGTCATTAAAATGCAATAACTTTGTTCGGCACCACGACCAACACGACCGCGTAATTGGTGTAATTGCGACAAACCAAAACGTTCGGCACTTTCAATAATCATAACGGATGCGTTGGGAACGTTAACACCAACTTCAATAACCGTGGTGGCTACCATGATGTTTGTTTCACCTTTTATAAAACGTTGCATTTCATAATCTTTATCGGCAGGTTTCATTTTGCCATGAACAATGGATATTTGATAATTGGGCAAAGGAAAATCTCTGGAAATGCTTTCATAGCCATCCATCAAATCTTTATAATCCATGGTTTCACTTTCTTGAATTAATGGATAGACGATATAAATCTGTCTCCCTTTCGCAATTTCATCACGAATAAATTTAAAAACATTGAGTCGGTTTTTATCATATCGGTGCACGGTTTTTATTTCCTTTCTTCCAGGTGGTAATTCGTCGATGATGGAGATGTCCAAATCACCGTAAGCGGACATTGCTAAGGTTCGAGGAATGGGTGTTGCGGTCATGATTAAAACGTGGGGGGGCGACGAGTTTTTCCTCCACAATTTACTTCTTTGTTCGACTCCAAAACGGTGTTGTTCGTCTATAATAGCGAGTCCTAAATTTTTGAATTTTACCTTATTTTCAAGTAGGGCATGCGTGCCGATTAAGATGTTTAATTCGCCATTTTCTAAAGATTCATGGATTTTTTTTCTTTCTGAAGTTTTAGTTGAACCAGTGAGTATTTTTATGCTGATATTCAATTTATTACATAGTTCTACTAATCCATTATAATGTTGAACTGACAAAATTTCAGTCGGAGCCATTAAACACGCCTGAAAACCGTTGTCAAGTGCGATTAACATTGACATTAGCGCCACTATGGTCTTGCCAGAACCCACATCGCCTTGTAGTAACCGATTCATTTGTGCATTGCTGCCCAAATCGGCCCGAATTTCTTTTAAAACGCGCTTCTGGGCATTGGTCAATTCGAAAGGTAAATGGTCATTAAAAAACGTATTGAAATAGGTGCCGACTTTTTCAAAAGGAAAGCCTTTTATTTTCGATTTATGAATGAGATTTTTTAAAATAAGTTGCAATTGAATATAGAAAAATTCCTCGAACTTTAATCGGTATTGAGCCCTTGCCAAAAGCTCTTGGGTTTTCGGAAAATGCACATTAAAAAGCGCGTCACTTTTATTAATTAATTTAAGTTCAGAAAGGATATTTTCCGAAAGCGTTTCCTTAAATTTGCCATTGGTTTCCAAAAAAAGCTGCTGCATAATTTTACTAATCACTCGGTTTGTAATGCCTTTATTGGATAACTTTTCCGTGGAAGGATATACGGGTTGCATAGCAGAGCGTAAATTTTTTTCGTGTTCTTCAAGCAATTCCATTTCGGGATGCGGCATGCTAAATTTGCCATTAAACCAATTGGTTTTTCCGAAAATAACATAATTGGTATTTAATTTTATGCTTTCCCGTATCCATTTTTGACCCCTAAACCAAACCAATTCCATCACTCCAGAATCGTCTTGAAAAGTAGCAACCAATCGTTTTCCTTGTTGTTGTGCAACTTCTTTAAATTCAGTTATTTTTCCAATGACTTGCACATCGGCGTTATTGCGTTGCAATTGGTTGATTTTATAATACTGCGTTCTATCAATGTATCTGTTTGGAAATAAATTAATTAAATCTTGATAGGTGTGAATTCCTAACTCCGTGCGTAGCAAATCCGCCCGATTGGGGCCAACGCCTTTTAAATAATCTATGGGAGTTTGAAGATTGTTAACCATAGAACTAAAATACTGCTTTTGGTAATAATGACAAGGATTATTATTATTTTGGCTTAACCTTTGTTACAAACACGTTATGAAGTTAATTCTCAATTTTTTTATACTGTTTTTTTGTAGCTTACTACAAGCGCAACAGACAGATTATGTTGATTTTAAAACGGCAAAAGCTGATATTGTTTTTGGAGATTTGCTCAAAAAAGAAGTTTCAGGAGTAGTTTCTTATGAATTTGATATTTTAAAAGATATTGATTCCGTTTATATAGATGCAATTAATTTCACAGAAATGAAATACGTTTTAGACGGAAAGCATACAGGGAATTTATATGATGGAAAACACCTCATTATAAAGCATCCTTTCAAAAAGGGTATGCATCATAAAGTAGATATTACATGGAAAACGAGTCCGAAAAAAACCATGTATTTTATTGATTGGGACAATGGTGGAAACAATCAACAAATTTGGACACAGGGTCAAGGAAAATACACAAGCAATTGGCTTCCGAGTATTGATGATATGAAGGAAAAAGTAGAGTTTGATTTAACTATTACATTTGATAAAAACTACGAAGTCATATCCAACGGAAAATTATCACATAAACAAATCAACGATTCAACAATAACCTGGCATTACGATATGCAACAACCCATGTCCAGTTATTTAGTGGCTTTGGCCATTGGTAAATACAATAAAAAAGTTGAAACTTCAAAAAGTGGGATTCTTTTGGAAATGTATTATTATCCCAACGATTCATTAAAATTTGAGCCAACCTATCGTTACACCAAACAGATGTTCGATTTTCTTGAAGAAGAAATCGGTGTGCCGTATCCGTGGCAAAATTACAAGCAACTTCCAGTAAAGGATTTTCTATATGCCGGGATGGAAAACACCAGTACCACTATTTTT
>Ga0307414_10002240_pt1 | contig 10093 bp, 10 predicted proteins | sample DK1Ometagenome_FD_203804 | JGI IMG/M metagenome (GOLD analysis project Ga0307414, IMG submission 203804) | Maize rhizosphere microbial communities from greenhouse at UC Davis, California, United States - DK15-O-3 | ecosystem: Host-associated > Plants > Roots > Rhizosphere > Soil | place: USA...
GTCGGCGAGACCTTCCCCGGGGTGATCACTGCGGTGACCGGTTTTGGTCTGTTCGTGGAACTGTCCGATATCTATGTCGAGGGGTTGGTGCATGTCACCGCCTTGCCGGCCGACTATTACCATTTCGACCCGGTTCATCACCGTCTGGCGGGAGAGCGCAGTGGGCGCGGTTATCGCTTGGGCGACAGCGTGGCGGTGAAGGTCATGCGTGTCGATCTGGACGAGCGCAAGATCGATTTCGAAATCGCCCAGGATGTGGCCGATACCCCGACGCGCAAGCGGCGCGGTGCCGATGACGGCGGCAAGGGGGCGCGCGGTGCGAAGGGCGATCGTGCGCCGGCAGCCGGCAACGCCAGCGTGCAGAAGAGCCGCGAGATCAAACAGGCGCTGATGGCCGAGTCCAAGTCAAAGTCAGGCAAGGCGCCAGGCAAGGGCCGATCCGACAAGGCCGATAGCGCGAAGCCGGCTTCACCTGGCAAGCACCGCAAGGGCCCACCCAAGGCGGGTGCTGCAAGCGCTGGGGCGCCGCGCAAGCGTAAGGCCAAATCATGAGTCAATTGGAAAAGATCTACGGCGTACATGCCGTGGAGGCCATGCTGCGTCACCACCCCAAGCGCGTGAAACAGGTGTGGCTGGCTGAAGGGCGCAGCGACCCACGCGTACAGGTACTACTTGAGCTGGCTGGCCAGGCGCGTGTCGCGGTGGGGCAGTGCGAGCGCCGTGAAATGGACGCCTGGGTCGAAGGTGTGCACCAGGGGGTGGTGGCGGACGTCAGCCCGAGCCAGGTCTGGGGCGAGGCCATGCTCGAAGAACTGCTCGACCGGGCGGAAGGGCCGCCCCTGCTGCTGGTGCTGGACGGGGTGACGGACCCGCACAACCTCGGTGCCTGCCTGCGTACCGCCGACGCAGCCGGTGCCCTGGCGGTGATCGTGACCAAGGACAAGTCGGCGACCCTGAACGCCACGGTGCGCAAGGTCGCCTGTGGCGCCGCCGAAGTCATCCCGCTGGTGGCGGTGACCAACCTGGCGCGCAGCCTGGAAAAACTGCAGCAGCGGGGCCTTTGGATCGTCGGCACGGCCGGTGAGGCCGAACAGGATGTTTACGAACATGACCTGACCGGTCCGACCGTGCTGGTCATGGGCGCCGAGGGCAAGGGCATGCGCCGCCTGACGCGCGAGCATTGCGATTACCTGGTCAAGCTGCCGATGGCGGGTAGCGTCAGTAGCCTGAACGTGTCGGTGGCCACCGGCATCTGCCTGTTCGAGGCGTTGCGCCAGAGAAACAGCACGTACAAGGCTGCAAACCGCAAGTCCTGAGTGAACTGGGCTTCGCCAAGCGAGGCCCGGTCCAGGTCATGGCCGCCGAGCGGAGCCTGCGCACTCCTTGTGGGCTTCGTCGCTGCGTGCCTCTTGCCGCGTGCCCGACCCAACCTGCGCGCTGTTCAAATAATCGCCAATCCGCCTTGCTTGTGCCGGGGGGCTTCTCTAGAATGTCGCCCCTTGCCGCGACGGCAGGCGCGTTTGCGCCTTCTCTTCGGCAAGACAAACAGAAGAGTCATTCACTCCTTGCCTGACCGCATTTCGTGGCAGGCTACAACCCGTAAGGAGCATTTATGCGTCATTACGAAATCATCTTTCTGGTTCACCCGGACCAGAGCGAGCAAGTCGGCGGCATGGTTGAGCGTTACACCAAGCTGATCGAAGAAGACGGCGGCAAAATCCACCGCCTGGAAGATTGGGGCCGTCGTCAGCTGGCTTACGCCATCAACAACGTCCACAAGGCTCACTACGTGATGCTCAACGTTGAGTGCACCGGCAAGGCCCTGGCTGAGCTGGAAGACAACTTCCGCTACAACGATGCCGTGATCCGTAACCTGGTCATCCGCCGTGACGAAGCCGTAACCGGCCAGTCCGAGATGCTCAAGGCCGAAGAAAACCGCAGTGAGCGCCGTGAGCGTCGTGACCGTCCTGAAAACGCCGAATCGAATGATGGCGATGACAGCGACAACAACGACAGCGACAACGCTGACGAGTAATCCACGGATCTATTGAGGAGCCAATCACATGGCACGTTTCTTCCGTCGTCGTAAATTCTGCCGTTTCACCGCTGAAGACGTGAAAGAGATCGATTTCAAAGATCTCAACACCCTGAAAGCCTACATCTCGGAAACCGGCAAAATCGTTCCTAGCCGTATCACCGGTACCAAGGCTCGTTATCAGCGTCAGCTGGCTACCGCTATCAAGCGCGCCCGCTTCCTGGCCCTGCTGCCCTACACCGACAGCCACGGCCGCTGAGACCGGATAATCGACAAGTAGTAAGGGATAAAACGCATGCGCGCCTTGGCTGAATTCATTATGCGCGGCCGTATGCAGGCCACCCTCGTGGTGGTTGTTTCTGCGGCGTTGCCGCTGTTGTTCTGGTTGAGTGCTGCCGCGGGAAGTCTGGTACTTCTGCGGCGCGGCATGAGTGATGCCCTGGGCATCCTCGTCTGGGCCCTGCTGCCGGCTGTTGCCTGGTGGTATTTCGGTGAACCACGCACCTTGTTGGTGTTGCTGGGTGCGCTGGGGCTGGCGTTGTTGTTGCGCGCCGGCCTGTCCTGGAGTCGTGTGCTGCTATGCAGCGTGGCATTGGGCCTGGTGTATGGTTTGGTCTTGGGGGCGGTTTTCCGCGAACCCATCGCGGCGATGGCCGGTGAGCTGAACAAGCTCCTGCCACAAATGCTCGATGGGGTTCACCAGCAGATGTCGGTGGACGAGCGAGCGCGCCTGGAGAGCCTGATTGCACCGGTGCTGACCGGATTACTAGCAGCTTTGTTGCAGATCGTCAGCCTGCTTAGCCTGATCCTTGGGCGTTATTGGCAGGCAGTGTTGTACAACCCAGGCGGTTTCGGGTGCGAGTTTCGTGCCTTGCGACTGCCTCCGTCGCTAGCGGGTTTACTGCTGGTCGGCATGCTGCTGGGGCCCAATCTGGGGCCGCAGATGGCCATGTTGACGCCGTTGTGCAGTGTGCCCCTGGCATTTGCCGCCATTGCCCTGTTGCATGGGCTGGTGGCACAGGGACGACTGGCGAAGTTCTGGCTGGTGGGGCTGTACATCACGCTGCTGGTGTTCATGCAGTTGACGTATCCGTTACTGGTGGTTTTGGCCATGGTCGACAGTCTGTTTGATTTTCGGGGTCGCTTCGAGCGCAAGACCGGCTCAGGCACTCCGAACGGTGAAGGTTAAAAGTTAAGAGGTAAGACCCAAATGGAAGTCATCCTGCTGGAAAAAATCGCCAATCTGGGCAACCTGGGCGACAAAGTGAACGTTAAGGCTGGTTACGGCCGTAACTTCCTGCTGCCGAAAGGCAAGGCCACTGCTGCGACCGCCGCGAACATCGCTACGTTCGAAGCACGTCGCGCCGAGCTGGAAAAGCTGGCCGCCGAGAAGAAGGCTTCGGCCGAATCCCGTGCTGCTCAACTGGCTGAGCTGGAAGTCACCATCACCGCTACCGCGGGCGATGAGGGCAAGCTGTTCGGTTCCATCGGTACCCACGACATCGCTGATGCCCTGACCGCCTCTGGCGTGGAAGTGGCCAAGGCTGAAGTGCGTCTGCCGAACGGTACCATTCGTCAGGTTGGCGAATACGACGTCGCACTGCATCTGCATACCGACGTTGAAGCGACCGTCAAGGTGGTTGTGGTCGCTGCCTAAGCGAGTCGACAAGCAGACTTGCACTTAGGTGCCAGGCTGCTGACAATCGGGCACGGCATTGCGCAAGCGATGCCGTGCCCTTTGTTTTTTTACACCTTATTTTTTCCAGAGCCTTATGAACGACATCAGCATTCCCGAGCAGTACGACCTGCAAACCTCTGCCCTGAAGGTGCCGCCGCACTCGATCGAGGCCGAGCAAGCGGTATTGGGTGGCCTGATGCTCGACAACAACGCCTGGGAGCGCGTGCTCGACCAGGTCTCCGATGGCGACTTCTATCGGCATGATCACCGCCTGATATTCCGCGCCATCTTCAAGCTGGCGGAACGCAACCATCCGTTTGACGTGGTCACCCTGTCCGAGCAGTTGGACAAGGAAGGGCAACTGTCCCAGGTGGGCGGGCTGGCTTATCTGGGCGAGCTGGCCAAGAACACCCCGTCGGTTGCCAACATCAAGGCCTATGCGCAGATCATTCGCGAGCGCGCCACCCTGCGCCAACTGATCGGCATCAGTTCCGACATCGCCGATAGCGCCTATGCGCCCCAGGGGCGCACCGGCGAGGAGATTCTCGACGAGGCCGAGCGCCTGATCTTCCAGATCGCCGAAGCGCGACCGAAGACCGGCGGCCCCGTAGGTATCAACGAGATCCTGGTCAAGGCGATCGACCGCATCGACTCGCTGTTCAACGCCGGTGATGCGATCACCGGCTTGTCCACCGGTTTCACCGACCTGGATGACCTGACCAGCGGCCTACAGCCGGCCGACATGGTCATCGTCGCCGGTCGTCCCTCCATGGGTAAGACCACGTTCGCCATGAACCTGGTCGAAAACGCCCTGATGCGCAGCGACAAGGCGATCCTGGTCTATTCGCTGGAGATGCCCTCGGAGTCCATCGTCATTCGTATGCTGGCTTCGCTGGGGCGTATCGACCAGACCAAGGTACGTGCCGGCCGCCTGGACGACGACGATTGGCCACGCCTGACCTCTGCGGTCAACCTGCTCAACGACCGCAAGCTGTTCATCGATGACACGGCAGGTATTTCGCCCTCGGAAATGCGTGCACGGACCCGGCGCCTGGCCCGTGAGCACGGCGAGATAGGCCTGATCATGGTCGACTACCTGCAGCTGATGCAGATTCCGGGCTCCAGTGGCGACAACCGGGTCAACGAGATTTCCGAAATCTCGCGCTCGCTCAAGGGCCTCGCCAAGGAATTCAATTGCCCGGTCATCGCGCTGTCGCAGCTCAACCGGGGCCTTGAACAGCGCCCCAACAAGCGCCCGATCAACTCCGACTTGCGCGAATCCGGCGCAATCGAGCAGGACGCCGACATCATCATGTTCGTGTACCGTGACGAGGTCTATCACCCCGAAACCGAGTACAAGGGCGTGGCCGAGATCATCATCGGCAAGCAGCGGAACGGTCCGCTGGGTACCGCCCGCCTGGCATTTCTCGGCAAGTACTCGCGTTTCGAGAACCTCGCGCCAGGCAGCTACCAGTTCGACGAAGAATAATCGGTCGCCATGCCTCGGCATGGCCCACATCAATGAAAACGGGCGGCCAGTGGTTAAACTGGGCGCCCGTTTTGCTTCAAGGACGTTTCTCATGCGCCCGCTCGTCGCCACTGTCGATCTCTCAGCCATTCGCCACAACTACGCACTGGCCAAGCGTTGCGCGCCAGGTCGAAAGGCCTTTGCCGTGGTCAAGGCCAATGCCTATGGCCATGGTGTGCGTGAAGTGGTCACTGCGCTGCATGACGAGGCGGACGGTTTCGCCGTCGCCTGCCTGGAGGAGGCGGCTGAAGTGCGTGCGTTGCACGCCGAAGCGAGAGTCCTGCTGCTCGAGGGTTGCTTCGAGGCTTCGGAGTACCCGCTCGCCGCGCAGCTGGGCCTGGATGTCGTGGTCCAGGGTGAGCGGCAGGCCGCGCAGTTGTTGTCCAGTACCCTGAGTCGCCCGATAAATGTCTGGCTCAAGCTCGACAGTGGCATGCACCGGCTGGGCTTCGACGCCGCCTCGCTGCGTGACTGGCACGCTCGCCTGCGAGCCTCGCAACAGGTCGCCGAGCTCAACCTGCTCAGCCACTTCGCCTGTGCCGATGAGCGAGGGCATGAATTGACCGAGTCGCAGCTGGAAGCTTTTCTCGGCGTGCTCGATCTGGACGTCGCCCAGCGCTCCCTGGCCAACTCGGCGGCGATTCTGATGATCCCGGCGGCCCACATGGACTGGCTGCGGCCAGGCATCATGCTCTACGGCGCCACGCCGTTCACTGGCCTGAGCGCCAGGGAGTTGGGACTCGAGCCGGCCATGAGCCTGACCGCACGTGTGATCGCCATCCGTGATGTGGCGGCAGGCGAGGGGGTTGGTTATGGCGCGGCCTGGGTTGCCGAGCGCGATTCACGGGTTGGAACCGTCAGCTGTGGCTATGCCGACGGCTACCCGCGCCATGCGCCTCCCGGCACACCGCTGGTGATCGGAGGGCAGCGCGTGCCCCTGGTCGGCCGCGTTTCCATGGATATGCTGGCTGTCGATCTTACTGACCTTCCCACGGCACAGGTCGGCGATGCGGTGGAGCTATGGGGCGGCCAGTTGCCGGTGGACGAGGTGGCCCGCGCGGCCGGGACCATCGGCTATGAGCTGTTGAGCAAGGTCACGGCGCGCGTGCCGCGGCGCTACCGCAACGGCTAAGGCCGGCCCTCAGAGACCGCTGGGGACCTTGATCACGTCCAGATGCAGGCGGGCTTCGCTGCTCAGTTCACCCTCTCCATGCATTATCGCGCCCGAGCGCCCACGCGCCTTGGCCGCGTAGAGCGCCTCGTCGGCAGCCTTGTACAGGCTGGCGAAATGACCGGCATGCCGCGGATAGAGCGCGATGCCTATGCTGATGGTCACGCTCAGGCGCTCGGCGCCGTAGAGCACCGGTTTGGACAACGCCTCCAGCAGACGCGCGGCGATCTCCCGTGCCTGGGGCTCTGCTTCGGCGCCGCTGACCAGAACGGAGAACTCGTCGCCACCCAGGCGAGCGATGGCATCGCCGCCCCTCACATGTTCGCGCAGGCGCTTGGCTATTTCCTGGAGCATCAGGTCGCCGGCGTCATGGCCGTATCGGTCATTGATGGGCTTGAAGTGGTCGAGGTCGATCAGCATGAGCGCCACGGACTCGTTGTGACGCGTTGCATTGGCCAGGGCCGACTCGCAGCGCTCGATCAGGTAGCGCCGGTTTGGCAATTCGGTCAGCGGGTCATGAAAGGCCGCATGCTGCAGTTCCTGCTCGCGCTGGAGCAGGCGCTCATTGGTGGCGGCCAGCTCGGCGGTGCGTTGTGCCACTGAGTATTGCAGTTCCGCGGCGTTGGCCTGGACCTGCGCCAGCCGCGCGGTTTTTTCGCGGTCCGCCTGTTGCAGGGCGTCGGCCTTCTCCTGTTTGAGTGTCTGGATGCGGTAGGCCAGGGCGAAGGAGAACAGGATGGACTCGGCAGCCACCGCCATCGGGAAGGCATACGCATTGAGCAGCGAGGGTTGCAGCACACCGGTCGTACGCAGCAGAAGGACGCTGACGCTGCCCAACACCAGGCCATAGCCACACAAGTAGAGAAACGCGGGGAAAAACCCCTGGCGCCAACGGATCAACGCGCTGCCCAGGGCCGCTGGAATACTGGTGAACGACAGGATGGCGATGGTCCAGGCTGCCAGGCCACGCTGGCCGAATGCTTCCAGGATGATTGCCATGACATAAACCACGCAGGCCATGGACAGCAGATGATGCGCCCACTTCACATGGCGGCGCGTTTGCAGCAGGGTTTGCGTGAAGCGGCTGGCGCACAGCCCCCCAGAGCGACGGCAGGGTAATGCGGTCCAACCAGAACGGTACGGCGCTGCTCGGCCAGAGATACTGGAAGCCGTGGCCCGTCATGCTCAGGATGAAGACCAGAGCAAAGGCTGTGGTCAGCACGTACCAGAAATAGGCACTGTCGCGCAGGCTGAAAAGAATGAACAGGTTGTACAGCAGCAGGGCGAGAATTACCCCGTAGACCAGGCCCAGCCCCAGGTTTTCCTGGGTGGCCACGCTGATGAGGTCGTCACGCTGCCAAAGTCTCAGCGGGAATGAATTGCCGGCCGGGTCGTACGTGCGCAGGTAGATGGTCAGGGGCTGTTCGTTCAGGCGGGGAAGCTGGAACACCGCACGCCGATAAGGGTGATCGCGGCCGTCGGCGTATGGCACGCGTTCGCCTGCCTGGCGGGCCCGCCAGTTGCCCGGACCGTCGGGGAAAAAGACCTGCAGGTCGAGCAGGGTGACCGCGCCCACCTCCAGCCACCAGTCTCGCGGCCCGACGCTGCCGGGCTGCAACACGATCTTGATCCACCAGGGGTTCGTGCTCTGGCCCACACTGGCGCGCCCGTTGGCAGGCTGGAAGCGATCTTGTACGGCCGGATCGCCCATGTCCGCGATAGTCAGTTCGCCGCCAACGTCTTCCAGCAGTTCGATCTGCGGGTTGATCGACACGCCGCTGCTGGCCGGACCCAGCGCTATCGGGGTGGCGCAGGCCACGCTCGCGAGCAGGCTCGACAACAGAAGAATGGGGTAGGTTAAGCGCCGCACTGCGCACATCCTGATGCCGAGTGGCATTATTTTTTTGCGAGTATAGGCACAAGCCGCCGAGATCACACAGGCCGCGATTGGCTGCCCTGCATCGCTTCTTCCCATCCACAGGGTTGGTGGCTCGGTAGCGAGTTTCACACATCAAGGTTACAGGTTGTCACCGAGCCGATGCCGCCCGGTACAATTCGCTCGCCTGAATGACCTGGCACGTTGCGTATCAAACCGATAACGCCAGATAAACCTGGTGCTGCCATCGGGTCTGGTCAATTTTTGTGCTATATTCCGCGCCCGCGATTTTTCATCCGAACGCCAACGCCGGTCATACCCATGCACGCAGTCAAGCCGTTATTCGATTATCCAAAATACTGGGCCGAGTGCTTTGGTCCGGCACCCTTTCTGCCGATGAGCCGGGAGGAAATGGATCAGCTTGGCTGGGACAGCTGCGACATCATCATCGTCACCGGCGACGCCTATGTGGACCACCCGTCGTTCGGCATGGCGATCATTGGGCGCCTGCTGGAAGCACAGGGGTTTCGCGTTGGCATCATCGCTCAGCCCAACTGGCAGTCGAAAGACGACTTCATGAGGCTGGGGGAGCCGAACCTGTTCTTCGGTGTGGCGGCCGGCAACATGGACTCGATGATCAACCGCTACACCGCGGACAAGAAAATCCGTTCCGACGACGCGTACACGCCAGGCGGTATGGCCGGCAAGCGTCCGGACCGCGCCAGCCTGGTCTACAGCCAGCGCTGCAAGGAAGCTTACAAGCACGTGCCGATCGTGCTCGGCGGCATCGAAGCCTCGCTGCGCCGCATCGCTCACTACGACTACTGGCAGGATCGCGTGCGCAACTCGATCCTCATCGACGCCAGCGCTGACATTCTGCTGTACGGCAACGCCGAGCGGGCCATTGTCGAGGTTGCCCAGCGTTTGTCCTATGGCCACAAGATCGAAGACATCACCGACGTGCGCGGTACCGCGTTCATCCGTCGCGACACGCCGCAAGGCTGGTACGAAGTCGATTCCACGCGCATCGACCGGCCGGGCAAGATCGACAAGATCATCAACCCGTACGTCAACACCCAGGACACCCAGGCCTGCGCCATCGAACAGGAGAAGGGGCCGGTCGAAGATCCGCAGGAAGCCAAGGTCGTGCAGATCCTCGCGAGCCCGCGCATGACCCGCGACAAAACCGTGATCCGCCTGCCGTCGATGGAAAAGGTGCGTAACGACCCGGTGCTCTACGCCCACGCCAACCGCGTGCTCCATCTGGAAACCAACCCGGGCAATGCCCGTGCGCTGGTGCAGCGCCACGGCGAAACCGATGTCTGGTTCAACCCGCCGCCCATCCCGATGACCACAGAAGAAATGGACTACGTGTTCGGCATGCCCTATGCGCGCGTTCCACACCCGGCGTACGGCAAGGAGAAGATTCCGGCCTACGACATGATCCGTTTCTCGGTGAACATCATGCGTGGCTGCTTCGGTGGTTGCACCTTCTGCTCGATCACCGAGCACGAGGGTCGGATCATCCAGAACCGTTCCGAGGAGTCGATCATTCGTGAAATCGAAGAGATCCGCGACAAGGTACCGGGCTTCACCGGCGTCATCTCCGACCTCGGTGGCCCGACCGCGAACATGTACCGTATCGCCTGCAAGAGCCCGGAAATCGAATCCGCGTGCCGCAAGCCATCGTGCGTGTTCCCCGGCATCTGCCCCAACCTGAATACCGACCATTCGTCGCTGATCCAGCTGTATCGCAGTGCCCGCGCGTTGCCGGGTGTGAAGAAGATCCTGATCGCCTCCGGCCT
>Ga0307414_10002241_pt1 | contig 10091 bp, 9 predicted proteins | sample DK1Ometagenome_FD_203804 | JGI IMG/M metagenome (GOLD analysis project Ga0307414, IMG submission 203804) | Maize rhizosphere microbial communities from greenhouse at UC Davis, California, United States - DK15-O-3 | ecosystem: Host-associated > Plants > Roots > Rhizosphere > Soil | place: USA...
TAAGTTAACTAATGGTTTTATTGTCCAAACATACCGCCTAAGCCGCCAAGCATATCTTGCGCTGATGCCTGCATTTCAGCGGCACTAACTTGTTCAGCACTTGCCATAGCTTTATTAATAGCTGTTAATAAAAGTTCTTCTAATTCTTCCTTATCAGCATTTTTCAAAAACTCCTCATCAATGGAAATTCCAGTGATGGCCTTGTTTGCTGTAGCAGTGATTTTTATGGCACCATTTTCAACTTCGCCAAATACCGAAATGGTATCCAGGCGTTTTTTAATTTCTTCGGCTTTTTGTTGCGCCGCAAATAATTTATCGAACATAACGTTGTAATTTATAATAAAACTAGATTCTGCCTAAAATCGTATTGGCTTCATCAAGAAATCGCTCAATCCTTTTAGTACCTGTAAAGTGTTTAAGGTTTAAGGTGGTTGTTTTGTTTTTGGCTGGCAGTAAAATTTCTGCCCTAACTTCAGTGCCTGAATAAATAAGATTGGTGGTTTTGCGGATCACTTGAAAACGGATCAGGTCGTCAAACGGATATTCTTTTTTAAAACGGCCAGCAAAAGTAGAACGGATTATTTTTCTTTGGCTTTTATCAAAACGGATGTTCGACGTTGCTGCAAAAAGAAGTGCTAAGCCAATCGCCGCTGGAAAATAGGTTAGGAGTACTTTTTGAATAGACCCTTCGTTTGTCAAAAAATCTGGACTAAACAATATTGCAACGGTAGCACCGATCAAAATTAATCCGACAATAAAACCTCCTATCTTGTTATCCCGCAACAGGTAAATGCCTCCTTCTTCTTTAAAAAACCGAAAATCGTAAATGGTCTGTTTAGAAATTACAGGTGCATTGGCGAAAACAAGTTTGTCAATCTTTGGCAATACCTCCTGCTGAAAAGCGATCAGATTGACATCAGTGGCTTTACTATATCCAGAAGAAACAAGTAAGCCTCTACCATGTCTGTTACTTTTTTTAAACAGTTTATAATTGAAACCGCTTCCGAGTACTTCGTATGGTTCTACTGAAGCAATATCATCAAAGGGGATTGAGCCTACAGGCAAAAAGCCGATTTTCTTATATAGAACCCTGCTGCTGCCATCAAAAATTATTTTTGTTTCGGCAATAAAAATTAACAGTAAAGGGATTAGTAACAGGAAACCATAATACCCAAAAGTAAAGCCTGATGAATAACCCTGCAGCGAACTAGATAGTAAAAAAATAAACCCAGCAATAAGTACGAAGAAAATAACCCCAACTATCCTTAAATTTCTTTTAGGATAGATCGTTAATGTGCCGGGGCCTATAATCCATTTAGTTTTTGCCATAAATTTAATCTTCGTCAGAACCTGGTAAACTTCCGTTACCATGGTAAGCTCCTTTACGGATAACTGGCATATCGAAGTGTTTATAAAGTTCGTCAAGATGCATCAAGCTTCCATTAGTTAGGTTGCCTAAAAATATGATTACAATATTCTTGTCTAAATCTCTCACATAAATATGGCGGAAACCATGCCACCAACCCGTATGATAAACTACTTTGTCCATCTTTTCGCCATCGAATATTCTCCAGCCATAGCCATAGTTAAAATGGCCGTTTATAGGTTTATTGCGACCTACATACGCTGAATCGAGACTCTTTTTGGTCAATAATCTTCCGTTTTTCAAGTATTTATCAAATAATACCAGATCGTGTACCGTGCTATAAATGCCTTTATCTCCAACAGGACCATCTAAAAAATTCTGTGCAACAGAATATCTGAAACTATTGCGGTCGTGACCAACCACATCAACCGGAATTTTTTCATATTCAGTGGTGCTGTACACATGCGTATGCTTTAATCCAGCAGGTTTAAACACATGCTCCATCATATACTGCGAGTAACGTTGTCCGGTTACCTTTTCTATAATGGCACCCAAAACCATAAAGTTTGAGTTATTGTAGTGAAAACGGTTATCGGGTTTAGTATACGGGTTTGGTTTCCGCTCAGCAATAACATTCATTACTTCCTGATTGGTTACGCCTTTTTTCATGTTTCGTTTTTCCTTACGCCAGATATCGTCAATGAAGTAAACATAGTTCATCATGCCGCTGCGGTGAGAAAGCAATAATTTCACCGTTATGCCCTCGTATGGAAAATTAGGATAGAATTTTTTTACATTATCGTTTAACGAAAGTTTCCCGGCTTCCACCAATTGCATAATAGCTGTACCGGTAAAGGTTTTGGTAATTGAAGCCAGCTCAAATTCTGAGTTGATGGTTAAGCTATCGCGATGCAGGTAATCGGCCCATCCAACGGCTTTTTCGTAAAGAATTTTTCCATTTTTGGCTACTAACATATTTCCGTTGAAATTGAATTTCCGGTGTAGGTTATCTACAAAATCAGCAATCCATTTATCACCTTTTTGTGGATTATAAACCAATAAGAGGCTATCAGCTTTGTCGTCGTCTTTGGTGCGGATTTTTTTTTCAGCGGCCTTTTTCTCTTCAGATTTTTTGCTTGAACATGCGGTTAGTAAAGTTACAGAGAGGGCTAATGCTGAACATATATATCGAAAATTCATTTATATTAGGGATAGTGTATTTAAAACCCGAAAATTAAAGAATTTTAGACGGTTAAAGCGAAAGAGTTTTACACATTTTCGCAATTTTGATTGTACCAGCACTCAAATAAGTGACCTTTACTTCCATAAACGGGATCGCTGTCTGGATTTTTTACTTTGGCAATGCTTTCATCTGCTTCAGGCCGCTCTTCGGCTTTGCCATATTTAATGTCATAATCTGAGCCATTCGGGTATGCTCCAACAACAGTGAAGTCGTCGGTTGAGTTCAGTTTTTTATGTGCTACACCGGCAGGGATAATAATTACATCACCTTTATCCAGTTCTATACAAACGCCATGCTCACCTCCAAACTGAACATCAGCCTTGCCACAAAATACACCCATTACTTCGTGTGTATTGCTATGGTAATGGTGATAATCAAAAATGCCATCAACCCAGGCATTGGTATACCCGTTCTGTGCGAAAACTTTCTTGATTACTTCTTCGGTATCGTCAGGATGCAATCTGAATGTACCTTTGTAAATCATTAACGGTAAAGTAGGATTGTTTGGAAAATTGCCATTCTCCTCTATTTTATGTGCAACCAGGTAGGCTTCTTGTATCAATTTTTCTTTGTCCATGATTTGGGATGTTTAATAGTTAACAAAGTAATGGGCAAAGGGTTTAGAGATCGCGATCTTTTCTCCCGCAGATCCAAGGAGATTACCGCAGATTATGGTTCTTTTATCTATCTGCTTCCGTTGCGATATCTGCGGGAACAATATTGCGTTTAGGTTTTCTCCTGCAGATTTAAGAAGATACACGCAGAGTCGCTTTATTTTTCTTAGAATTTTGATAATTACAGCGATTATAATATTTTTAGTCAATCATCCTGATTTAAGAATACCCATTAAATTTTTATACTATGGATGAGAATGATATCTCCTATCAAATAAGGGCTGCAATATTTACAGTTTACAATGCATTAGGCCCCGGGCTATTAGAATCTGTTTATGAAACGGTACTGGCTTATGTTTTAACTGAAAATGGCTTAGATGTTAAACAACAGGTAAAATTGCCGGTTGTTTTTGAAGGTATAACCCTCGATGCCGGCTATCGGATAGATTTATTAATAAACGATCTGGTTATTATCGAAGTAAAGTCAGTAGAAACACTTGTGCGTGTTCACCATAAGCAGGTACTTACTTACCTGAAGCTTTCTGGCTTACGACTTGGAATGCTTGTTAATTTTAATTCTTCAGACATATCACGATCAATTTGGAGAAAAGTAAATGGCCTTTAATAAATGTTTTCTATAGATCTAAGAAGATTAATACAGATTTCAACTATTTTTATCTGCGCACTTTGCGATATCTGCGGGAAACAATTTGCTATATGGGTTTTGTTCCGCAGATTTAAGATGATTCGCATAGATTAAGGTTGTTGATATTCAGTATTAGAGAAAAGAGGCGTCCCAGCTAACTTTTTAAGCGGTAATCTTTTCCCGTAGCTTAACTGGCGCCAGATCCATTCGATAGGGCCATAATTATACCTCGAAAGCCACCATTTGCTAAAATAAACCTGCAGTGTGTAAATAATAATCGCCAATATTAAATAAAAACCTATTGGCATTGATGTCCAGATACCAAGACCAAAGCCAGAAAAAATAAGCAGGCCGATCAGGTTTTGTACCATATAATTAGTCAAGGTCATTTTGCCCATAACAGCCAAACTACCCAAAAAAGTTTTGCATTTGCCCGAAATATATAGCCAGCAAATGGCGCTGGAAATAAATAACATGGTGCTTAAAATTAGCCAATAACGTATGTTATAATAATCCTTAACGTTCCACTTTAATTTGTCGATAATAGGGAAATAGGCAGAAAGCACTAGGGTAACACCCAATGAAATCCAAAACATTTTTTTTACCAGCTTTATTTTGGTTGGAAATGCATTAAAGAAATTGATCTTGTACAGGCTAAAACCCCATAAAAAACAACAGAACATTACAACATGTACCGTGTATAAGTACGGCTTACTGATCATTTGGGCAACATAGGTGCCTTTTAGTCCGAAGTACAGTACCTCTACCAGGTAATTGCTCCTATAGAGATAAAACAGTTTTGTAATGTCTTCGCGGCCAGTGTCATGCAGCGAGTTGACAAAAGCACTTAATGCAGGAATAATCAATAAGAGGACCAAGCTTACGGCAAAAGTGGTTTTGGCCGAACTTCGATAGAAGAATAGCAGTAACAGCCCTAAAATGGCATAATCTTTTAGAATGTCGCCGAAAAAGAGCGCACTATTCACTAATGCGAGCATCAGCAACCAGAACATACGGCCCATAAAAAAAGTATAGGGATTCTTTCCCTTAGTGCTAATGCTGTTCATTAAAACAGCAAAACCATAACCAAAAAGCAGGCTTAGCATTGTCCACGATTTGGCTGCAAAAACTGTTTTTGAGAAATACATCAAGCTGTCAGTTAAACCATCGGGCTTAAAGAGAACAGGGTCTTTATCCAGTACAAAAAAATCATAATAATTCATCAAAACAACACCCAAAAGCGCCCAGCCTCTAAGGATATCGATAATTATGGTGCGCTGATTGAGTTGGATAGGTTGGCTTGATAGGGTATTCATATAGCAGAAATTAATTAGCTTGCTTAAAGGCCATCATAGAATATTTTATTAGAATTTAATGGCCCTCGTTACAACAATGATGATGAATGACAAAAAAGGAGACACTTCTGATATCCCTTCAATTTTATCTCTGGCTTTCTGCCCAGGTATCCATCTTCGCTTCAAAAACAGATAAAGGGAACGACCCATCTTTTAAAACTGCAGTATGAAAAGCGGCTAATTTAAACTTCGGACCTAATTCTTTCTCATATTTTGTTCTCAATTCCCTTATTTTCATTGCTCCGGTTTTATAACCTAAAGCTTGTGCAGGTATGCCCATATAACGTTCAATTTCTGCTGTTGCACCTTCAGTGCTGATGGCTTCATTGCCTGTCATGTATTTTATGGCTTCTTCTCTGCTCATGTTTTTGGTATGGATGGCCACATCAACCACTAAACGGATTGCTCTATGCATTTCATCGCCCAAAGCGCCCATATGCTGGTAAGGATCTTGGTATAAACCTAGTTCTTTACCCAACGATTCGCAATATAATGCCCAACCCTCTACATAAGCATTATGTCCACCAAAACGGCGGAAATTAGGAAGTGATTTATTTTCTTGCGTTAAAGAAATCTGATAATGGTGACCTGGAATTGCCTCATGTAGAAAAAGAGATTCCATGCCCGAAGTGGTGTTAAATGTTTTGGCGTCTAAAATTGGCACATAAAAGATCCCTGGGCGAGACCCATCAGCTGAGCCTGGATTATACTCTGCGCTGGCCGATGCTGCTCTGAAAGCTTCTGTTTGGCGGATTTCGAAAGGTGTTTTAGGTTCAACATCAAACATCTTTTTCAAATTGGGTTTCATGCGTTGGTGGATGTTTTCAAAAGCGGCTAAAACTTCTTTTGGTGTTTTATAAGGCATGAATTTTTTATCTGTTTTCATGTATTCGAAAAAAGCCTTTAAATCGCCTTTAAAGCCAACTAAGTTTTTGATGCTATCCATTTGGCCTTTAATCCTGGCAACTTCTTTTAAGCCCGTTTGATAGATCTCCTCGGGCGTTTTATTGGTAGTAGTTTGTTGTTTAACCAGGTAAGTGTACCAGGCCAAACCACCTGGCATGGCAGAATAGCCTGAGGTAGTTCTTGTTTTTGGTAAATATTCGTTCTGCAGGTAATCGCCCAGTTTTTTATAGGTAGGGATAATTACTTTAGTGATCGAATTGCGGTAAGCTTCTGTTAGCTTTTGTTTATCTGCCGCAGAAAAACTTGCAGGCATTAATTTGATCGGCCCATAAAATAAACTTTCTTCGGGTGTAGCTACAACCATACTCTGCATTTGAGGGATCATTTTAATCACCAATGCTTTTGGCAATACAATACCGGCGGCAGCACCTTTTTTAAAATTGCCAATGGCGGTATCGGCCCATATCGAAAATGCATCGATACGTTTTAACCAATCTTCATAATTTTTTACGGTTTTAAAAGGCTGGATGCCCGTACCAGCGCCAAACTGACCAATGGTTAAAGGCAAAGCAAACATCTGGTTAAACGGCAGGTATTCGAAGTGATATTTAAGCCCTTCGATATTGATCTCCAGCTGATCTTTTAAATAATCGAAAGATAATTTGTCGTTTGCACTTAGGCTTTCTCTATCGTATTTGCCCAGGCTATCTAAATAACGTTCGTTATAGCTTTTAAATTCTTTTATATAGGCTTGCGATCCATCGTTGGCTAAAAGGTCGTTATAACGCTCGTCGCCAATATAAGTGGCATTAATGGGGTTCAGTTTTAATCCTTCCTGATAGTATTGTTCGCACAGGGCTGCAAAAGCTTTGTTTTCGGTAGTATTGTCCGAACTGCTTTTTTGTTTACAGGCAGTAAACGCCGTAATACAGGCAGCAAAAAGAAATATCTTTTTCATTTATTTTGTGTTAAGGTTCTAATCAAAAATAGTAAATTATTAACCATTTACGAGTGGCTCTCCTTAACGCAAAAAAGCCATCCCTTTTAGGATGGCTTTTAAATTTTATATTGAGATCCTTCGACAAACTCAGGATGACAAAGTATTATGCTAATAATCTGATCGGCTCTTCTAATAAGCCTTTTAAGGTTTGTAAGAACTGTGCTCCGGTTGCACCATCAACCACGCGGTGATCGCAACCTAAAGTCAATTTCATTACGTTACCAGGAACAACAGCGCCGTTTTTAACAACAGGAACCTGTTGTATAGCACCTACTGATAAAATTGCACCATCAGGAGAGTTGATAATTGAAGTAAACTCATCAATACCAAACATACCTAAGTTAGATACGGTGAAAGTAGAACCCTCCCAATCTGCCGGTTGTAATTTTTTAGCTTTTGCTTTACCACCGAAATCTTTTACTTCTGCAGAGATGTGTGATAAAGATTTGCCATCAGCGAAACGTACTACAGGTACCAATAAACCATCCTCAACAGCCATCGCTACACCAATGTTGGTATGTTCATTAAATCTGATTTTATCGCCACCCCATGATGAGTTAACAGCTGGGTGTTTTTTTAATGCAACTGCAACCGCTTTAATTACGATATCGTTGAAAGAAACCTTAACAGGAGCAACAGCGTTGATTGCCGTACGGGCAGCCATTGCGTTGTCCATATCGATACTCACCGTTAGGTAAAAGTGTGGAGCAGTAAATAAACTTTCTGCTAAACGTTTTGCAATTACTTTACGCATCTGCGAAACCGGAGCTTCCGTAAATTTAACTTCACCAACAAATTGAGGAATAACTGGCGCTGGTGCAGCAGCTTTCTCCGCAGCCGGAGCTGATGCAGATTCTGATTTTGCTGGGGCAGCTGCCGGTTTAAAGTTTTCGATATCTTTTTTAATGATACGGCCACCTTCTGCACTACCTGCAACCTGTGCTAAATCGATTCCTTTATCTTTAGCAATTTTCTTAGCTAAAGGAGATGCTTTAACACGGCTATCTGATGAGCTTTCCGCAACTGGAGCAGATGCACTTGCATCAGCAGTTGTAGCTTGTTTTTCTTCTTTAGGGCTCGCAGCTTTCTCTTCGCTTTGGTCTTTAGCCTTTGGACTTTGAGCTCCTCCAGCTAAAATTCCGCTTACATCAGTTCCTTCAGGACCAACGATAGCGATAATTCCGTTTACTTTTGCAGCAGCGCCTTTTTCTACACCAATGTGTAATAAAGTTCCGGTTGCATAGCCCATTACTTCCATAGTGGCCTTATCGGTTTCTACATCAGCAAGAACATCATCATCTTTTACTTTATCGCCAACTTTTTTATGCCATTCGGCAATTACGCCTTCAGTCATGGTATCGCTTAACAAAGGCATGCGGATAACCGTAACGCCTTTTGCAGCTAATTCTTCTTCGCTTAAGCCACCACCCTGAGCTGGTGCGGCCTCTTCTTTTTTCTCTTCAGCTTTTGGGGCTTCCTCTTTGCTTTCAGACTTCGGACTTCCCGACTCCTGATTTCCCGACTGTTCTGCCTCTAATGCTACTTTATAATCTTCGCCTTCTTTACCAATAACGGCCATGATTGCATCAACGGGAACAGCTGTTCCTTCTTCTACACCTACGTATAAAAGAGTCCCATCCCAATAAGATTCCATATCCATTGTTGCTTTGTCAGTTTCTACTTCTGCTAAAACATCGCCGCTTTTCACTTTATCGCCCACTTTTTTATGCCACTTCGCCAAAACCCCTTCGGTCATGGTGTCGCTCATTTTGGGCATTTTAATTACATCAGCCATTATATCTAATTAATTGAAATCTTATTAATATTAGTCCATTACGTAAGGGTAGTCCTGTTGCATATATACATCTTTGTATAATTCAGATGCATCAGGCCAAGGAGATTCTTCAGCAAATTTCACTGCTTGATCTACAATCGCTTTTACTTTAGCTTCTACTTCTTCAATCCAGGCTTGATCTGCATACTTTTCTTTAAGAATCGTTTCTCTTGCGTGTTCAACCGGATCTTTTGCTTTATAATCTTCTAATTCTTCTTTGGTACGGTATTTTGCCGGATCTGACATCGAGTGACCACGGTAACGGTAAGTTCTCATTTCTAAGAAAGTAGGCCCTTCACCCTTACGTGCACGTTGGATCGCTTCGTCCATAGCATTGTGAACAGCAACTGGATCCATACCATCAACTGGTGCACATGGCATATCAAAACCTAAGCCTATTTTATAAATATCGGTCATGTTAGTGGTACGTTGTACTGAGGTACCCATTGCATAACCGTTGTTTTCGCAAACAAAAATAACAGGCAATTTCCAAAGCATAGCCATGTTAAAAGTTTCGTTTAATGCACCCTGGCGCACAGCACCATCGCCCATATAACAAATGTTAACATTATCAGTTCCTTTGTATTTTTCTGCAAAAGCAACGCCAGCACCTAAAGGAATCTGACCGCCAACAATTGCATGACCACCGTAGAAGTTATGCTCTTTACTGAACATGTGCATTGAACCACCTTTACCTTTAGAGCAACCTGTAGCTTTACCGTACATTTCTGCCATAATACTATCAGCACTAACTCCTAAAGCTAAGGCATGAGCATGATCACGGTATGTTGTAATCATTGAATCACCTTTTTGCATTGCAGATATTGCACCTGCAACTACAGCTTCTTGTCCAATGTATAAATGACAAAAGCCACGTATTTTTTGTTGTCCGTATAACTGGCCAGTTTTTTCTTCGAATTTGCGCATAAGCAACATCGACTCAAACCACTTTAACCAGGTATCTTTATTTATTTCTACTGCACTCATTTTAGGGTATTTGTTTTTTGCGACAGCAAATCTAATTTTTTTATTGTAATTTTTGGCACTTTTTAGTGTAAAAACATCATAGTATTAGGGTTATAATCAGATTTAACAGTTGTTTTACAATTAAATATAAACCCTTGCTG
>Ga0307414_10002242_pt1 | contig 10091 bp, 7 predicted proteins | sample DK1Ometagenome_FD_203804 | JGI IMG/M metagenome (GOLD analysis project Ga0307414, IMG submission 203804) | Maize rhizosphere microbial communities from greenhouse at UC Davis, California, United States - DK15-O-3 | ecosystem: Host-associated > Plants > Roots > Rhizosphere > Soil | place: USA...
TCGATCAGCAAGCACCGGCGGATATCGACTACACCGTGGGTAACTGGTACGTCTCCACCCACCCAAGCTCGCCCTTTCTCGGCCAACTGGTCGTCGCTCGCACTGGCCACCGCCAACGCAAGACCCTGCGCAACGGCAGCTTTGCCATCCACCGCCTGGGTGAAGAGAGCCAGCGCGTGCAGTTGCGCGACGCGGACGAGGTGCTGGCGGTGCTGCGCGATGAGTTCGGCATCCGCGTGCCGCAGCACCCCGAGCTGCGCGCGCTGATCGGCCAGCTTATTGCACTCGAGGCCCGCACCGGCGAGTGATACCCCGCGGTGGTGTGCGGGCTACCGAGACGCCCCCTCGATGCTTGGCGACGATCAGCGGCTGAGCGCGGCGGAAACAAAAAAGCCCGGCACGGCCCGGGCGCAGGGTCAGGCTTTGCGCACGAACTCGGACTTGAGTTTCATGGCGCCGATACCATCGATCTTGCAGTCGATATCGTGGTCGCCATCGACCAGGCGGATGCCTTTGACCTTGGTGCCCACTTTGACCACCAGGGACGAGCCCTTGACCTTGAGGTCCTTGATCACCGTGACGGTGTCGCCGTCCTGCAGCACGTTACCCACCGAGTCCTTGATGGTTTTCTCGCCCTCGCTGGCGGCGTCGGCGGTGTCCGTGGTGGACCATTCATGGGCGCACTCCGGGCAGACGAGCTGGGTGCCGTCTTCGTAGGTGTATTCGGAGTTGCATGCAGGGCAGGGCGGCAGGGTGCTCACGGCGAGTCCTCGGTCTGGAAAGCCGCATATTGTATAGGGTTTTGTCGGGCGGGTGGCTGGCTGCGCTCAGCGCGCCGGTTCGGGCCAGTTCAGCGTGCCGGCGTCGGCGAAGCGGGTGGTGCCGAACAGGCCAGCCGCGAGTTTGCCGCGTACCACGTAGGGCAGGCTCTGGCCGGGCCGATAGTTGGCTGCGCCCCATGCCTGGCGCATGGCCGAGTAGGCGGAAATACTCACCGGGATACTCAGCACGGTTTCGCCGAAACGCGGTACCTCGCCACCCTGGTCGCTGACGCCACTGGCCAGGGGCTGGTCGTTGATTTCCAGCTGCAGGGCCACGCCGTTGAAGGTGATGGTGCGATCGTTGGGGTTCTGCACCCGCAGTTTCACCGCAAAGCGCATCTCCAGCCCTTCGCCAGGCAGCGGCTCGAGACCGACCAGGTCGATGTGCAGCGGGTCGCGCTCGCCCAGGGTGCTACAACCGACGAGGATGCTGGCGAGCAGGCTGAACAACAGGGTGCGCAGGGCATTGGGCATGGTCGGGGTCCGTTCGGCTGGAGGCTTCAGCATAGAAGACCACGGCGCGAGGTGTTTAGCTCCGCCAGCTCATCCGCGTTGCCGGGCGCCGAGGACCAGGGCGATGCCGCCCAGCACCGCCACGGCGCTGATCAGCAGGCGCAGGGTCAGTGGCTCGCTGAGCAGCAGGGCGCCGGCCAGGGCGGTGATGATCGGGACGCTGAGTTGCACCGTGGCGGCCTGGAAGGCTTTCAGGCCACGCAAGGCGGTGTACCAGATGGCGTAGCCGATGCCAGAGGTGAGGGCACCCGAGAGCAGGGCATAGATCAGCCCCGGACCGTCCCAGGCGGCACGGCTCAGCAGCAGGGCACTGACGACCAGCGCCAGGGGGATGGCGCGCAGGAAGTTGCCGGCGGTGGCGGCGAGAGGGTCCGCCACGCCTCGGCCGAGCAGCGAGTAGGCCCCCCAGGCAGCGCCCGACAAGAGCATCAGCAGGGCGGCGGACAGAGGCGGTGCGCTGGCGCCCGGCAGCAGCAGGACCAGCACGCCGGCAAAGGCCATCAGCAGGCCGAGGCCGGTGATCGGGCTCAGGCGTTCGCCTCGGTAAAAGCCCCACAGCAGCATGCTGATCTGCACTGCCCCGAACAACAACAGGGCACCGGCCCCGGCGTCGAGGTTGATGTAGGCGAAGGAGAACGCGGCGGCGTAGGCGAACAGCGCCAGGGCGCCGAACCAGCTGCCGCCCGCTGCTGCGTGGCCAGGGCGCAAACGCAAGAGCAGCCACAGGACCAGGGCGCCGGAGACGAGGCGCAGGCTGGTGAACGTGGCGGCGTCGATCTCGGTGTCTTTCAGGGCCAGGCGACACAGCAGCGAATTGCCGGCGAAGGCCAGCATGGCCAGGGCGGTCAGGAGCAGGGTGCGGGTGGTCATCGGCCATCCTTGTGCGGGGTCTGGCAGTGGCAGGGCAGGGCCATCTAAGCACAGGCGTCACGAAGAAGGGATTGGCGGAAAGTGGTAGAGCTGGCGAAGGGGCTGGCTCCTCGACAGAGGGGCGACCGGACGCCAGGCTCAGGGCCGTTGCAGGGCGGGGCTGTTGCGCAGCATGTCGAACAGGGCGTCCACCAGGTTCTCGGCCTGTGCGGCCAGGGCGAACCCGCGGGGTACCAACAGCCAGTTGGCTTGCAGGCCCTCAATGTAGGCGTGCAGGCATACGGCGGCCTGCTGGCAGTTCAGCCGGGGTGGCAGTTGCCCTTTGCTCACTGCGTTGCGCAGGGCCTTGGCGATGCGCTGGTCGCACTCCAGGCTCAGGGCCTGCATGCGCTGGCGCAGGTCGCCGAGCTCGTCGGTGTATTCGCACTTGTGCTGGAGAATTTCACTGATGCGCCGGCTCTGCGGGTCGTTCTGCACGCGCTTGAGGGCTTTTATCAGCAATTCGCGCATGCGCCCCAGCGGGTCGGGCTCGTCTTCGCTTTCGCTGGCCCTGGCCAGCTCTTCCAGTGGCAGGCGCAGGCGTTCGAGCATCGCCTGAAACATATCGACCTTATTCTCGAAGTGCCAATAGATGGCGCCACGGCTCACGCCGGCTGCGGCGGCAACATCGGCCAGCGAGCTACGCGAGACGCCTTTGTCATAGAACACGCGCTCGGCGGCATCGAGGATGTGCACGCGCGTTTCTTCGGCTTCTTCTTTGGTTCGTCTGACCATGCGTAGGGTTACCTTCGAGGTAATGGATTGCTCTGCAATCAGGTTCCAGGCTGGACACATTCTTTGACACGGGATGCAGGATTGGGCATTTACAAACATTCTCGGATGTAAGTATATTCGTTAGCTGACTAAATAATCCACCATGGTTCCTGGCTATGGTTCTGCCCGCCCGGGCAAACGTACTGACATGAGGTTCACTCAGATGCACAAGAAGCCTGCCTTCGTTGCAATGGCGGCGGCCATTGCCGTGGCCATGCTCACCCTCACCGGTTGCGAGGAAGAAGCCGCCGCGCCGGTTGAACAGATCAAGGAAGTCGGCGTGGTGGAACTGCAAGCGCAGCCGTTCACCCTGACCACCGAGCTGCCGGGGCGTACCACGGCCTTCCGTATTGCCGAAGTGCGTCCGCAGGTCGACGGGATCATCCAGAAGCGCCTGTTCGTCGAGGGCTCCGAAGTCAAGGCCGGGCAGCAGCTGTACCAGATCGACCAGTCGGTATACCAGGCGACCTACAAGAGCGCCCAGGCGACGCTGGCATCGGCCAAGTCGCTGGCCGAGCGCTACAAGGACCTGGTCGCCGACCAGGCAGTGAGCAGGCAGGCGTATGACGAAGCCCAGGCCGCGCGGCTACAGGCCGAGGCGGCGCTGGAGCAGGCGCGCATCAACCTGCGCTACACCAAGGTGCTGGCGCCGATTGCCGGTCGCGTGGGGCGCTCTTCGGTGAGCGAGGGTGCGCTGGTCAACAATGGCCAGGCCGGTGAAATGGCGACCATCCAGCAGCTCGACCCGATTTACGTAGACGTCACCCAGCCGACCAAGGACCTGCTGCGCCTGCGCCGCGACCTGGCCAGCGGCAAGTTGCAGAAGGCCGGCGACAACGCCGCCAAGGTCAAGCTCATGCTCGAGGATGGCAGCGAATACAGCCACGAGGGCAAGCTCGAGTTCTCCGAGGTGTCGGTGGATGAGAGCACCGGCTCGGTGACCCTGCGTGCAGTGTTCCCCAACCCTGACCACCTGCTGTTGCCGGGTATGTTCGTGCACGCCCAGCTCAGTTCCGGGGTCAACGACCAGGCGATCCTCGCCCCGCAGCAAGGCGTGACCCGCAACACCAAGGGTGAGCCAACCGCGCTGGTGGTGAATGCCGAGAACAAGGTCGAGCTGCGCCAACTGACCGCCGAACGCACGGTGGGCAGCCGCTGGCTGGTGACCGAGGGCCTGCAGCCAGGCGACAAGCTGATTACCGAGGGGCTGCAATTCATCCGCCCGGGGGCTGAGGTCAAGGCCACACCGGCGAACAACGTCGCCGAGCAACGTGCGGCGGGTTCCGACCTGGCCAAGCGCCAATAAGGAGCAACACTGATGGCCAATTTCTTTATCGACCGGCCGATTTTCGCCTGGGTGATCGCGCTGGTGATCATGCTCGCGGGCGGCCTGTCCATCCTCAAGCTGCCGATCAACCAGTACCCGAGCATCGCCGCGCCAGCGGTGGGTATCCAGGTGAGCTACCCGGGCGCCTCCGCACAGACCGTGCAGGACACCGTGGTGCAGGTGATCGAGCAGCAGCTCAACGGTATCGATGGTTTGCGCTACATGTCCTCGGAAAGTAACTCCGATGGCAGCATGAGCATCACCGTTACCTTCGACCAGGGTACCGACCCGGATATCGCCCAGGTCCAGGTGCAGAACAAGCTGCAGCTGGCCACGCCCCTGTTGCCGCAGGAAGTGCAGCAACAGGGCATCCGCGTGACCAAGGCGGTGAAAAACTTCCTGCTGGTCATCGGGGTGGTTTCCGAAGACGGCAGCCTGGACAAGAACGACCTGGCCAACTACATCGTGTCCAACATGCAGGACCCGATTTCGCGGACCAAGGGTGTCGGCGACTTCCAGGTGTTCGGGGCGCAGTACGCCATGCGTATCTGGCTCGATCCGGCCAAACTGAACAACTTCAAGCTGACTCCGATCGATGTGCGTACCGCCGTCGAGGCGCAGAACGTGCAGATTTCGTCCGGTCAGTTCGGTGGCCTGCCGGCGGGTGCCGATCAGCAGCTCAACGCCACGATCATCGGCAAGACCCGCCTGCAGACGCCCGAGGAGTTCCGCAACATCTTGCTGCGGGTCAATCGCGACGGCTCCCAGGTTCGCCTGGGCGATGTCGCCAGGGTCGAGCTGGGCGGCGAGAACTACAGCATCAATGCACAGTACAACGGCCTGCCCGCGTCGGGCCTGGCGGTGAAGCTGGCCACCGGTGCCAACGCCCTGGATACGGCCAAGGCCATTCGCGCGACCATCGCCGAGCTCGAGCCGTTCATGCCGGCCGGCATGAAGGTGGTGATGCCGTACGACACCACGCCGGTGGTGTCGGCATCGATCGAAGGGGTGGTGAGCACCCTGATCGAGGCGTTCATCCTGGTGTTCCTGGTGATGTACCTGTTCCTGCAGAACTTCCGCGCCACCCTGATCCCGACCCTGGCGGTGCCCGTGGTGCTGCTGGGAACCTTCGGTGTGCTGGCAATGTTCGGCTACAGCATCAATACCCTGACCATGTTCGCCATGATCCTGGCCATCGGCCTGCTGGTGGACGATGCCATCGTGGTGGTGGAGAACGTCGAGCGGGTGATGCGCGAAGAGGGGCTGTCGCCACTCGAAGCCACACGCAAGTCCATGGGGCAGATCCAGGGCGCGCTGGTGGGTATCGGCGTGGTGCTGTCGGCGGTGCTGCTGCCGATGGCCTTCTTCGGCGGCTCGGTGGGGGTGATCTACCGGCAGTTCTCGATCACCATCGTGTCGGCCATGGTGCTCTCGGTCATCCTCGCCCTGATCTTCACCCCGGCGCTGTGCGCCACGCTGCTCAAGCCGATTGCCAAAGGCGAGCACCACGAGAAGCGCGGCTTCTTCGGCTGGTTCAACCGCACCTTCGAGCGCAGCGTGGACGGTTACGAGCGTGGCGTGAAGGCCATGCTCAAGCGCAAGGCACCGTACCTGCTGATGTACGCGGGCATCGTCGCGGTCATGGCCTGGCTGTTCACCCTGATCCCGACCGCCTTCCTCCCCGAAGAAGACCAGGGCGTCCTGTTCGCCCAGGTGCAGACCCCGTCCGGCTCCAGCGCCGAGCGGACCCAGGCAGTGGTCGATGACATGCGCGAGTACCTGCTGACCGACGAGAAGGATGTGGTCAATTCGGTGTTCACCGTGACGGGCTTCAACTTCGCCGGTCGTGGCCAGAGCTCCGGCATGGCCTTCATCATGCTCAAGCCCTGGGAGGAGCGCACGGCTCCTGGTACCAGCGTGTTCGACCTGGCCCAGCGGGCCCAGGGCAACTTCTTCGGCAGCGATTTCCGCGACGCCATGGTGTTCGCCTTCGCCCCGCCGGCGGTGATGGAACTGGGTAACGCCACTGGTTTCGACCTGTACCTGCAGGACCGTGCCGGCGTGGGCCGCGCGACCCTCAACGAAGCCCGGGACAAGTTCCTCGAGCTGGCATCGCAAAGCCCGGTGCTGACCCGCGTGCGGGCCAACGGCCTGATGGACGAGCCCCAGTACCAGTTGCAGATCGATGACGAGAAAGCCCGCGCCCTTGGGGTGTCGCTGGCGGACATCAATGCCACCCTGTCGATTGGCTGGGGCGGCAGGTACGTCAACGACTTCATCGACCAGGGCCGGGTGAAGAAGGTCTACCTGCAAGGGGAGTTTTCCGCGCGGATGAACCCGGAAGACCTGAGCAAGTGGTTCGTGCGTAACGAAGACGGTCGCATGGTGCCGTTCAACGCCTTCGCCAGCGGTGAATGGACATACGGCTCGCCGAAGATGGCGCGCTACAACGGCGTCAGCGCGATCCAGATGCTGGGTGAGCCGGCGCCTGGCTACAGCTCTGGTGAGGCCATGGCCGCGGTGGAAGAAATTGCCCGACAGTTGCCGGCGGGTGTGGGCTTCTCCTGGACGGGACAGTCCTACGAGGAGCGCTTGTCCGGCTCCCAGGCGCCAGCGCTGTACGCCTTGTCGCTGCTGGTGGTGTTCCTCTGCCTGGCGGCGCTGTACGAAAGCTGGTCGATCCCGTTCTCGGTGATGCTGGTGGTACCGCTGGGCGTCATCGGTGCCCTGATGTTCACCCTGATGCGCGGGTTGTCCAACGACGTGTTCTTCCAGGTTGGCCTGATTACCACCATTGGCCTGTCGGCGCGTAACGCGATCCTGATCGTGGAATTCGCCAAGGCATTGCACGAACAGGGCAAGAGCCATGTGGACGCCGCCGTGGAGGCGTGTCGCATGCGTCTGAGGCCGATCATCATGACCTCGCTGGCGTTCATTCTCGGTGTGGTTCCGCTGGCGATTTCCAGCGGCGCTGGCGCCGGCAGCAAGCACGCCATCGGTACCGGAGTGATCGGCGGCATGCTGACCGCTGCGATCCTGGCGATCTTCTGGGTGCCGCTGTTCTACGTATTGGTCTGCTCGCTGTTCAAGGACAAGAAGCAGGCACAGACCCTTGAGAAGGAGGCGGTCCAGTGAGGCAATCCCTGTTGACCCTGGCTGTCGCTGCCGTTGTGCTGAGCGGCTGCACCATGATCCCCGACTACCAGCGCCCCGAGGCGCCGGTAGCCGGTGCCTGGCCGCAAGGCGAGGCCTACACCAACAGCGACGGCGCCGCGCAAACCGGCACCGGCGCCGCCGCGCTGGGCTGGCGTGAGTTCTTCCGTGACCCGGCCTTGCAGCAATTGGTCGAGGTGGCGTTGCAAAACAACCGCGACCTGCGTGTGGCGGCGTTGAACATCGATGCGTTCCGCGCGCAGTACCGTATCCAGCGCTCCGAACTGTTCCCGAGCATTTCCGCTGCCGGTGGTGGCACGCGCCAACGCCTGCCGGGTGACCTCTCGCAAAGTGGTTCGGCCACCACCAGTGGGCAGTACAGCGCGACGGTGGGCACCAGTGCCTGGGAGATCGATTTCTTCGGTCGCTTGCGCAGCCTAAACGAGCAGACCCTGCAGCAGTACTTCGCCAGCGAAGAGGCACGGCGCAGCACGCAGATCAGCCTGGTGGCCAACGTCGCCACGGCCTACCTGACGTTGCAGGCCGACCAGGCCCTGCTCAAGTTGACCCGGGAAACCCTGGACACCTATGAGAAGAGCTTTGAACTGACCAAGCGCAGCTTCGATGTCGGGGTGGCCGACGCGCTGTCGCTGAGCCAGGCGCGTACCGCCGTGGAAAGCGCCCAGGTCAGCCTGGCCCAGTACACCCGTTTCGTCGCGCAGGACCGCAATGCCCTGGCATTGCTGCTCGGCACCGGCGTGCCGGGGCAACTGCCCGAAGGCGAGGTGCTCGATCAGGATGTGCTGGCCGAAGTGCCGGCGGGCCTGCCCTCCGACCTGCTGCAGCGTCGCCCTGATGTACTCCAGGCCGAGCACCAGCTCAAGGCGGCCAACGCCAGCATTGGCGCGGCGCGGGCGGCGTTCTTCCCGAACATCAGCCTGACCGCCAACGCCGGCACGGCGAGCAGCGAGTTGTCCGGTCTGTTCGATGGCGGCTCCGGCACCTGGCTGTTCCAGCCGCAGATCAACCTGCCGATCTTCACCGCAGGCCGGTTGAAGGCCAACCTCGACTACACCGAGGTGCAGAAGAACATCGAGGTCGCCGAGTACGAAAAAGCCATCCAGGTGGCCTTCCAGGAAGTGGCTGACGGCCTGGCCGCCCGCACCACCTACGAGGACCAACTGGACGCCCAGCGCAGCCTGGTGCGTACCAGCGAGGACTATTACCGTCTGGCTGAGCGCCGCTTCCGCACCGGGGTGGACAGCTACCTGACCCTGCTCGATGCCCAGCGCCAGTTGTTCAGCGCCCGTCAGCAACTGATCGGCGACCGCCTCAACCAGCTGGCCAGCGAGGTCAACCTGTACAAGGCGCTCGGGGGCGGCTGGAACGAGCAGACCGCCAGCGCGCCGCAAGGATGATGCGGCGGAGCTGATTCGCTTGTCGGAACCTGGAACGCCCGGTGCAGTGCACCGGGCGTTTTTCGTTGCAGTGCCAGGTGCGGCCGTTCAGCGCGTCAGGCCGGGTATCACATTGCTCATCCTGGGTGGCGCGTGTCATTCGCTCGCGACATGCGCCTTGCGGTACTGGTTGCTGAGCTGGCGGGCCAACGCGATGAAATTGACGATGGGCGGTGACTGATTGAAGCCGCGACTCACCAGGGTGATGGGTGCGACCAGTCGGGGCCTGGCGTCGCGCAGGCGCCGGTAGACGACACTGCCCTCGTGGAAACCGCGCATCGACGCCGGTACCACGGAGATGCCTGCGCCAGCCGCCACCAGGCTGACGTTGGTGAGCATCCGCTCGATCTCGAAGGCGATGGTCGGCTCGAAACCGGCGTTACGGCAGGCCTGCACCAGGTTGGCGTACATGCCGGGTGCGCCGGGGCGGCGAACCAGGATGAAGCGCTCCTCCGCGAGGTCTTTCAGTGACACGGTGGCGTCACGGGCGGCCGGTTCGCCCTTGAGCAGGCGGTGGTCCACGGGCAGGACCAGGAGCATTTCCTCGCTGAGCAACCGGTGGTACTGGGCACCCTTGGGACTGGCCACCGGTGCACGCAGGATGCCGATGTCCGCCTGTTCGGCCATTACGTTATCGGTCAATTCCCCGGCGTTGCCTTCGTGCAAGGCGATGTCCACGCCAGGGTACTGTTCGCGGTAGCGGCGGATAATCTGCGGGATCAGCGGGTGTGAGGCGGCCGAGCTGGTGAAGCCGACGCTCAGTGTGCCCTCGATGCCCTGGGCCGTGCGTGCCGCCTTGAGCGCCCCGAGTTCGACCTTCTGCAGGATTTCCCTGGCCTCGCGCAGGAACACCTTGCCGCCCGCCGTGAGGTCGACCCCCTTGGGGTGGCGAACGAACAGATCGAAGCCGAGTTCCTGTTCCAGCGCACGGATCTGCTGGCTCAGCGGCGGCTGCTGCATGTTCAGCCGGGCAGCGGCGCGAGTGAAGTGTTTTTCTTGCGCAACCATGGCGAAGTAACGGAGGTGCCGGAGTTCCATGTAGTGCTCACCGAGGGTCGATTGGGGGCCGAGCTGCACGAGGGCTCCACAATACCGAATCCCCTTGCGGATGCGGTAGGATAGGTCGCTGTACGCGGC
>Ga0307414_10002243_pt1 | contig 10088 bp, 7 predicted proteins | sample DK1Ometagenome_FD_203804 | JGI IMG/M metagenome (GOLD analysis project Ga0307414, IMG submission 203804) | Maize rhizosphere microbial communities from greenhouse at UC Davis, California, United States - DK15-O-3 | ecosystem: Host-associated > Plants > Roots > Rhizosphere > Soil | place: USA...
AGCTTGCGGTTCTTTTTCTTGCCCTTGCCCATGTTGGAGAACAGGTTCTGCAACTGGTTGGTCATTTCCTCCATGCCGGGCGGGGTCATGATTTCGATGCCTGCCGGGGCGTCGGCCACTTCGATCTCGATCTCCTTGTCATCCAACTGGCCCTCGCGCAGGCGCTTGCGGAACAGCTGGCGGGTGTTGGAGTCGCTGCTCGGGGCGGCTTCCTCGTTGAAGCCGGTGCGTGCCGGTGGCAGCAGCGCATCGAGGATACGGTCCTCGGCGGCGTCTTCGGCGCGATGGCGAACCTTGATCATCTCCTGCTCGCGGAGCATTTTCACCGCTGCGTCCGCCAGGTCACGAATGATCGACTCGACGTCGCGGCCCACATAGCCTACTTCCGTGAACTTGGTGGCTTCGACCTTGAGGAACGGAGCGTTGGCCAGCTTGGCCAGGCGCCGGGCGATTTCGGTCTTGCCAACGCCGGTCGGGCCGATCATCAGAATGTTTTTCGGCGTGACTTCGGCCCGCAGCTCCGCTGGCAGCTGCATGCGCCGCCAGCGGTTGCGCAAGGCGATGGCGACGGCACGTTTGGCGTCGTCCTGGCCGATGATGTGGCGATTGAGCTCGTGGACGATCTCGCGAGGGGTCATGGACATAGATGGGGCTCCAAACGGGAGTCGGCTCAGACGGCCGAGTCCAGTTCCTCAATGGTCAGGTTCTGATTGGTAAAGACACAGATGGAGCCGGCAATGTTCAACGCGGTTTCCGCTACCTGGCGGGCAGGCATCTGCTCGGTGTTCTGCAACAGGGCCAGGGCCGCGGCCTGGGCATACCCGCCGCCAGAGCCCATGGCAATGAGGCCGTGCTCAGGTTCCACCACATCGCCGTTGCCGGTGATGATCAACGAGGCGTCCTTGTTGGCCACCGCCAGCATCGCTTCCAGGCGGCTCAGCGAGCGGTCCGTGCGCCAGTCCTTGGCCAGTTCGACGGCAGCGCGGACCAGGTGGCCCTGGTGTTTTTCCAGCTTGCCTTCAAAACGCTCGAACAGGGTGAAGGCGTCCGCGGTGGCGCCGGCGAAGCCCGCCAGGACCTGGCCGTGGTACAGGCGGCGGACTTTTTTGGCGTTGCCTTTCATTACGGTATTGCCAAGGGATACCTGGCCGTCGCCGCCCATGACGACTTTGCCGTGGCGGCGCACTGAAACGATGGTGGTCAAGGGAGAATCTCCACGCAGCGGGGCTGATTTGCCCGGATGAACTCTGAGATGGGGGAACCTGGGGCGCTTTTCAACCGTGACCGGGCATTGCTGGCTGAACGGTGATCGCCGGGCCGTAACAGCAGATTGCAGCCGCCCCGTGGCGGCTGGGGTGTCAGCGGCTCTGGCGCTGTTGCAACAAGAGGTTGCTGAAGCCGTTGGCGGCCAGGGCTTTCTGCGATTGGGCCAGTTGTTCGCGGTTGGCGAAGGGACCGACAAGAACGCGGTGCCAGGTTTCTTCGCGCACCGTGCCGGACTCCACCCTCACGTTCTGGCCCAGCAGGATGATCTGGGCGCGCACGCTTTCCGCGTCGTCCTTGCGGCGAAACGAACCCGCCTGGAGAAAGAACTGCGTGGTGACCGGCGCTTGCGCCACCACCGGCGGCGGTGGCGGTACCTTGCCGGCCAGGGCGGCTTCGGCGCGTGCGGCATCGATCTTCGCCGCTTCCTCCGGGGTCACCGGTTTGACCGGCGGGGTGGCCGGCGTCGGTGGCGGGAGCGCGTCTGGCGGCACGATGACCTCCGATTCCGGCAGCAGGGTATAGAAATCGTACTTGGGCTTTTCAGGCGTCGAGGCCGGTGCGGGTTTCGGTTTGGGCTGGCTGCTGGCGCGCTCGGGTTCGCCACGGTCGCGCTTGACCGCGTCGCTACCAGGTTGCAGGTTCATCAGTGCCATCACGAATATGCCGACCACCAGGCCGCAAGCGAGCCAGATCCAGCCGGGTACGGGCTTTTTCGCAGGGGCCTTGTAGCGGCTGGCGCCGCGCTTGGGGGCGGCTTTCTTGCGGGTTGCCACTTACATGCGCTCCAGGGTTTCCAGGCCAAGCAATTCCAGGCCCTGTTTCAGGGTGCGCCCGGCAAGGGCCGCCAGGCGCAGGCGGCTTTGCTGGATGGCGGGGGTCGGCGCGCCGAGAATCGGGCAGTGTTCATAGAAGCTGGAGAACAGGCCCGCCACGTCGTAGAGGTAAGCACACAGTACGTGGGGAACACCCTTGTCGGCGACACTGTTGAGCACTTCGCCGAACTGCGCGAGCTTGCCGGCCAGTTCGATTTCCTGGGCGGCTTGCAGGTCCAGTTGGCCGTCGGCCTGTTCGAAACCTTTGCCCAGCTTGCGGAAGATGCTGGCCACCCGGGTGTAGGCATACAGCAGGTAAGGCGCGGTATTGCCCTCGAAACTGAGCATCAGCTCGAAGTTGAAGCTGTAGTCGCTGGTGCGGTGCTTGGACAGGTCGGCGTACTTCACCGCGCCAATGCCCACGGCATGGGCGATGGTGCGCAGCTCGTCTTCATCCAGTTCAGCGTTCTTCGCCTTGACCAGGTTGTAGGCGCGTTCTTCCGCTTCGTCGAGCAGGTCGATCAGCTTGACCGTGCCGCCGTCGCGGGTCTTGAAGGGCTTGCCATCGGCGCCGTTCATGGTGCCGAAGCCCATGTGCTCGAGTTGCATCTGCGCGTGCACGAAGCCGGCGCGGCGTGCCACTTCGAACGCCATCTGGAAGTGCAGGGCCTGGCGCTGGTCGACGAAATACAGGGCACGGTCGGCCTTGAGCACCTGGCTGCGGTAGCGCATGGCCGCCAGGTCGGTGGTCGAGTAGAGGTAGCCGCCACCGGCCTTTTGCACGATGACAGGCAGTGGCTTGCCTTCGGCGTTCTGGTATTCGTCGAGGAAGACACACTGGGCGCCATTGTCTTCGGTCAGCAGGCCTTTGGCCTTGAGTTCGGCCACCACGCCGGGCAGGTCGTCGTTGTAGGCGCTCTCGCCCTTGACGTCGGCCGGGGTCAGCTTCACGCCCAGGCGGTCATAGGCCTTCTGGCAGTGCGACAGGGAAATGTCATTGAAGCGGTGCCACAGGCGCAGGCATTCGGCTTCACCTGCCTGCAACTGAACGACCAGTTCGCGGGCGCGGTCGGCGAAGGTGCCGGATTCGTCGAAACGCTTTTTCGCGGCGCGGTAGAACCCCTCCAGGTCGGCCAGCTCGCTTTCCGCCGCCGCCGGGTTTTCTTCCATGAAGGCCAGCAGCATGCCGAACTGGGTGCCCCAGTCACCGACGTGGTTCTGGCGGATGACCTCGTCACCGAGAAACTCGAGCACGCGCGCCACGGCGTCGCCAATGATGGTCGAGCGCAGGTGGCCGACGTGCATTTCCTTGGCCAGGTTCGGCGAGGACAGGTCGACCACCACGCGTTGCGCCGCCCCGTTCTTGCGAACCCCCAGGCGCTCATCGTCAAACTGCGCATCGAGGCGGGCGGCCAGGGCCTGGTTGTTCTGGTAGAAGTTGAGGAAGCCAGGGCCGGCGATCTCGACCTTGGCGATGCTGGCGTCGCTCGGCAGGGCGGCGATCAGCTTCTCGGCCAGGTCGCGTGGTTTCATGGCGGCGGGTTTGGCCAGCATCATGGCGATGTTGCTGGCGAAGTCGCCATGGCTCTTGTCTTTGGTGTTCTCCACCTGGATCACTGGAGACAAGCCTTCCGGCAGCACGCCTTCGGTGGTCAGGCGGCTCAGGGCTTGCTGGATCAGGTGGCGAATGCTGTCTTTCATGGTCTGCTCGTCTGGCCGCGAGGCGGCTATGCCCAAGGGCACTGGTTGAAAACTGCACATTATCGGCGTGCTTGGTCTACGGCTTCAAGTTTTAAGCAGGTGCGCCGCCACTGAGCGGACGCGCCTGTCGCTTCAGAACAGGTCGATCGGGTCGATATCCAGCGACCAGCGCACCGCACGGCCGCTGGGCATCTGCTCCAGGGCCAGCATCCAGGTGGCAAGCAGCTTGTGCAAGGGCGCGCGGGCATTGGCTTGTACCAGCAGCTGCGCGCGGTAACGGCCGGCGCGCCGCTCCATGGGGGCGGGGACCGGCCCCAGTAGTTCGATACCGCTGAGAGCGAGTTCGTTCAGCAGCAGTTCGGCTTCGCCGCAGGCGTCGTCGAGAAACCCTTCGGCCTGCCCCGGCTTGTGCGCTTCGGCGCGCAGCAGGGCGAGGTGGCAGAACGGCGGCAGGCCGGCCCCGCGGCGTTCGCTCAAGGCCTGCTCGGCAAACGCGAAATAGCCTTGCTCGGTGAGCTGCACCAGCAACGGGTGGTCGGCCAGGTGGCTCTGGATGATGACTTTGCCCGGCTCCTCGGCGCGTCCGGCACGCCCGGCCACCTGGATGATCAACTGGGCCATGCGTTCGCTGGCACGGAAGTCCGCCGAGAACAGGCCGCCGTCGGCATCGAGGATCGCCACGAGGGTAACCCGGGGGAAGTGGTGCCCCTTGGCGAGCATCTGGGTGCCGACCAGGATGCACGGTTCGCCCCGCTGCACGGTGTTGAACAGCGTGGTCATGGCCTCCTTGCGCGACGTGCTGTCGCGGTCCACGCGCAACACCGGCACATCGGGGAACAGGGTCGTCAGGCGTTCTTCCGCGCGCTCGGTACCGGCACCCACCGGGCGCAGGTCGACGTTGTTGCACGTCGGGCAATTGCTTGGCTGCCGCTGGACATGGCCGCAGTGGTGGCAGCGCAGCTCGTGGTAGCGCTGGTGCACGGTCATGCGGGCGTCGCAGCGTGGGCATTCGGATAACCAGCCGCAATCATGGCACAGCAGGGTGGGCGCGAAACCGCGGCGATTGAGGAACACCAGCACCTGCTGTCCTGCCGCGAGGGTTTGGGCGATGGCCTGCTGCATCGGTCCCGAGATCCCGGCATCCAGGGGGCGGCTTTTTATATCCAGGCGCAGGAACCGTGGAGGGTGCGCGCCACCTGCGCGCTGGTTGAGGCGCAGCAGCGCGTAACGCCCGGCATGGGCGTTGTGCAGGCTTTCCAGCGAGGGGGTGGCGGAGCCGAGCAGGACCGGGATGTTTTCCTGGTGTGCACGCACGATCGCCAGGTCGCGGGCGTGGTAGCGCAGGCCTTCCTGCTGTTTATAAGAGGCATCGTGTTCTTCATCGATGATGATCAGGCCCGGGCGCTGCATCGGTGTGAACAGCGCCGAGCGGGTGCCGATGATGATGTCGGCTTCGCCATCCCGGGCGGCCAGCCACGCGTCCAGGCGTTCGCGGTCATTGACGCCGGAGTGCAGCAGGGCGATTCGCGCGTTGAAGCGCCGCTCGAAGCGCGCCAGGGTCTGTGGCCCCAGGTTGATCTCGGGGATCAGTACCAGCGCCTGCTTGCCGGCCTCCAGGGTTTCGCGGATCAGTTGCAGGTAGACCTCGGTCTTGCCGCTGCCGGTTACCCCGGCCAGGAGACAGGTGTTGAACGTGCCGAAGCCGGCCCTGACCGCTTCGCTCGCGGCGCGCTGTTCGGCGTTGAGTGGCAATTCCGGTTGCGCCAGCCAGTTGAGGTGACGTTCGCTGGGGTGATGGCGGCGGACTTCGATACGCACCAGGCCTTTTTCGCGCAGCAGGTCGAGGCTGTCCTTGTTCAGTTGGAGCTGGCTGAGCAATTGGTGGGCGACGCCGTGCGGGTGTTGCGCGATGGTTTTCAGCGCCTCTCGCTGGCGCGGCGCACGAGACAGGCGCGGGTCGTCGAGGTTCGCGCCGTCGCTCAGGTGCCAGAAGCGTTCCTGCCGCGCCTCGGCGGGCTCGCCTTGGCGCAGCAGCACCGGGAGCGCCCAGCTCAGGGTGTCGCCCAGGCTGTGCTGGTAGTACTGGGCGGTCCACAGGCACAGCTTGAACAGCGACGCAGGCAGCGGTGGCTGGGCGTCGAGCAGTTGCAGGGCTGGCTTGAGCTTGTCCGCAGGTACATCGCTGTGCGAGACCACTTCCACCAGCACGCCAATCAACTCGCGTCGACCAAAGGGCACGCGCAAGCGCACGCCCGGTTGCAGGGCGCTACGCGGCACACCGGGCGGGGCCCGGTAGTCGAACAGGCGGCGCAAGGGCGAGGGCAGGGCGAGGCGCAGGATGGCGTCAGGCACGCGGTAAGGGCTCCACGGCGGGTTAAGCGAGGCGCGATCTTAACACGCGTCCGGTCGACAGCCGGCCTTGCGTCATGAGCGTGCTCTGGTATCATGCGCGGCCTGATTCCGTGCGGTATTCAACAATTGTGTTGGGTGGCGGCACGCTAGCCCTGAGGAATACATCATGAAAGCCGATATCCATCCGACTTACGACGCCATCACTGCAACCTGCAGCTGCGGCAATGTCATCGAAACCCGTTCCACCCTGACCAAGCCACTGAGCCTGGACGTGTGCAACGAGTGCCACCCGTTCTACACCGGCAAGCAGAAGATGCTGGATACCGGTGGTCGTGTCGATCGCTTCAAGCAGCGTTTCGGCATGTTCGGCGCCAAGCAATAAGCTTGCGCGCGACGACGGATTCCCTGATGGGGTGTTCCGCGTTACTGAAAAAGGCGTCCCTTGCGGGCGCCTTTTTTGTGTCCGCGTTTTTCCTCGCGCCGGCCGAGGCGTTCTGCCCGCTGCCCGGCAAGCTGGCCAGTGTCGAGGTTCGGCAGGTGGTCGATGGCGATACCGTGCGTTTGCAGGATGGCCGAAGCGTTCGTCTCATCGGGCTGAATGCGCCGGAAATGGGACGCCAGGGCCGCTCGGCCGAGCCTTTTGCCGACGCAGCACGCAAGCGCCTTGTCGCGCTGGTCGCGGCCAATGACGGGCGGGTTGGCGTGCAGGTCGGGCGCGAGCCCAAGGATCGTTACGGGCGCACGCTGGCGCACCTGTATGACCGTGCCGGGCGAAACCTTGAAGCGCAGTTGCTGGCCGAGGGCCTGGGCTACAGGGTCGCGGTTGCACCCAACGTAGCCTTGGCACCATGCCTGCTGGAGGCCGAGCGCAGTGCTCGCCAGGCCCGGGTCGGGTTGTGGCGCAAGAACCCGGTCATCGAGTCGTCACAGCTGAAAACCGGTGGTTTTGCGTTGATTCGCGGGCGTGTGGAACGGGTCGAACGCAACCGCGGTGGTATCTGGCTGGAAATCTCGGGTTCGCTGGTGCTGCGTGTCGCGCCCCAGTTCCAGGACTCGTTCGATCTGCGTCGCCTTCAAGCGCTCGTCGGGCGCTCGGTCGAGGCGCGTGGCTGGGTGATTGACCGGTCCCGTCGCGGCGGCGTACAACCGGGGCAGGCACGCTGGATGCTGCCATTGACCCATGAGGCGATGCTGGAGGTGTTGCCATGAAGGTGCGTGATGGCGTCATTCTTGGCCTGGTGCTCGGGTTGTTGGCCGGCTGTGCGGTGAACCCGGCTACTGGCCGCACCGACTTCGTCATGATGAGCGAACAACAGGAGCTGGACCTGGGGCGCCGCTATAACCAGGAAATCAGCAAGCAGAACCCGCGTCACGCCGATGAGAAGCTGCAGGCCTACGTGCAGCAGGTTGGCGAGCGGGTGGCGAAGAGCAGCCATCGCAGTCAGCTCAATTACCGGTTCACCGTGGTCGACAGCCCGGACATCAACGCCTTCGCCTTGCCTGGCGGTTATATCTACCTTCACCGGGGGCTGCTCGCCTACCTGAACTCAGAGGCGGAACTGGCCGCGGTGCTCGGGCACGAGGTGGGTCACGTCACCGCTCGCCACAGTGTCCAGCAACAGAGCCAGTCGAGCGCCTGGAATATCCTTGGCCAGGCTGTTGCGATCGGTACAGGTGTGGGGGCTGCTGCTGACCTGACCAATGTCGTGGGCACTACCTTCGTTCGCGGCTATGGCCGGGATATGGAGCTGGAGGCCGACGGCCTCGGGGCTCAGTACCTGGCGCGTAGCGGCTATGACCCGCAGGCCATGATCGAAGTGGTCAGGGTCTTGAAGAATCAGGAAGTCTTCGCCCGCGACCAGGCCGCCAAGCGTGGGGAGACGCCGCCCAGCAGTGGCTATCACGGCGTGTTCGATACGCACCCGGATAACGATCGGCGCCTGCGCGAAGTGCTTGGCCCGGCGCGGGCGTTGGTGTCCGGGCAGCAGACGGTCAATCGCGACGTGTTCTTGCGGCACCTGGAAGGCTTGCCGTTCGGGGATTCCGCCGCCACCGGTGTGCGCCGGGGGCAGCAGTTCTATCACGGCGAGCTGGGGTTCGCCCTGGGCTTTCCCAAGGGCTGGGGGATCGTCAACCGTCCGGATGCGCTGATTGGGCACACGGCGGATCAGCAGGCATTCATTGCCATGACCCTGGAGGGCAATGAGCAAGAGCTGTCGGCTGCCGACCTGTTGCAGCAGCGCGCCGGCAATGTGCGGCTGGTCGATGGCGCGGCGCTGCAGGTCGCGGGATTGAAAGGCTACACCGCGGTCATCCCCGGCAGTTCGGCGCGTCGCGTCGCTGTCGTGCTCAAAGGGTCGCAGGCCTATCTTTTTGTCGCGGCGGTCCGTGGCCATGCCTCCCTGGAAAGCCAGGACGCGCAGTTTTTGCAGGTGATCAAGAGTTTCCACCCGTTGACGGCCGCCGAACGCAAGCTGGCGGAGCCGCTGCGGATCCATCTGGTCAGGGCAAGGCCTGGCGAGACCATGGCCGCACTGGCCAGGCAGAGCAAGCTGCCAGGGGATGCCGAAGGGACGTTGCGCTTGCTCAATAACCTCTATCCGGCAGGTGAGCCAACTGCTGGCGACTGGCTCAAGGTCGTGCGTTAAGGGTTCGTGTACAGGCTGACCGAACAGTCTTGTGCAGGTGTATACAACTTGCGTATCCTCGGCCGCCTGCCTGTCCAACAGCCAAAAAAGCGGAAATGCCCACTATGTCTGATCTCAAAACTGCCGCTCTCGAATACCACGCGCAGCCCCGTCCCGGGAAGCTGAGCGTCGAGCTGACCAAGCCCACCGCCACTGCTCGCGACCTGTCGCTGGCCTATAGCCCGGGTGTTGCCGAGCCTGTGCGCGAAATCGCGCGCGACCCTGAGCTGGCCTACCGCTATACCGGTAAGGGTAACCTGGTCGCCGTGATTTCCGACGGTACCGCGATTCTTGGCCTGGGCGACCTCGGCCCGCTGGCATCCAAGCCGGTCATGGAAGGCAAGGGCGTCCTGTTCAAGCGCTTCGCGGGTATCGACGTATTCGATATCGAAGTGGCTTCGGAAAGCCCGCAGGCCTTCATCGATACGGTCAAGCGCATCTCCATCACCTTCGGCGGCATCAACCTCGAAGATATCAAGGCGCCCGAGTGCTTCGAAATCGAGCGTGCCCTGATCGAACAGTGCGACATTCCGGTGTTCCACGATGACCAGCACGGCACCGCCATCGTGACCGCTGCCGGCATGCTCAACGCCCTGGAAATCGCAGGCAAGTCGCTTGAGGAGGCGAAGATCGTCTGCCTCGGCGCTGGCGCTGCGGCGATTTCCTGCATGAAGCTGCTGGTGAGCATGGGCGCCAAGGTCGAGAACATCTTCATGATCGACCGCAAAGGTGTGATTCATGCCGGCCGCGATGACCTGAATCAGTACAAGGCGGTGTTCGCCACGGAAACCACCCGGCGCACGCTGTCCGATGCCCTTGAAGGTGCGGACGTGTTCGTCGGCCTGTCTGGTGCCAACCTGCTGAGCCCGGATGACCTGCTGCGCATGGCGCCGAACCCGATCGTGTTCGCGTGCTCCAACCCTGATCCGGAAATCAAGCCGGAGCTGGCTCATGCCACGCGCGGTGACGTGATCATGGCCACCGGCCGTTCGGACTACCCGAACCAGGTCAACAACGTACTGGGCTTCCCCTTCATTTTCCGTGGCGCGCTGGATGTCCGTGCGACGCGTATCAACGAAGAAATGAAGATCGCCGCGGCCCTGGCCCTGCGTGAACTGGCCAAATTGCCAGTGCCTCAGGAGGTCTGTGATGCCTACGGTGGTATCAAGCTGGAGTTCGGGCGTGAGTACATCATCCCCAAGCCGATGGATGCACGCCTGATCACGGTCATCTCCGACGCGGTCGCCAAGGCTGCCATCGAGAGTGGCGT
>Ga0307414_10002245_pt1 | contig 10084 bp, 13 predicted proteins | sample DK1Ometagenome_FD_203804 | JGI IMG/M metagenome (GOLD analysis project Ga0307414, IMG submission 203804) | Maize rhizosphere microbial communities from greenhouse at UC Davis, California, United States - DK15-O-3 | ecosystem: Host-associated > Plants > Roots > Rhizosphere > Soil | place: USA...
GGTCTCCTGTAAGAGTTCGCCAGCAATCTGATCTGTAGCGGAGACGCGCCGAGTACCACGGTTATTCCCGGGAATAAAACGGCAGCGCGCGAAGTCTTCAGCGCAGGAGTTCAGCAACCCTCAAGGACCGATTGGTGCCAACTGAGCTGGGACGATTCGAGGCCATCGTATTGCCGCACCTGGATGCCGCCTATACTCTGGCGCGCTACCTGACCGGCAGCGAAGCCGACGCTCAGGACGTCGTGCAGGATGCCTACCTGCGCGCGCTCAGGTATTTCGGCGGGTTTCGGGGTGCCGAGCCGGGCGACGGCAGAGCCTGGCTGCTGGCCATCGTTCGGAACACCGCGTTCACCTCACGCCGGCGGCAACGGGCCGAGGCCAATGCGGCTGAGTTCGATGAACAGCTCCACAGTGACTCGGTCGCTGACGAGCATCCGGAGGCGGCGCTCCTCGCCACCACTGCCCGCGAGTCGCTGCACCAGGTACTGGATCATCTGCCCCTGGAGTTCCGGGAGGTCATCATCCTGCGTGAGCTGGATGGCTTGAGCTACAAGGAGATCGGGGAAGTAACCGGAGTTCCCGTGGGTACCGTGATGTCTCGGCTATCGCGGGCCCGTCGTCGGCTGCAGCGGGCGCTCGTGGCCGAGCAGAAGGGCGGTTGATATGACACACGGTGAGATGCAGCTGCAGGTGGACACGTACGTGGATGGCGAGCTGGCCCCGGAGGATGCGCGGGAGCTGGAAGCCCACCTCCAGGAGTGTGGCGAGTGCGCGGAGCTGCGCCATTCCCGGATTGCGCTGGGCGCCGCGATCAGAAGGGAAGTTCCCGTATTGCAGGCGCCGCGGGCGCTGCGGTTGGCAGTCCGGGAGGCGATTCGGTCAGCCGGAGAATCCCGCCAGCCTCCCCGCAGTCTGCATCCGCTCGGCTGGCGGCCTGCCCTGCTGGCAGCCTCGCTGGCACTGGTTGCCCTGGGCGGATGGAGGCTCGGGCTGCAGCGCGCGGCCGACGGCGCGCTCCGTGACCAGGTTCTGGCAAGTCACGTCCGCTCGCTGATGCCGGGCCACCTCACCGACGTGGTGTCCTCCGATCAGCACACGGTGAAGCCGTGGTTCAATGGGAAGTTGGACTTCTCTCCTCCGGTCTACGATTTCGCCGGATGGGGCTATCCCTTGCTGGGTGGTCGGCTGGACTACCTCGACGGCCGGCCGGTCGCGGCGCTGGTGTATGGCCGGCGCCAGCACTTCATCAACGTCTTCCTCTGGCCAGGCCGGGGCGGTACCGCCGGCGAGCGCACCACCATCACCAGGCAGGGCTATCACCTGCTCCGCTGGACGACTCCGGACTACCAATACTGGGTGGCTTCGGATCTCGGCATGGCGGAGCTCACGGAGTTCGCCCGGCTCTTACGCCAAGACGATTCCGTGACGGCCAGGCCGCTGCCCTGATCCAGAGCGGAATGTTCAAAACACGACCTGAGCCTGAGCCAGCCCGAGACCTTTGCGCACTCCCGGCTCGCCTACCTTCCGCGACACGTACTCGAGGGTGAGCCGGGCGGCACGGCCCCAGGGAAACAGATTGAGCCCCGCGGTCCACGCCCGGTTCTTGAGGGTCCCCGCGGGTGAAATGCCCTCCCGGTCAAACCACTCGTACTTGAGCACCGGCTGAAGCCAGGGACGCACCCGTGCCGCTGCAAGGGCGTACCAACCCGTGTCGTCGTCGGCCAGGAGGGCATCGCGATGCTGGCCAACGTACTCCCCCCGGACAACAATCGACGGAAGCTCGATACTCGCATCGGCGCCATAGCGGGTGCTGTCAGCGAAGTAGCGTGCGGCATTCGCCCCGAGCAGCAGGTATGGCATTGGCCTGAAGGTGATCCGGGCGACCCCGAGGGCGGAGGAATCGGTGTTGGTCGTGATGTTCTGTCCCTCACCGTTGAAGACGCCGGCCGAGATGCTGGCTCGCTCGCCCAGGGCATAATCGGCCATGATGCCGATGTCCCGTTTGGGCGCGAGCGAGTCTACAACGGTCGCGCGGTCAGCGGTCTCGACCTGGGTGAGTGAGACGAGGAACTCGCGGGCGAACGGCGTCTTGAACTGGCCCAGCTGGACGCCGAGCGAGTGGCGGCTCCAGCGGATGTAGGCGTCCTGCAGCGACACGCTGGCTCTTCCGCTGCCGGTGCTGCCGGTGCGGAACTCACCTTGAATTCGCCAGGCGATGTCACCGGCGATGGAGCCTGCGGCCGCAAGTCGCGCCCGATTGATGGCCGCGGTCAGGCCGACATGCTCCTCATATGTCTCGCGACCCTGGATGTAGCCGCTGAGCTTGACCGAGGGCGAGCCCGACGAGGAGCTCTGGGCTTGCAGGATGGCTGCCCCCGGACAAGCGAGGGAGGCGATGAGAGCCGCTCGCCTCGAGAACGACAGAATGGGTTCCGCCCCGAAGAGAAGGAGGGGCCCCAGCATCTCTAGGCCGGCTGATCGGCCGGAACCGGGATTTGCTCCCTGTGGACCGCCAGCCATTCTCTGAATGTCTGCAGCTCCGGATTGAGCGACCGAGTGAACTCGAGACTGCGCGCGCCGCAGAAGTACTCGTTGAAGTCACGCTTGAACTGGAACATGTTGCCCAGGTCGTCTGCACCGGGGAAACCGAAGCTGCGATACACTTCAGGCGGCACGTTGTTGTAGCGCACCTCCTGCCCCAGCCCCTCGGTCAGGGCTCGCGCCATCTCGGCTCCAGTGATGTGCTCGCCGGCTATGCCCACAGTCTTGTCGATGAACTCCCGTTCCCGTTTGAAGATGCCGTAGGCGCACTTGCCGATGTCCTCCACGGCGATGCTGGGGAGCGGCTTGTCGTCCATGGGGAAGGTGATCGCCAGGACGCCATCGGGTCCCCGCTGGGGACCGGCGCCGAAGTAAATCAGGTTGTCCCAGTAGAAGGAGGTGAGCAGGAAGGTGGTCGGCACCCCGAGATCCCGGAACATCTGGTCTGCCTCACCCTTGGCGTCGAAGTGGGGGACCTTGTACTTGCCCATCAGCGTGGGCATCCGGTCGTCCGTCAGCGGCACCCACTTCCGGGTGTCTTCCAGGGTGGACCAGATCGCATGCTGCACGCCGGCAGCCTTGACCGCCTCTGCCTGGTTCCGGGCCTGGCTCAGCTCCCGCTCGGGTGAGAAGTGCTCCCAGAAGTTGGTGAGACAGAAGACGCCGCAGGCACCCTCAAACGCGCGACGGATGCTCACGCCATCGTCGGCGTCTCCGGCCACGACCTCGACTCCAGTCGCCCGGAGTGCCTGGGCCTTTTCCGAGTTGGGGTTCCGGGTGATGGCCCGGGCGGCGAACGAACCGTTGCGGTCGGCCTGGATGGCGCGCACCAGTCCTCCACCCTGAGCACCGGTGGCTCCTACGACCGCGATGATCTTCTTATCAGCCATGACGAGAATTCTCCATGAAAACAAAGGTTGAACCTGAGCTCCGCCAAGCCGCTCGGGTCGAACTACTGCCCCTCTGAGTAGCGAAAGTTCTCCAGCGAGACCGTCCGCTGCCCCTGCCTATCCTGCCTCACACAGTACTGCCTGGGATAATACCCGGCCCGCTCAAACGCCGTGGGTTGGCGGATCGGGAGACACGCATCCCGGGTGTTCTGGAGAACGTCGAGGGTAATCATCGGTTCCCAGAAGATCACCTGGCCCTGATACGCGCCGAATATGAAGGTACTGGTGAACGGGAGCGAGTCCTTCAGCTCCGGGGACTGCGAGTCGAGCAGATGATTTCCCATCCTGGGCGCCACGGCCCCGACGTCGATGTACCCCTCGGGGACGTACCGGGCCGGGACCGATTGCGAGCCCCGCTTGAAGTCCCGGCAGTCCACCAGCTCGCCGCAGCGCCCCGGGGCAATGCTCTCGATCAGGCCCCGATCGGTCATGTAGAAGTGAAAATCGAAGTGCGGCTTGGCATACGGGGCGTGGTGCCCGCCCGGGTTCCAGTTGACCATCATCCAGCGGAAGGGGAGCCCGGAGGCGGAGTCGGCCGGAAGGTCGAGGATGCGCTCTTCGTCACCCATGCACTCGTGCCGGCTGTGGCGGCCGTTCCCGTCGAGGTCGAAGCAACGACTCACCGTGTTGGGAGCCTGGGGCAGCTGCTCCAGTGCACCCCCATCCAGCGTTACGCCGACCGAGAGCGGCGCGCCCCTGGCATCCAAGGTGACGAAGCTTTGGACCGTACCGGCGCCGATCCTCTGGGCCTGGCCCCGTAGGGTTCTCTCACTGCGAGGGGTTTCGGCGGTTAGGGCCAGACCGACCCCGGTGAGGAGGAGTGCGGGAGTCAACAGGCGAAGGGAGGCGACGACCGGCCACATACAAGCTCCTTGTGCTAAGGTTATTCGTTGTAACAGATATCGGTATAAACGAATCAGCGGTACGGCCGGATGCCGGCTCGCACCTCATTCAAGAGGGTGTCCAGTGTTCTGAGCTGCTGCGGCTTGAGTCCAGCCATGGCCCCATCGGTGTACTCGCCCGCAGGGCCATCCAGCCGGGCGAGCATGGCGAGCCCTGCCCCGGTGATCTCCACCAGCACTACCCGCCGATCTTCGGTGTCCCGCTCCCGCTGCACCAGGCCCTGCTTGATCAGCCGGTCCACCAGCCGGGTAACGTCGGGATCCCGCGTGATCATCCGGTCGGCGATCTCGCTGATCTTCACCGCCTTGGGCCGGGCACCGCGGAGGATCCGCAAAATGTTGTACTGGCTTTGAGAAATCCCCTCGGTTTGCTTGAGATACTGAATCCAGCTCTCCTCGACGGCGCGGGTGGTGCGCATCAGGTTGATGACCACCTGCTCCTGGAGGGAGCGAAATGGCTTGGTCTGCCGGATCTCGCGATCGATCGTCTGGGCCATAGGCTACAGATTATTTGTTGAAACGAATATTGTCAAGAGGAGGAGTGGCCGACAGCGTCAGGTGAGGCGATGTGTGCCGGCCTTCGCGGTCGAGACTCGAAAGGTCGGGCCGCTCAGCGTCAGCGCACCACCAGCAGTCCCACGCGTCCGCCGAATCCGTCGTCCACCGCCGAGGTGCCTGAGGGCACCACCCAGCGGCCGCCGTCGAATCGGACGTTCAGATGGTGCACACCCGGACTGAGTGCGGTAGGCAGCGCCCAGCGTCCGTCGCCCATTCCCGTCAAGGGCTCCGGCTTCCAGTCGGTGAAGTCGCCCATCACCTCGGCCTGGCGAGCCGGAGCTCCTTTGATGGTGAGCCGCCGGCCGGCCAGCACGAGGGCCGGACCTCCGGTCGGACTCACTTCGGCGGTCCGGCGGCGAGTCTGCTCGGTAGGGGATCGGGCGCCGAGCGACAACCGCAACCCTAGCGTACCGTATCGCCCGCCGGGGAACGAGAAGCCGAGCTGTGGGAGTGAATACCCCGTCACCCCGAGTAGCCCGACGCTGGGCGTCATCCACCAGGTGCCGCTCACATTCCACCCGGTGCCGCGGTTGACGCTTCCAATCCGATGCATGAGTGAGAGTCCCAGCTCGTAGCGATGCAAGCCTAGCATCACCCGGGAACCTACATCGGTATACTCCGTCACACCTTTGCGTGCCGGGGTCTCGGGCGTTGGGGCGGAATCCTGGCCCAGGCCGTCACTAGGCCCACTTCCGACGCCGAATCCAGTTCGTGCCACCCACAGATTGACCCGGGCAGGGCCAACCACCCGTCGAACACCGCCTTCCAATCGGTTCATCGCGTGCTGGAAGCTCCCCGCTCCCGCCGCGCCGAATGCAGCACCGAGCCAGGCACCGCTCCGAATTCCACCAGTGTGGAGCCGCGCTCCGATGTCCCACTGAACCGCCCCGCCGTCGGCGGCTGTCCCCAGATCGACCCCACCCAGCAGCTCCGGCCGAAGCGATCTTCGGCCAGCGAGCAGATATCTCGCCTGGATTTGACTGCTGATCAGGGGGTCGCGCGCGCCACTCGGCTGCCAGGCCAGGGGACCGGTCTGCAGGTCGATGGTAGTGCCGAACTGTGCCGCAGCTCCCGCGGGCAGCGCGAGGCCCAGCAGGACACTGGTGCAGAGTCTCGGGACAACCCTATGGATGAAACCAATCATGGAGAATCTCCCCGTTGCCGGAGCCGCTCGCGCAACTCGAGGAACTCCTCCTCGTCCCCACCGCGCTGGGCCAGCTCCTCGACCGAATGCCAGGCTGCGTCCACCGCCATCCCGCCCGCCACGAGATCGGCAAACACCGCAAGCGGAACGGCGGCCCCGCCATCGGGCTCGGTGCGGCGGATCCGATCCACCATCTCGAGCGTGGCGCCGGCCCGGAGCGCCGCCGCTCCGGCCACCAGCTCTTCGGCGCTGGCGCGGCGGCCGAGACCCTGTTGCGCGCGGGTGAGGTCGCCCAGCATGGACTCCACTGCGGTCACGATGCGCGGACCGGGAGCGCCCTTGCTCGATCCCTCGAGCGTCTTCTGTACCAGCGGCTCGATCGGAAGTCCCCGTCGGTTGGCGATGACCAGCAGCGATTCCACGTGCGTCCGGGTCACCGAGTCGAGCCGGGCTTCGAGCCTCGGGTCCTGCGCCACGGCACTCTCGGGCGACAGGGAGAGAAACAACAACAGAGTGATCAGCCGAAGCATGGGCTCACCGTTGGGCCACCGTGATGACGGAGGTCGGAGTGCCGAAGTCATCCTCCAGCGCCCGGGGCGCCGAGGGGTCTCGGCGCCACCGGGTGCCGTCCACTACAAACGTGTAGCGGTAGCGCCCGGGCCGAAGCGGCACGACCACCGACCAGAGGCTGTCGGCAGCAGGGCGGAGCGGCGTCGCCCGGGGATTCCAATCGTTGAAGTCTCCCACTACCGCGACGGTAGAATCGGCCGACGTGCGCAAGACGAATTCCACCGACCGAAGCTCCACAGCGGGTGCGGGGTTCCCGCCGCTCCGGCGGCCAACCAGCACACCGAGCGCAAAGACTGCGGCGATGCCGGCGGCGACCGCCAATGCCACGACGGGTCTCCGCATAGGCGAGCGGTGGTCTGGACCGAAACCTGGTTCGCGAGCGATGCGCTCCAGCACCTGGCGCTCCACCTGCTGCGAGAGTGGCACCGGCGCGCGGAGTTCAGCCGCGACCCGCTCCAGGTACTCGTTGTCGGATTCGGTGTCTGACTCAGGTCGCATCGCGGTCACCCAGGAGTTGGCGCAGCCGGGCGCAGGCCCGCTTCACCCGCATCTTGAGAGCCGACTCCCCTGCCCCGGTCAGCTCGGCCATCTCTTCGTAGCTCAGCTCTTCCACGTATTTGAGCAGAAACGCCTCGCGCTGCTCGGGCCCCAGCTGGGCGAGCGCCCGGTGAATGTCTTCCTGAGATATGCTGCTCTCCATCGGGTGCGCCAGTCCAACCAGCTGCGTTTCCTCGATCGAAACCTGGCGGCCGGTCTCCCGCGACCGACGCACTGCGGCCGTGCGGCAACAGTTTACCAGGATACGAAACAGCCAGGCGCCGAAGCGATCGGGCTCCCGGCACCGGTCCAGTGCGCGGTACGCCCGGAAAAAGGCCTCCTGCAACGCCTCCTCCGCGTCGCTCTCGTTGCCCAGCAGGTGAAAGGCGTAGCGGCCGAAGCGAAGCCGGTAGCGTACGATGAGCGGCGCGTAGGCATCCCGGTCGCCCTGGCGGACCCGCTGCACCAGCTCGGCGTCCGACGGAGAGGGACTCACTTCTGGAAGACTCACGCGGACCGTCACTCGTCACATCTCCAGGCCGGCAGCTCAGTGTGACGCCGAACGCGACTGGCAGGTCTATCAGGGTGAAGGTCAGCACGCGGGCCCGCCCGCCCGTTTCACCCTGGTACAGGAGCGCATATGCGATTCAGACTGCTGGCGGCTGCAGTGGCCGCTCTGGTTCTTCAGGGCTGTGATAGCGACTCGGCCGCGCCGCAACCGGATAACCGGGCCCAGGTGCGGTTCGCGAGCGCCTCGCCGGACGCGGGAGCATTGGACCTGCTGGTGAATGGAAAGACGATTGCGAGCGGGGTGGCGAGCACACGGGCTTCGCGTCCGGTGCCGGTGGAGACTGGGCGAGCAACCGGTGAAGTGCGCGCCACCAACTCGGCGGCGGTCCTCGCGTCGGTGCCGCTGACTCTGGAAGCGGGGCGGTCGTACACCGTCCTGGTTGCTGGATCGAGCCAGGCGCTCACGGCAATGGTATCGGTGGACACCGGCTCAGTCGGACCACCGCCGCCGGGCCCGGGACCGGAGCCGGTGGACAGCGGCAACCCGCCACCCCCGACACCGGACTATGCCAGGTTCCGCATCATCCACGCTGCGCCGCACGCGCCGCCGATGGATCCCTACCTCCAGCCCGCCGGGTTGGCGCTGGACTCGGTGCCCGTCTTTCAGCCGTTCGAGTACGGCAGTCTGGCCCTGATTCTGGATGCGATCCGTCCGGCCGGAGACTACTGGGTGGCGTTTACGGAAGACGGTACTCGGAAGATCGTGTTGGACACGGGTCCGATCAGGGCCGCCGTGGGAGAGCTGGTGACGGTGGTGTTAGGAGAGAATGCGGATCGCTCGTTGAGGGTGGATGTTGTGCGAGAGTAATGGACTCGCTCAGAACTGCGGCGCTGGGGGAATCTGGTCGGCGTGGGCAACTCTTCGCGCCAGTCCGGTGAAGCCCACCCCCACGCTCCAGATCGGTTCCGTAGACTCGACCCCTGACACGTAGACATGGCGCGCGAGGTCAACCCTGACGCCCCAGCGCGCGCCGGTCTGCACGATCAGCCCACTGCCGAGATGATATCCCGGCGTAAAGACGAATCCGCCGCCGAAACCCGTGAGGGTGCTTACTCCCGCCTTCAGCAGCACGGTGACACCCGGGCCGGAGACGTTGAAGGCGGGTCCCAGATCGGAGGCCAGATAGAGCGCGCCGGCCTGGAGGGCATCCGGGAAAAGCGATATTCCGATCTCGCTGCCCACGGTGCGGGAGCGCAGTCCGGAGAACCGAAAGGACACGGCAGTGATCCCCTGGCCTTCGTAGATGAACCGGTCGACGGTGGCTCCGAGCGCGGGCCCGTTCGGGAGTGTGCTGTCGGTCTGCGCGTGCAGGCTGGTCAGCGACGTCAAGGCAAGCGCTACAAAACTGGAGAAGAGAGCCAAGGCGGAACTGAAGCTGCGGGTCAGCATGAGGCCTCCCGGCCGGGGCTTCAGCCAATGTACGTCGACCTCCGAACGGCCGCGAATTGGCGGGCAGGAGGATAGGACGGTTGCTGTTCACCGGCTACTTGATGGTCAGCTGTCGCATCAGCCGGTTGCCGACGATCTCGCGCATTTCGCTGCGCTTCACCATCGCGTCGCTCGACTTCTCGAGGGAGCCGTATACCTGCTGGTCGATCGGGTCGACCCGATCCCGAAGGTTGTCCAGCGCGGCCATGTTCTTGTAGGTCGTGGTGAGGGCGATGTTCCAGTCGTCCTCGTCTCGGCTATCCGATTGGAATACCGCCCAGCCGGTGATCACCCCGGCCTTCTTCTGGGCCTCCATCAGCTGCTTGTAGGGACCGGCCAAGAACGTCATGTACTCGTCCAGGCGACCCGGCTTCACCCGGATGTATTGGACGTCGGTCACTCCCCCTTCGGTGTACGGGCGGGAGGCCTGTTGGGCGGCCGCGGGAAGGGACAGCAGGAGCGCGAAGCCGGACAGGTACAAGGTGCGACGATGCATGATTCACCTCCGGACGAAGATGGCGGTGCCGCTGGAATGTTGAGTTGATTCCGAGACCTTACAGCCCGGTACAACCCCCGTCAATCAAGCTCGCCGCGTCACTCCGAGCGCCTCTCTTACTTCGCCGCTCGCTGATTCGCGCCCGCGGGAGCGACTACCTCATGTGGTTGCCCGGGAGCGGCGCTGTCCTCGAACTGATCGTCCCCAGAGTACATGGCCTCGATTGTCTGGGTGCCGACCACGTCCAGTGGGAACTCACAGGTCGCAATACCTTCAGCGTTGAGCGCGGCGTCATCACAACCGCCCGTCTCCTGCAACGAGAAGATCGCGACGGTGCCGGTCGGAATGCCCCCGCCCTCGCCCGTGACTTTCACCGTAACCGTGATC
>Ga0307414_10002246_pt1 | contig 10083 bp, 7 predicted proteins | sample DK1Ometagenome_FD_203804 | JGI IMG/M metagenome (GOLD analysis project Ga0307414, IMG submission 203804) | Maize rhizosphere microbial communities from greenhouse at UC Davis, California, United States - DK15-O-3 | ecosystem: Host-associated > Plants > Roots > Rhizosphere > Soil | place: USA...
TCAACCTGTTCGCCTTCTGTAATTTCCGTGTCGCCATCTAGCATGCCATAATGGCGAATGGATACAAATTTAGCAGGAATGATGTCTGCAATTTCCGAAACCATGCCGCCACGGTTTCCTTGTTCATCAGTACCAATAAAATACATTTTAGAACCTTTTTCCCAATTGCCTTCATAGGTTGAGGTTGGGTTAAATTCCGATGTCCACTGCTCGTATGTTTCTATATTTTTAAGCCCTAGCATCGTTTCAAAAACGTTTTTAGCAGGAGATTTTATGTCTTTTTTAAATTTTATTTTTTCCATGATTTCCAAAGTTTTAATTATTTTTAGCAAACAAACTTTTTTTGTCTTAGTTCTAAGTTAAGAATTTGAAGCATAATATCCAATTCAGTAAGCAACTTTTTATCAATTAGTTGCATATTAATTTTCAATTTAGTGGTGTTGATTTAAGTGTAATTATCTCCAGCAAATTTTTTAATATGGATTATGTTATTCAAATTTATCTTTTGGAATCAGTTATTTTTTATGGGATAAGTCCCTTGTCTATGTCTAGATAAAATTTATATATTTTGTGGAAAAATTTATTTCAGTATCATGTCTTTAAAACTTCCAAAATCCATTAAATTTAAATAATACTTTCTGTTTTCTACTAATAAATGGAATTCGTAGAAAGGGTTTGCTGGCTCTATATTTTTACCAATCTGATAATCTTTAGACAAAATTCCAACACCCCAATCGGAATCAATACAACATGAGTTTATTTCTGGATTAAAGCGCCATTTTAAAAAAGCTTTCCAAGTAGTTCCATTCCAAAATTCACGTGCCGGCGTATGTTTATATTCATGACATTCTCTGGCATGCCATTCGGTGGGAGGATTACAATCGTGTACTACTATAAAACCATCATTTTTAATGTATTTGAAGGCATTTTCAATATCTCTATCTACTTGCGGAGCAAAGTGTAGACCATCAATAAAAATCACATTGAATTTTATATTATTAGATAATATATCATTGGCAGTAAGTTTCTGAAAAAACTCATCACTAGTCATTTTAAAATCAACAGGATTTTCTTCAAACTCAATACCAGGATCAACACTATATTTTGTTGTTGCTTTTATATGGTTGTAATTGTCTTCAGGATTGCGAACTCCAATTTCTAAATAACAGGTATCTTCTTGATACTGTGATAATAAAAAATTAATGATTTCTGTGCGACTGGGTGATTTTAAATGTTCTTTATGATTTTTTCTTTGCACATCTAAATAATGGAGATTCGTTAAAGCTTTTTTCCCTCTAACATAAAATTCAATGGGTTTTATCTTTATTAATAATTTCTTGATGTTCATTATTTTTTTTAATTAGATTGAGTAAGCATTCATTTGCTTAAATTATCCTCAATGAGTGAGGTTTTATTTTGAAGGTTTTTACAAAGGAATCGAGGGCAAGCAAACAACCAACCAACTTTGTATTAGCTAAAACTAGCAATTTTTTATACACGGTGTTGTACAACGTTTTTTTAATTTACAAATCCGAAAATTATTTCATTGACAACTTTTCCGCTAACAATCCATTTTGAGTCAATTGTCCCTTGGTCGTGAGGTTCCCAATGTTCATATTCCACGCATTTTATGTTTTCATTATTTTTTAAATAAAATTTCCCAGATTTATACAAGTTATCGATTGATATGTTTATTCCGAAACTTTCCTCAAATTTTATCAATTCAGTCCCATTAATAAAATATTCTCGGTCGATTTTACTTAATATTATTTTATTTTTTTGATTGAAATAATTATTTCTTAATGTTTTTGAAAATGCAGTTGAAGTTTCTTTTTCATAAGATTCAAGTTCCTTCTCAAAGTTGTTATAGTCAAAGATGAATTCGTAATCTTTGATTTTGAAGATTAAATTACCGTTTTTATAATCGTCGTTGCTACAAATATATCGTTTGTCCGAAATACCATAATCCGCTAATGTTTTTGTGGTTTTACAAGAAACAATTATGAAAATCAATAAGATATATGTTAAGTTTCTCATTTTCAGTCAAATGTTGTACAACAATTGGATATAGACATTGATTATATCCAGCATATATCTACTTTCAAAAGTAATTAAAATACTTACAATAATTGGTTTAAATAATAATTTCTTTGGAAGAATTAAAAAGCCACTCACTGTATAAATTTAAACGAGTTTTATTAATGGATATACTATTAATGTTATAGGCACCTATTTGATAAAAATATCAAACGGTGCCTATTAAAACTTTGTAATTTGTTTATAATATTTTATGTGCGCTCTAACTGTTTTTTAATTTTTTCGATGGCTGTTTCAATCGATTTTTCAGGTTCAATAATATTGTATTCGCCCCAAAATTTAGGATCGGAAAAACCAGAAACTTGCTCGGTTAAAATAGTGCTAGGGTAGAGCATGCTTTTATTTTTAACAAGTTTATCATCCATAACTCTCCAATCGGTTACGGCCATTTCACTATTTAAAGTATAAACGCTATTAAAGAGTTTGCCTTCCCAATTTACCTTAAAAGTCAACAGAATATTACTATAAGCATATTGCCATTTGCCATTTTGGGTTCTATAATTTACCCTATAAGTAGCTTCGGTAGGAAACACATCAGCTTTTCTTGGTTTTTTACGCACGTACATTTCACTAGCTAACCTTTTGTTTTTTACATTTAAACTATAAACGGCGCTTTTAAGTGCTAAATTTTCAGCATCAATATAAAGTTTTCCGAAATATAAAGGCGTTTCAATACCTGGTTTTTGTTCAAAATTCACCACATAAACAGGGGAATTATCCATTTGAGTAGATTCACCAAAACTGAAATTATAATATTCAATGTTTTCAATATCAAAGATGTAATCGGGATATTTAACGATGTCAATATATAAATTACTGAATGGGCCACCTTGTAGTTTCATGGCCAAAGTATCTAACCTTGAATAATCGGTTTTTTTGCGCGCTTTTATAAGCTCAATATTATCATTCCTTGAGTTTTTATAAGGCTGTTTGTGTATTTGAACTACGGCTTCAGACAAGGACGCATTTTTTCTTCTGTTCTTAATGGTTTCTCTATAAAAGGCCGTCATTAGTATGTTATCATCATTGTACAAGCTGCTTTTTTTGCCCAATGTTTCAATAACCAACGTTTTGGCATCACCAAATTTAGAAGCAATTTTTACTTCATCCAGCTGAATAATGGAAGGTTCTAAATAAATTTTTTCATCCTTAGAAATTTCAGAAATTTTAAGCTCTATTTTTTTATACCCTAAGTGTGTGATAATTAAAGTACCTTCCAAAAGATTATTGGGTATTTTTAATGAAAACTCACCGTCGGTATTTGTAACGGTGCTAATGTTAGATCCAGTAACAACCAAATCGGCAAACACTAATTTGTCTTTGGTTTTTTGGTCAATAATGCTGCCATTAATTTCTTTAAATAAAGGAACATCTTGAGCATTTACAAGCGAGCAATGCATTAAAAGAATACAGATAGCTCTAAAAAAAACATCTCTTTTCATAATTTTATAGTTTAGCGGAGTATTAAAGTATAAAATATTCATGTAACTTCCTAATAATTAGGTAGTTTTAACAATTTGAGACACTCTGTATTTATTATGTAAAATGACTAAATATCACCATCTGTAAGTGTTTTTAAGAAAGCAACGATACTAGCTTGTTCATTTTCGGTAAGATTCAATTCATCAAAAGGTAAGGTTTGGTGCTCTAAATCGAAACCCAGTCCGCCACCGCCCCCTTTGTTATAAAAATCCATAACCTCTTCTAAAGTTTGATATACACCGTTGTGCATGTAAGGTGCTGTTATTTCCACATTTCTAAGCGTAGTGGTTTTAAACATGCCTTTATGCAATGCTTCATTATATTTCCAATAAAAGCCTAAATCGTCATCCAGATTTTTGTTGTCAGCTGTTTTGGGAACGCCTATAACCTCTTTTTCGGTTTCGTTAAAAAATGGTGGCACCGTACCATTAGTTAAAGGGATAAAATGACAAGTGGCACATAAAGCTTTCCCCATAAAAAGATTGTAACCCTGCTTTTCGTCTTCCGTATAAGTGTTTTCTTCGCCCCTGATGTTTTTGTCGAATTTGGAATTGAAACCATTGAGTGTAGAAATGTATGATGATATGGCTTTAATGACCATTTTGTTGTTTTTGGCAATACCGGCATAAGCTTCATTAAAAAGTCTTGTATAAGAAGTGTCTTTTAAAATGGCATCGGAAAACTCATGAACGTTGGTATTAAATTCTTTGTCGTTTACAAATACCAATGAAATTTGGTCTAACAGGGTATTTGATCGACCATCCAAAAAAAAGCTTTGCTGAAAAGCTGTATTTATAAGCGTGGGTGTATTCCGATGAAGCGGTGTGCCATGGTTGTCTAGATTAACCTTTAAACCATCGGCATAAGCCTTACTAGGCACGTGGCAAGTTATACAGGCCATAGAGCCATTGGTGGAAAGTTTAGGGTCTGAAAACAATTTTTCCCCAAGTGCAATTTGTTTATCTGTTGGGTTTCTGTTTATGGCAGGCGTAAAAAAGTTTAGGTTGAAAGCATTATTTTCAAAGAACGTGGGGGCATCAAAATTAAATGGTTCCGTGTTTACAGGTTCCCAAAGGTCACTGGTTTTACGTATATCTACCCAATTTCTGGTAATCGGGTTCATGTAATCCCTTGTGAATGTAAATCTATCAAACGTATCAAAATCAGTGTTACGTTCTATAAATGTGATGGCTTTTGAAATGTTATTCAAAAAGGCGGTATCCAAGGATTTATTTCTATTTTGAATGATGGGCTGGAGGGTGCTTTGGTAAACCGTTTTTAAACCTTCCAAAGAGATTTTACTCTCATGAATCCCTAAATGGCTAACAGGCGTATCGAACCCAGAAATGGCTAAACTTACAATTCTTAATAATTGTTGGTGGGTTGCAATAAAAAAACGTTGGGCATTCAGTTCTCTTTTTTCAATGCCTTTTTTAAGTTCCATAAGCATGCCTTTTGTTACGAACACTTCTTGCTCAAAATCGGCTACGCTGGTTTCCTGTTCATAAATGCTTTCTTCTATTTTTTGAAAACCAACCGGATTTAAAACTTTGCCATTATCTTCTTTGTAAACGGGTAATGCGGGTCCATTGGCACGATGACCAACTTCTGGATTTAGATAAGATGCATAAGGTTCAGCTTTTTTAAAAGCTTCACGGGCATTTGTGAAATAAAGTTTTGATTTTTTACCATTAAAGCCTTCTGCTTTTAAACTATCTAAATAGTTTATTGCCATGGTGATGTTCTCTAAATAAAAGTTTTGGGCTTCTGACCAATTTACGGTTGAAACGGTGTTTGATTTTTCTTTTTCTTTTTCTTTTTTACAAGAGGTGTTTAAGATGAAAAACAATAATGTGAAACCTGTTTTAAGGGTTGTTTTCATAAGGGAGCTTTATAAATAAAAAGAATCTCCATTAAAAAAATGGAGATCTTTTTGTATGTTATTAAATGTTGTATTTTATCTAGGAAGACCTCTTAATATGACAATTTGTGATGATTGGTCATCTTCTCTTGAACTGTTGGTATGGCCATCTAAACTCTTAAAGCTATCACTTGTCCAATAATGAGGTTGCACCGCTAAAATAAAGGTGTCTGGTACGCCAACTTTATCCGAAACATCAATTAGAGCTCCAAATTCGCCTTCAAATCCGGTGCTTTTGGTTGGAGATAAATCTTGTCTTACAACAAGTTCCAGAACTTTTGTTGGGTTATTACCATTAAGATCGGTTTGGTAAATTTGAGCTGGGTGCCCTTTACTGAAGGAATTAGGATCTTCTTGTATGTATATAAAGTTTTCAGTTACACAAATATTATCTGGACTTTGCAATGCTGCAAGGTTTCCGTCCATATTATTGGTAGTGGTATTACCACTTACAATTTGTGTAAGCTTACCAACTAAAGGATTGGTAGCATCTAAAGCCAATTTATAAACTGTACCCCAATCATTACTCGAACCTGTATTTGGACCAAGACCCGTTACGGCAAAATAAACGTTTCTTGCATTGGCATCGCTTCCTTTTTGGTAATCAACGTCTTCAACTCTAATAAATTGAGAAGCAAATACATTGTTACAGGCAGCTTCCATCTCTGATACGGTCATTGAGGCGCCATTCACAATTTCTACAAATTCTACATCATAAGTATCTCCAAAGTCTAAACTGCCTTCATCATAAATCGTATTGGCTACAACGCTTTGTACCCCACCAAGACCATCAGCTACTTGTTTAAATCTAAGGACATATATTTTTCCGCCCGTTAAGTCAGCATCACCATTTTCAGATAGGTACATAGTTACCTGCCCTTTTGAGCCACTAGAGTCATCATCACCACCAATAATCACTGTTTTTCCAGAGTAGGCATCTTTTGGTAATGGTACGGCATTTTCCCAAGCAAATTCACCTAAAGCATCCAATCCGAAATCAGCAGTTGGAGTCGGTGTAGTCACCCAAGGGTCGATGCCTTTTATATCATAGGCAATGCTTTCGGAAGCCGATAAAAATATATCTCTATCGCCACCATGAATAGCTTTTTCCCACATGGTTGCAGAGCATTGTCTAGCAAAATCTGAAACACCAGAGTTTAGTAAATAATCTCCAGAAACAGGTATAAGATTTTTGTCTAAATGTATTCTGGCAACAGCATAACTATCTTCACAGTTTACAATATACATATAGCCATCGCCATCTTTTAAAAACCCAGCACCATCGGCAGAACCTGCAAGTTGAAAGTTTCCATTGATAACATCAGGAGTAGAAATTAGTGAATAAGCTTCAACAAAGTTGAATTGTGATGCAAGAGCCACAAGTGGTTTGTATGAAGACTTATTAGAAAACATCATAGGTGCAGGAACAAAGTCTTCACCATCTTCTCCGTCTTCACCATCTTTTCCGTCAATACCATTAATGCCATCTTCACCTTCACAGCTAACTAATACTGCGCTCGTTGAAGTTAAAACAAATAGGAATAAAAATAATTTGAGTAATTTGTTCATAATTTAAATTGTTTATCGGTTATTTTTTGTAATTCCAAAGGTATTATTAGACCTATTACTTGTTGTTAACTTAATAAAGTGGTTTGATTAATTTAGGGTTAGCGGAATGTTAAAAATGTAAATAAATGGTGCTTTAAAAAAGGGTTTTTGGCTGGGTATTTAGGTGAAATCCGCAAAAGATTTTTATTTAACTTCACAATAATTTATCATTAAATTAAACTTAGTAAGGGTTAAACTCTTAACGATTTTTTTAGAATTTCAAAACGCAATAACATTATATTTACACATTAAATTTTACTGACCACATGCCAACTGATTATATTAATTTTAAAAAAACAGGCTATTTTTCTTCGTTAATCTGTGATTATCTAGATGAGAAACAAGAGTTAAATCAGTTTTACAATAGATTCCCTTCCTTAGAAAATTTTAAAAAGCAAATCGAGGGGAAAGCGCAATCAGGGTTTGTTTCAGAATCCCAACGTTCGGTTTTGGCATCAGTTTTAAAAAAGCAATATGCACAGATTCAAACTTCTGAACTGGCGATTGAAAACATTGAAAGTTTACAATCCAACAGCACATTTACAATTACCACAGGGCATCAATTAAATTTATTCACGGGGCCTTTGTATTTTTTATATAAAATAGTTTCGACCATTAATCTTACTAGAATATTAAAATCAGCCTATCCAGATTACAATTTTGTGCCAATCTATTGGATGGCGACAGAAGATCATGATTTTGAGGAAATAAATTATTTCAATTTTAAAGGGAAGAAAATCCATTGGGAAAAAGAATCTAATGGCGCTGTGGGCGATTTATCTACGGAAGGATTACAAGCTGTTTTCGATTTGTTTTCTTTGGAACTCGGATATACCAAAAATGCCGATTATTTAAAATTACTTTTCAAAAATGCGTATTTGGAACATTCCAATTTAGCGGATGCTACACGTTATTTGGCCAACGAATTGTTTAAGGATTATGGTTTGGTGATTATTGATGCCGCTGATAAAGATTTAAAACAATTGTTTATTCCTTTTATGGAAAATGAATTGGTGCATCAAACATCGTTTAAGGCTGTTTCCCAAACCAATGAACAGATAAACAAGTTGCCAAATCAGCCTTACGGCATTCAGGTAAATCCGCGTGAAATTAATTTGTTTTATATCAGTGACGATTTAAGGGAACGCATTGTTTTTGAAAATAATAGGTATAGCGTTGTCAATACCAATATTACTTGGACTAAAGAATCTATTTTAGAAGAAGTTCATGCACATCCCGAACGTTTTAGTCCGAATGTCATCATGCGCCCCTTGTACCAAGAAGTTATATTGCCAAACCTTTGTTATATTGGCGGTGGTGGCGAGTTGGCTTATTGGCTACAATTAAAAGAATTATTTAACATGGTAAATGTGCCGTTTCCTATATTGTTATTGCGGAATTCAGTGTTGATTAAAACCCAAAAACAAACTGATAAATTGGAAAAGTTAGGCATTTCCAATAACGATGTGTTCTTAAAACGCGATGCTTTTATCAATAAAAAAGTTAGGGAAATTTCAAATATTGACATTGATTTTTCAACCCAAAAAGCATTATTAAAGCAAGAGTTTGAAACCTTGTATAGACTTGCGGTACAAACGGATAAATCGTTTTTGGGAGCTGTTAAAGCACAAGAAGTTAAGCAATTAAAAGGACTAGAACATCTTGAAAAGCGTTTGTTAAAAGCCCAAAAGAAGAAATTAGCAGAACAAGTTTTAAGAATGACCGAACTTCAAAACGAATTATTCCCCAATCAAGGTCTGCAAGAACGTAACACCAATTTCTCTGAATTTTATTTGGAATTTGGTGAAGATCTCATTCCAAAGTTAATTGAAAATTTAGAGCCTTTAAGAAGCGAGTTTGTAGTGTTAACAATTTAATTTAAAAAATCGAAAATCCTAAATCGAAATTATAAAATCATTGTTATTTTTGCGCATGCAACATAACAAGGTACTTATTTTAGATTTCGGTTCGCAATACACACAGCTTATAGCACGTAGAGTTAGAGAACTCAATATTTATTGCGAAATTCATCCATACAACAAAATTCCACAAACAGTTTCAGAATACAATGCCGTTGTGCTTTCTGGTAGCCCATTTTCAGTAAGGGGATCAGATGCGCCGCATCCAGATTTGTCTCAAATACGAGGAAAAAAACCATTGTTGGCAGTTTGCTATGGGGCACAATATTTAGCACATTTTTCAGGTGGAGAAGTGGCGCCTTCAAACACAAGGGAATATGGTCGTGCTAATTTATCTTTCATAAAAACCAATGAACCGTTTTTTGATAAAATAAATGAAGGAAGCCAAGTTTGGATGAGCCACAGCGATACCATTAAGCATTTACCGGAAAATGGTATTTTGATAGGTAGTACACACGATGTTGCCAATGCCGCTTTTAGAATTGAAGGTGAAGAAACGTATGCCATTCAATTTCATCCTGAGGTATATCATACCACAGACGGCAAACAATTATTGGAAAACTTTTTAGTTCATATTGCAGGAGTAAAACAAGACTGGACCCCGCAATCTTTTGTAGAGGAAACGGTGGAAGCCTTGAGGGAAAAAGTGGGAAATGACAAAGTAGTATTAGGACTTTCGGGAGGCGTAGATTCCACAGTAGCTGCTGTGCTTTTAAATAAAGCCATTGGAAAAAATTTATATTGCATTTTTGTAAATAATGGCTTGCTTCGGAAAAACGAATTCGAAAATGTGCTGCATCAATATAAAGATATGGGACTAAACGTAAAAGGCGTTGATGCTTCCAAAAGATTTTTAGATGCGCTTGCTGGTATTGAAGATCCGGAGAAAAAACGTAAAGCGATTGGTAATGCTTTTATTGAAGTCTTTGATGATGAAGCACATCAATTGACTGATGTTAAATGGTTGGCTCAAGGCACCATTTATCCTGATGTTATAGAAAGCGTTTCGGCTACAGGAGGTCCTTCAGCAACCATAAAAAGTCATCATAATGTGGG
>Ga0307414_10002247_pt1 | contig 10083 bp, 13 predicted proteins | sample DK1Ometagenome_FD_203804 | JGI IMG/M metagenome (GOLD analysis project Ga0307414, IMG submission 203804) | Maize rhizosphere microbial communities from greenhouse at UC Davis, California, United States - DK15-O-3 | ecosystem: Host-associated > Plants > Roots > Rhizosphere > Soil | place: USA...
TGGTGAATCTGTGGGTATTGGCGCGGCGAGACGCGGATCGCGGTGGCGAGATAGAGCCATCGAATGCTGCGCTCGCCAATGGCTCCAGAAAGTGTCTTCAAAACCGAATCGAAACCAGGAATGGCACGCAGCGCTACCAAGGCACCGCGGTCGGCCGGATGCTCGTACGCGCGCGAGCTGATATCGGGAAATCGGATGTGCCCGCGAAGCGCTGGCAGAGATTCCGTGGTCATGCCCAGCAGCGTACGTGGGCGGCCTGAAAGTCGATCAGTTAGTCATCTGGAAGATGCCGCTGATGAGTCCCATCGTCAACTGGAGGATGAAACCAAGGACGATCCAGGCGGCGCCGACGATAATGCCCGCCAACGCTTTGCCATTTTGAAAGCCGGCGCGACGGGACATGATGTAGGCCACGATGCTCAGCACGAGGCCGATCGTGGAGGTACAGGGAATGATGGCCAAGATGAGGCCGACGATGCCGAGCGTATTGCCCGGATCGGCTGCTGCTGGCTGCGGGGTGGCCTGGTAGTCGGCCATAGTGTCATTCCTCCTGAAAGCGTGTTCGATCCAGCGAAAGCGAGCCTATCGTCATCGCCATTCGTGATTCGAGGCTGCGTCTCCTGCGGGTCATGCGGACGAGGTGGGCGCTATTCGCCGACCGATCCGTCGATCAGCTCCCGTACGACGTCCAGGTGCCCGACATGCCGGGCGTACTCCTGCAGCAAATGCGCAAGGATCCAGCCAAGGGTGGGTGGATCGCTGGAGAACCGGCCACCCAATCGGCCCCGATCGGTCAACTCCGCCTTCCCGGCAACCGCCTCGGTACGGGAAGCGATTGCGGCCAGTCGTGCCGTCAGGTCGGGAACATTGTCCTCCGGCAAGACGAGCCAACCCTTCCCGCTCGGATTCTCATCACCTCGGGGATCAGACATCTGCTCGGCCTCGAAGCCCCATTGCATCCAACGCCGCTCAACGAAGACCAGGTGCTTGAGCAGTCCCAGCGGCGACCAACCTGAGGGCACAACACTGCTCCTCAGCTGGTCGTCGCTCAGCCCGACGAGCTTGGCCAGCAGCGTGGCCCGGTGGTAGCTCAACTGCTGCAGCAGGATCTCCTTTGGGTCCTCAAGCGTTCGAGGAGGTTCGTCGCGAAGGTCTGTCATGGTGAAAAAGGCTAACTGTCAGAGTCCAGATCAAAATGGATTCGTGCGCGGCACTGGTCAGCGGGTAAAGTTCTGCGTTGGCCTAGCGAGGAGTTCGCCGCGGCCAAGCATTCGCCCTCCTGCTATGGGGCCGTCTCATAGCCGCTCAGACCAGAGGAGGTGGGGTAGCGCATGCGTGAGTACGAAGTCATGGTCATCTTTGACCCGGACACCGAGGAGCGTACGCTTCAGCCGGCGCTCGACAAGCACCTGAAGGTGATCACCAAGGGTGGCGGCACCGTGGACAATGTTGACATCTGGGGCCGCCGGCGGCTGGCGTACGAAATCCGGAAGAAGTCCGAGGGCATTTACGCGGTGGTCAACGTCACCGCGGAACCAAAGGACATTATGGAACTGGACCGCCAGTTCACCATCAATGAGGCAATCATGCGGACGAAGGTCATCCGGCCCGATCAGCACTGAGATGGGCGAGATTATCCACAGATTGACCCGCGCCAGCGCGTAGCGTCAGTACCGGCTGGCAGGCTGAAGAATGTTCGCCAGAGGAGCAGCTCATCAGGCTGGCCTCTCGGCGACGATCCAAAGACCACATCGCTCATCACAACGGAGAGTTCAATGGCAGGCGAAACAACCATCACCTTGGTCGGCAACCTCACAGCTGACCCGGAGTTGCGCTTCACGCCCTCGGGGGCTGCAGTTGCCAACTTCACCGTGGCATCCACACCTCGTACCTTCGATCGGCAGACCAATGAGTGGCGCGACGGCGAGGCGATGTTTCTCAACTGCGCGGTCTGGCGCCAGGCCGCCGAGAATGTCGCTGAATCACTGCAGAAGGGAATGCGCGTCATCGTGCAAGGCCGGCTGAAGTCGCGCAGCTACGAGACCCGCGACGGGGAGCGCCGTACGGTGTTCGAGGTCGATGTGGACGAGATCGGCCCCGCATTGCGTTACGCCACGGCAAAGGTCACACGCAACGCAAGCGGCAGTAGCCAAGGCGGTCCCGCCCGTCCGCAGGCTGGCAGCGTTGGCGATGATCCGTGGGCAAGCGGAACACCGACCGCCGTCGGTGCCCGTTCACAGCAAGGCTCCGATCCTTGGGCAACACAACAAAGTGACGAGCCACCGTTCTGATCGTTAGAGCCCAAATACACAAAACAACCAAGGCACATTCCGGCCATCAGCTGCCCGTTTTTATTGGCACAGCTGCGCCGGGCTCGAAAGGAGAGCACCACAATGGCCACCATCCCTGCAGCACAGCGCAAGCCGAAGAAGAAGGCCAACCCGCTGCGCGCTGGCCAGAACATCGATTACAAGGACGTCGCAACCCTGCGGAAGTTCATCTCCGAACGCGGCAAGATCCGGGCTCGTCGGGTAACCGGACTCTCGGTTCAGGAGCAACGCCGTGTCGCCATCGCCATCAAGAACGCTCGTGAGGTGGCGCTCCTGCCGTACGCCTCGACGGCCCGCTGAGTGCTGCGAGCGTCGGAAGATCGCGCGCCCGCCGTGCTGAGCCTCCGCGAGCGGAGCGAGCAATGGACACAGCCTGAGGCGCCTTTTCCTCTGCGAGCGATGACGAAGTAGGCGGATCCATGCGCGCGATGCGCGAGCAGCTCACAAAAGAAAGGTGTTGGGATGAAACTCATACTCACTGCACCCGTCGACAAGCTCGGGGTACCCGGCGACGTTGTTGAGGTCAAGGACGGCTACGGCCGCAACTTCTTGGTGCCGCGCGGGTTCGCCATCCGCTGGACGCGCGGCGCGGAGAAGCAAATTGACGGCATCAAGCGCAGCCGCGCCGCCCGGGAGATTCGCGGGCTCGATCACGCCGAGGAAGTGCGTGGCCAGCTGGAGGAACGGACCATCGACCTGCCGGCCCGAGCTGGTGATACCGGCAGGCTGTTTGGCGCGGTGACTGCAGGAGATGTCGCTGCCGCCATCAAGAAGGCTGGTGGGCCGTCGATCGACAAGCGTGCCGTGCAAATCTCCAAGCCGATCAAGACCGTTGGTTTGCACACCGTTGGCATCAAGCTGCACGACGCGGTCACGGCGCACGTGCGAGTCGTTGTCATTCAAGCCTGATAGGGACTTGCCGCTTGACCTGAGGTCGAGACTGGTCACAGGCCGTCTCGACCAGCCTTGGCGAGAAGGGCAGCTTTGGCGAGGAGGGCATGAATGTACCGGCTGAAGCCCGAGGATCTCGAGCGTCGCCGGCGCGCCCAGGTAGGCCGCGCTCTGATGGGCGTATCCGCCATGCTGCTCATGATCACCAGTGCCGTCGTTCCACACATCATGGTGCAGGCGGCGACCGTGCTGCCAGGCCGTTCACTCATCCCGGCCAGCCACTTCTTCCTGATCGCTAACCCGAATGCCGAGGCCTTCTCGGGAGCGAGGAGTGTGGTCGATGCCGGGATAGGAATCAGCGTCACCTACCTCGGCCTGGCATTTCATCAGGTCGGTCTGATCACCGGCCTCGCATCATTCTGGGTGCTCATTGCCGAAGACGTCGGGAAGTGGATGCGTCGGCTGGTTATGGTTTCGGGCGTGTGTCTGCTCTTGAGCGCCTCAACCGTGGTGCTCGGCTATCAGGTGCTGACCCGTGTAGGCGTACCGACATTACTCGGCTACGCCTGGGTACCCACGCTGCTGGCGGGGCTGGTCATGGTTATCGGTGCCCGCCTGGCGCGCGCGCGACTTGTCAGCACGTGGTCCTGGGAGAAGCCGGAGATCGTCCAGCCTTGACTTGTCCACAGGCTTATCCCCACTGTGGACGAATCACAATGTTGTCATTCAGCTCCGTTTAATGGGACGTTAACGGTACCCGGATTCGCTGCCGAACTGGTGACGAGAAGGACCTGGTCGCGCACATCGCGCGTCACCAAGCGCACGGAGATTCTTTTGAAGGCGTGCCTAATGACGGTCAGGAGGGCAGGTCAACCGGCCAGTGATCGGTCCCGGCGGTGCTGCAAAGGCGGCCGATCAGCTTCCTCCGATTGAGACTGCTCACGGATACGTGGATTCACAGGTCGCGGCAACGGAGCGGCGCCCGCCGCTATGCATCTGCGGATGCTCGCTGCGGCACTCCGCTGGATCCGCGGGACATCGGAGCGGTGGGGCAGGCTTGCGCCGGTTGCGTGTCGAGATCTGCGTGACGCAGTGTCACGGTCGTCCAGTTCGCAGCGGGTGCGCAAGGAGACGGCCGCTTGAAGCCCATGCAACCCGCGTTTCTCGTCTCCAGACGTCTAACGGGTGTCTGTGAGAAGGATCCGACACTCGTTGGCCGTCTCAGGCTGGCAAACGCTGCGACCCGGGTCGGAAATTTGACCGCCACCACGCCGGCTTAGCGCCAGAGGGTTGCGATGACGAATGCCGCGGCCATGCCGCCCATGCCAATGAGAATGTTCCAGTTGCCTAGCATGTCCATGAACGGAATCTGCGTCCCAGCGATGTAATAGATAATGAGCCACGCCACCCCGAGCAGTCCTACTGCGATAAAGGTAGGCGGGACCCAGCGCCGACTCGACGGTGGCTTGATCTTCTTCGGCCTCGACTGCTGCTGCGCTTTCAGCTTCTGCTTCTCGGCGGCGGACTTACGCGTTCTCGACTCGGGCACCAGATTCTCCTTGCTGTTGAAGTAGGTAGCGTAGTCAAAGACTCGGGGCGCGCGAGACTTATGCGCGCTGAGCCTGTCGAAGCACGTGGCCTTCGACGAGCTCAGGACGCAGGGCCATGCGGGCGTCGAATTCCACTCGACGAGAAGGACTGGAGACTTGTCCGCAGGCAGGGCCGCCGATGCGTGGCGCGCGGGTGTCACCGTGCTACGCCGAGCCCGCGCCGCGCAGCGACGGCGGGATCAAAACCGCGGGCCGCTTGCTCGTACGCTGACCGCGGTGATCTGCGCGGTTGCCGGCCTGATGATCATGGTTAGCGCGGTACACGCCCAGGGCACCGATCTGCGACCCGCGCGAAACACCGATTTTGTCAGCCTCATTCAGTCGCAATCGCGCCACAACACCGAACTGGCTCGGCGGCTGACCAGTCTGCGTAAAGAAGTCGACGGGCTGGCTGCCCGCGCTGATGAAGAGTCCGATCTGGGCCCAGAGATCGGGCGAGGGAGTCGGCGCGTGGGTCTGACTGCGGTCTCGGGGTCTGGGGTCACAGTGGTCCTCGATGATGCGCCGGCCAGCGTCGCGGCGAATGGCATCGAACCCGACCTGCTGGTGGTGCACCAGCAAGACATCCAGGCCGTCGTCAACGCGCTCTGGAGCGGCGGGGCTGAGGCCATGACGATCCAGGGCCAGCGGGTGATCTCGACCACCGCGGTGAAGTGTGTTGGCAACACCGTGGTGTTGCACGGCATCCCGTACAGCCCGCCGTACGAGATCAGCGCGATTGGTGATCCAGTACGGCTGCACAACGCTCTAACTGCATCCGAACCGATTCAGATCTATCAGCAGTATGTAGACGCGTACGGGCTTGTCTTAGGTGAGAAGTCCGAGTCCGAGCTCGAATTCCCCGCCCACGAGGGCTCGCTCAAACTCGCCTATGCCGAGCCGTATCACCGTTTCGGCGTCCGCGGCGTCAGTGGCTCGCGTTGACCGGATCAAATAATCCGTGATTTGGGAGCGTCGGCATGCGCAAGCAATCACCATCAAACAATGTCGGAGAATGAATCGCGTGCCTGCCGTGAAGATCCTGGTCATCGACAACTACGACTCCTTCGTCTACAACCTGGTGCAGTATCTGGCCCAGATTGGAGCCGAGGTCGACGTCTGGCGCAATGACGACCCCCGGTTCGCCAAACCTGACTTCGCGAGCGGCTTTGACGGCATCCTGCTCTCGCCAGGTCCAGGTACTCCGGAGGAGGCAGGAGTGTGCGTCGACGTGGTAACAAGCCACGCGGGCCGCCTGCCGATCTTTGGCGTCTGTCTCGGGCTACAGGCGATCGGCGTCGCGTACGGCGGCGTGGTCGATCGAGCTCCGGAGCTGCTCCACGGCAAGACCTCGCTCATCCAACACCACGGAGCTGGCGTCCTGGCCGGCCTCCCCTCGCCATTCACCGCGACCCGCTACCACTCGCTGGCCATCGAGCCAGAGACCCTGCCTGCGGAGCTCGACGTGACGGCAACAACACGGAGCGGAGTGATCATGGCGCTCCGCCATGGTGAGCTGCCGGTCGAGGCCGTGCAATTCCATCCCGAATCTGTGCTGACCGAATGGGGCTACCAGATGTTGGCCAACTGGCTCGCCATCTGCGGCGACGCGGAGGCTCCTGCACGGGCCGCCGGTATGGCCCCGCTAGTGTCGGCACGCTGACCATCACAGTCGACGCTCAGAGAGGAATCGATCGTGCCTTACGTCAATGTTGGAACTGAGAACAGCGCCCCCATTGAGATCTATTACGAAGATCACGGCTCCGGCCAGCCGGTGGTGCTGATCCACGGCTATCCCTTGGACAGCTCCTCATGGGAGAAGCAGAGCGCGGTCCTCCTCGATGCAGGCAAGCGGGTGATCACCTACGACCGACGCGGCTTCGGGAAGTCAGACAAGCCGACCACCGGACACGATTACGACACGTATGCCGCAGACCTCAGCGCCCTGGTATCGGCATTGGATCTGCAGGACGCCGTACTGGTCGGTTTCTCAATGGGCACTGGCGAGGTGGCTCGCTATCTCAGCCGGTACGGGTCCCACCGCGTGGCCAAGGCCGTGTTCATCGGCTCGCTCCAGCCCTTCATGCTGAAGACCGAGGACAACCCCTCAGGTGGTATGGCACAAACCGACGTCGATGGCATGCTCGACACCATCAAGGCTGACCGCTATGCCTTCTTCACCGGCTTCTTACAGAACTTCTACAACACCGACGAGAACCTTGGCACTCGAATCAGCGAAGAGGCCTTGCGAAACAGTTGGCAGCTGGCTACAGACATATCGCCGTACACGTCGGTCTGGGCTGTGGCGACCTGGTTCACCGATTGGCGCGCGGACATAGACGAGATCGACGTGCCGACGTTGATCATGCATGGCACCGGCGACGTAAACGTGCCGATTGACATCACCAGCCGCGTGTTGGCCAAGATGCTGCCCAGCGCCACTTACATCGAGATCGAGGGCGCCCCGCACGGCATGCTGTGGACGCACGGCGAGGAGATCAACAAGGCCTTACTGGACTTTTTGGCGTGATGGACGCCTAACGTACGCCGCTCGGCCGGAACTGGACACTAATCCGCGGACCCACTGACCGGGTGGTCTTGGGAACGGCATGCTCCCAGGTCCGCTGACATGAACCACCCATCACGACCAGATCGCCGTGACCAAGCTGGTGCCGAATGGTAGCGCCGCCGCCTCGGGGCCGCAGCAGGAACTGCCGCGGTGAGCCGAGCGAGATGATCGCCACCATAGTGTCCTCATTCTTGCCGCGACCGATGGTATCGCCGTGCCAGGCGACTGAGTCGCGCCCATCGCGATAGAGGCACAACCCAGCGGTGGTGAAGGGCTCGCCCAGCTCATCCGCGTATTGCGCATTGAGGGCCTCACGGGCCACCACCAGTTCAGGATGGGGAAGCGGATCGTCCTCGCCATAGAAGCAGAGCAGTCGCGGTACGTCGACGACGCGCTCGTACATCTGTCGCCGCTCGGCCTGCCAGGGCACCTGCTCCAGCAGATCCTCAAAGAGGGTGCCGGCGCCGCTCAGCCAGCCGGGCAGCAAATCGACCCACGCGCCGCGTCCGAGTATCTGACGGGTGACCATGCCGCCAAGCGGACCAAGCGCTAGTTGGTCGTTGCCTACGAGGTCGAAGAGGGATGTCTGAACGACGCTGGACATGCGCTCACTCTAGCATCTATTCGATCACGAATTCGAATCTGATGGAGTCTTCTTCGTCTTAGTCGGCGTCGGTGTGGGCTTCGGGGACTTAGTAGGCGCTTCTGTTGTTGGCGGTTGTGTTGTTGGCGGTTCGGTCGGTTCCTTGGTCGTCGGTGGCGGCTCCGGCGGCGCTGGCGCGGCGGCGAGCACCAGTCTGATGGTGGTGTCGCGATCGACGTTCGCGCCGGGCGGTGGGTTCTGGGCGATCACGGTCCCGGCAGGTTGCGAGCTCTGTCGTTCAACGAACGACGGGTCATCAAAGCCCGCATTATGGGCTATTCGGACTGCGGCGGCGCGACTGACACCCTCGAAGTCGGGAACCTCCGACTTCCCTGTCGCGTACCGGATGACGATCTTGGTGTCCAGCGGTACGGTCTCGCCCTCCTTGGGTGAGATGCTGATCACCTCGCCAGGCTGGGTATTGGATTTCTCACTCTTGGCTTTGTTCGCCTGAACATTGCTGAAGCCCAGATCCTTGAGCGAGGCCTCGGCATCCTTACGGTCTTGACCGACCAAGTCCTTGGGAATGGTTGCAGTCTTGGGCCCGTCGTTGACGGTGATGGTGACTTTGCTGTTCACCGGGACGACGGTGTTTTCAAGCGGATCTTGGGCTGTTACTTGGCCCTTGCCTTCCTCCTCGCCGTTCACCTTCTTGACTTCAACCGTCAGTTGGCTATTTGTGAGCTGGGTCTGCGCATCCTCTTCGCTCAAACCCACGACAAGTGGCACCTCAACGGTGTCAGGGTTGTTCGGGTTGAGCATGCGGTAAAGTCCCCAGCCGCCGAGTCCCAAGGCCGCCACGATCAGTGCCGTGACGAGGATCGCGAGCCCGACGCGACTCTTCCGCGGTTCCTCCTCCTCGTACTCCTCCTCCGGTCCCTCGGGTCCCGCGGGCGGTACGAAGGTGGGTGGCGTAGCCACGTGGGTCGCGTCGTCGTACGCGTTGGCGGCCATTGCTCCGGCTGCCAGGGGGACGACGGAGGTCGCCTGCTGGGCTGTCGTCTGCTGACCGGCGAGCAGGCGGCTGATGTCATCCTTCATTTCCTTGGCCGACTGATACCGGTCAGCCGGGTCCTTGGCCAGCGCCTTCAAAACGACGGCATCGATCTCGGGACTGATCTCGGGATCCAGCTGGCTGGGCGCCAGGGGAGTTTCGCGTACGTGCTGGTAGGCAACGCTCACCGGGGAATCACCGACGAAGGGCGGCCGGCCGACGAGCAGCTCATAGAGCAGGCAGCCTGTGGAGTACAGGTCGCTGCGGGCGTCAACGGTCTCTCCTCGGGCCTGTTCCGGTGAGAGATATTGCGCCGTACCAATCACGGCAGCGGTCTGGGTCATGGTTGCGCTGGTATCAGCCACAGCCCGGGCGATGCCAAAGTCCATGACCTTGACTCCGCCGTTTGGCGTGAGCATCACATTGGCCGGCTTGATGTCGCGATGCACGATGCCCGCTTTGTGGCTGTAGCTCAAGGCGTCCAGCACACCCTGGGTTAGCTCCAGTGCGCGCTCAGGAAGGATTTTGCGGCCGTCCTTAAGCACGTCGCGCAGCGTCTGACCCTCAACCAACTCCATCACGATGTAGGGAATCGCGACGCCGCTCAATGGATCGATCTCCTCGCCGGTGTCGTACACGGCGACGATCATTGGATGGTTCAGCCCGGCGGCCGACTGTGCCTCGCGGCGAAACCGTGCCTGAAATGTCGGATCGACAGCAAGATCAGTCCGCAACTGCTTGACAGCGACGGGTCGACCGAGCCGTTGATCGACAGCACGGCGGACCTCGGCCATCCCCCCGCGCCCCAGCAATTCGCCCAGCTCATACCGGCCTCCGACCGTCGTTGGGCTGCTAGTCATGTCCATGGTCCTCCCTCAAACCCCGGCTGCCATTCTCGGCCATAGGGCGCCAGAGCACGAAATGGGCACCTCATGTGGACTCATCGGCCCGCGCCAGGCGCGTAGCAGCTGGGGCGTACGTTTTCCCACCAACTGGGCAGTAACGCGCGGCTTTTGGCGGCTGGAGCGTGCTTTTTCGCACCAAACGGGCGAAAAGCACGCTCCAGG
>Ga0307414_10002248_pt1 | contig 10082 bp, 9 predicted proteins | sample DK1Ometagenome_FD_203804 | JGI IMG/M metagenome (GOLD analysis project Ga0307414, IMG submission 203804) | Maize rhizosphere microbial communities from greenhouse at UC Davis, California, United States - DK15-O-3 | ecosystem: Host-associated > Plants > Roots > Rhizosphere > Soil | place: USA...
CGGCTAAATGCCAGCGAATACAAGATGAGCGACTATAAGATCTTGAGTGGAGTCAACCTGGTCGCTGAAGTGAAGACCTTGATTACTCAAGGGAAACCAGTCGTCGTTGCGATGGGATTGGACAAGGAATTTGGGAAAAAGGATGACCTTGGGCTGACTGCCTATCGGCCACACCAGGTGAAAAAAGACGAGGTTTATGGCTCCCATGCCATGCTGGTAGTGGGATATTCGGACCAGAATAAAGCCTTCAAACTGGTGAATTCATGGGGAAATGGATGGGGAGACGACGGGTTTGTTTGGGTGGATTATGAGGCCTTCGAGAATGTCCTTGATGTAAAAAATCCTTTTAGGGTGCTTTGCCAGGCCTTGGTTGGAATAGATTAGGGTTCGGGCATTGATTTTTAGTATGAGATTTTTTTAAATGAAAACGGCTCCAGAGATCTAGGTCTCTGAAGCCGTTTTTGCTTTGATTTTGGGATCAATTCACTTTTGCATTCTTAAATTCAATCTCAATGATGCTCATCAGCACTTCCTCTCCTTTTGCTTCCGGATTTTTGAAGATCAGATAGATGTCCTGAAGTCCGGTCACAGGTTTGATAGCCACCTTGGCCCGTGGAGCAACTTGCCGTCTCCAATCCAACATATTCGTCCCCTGTGGAGGACGGAAACCCATCTCCACCCGGCCGATTTTTTCGGATTGCCCCAGGATCTCACCAGTCGGGGAACCGAGTCGGATCTCTACCGAACCGCCGATTGCGCTGTTTCGCTGGCTGATGTTTGCGATCACATCGATCTGCTGGATTCCGGTGAGGTCAATTCCTTTCAGGGCGATGTGCGAATCGTTGCCAATCATCATAAAGCTGACGCTTGGAGTAGTCATCAGAGTAACACCCTTCCTGTCCACAGAAAGCTGGGGATCGAGAAACGGATTTCGCAGCGCGACATAGTCAACTCCGGAAAGCGTGCTGATCGCGCCCGCACCTTTGTCCGTGTACGACGCTCTCAAGAGGAAGCTGCCTTGGCCGTTTTCGCCTTCCGGCACGACTGCTTTCGCCTTTCCGCTAAGCGGAAGGGAAGCAATATTGGCCTGCTGGTCATTCATCGAGAGGATGTAGTCTACCATTCTTTTCGCATCGGCTTCGCTCAGCGATGGATGCGCTGCCATCCCGTGTTCACCCCAGACGCCTGCTCCGCCGTTGATGATCTTACCGATCAGATACTTGGTGTTTTCGTCTGAGTTGGGGTATTTCTCGGCCACCGCTTCATAGCTCGGGCCAATGGAGGTCTTGTCATACTGGTGGCAGGACTTGCAGTCACTGCCTTCGATGAGGTTTTTGCCAAGGTTGAGGATGGCGGCAGATTCCACTCCGCTTTGCTTGGAGGCAATCTCGATCGGGTCAAAACCTGCCGGCACGTAGTCAAACGTCACGGCAACTTCTTCCGCACTGATCTTTCCGTCGGCTGTGCTGCCGTCTTCCTTGTCGGAAACCGTGATGGTGTAGGGAAGTTCTTTTTCCCCAAACCAGAAGGACTTGTTTGATCCGCCAAAGTCAATCGCTACCACCGGAGGCTCGTTTCCGGCGATGACTTCCAGGGACCTGCTGTTGGATTCGCCCTTCGTGTCGGTGACAGTCAGCGTGACTTGGTAGGTTCCGGCTTCTGAGAAAGTGAAACTCGGACTGGTTTCGGTCAAAGTTTGGTTGAAGCCAGCTCCGTTTGTGATCGCCCAGGAATAGGAAAGTTTCCCCTCATCGTAGGTGTCAAAATCGGAGGTTCCTTCGGAGCTAAAGTTGACGGCCAGCGGCAAAGCCCCGGAAGTCTTGTCCGCAGTGGCGGTGACGTTGGGTTTTCGGTTGCCCTTGTTGTATTCGATCTTGATGAGACGGGAATTGGCATTGCCCCGGAACCAGGCCGAGCCGTACTCCAGGATATACAACGCACCGTCCGGGCCGAAGTCCATGTCGATAGCCGAGCTGAAGGTCTCATTGGGCAGGACGCGCTCCATGCTCTGGTAGTCGCCGTTTTCATCCATCGTTACTGCAAAGATCCATCCCCGCATAAAGTCCACGATCAACCATTTCCCCTCATAATAGGCAGGAAAGGTAAACGGGGCGTCTTTGAAATCCGCTTTGCGGAAAACCGGACCGCCGGTCGCACTTCTTCCCGAGCTGCCGAGTTGGGGAAATACATCCGATGCGCCGTAAGGATAATAGATCATCGCAGGCACCGGCTTGGGTAGTTCCCTCAAACCGGTGTTGTTGACCGATTCATTGACTGGATTAGCGGGGTCAAAGGGAGCGCCATAGGAGCTGTCTGCGTGATTGTGGCGGTTGTAGGGGAAGTTGTCGCCGATGAAATACGGCCAACCGAAGAAGCCCGGGCCTTTTGCCTGGTTAAATTCATCGTAGCCTTTGGGTCCCCAGATGGAGTCCACGGAGGCATCCGGACCGACTTCGCCCCAATAGAGGTAGCCGGTCTTGGAATCGATGGTTGGTCTCCAGGCGTTCCGGTGACCCATGGTGTAGATCTCGGGTTTGGTTTTTTCTGTCCCTGCCGGGAAAAGATTTCCCTCAGGGATCGTGTAGGTCCCGTCATCTTCGGGATGGATTCTCAGGATTTTTCCTCTCAAATCGTTGGTGTTTCCGGGAGCACGCTGGTCATCGGCATTTTCCATGCCCGGTCTTTCGTCCAGATTGGAGGAGCCTTCCCGGGGGTTTACGGTGTTGTTTCCCACGGTCAGATAGAGGTTGCCTTCCGCATCAAAGACCATTCCGCCGCCGGTATGGCAGCATTCCTGACGCTGCGTCGGTACCTCGAGGACGACTTTTTTGGTGGATTCCACGAGTTGATTGTCTTTCAGTTCCCACCTTGCCAAGACGTGCTTCGCGTCCGTCGGGTCTGCGTAGTAGAGATATACCCAGTTGTTTTTGGCAAAGTCGGGATGTGCGATCACGCCCATCAGCCCTTCTTCCGCTTCGCGCACGACGCCTTCTTTGTTGGTGTACTTGGTGTTAACCGGGATCGTGGCGATCAAGGTCATTTCTCCGGTTTTTTCATCCAAAATTTTGACTCCGCCTTTTCGCTCAACGATCAGGACGCGGTTTTCGGGGAGGAAAGTCATCTCCATGGGTTCGTCCATCCCCTCGGTCAGGACGACCTTGGTGAACCGGTTGTCTTCGGGTTTGGAGGTGTCTTCCTCGGGTTCTGACTTACAGGCCAGAAACCCGAGCAGTAGGAAAAAGAGGAGGTGAGAATGTCGTCGTAAAAGGTTTGTCATAGGTTATCTGATTAAGGGTTTATTCGAGTAGAAGTTTTCTATTGTCTCAATTTTGATCAATTGGGATTCAAATCCAAAATTTATTTCTGAGGCGGTAAAAAAGAAGGATGAATGCAGGTGCGAACGGGTTGATTATTTGGGGTATAACTGTGAAATGCAGACAGGGTTTTGAGAAAGGTTCAAATTCAAATATGATTATCCGCAATAGTACCACGAACCTAATTTCCTTTGCTTTTGGGACTGGAAGACCGGAGACCGGAGACCGAAGAAGCGTTTATTCTGAAACTCAATTTTCCCAACCGTCAAAAAAACCAAAACCAAATTTATCCTTTCGCTATATTTTGGTCTAAGTCTCCCCAACCATGAAATCGATTTTGTGAACACATGAAAAAAATACTTTTACTCCTCTTCCTTTTGCCGGGATTTTCCTTTGCGCAAGATCACGAAGCCAACATCAAAAAGATCTACGATGCGGAGCTCTCCAGTGGCCACACCTATGAGAATCTCCGCTATCTCTGCAAGGAGATCGGCAACCGGCTGGCCGGATCTCCCGGCGCCGCAGCGGCGGTGGAGTGGACTCGGCAACTGATGGAGAGTTACGGCTTTGATACCGTGTACCTTCAGCCGGTGATGGTGCCGCATTGGGAGCGGGGCGGCAAAGATGTGGTCAAGATTATCAATTCGGGAAAGCATGGTCAACTGGAACTCACGGCTCTGGCCTTAGGGAATACGCAGGGGACCGGGCCAAAAGGCCTGGTAGGCGAAGTGGTGGAGGTGAAAAGTATCCCCGAGCTCAAGGAACTGGGAGAGAAAGTCCGGGGCAAGATCGTTTTTTTCAACGGGCCGATGGATCCTACCATGATCGATGCCTTCACCGCTTATGGGGGAGCCAATGCCCAGCGGAGTGCCGGTGCGGGTGAGGCTTCCAAGCTCGGCGCGATCGGCTCCATCGTCCGCTCACTCAGCAATCGGATCGACGATATTCCCCACACCGGAAGCCAACGCTACAACCCTGATTTCCCTAAAATCCCTGCTTTGGCCATCAGCACGCAGGATGCCGAACTGCTCAGCGAGCTGCTTGCCGAGCAGCCGGGTTTGAAACTTTATCTCGAGTCTCACGGCGAAATGAAGCCCGACAAACTTTCCTACAATGTGATCGGAGAGATCCGTGGATCTGAAAAGCCGGAGGAAATCATCGCAGTCGGCGGACATCTGGACTCTTGGGATGTCGGAGAAGGTGCGCACGACGACGGGGCTGGATGTATGCAGGGAATCGAAGCCCTGAGATTGTACAAGGAACTGGGCTGGAAGCCAAAGCGAACCATCCGCGCAGTGATGTGGATGAATGAGGAAAATGGACTCCGCGGCGGACAGGAATACGCCAAGAACGCCAAGGAAAAAGGAGAAAAGCACATTGCGGCAATCGAATCTGATTCTGGAGGGTTTTTACCGATTGGATTTTCATCAACAGGTTCGGACGAGCAGCGCGCCAAACTTGCGAGTTGGACGGCTTACTTCAGGCCTTATCAGGTTTGGAATCTGGAAAAGCCGGGAGGAGGAGCCGATATCGGACCGCTGAGAGCACAGGGGCCGATCTTGATTGGTTTGGAGCCGGACTCGCAAAAGTATTTCATCTATCACCACACCGAGGCAGACGTCTTTGAAGTCGTGGATCAGCGGGAACTGGAGTTGGGCGCGGCAGCTATGACTGCTTTGGTTTATTTGCTGGAGCAGGAGGGGATTTAAGGGCTGATCCCGTCATTAGGAGTCGGGCTTTATGAGCGGATTTCGGGGCTAGAGACGGAGAAAGTTGAGGTCTTGAAGAAGGTTTTGGGGAAAAAGAGTTCGACACCCTTCGGGGTCGTCTTTATGCTCGGTGGTTTTTTCCACGGGTTTCACCCGCGGTTATTGAGAAGTTTGACCCCTGTCGGGGTCTGATAATTGGCTTTAAGAATTTATGGAATATATTTCCTGGAACGGTAGTCCCGATGAGCGGAGCGATTTCGGCAGGAACGAGCTTGTATATAGCTTTAGCGGATTTAGAAACAAGAGAGAAAAGACGACCCGGAAGGGCTTAAAATCATATCTCTTACACAATCCCCAAGTAAACCGAATCGGATAGGGTTCTTTTTTTAGTCCAGGGGTTTTCCTGACTGAAAGCGATCCAGGCATGCCACTGCGCGTCGGAATTGCTATTTGTAAAGGGAAGTTTGTGTTTTCCAATCGATCTAAAACTTCCCAAAAACACCCATTCCGAGCCTTGTCCCGATGTGCTGTACAACACCACAAAGGCCTGATCTGAAAACCTGGCTGAGCCTTGCTCAGAATTGTCAGTCCAGCTGAACTCAACTCCATCGGCGACACGTACGGCCTTGGGATCTTGTGGCCCCATAAGACTTCCCCGGCTTACTTTTACCAAACTGATGTCCAGTACCTTTGATTTTCCTTCCTCCTTGAAGCAGTTTATGGAAGTATAGGATACGGCTTCATGATAGGCCCTTCTTGCACCGTCTGTATGGGTTTGATAGCCAAACCTGAGGATATGTGCGATATTTTTGAGGAAAGCCTGTGTCTGAATTATCACCGACTGTGACTTGCGTTTTGCAGGAGAAGTCTTCGCTTTGGTGGCTTTACTTTGCTTTCCGGGTTTTTTGCGACTGTAGGTTTTTCCGTCTACTTGGTAGATGACCAATTCCCCGATGGTTCCCGACAGCCCCTCGAGAATCGAACTTGTGATCCGTGCCATATGCTTACTGTTTGATTTACAGCAGAATATAATCAAACCAAGTAATATTCATTAAATAAATCGATCTAAAATTTATAAAAAAACGTTTTCAGACAATTAGATAAGCATTCAGATATTGTTTTATAAATGATTATAGATTGATCTTGGATTGGTTATGATATGGTGAAAATTTGCTTTTTTGAAGACGCTATTGCCTTGGAAACCTATAGGAGTGATGAGGGAGTTAAGGAGGAAATAGGCCTAAGCACTGGAGAAGGACTGTCAGTATTGGTTGCTTCTCCGGAGTCTTTTTTTTGGTACCGATTAAGCCGGGAGGTAGGTTTCATAGCCTTGCGGGTAGGAATTGGTTATGTCTTTAGGATTCTTTTAACTCATACCGTTTTGCCAGGAGGTCTACCAGATCTTTGATTTCATCCTTGTAGTGACATTTCAGCACGGCAAGTTGAAATTTCTTTCTCTGAAAGAAGTCCAATAGCAAGAAATCAGAAAAGTCATTTAGAAGGTATAATTTCATCGGATCATTTCTATCACTAATAAAGAAGGGTATAATGTGGCTTTCGGGGTAGTAGATTTTTCCATTTGCGATAAATAGCAATTCCAAATGGTAGTAATCTCCCTTGTCGATTTTTTTTAAAAGTAGCCGGGGTGTTTCGTGTTTGATTTCACAGGTTGTATCTGTCCATCTTCGTTTTGGCTTACCCTGAAAGTACTTTAGGCCATAGGCACCATAGTAATAGACGTGTCTTTGTGGAAGAACTAATTCCATGGACTGGTGCCACAGTTCGATGAGTAATCTTCCCCTTTCGATTTCATCCTCCTCGAATCGATTGGCTTTTCGATTATTTTTTGACCGAATTGGTGCCATTTCTCTCATTCTATAGCAGATTTCGTTTAGATGGTCTTGTCTGGAGGAGTAGGTTAATAGCTGTAAATCACTTTCGCTGAGCAAAAAAGACGTATAGGATTTTATTCCTTTCTTATCCTTGGTCAAGGTTCCTAAAAATGGAGTCAAAAATGGGAAATGATCAGAATGGATCGAACTTAATCGATAAGAGGATAGGAAATATCCGATAGTATAGCTTGTCGAAGAAAGGTCCTCCTGAGGGAATGATTTCGGAAGCGGAATTCTAACGCCAGTAGTTTCAGCCGGGATTTGTATCAATTCCTCTCCTGGTCTGTAAAACGTGGGGAACTTTGGTTTTAGCTCGATATCAAGGCCACGTCGGTCGTTGATGATCTGGAGGTATTTGCTTCGACCAGTTAAGGGATCAAAGAAATCAGGCCAATAGTACTTTTCAAAATCCACACTACCTCCGTAACTCATTTGATCCAACAGAGCAAAATAGGCGTATCGACTCAGATGGGTGGAGTTGGTGCCTGCGCTACAGCAGACGAGGAGTTCTTCTCGTTCGACCTTGATGTGCACCTGCTGTTCGGGCTCCTCCCTCAGTCTGATCCCTAAGGTAAGGAACTCGTTATGGTAATTAATTTTTCTCAGATCAATGCGAAAGAAGTAATGCGGTTTTCGGAATTCAGAGTGCAGATTGAGGGTTTGCTCAGTCAACTCAAAGGTGCCTTTCTCAAACGGTAGGCGATAGAAGTTTTTTATGTCAGGCGTTTGGCTTGCTTTTGTCATCGTCTCAGTCGTTTTCGGTTTGGAAATGGAAATCGGGAACCTCAGCTGCCATGGCTTCCATCTTGGTGGCACACATGGTCTTGGTCAACTCAAACAGGGCGGAGGCTTTTTGGTAGAGCTCTTCGGCGTCTTTTTGGGAAACCTGAAAGTCTGGGGCATATCGGGTCTTTCCATAGCTGCTGGTGAGGAGGCTAAACAGCTTTTTGTCATCAGGCCGTTCTCCGATCATCAGCTCGATAGGAATGTCAGAAAAACATCGTGTAAGGCCCAGCAGTCGGTGGAGGTTGTGAAATTCCGAGCGGTAGTCTATGTGAACCCGGATCAGAAGGATGCAGGATTGCTCCACTGCCTGATGAATTAAGAAGGTGGCGACGTTATACTGCCCCTTTGTAAGACTGGCATGTGCTGATTCCAAGAATCCTTTGGCCAAGTCTGTCCGGTGGAAAAAATGTTTCTCTGCTTTCGCCAGACTCTTTGCGGGATCTAAGGATGCCTTGAATTCGAGATCAAAGAAACCGTCTTTGGTATAGAGCGGCTTACCCTGCGCCAGTACGGTGGTGAAGAAGCGGTTGTTAGATTCGATTCCTTCCTGCACAGCAGCTTCACCGTGGCACAGGATGGTGACCTGCCCGTTGTGATAGTGTGCATTTGCAAAGTCCTGCATCTCATACTCGATGCGGGCGGAGGACTCGGTGCAGACGAGCAGGCAATGGTGCTGGTGGATGACCTGCTTGCTGGCAAAGCAGCCCGAGATCTCATTTTTGAGGGTTTGGGTTCCAAAGGAGATGATCCGGGTAGGCTGGAATTTTTCGACGAGCAGTTGCAGAAAGTTTCTGAAGTGCTCCGCCCGGTCTTGATCGGTTCTTGAGATTTTGACTTGCATGGGAATGGAGGTTAAATGGGAGAATATCGAACAAGTATGAGGTAGCTGGCTTCGAGAAGCTTTTTGAAGTAGGTAAAGTCCTCCAGGTATTCTCCTTCATCTCCGTCAAAGGTGGAATCTCGGTAAAAGGCCATGTCGCGGAACCGATTCCAGCGCTTGATCCATTTCTTTAGGGATTGCTTCTGGTAAAATGCTTTGATAAAGGCCGATGGGTCGAGGATTTCCTCTTGGCTTAGATTTTTGGGGCCGTATTGCAGGACTTGAAGGGGAAGGAGGGTTTCGGATTCATTTTTGCACCGCTTTTGAATCCAGGAGTCGGCTAGATGACTCCAGCCAAGCGTCTTCTTTTCTATAGCGGGAAATTCTTGAAGATGAAAGCTGGCGTAGATGACTTTGAGTATCAGTTGGCCGGAGTAGAGCAGGGAATCAGGCGAAGTCTTTTCGAAATCAATCTCATGATTGAAAACCGCCTCCTGAATTGCTCCTAATTTTTTCAGCCAGGAGGAGATGTCCGTGACACTTTGGAGGACATAGTTTAAGGTGACAAAGGCCTCGTATTGATTTTTACAACGGAAGGCCCTGCGGCAGGATCTGAATGTATTTTCCATCGTGCAATCAGTTTGGTAAGGTTGGTCGCTCCTTTCGGAGGAACTATGCGTCCAAATTCATGATCTTCAGTGGGGTATGGTATTCTGGAAAGGAATAGCTTAGAAAGGATTTGGGATAAATTATTCCTGCAAAGGATGGACTTTGGAAAATGCCGTAGGTATGTGAGGTTATATCGGCCGTCCCTCTGGGAGTGGCGAGCGTAAAGGATTTGTCCGGTGGACAAATCCAGCGAGCAGCCAGCTTGCAGGGCTGGGAATGTATATTTGGAAACAATGCCGTAGGCATGATCGATTTTCTAGCCAGCCATTTTAATGGCTGGAATTTGGAGAAGATAGGTTGCCAAAATGCCGTAGGCATGGCCGATATACACCGCGGTGTAATATTCTCTATCAACCCGTCAGAGAAACCTCCAAGGTCAATTTCACTGTCACTTTTTGAGAGGCAAAAAGTGACCAAAAACCTTCTGCCACAGCCTTTACTTCCAATCGTTGGAGTTTTCTGATCCATCCTTTGTTCCGTTTCGATTGGATTTTTGGTCCTGCTCCAAACCTAAAAACAGGTGGATCTCGTTCGCCAACTCACGAGCTAACCTGTTTTTTTGACGGTTTTCCGCACTCCCAAAAACCGTAAAGCCTGAATGGCCTTGCCTCGCCGATAAGCAATGGATGGTATGATGGATCATGTGCAAAGTCCATAGAAGACAGGTCCTTTAGGAGTTCAATAATCAATAGCGCGGGGTTTCGGGAGAAAAGAATTACAGACAGCAAATGTCCCGGTTTGTGTGGACTTACTTGAATTAAACCGACCAGCTGAATATCTTAGTTTAGTCAATTCGGAGGAATTTCTTAATTTCCCTTTCTTAACTACTTCACCTATGAGCGACAAGATCCACCACGGCAGAAACATCAAGCGATTCCGGGAGATGATGGGC